>LSQX01249502.1_pt1 | contig 10262 bp, 10 predicted proteins | sample 654561 | NCBI WGS metagenome assembly LSQX01 (sample SAMN04489861, study PRJNA283612) | anaerobic digester metagenome | isolation source: 4 biogas reactors fed with cattle manure at either 37C or 55C with and... | place: Denmark: Kongens Lyngby | collected 2014
GGCCCTCTACCTCATCCACGGGGTTACCTTCAACTACGGCCTGCTGCTGCTCTTTGTGGTGGTGGCCGGCGCCGCCCATGCGGCCATCGGGTTTGTGCTCGCCCTCAGGAGCCGGGATTTCACCTCGCTGCTGGGCCTCTTGGTGGTGTATCTTTTCATCTTTACCCTGCCCTCGCTTCTCTTCAGCTTGGGGGTAGTGGACAGCCGCTGGGAATGGCTGTTTCTGATCTCCCCGTCCGATGCCGCCAGCCGCCTGATCACTTCGGCAGTAATGGGCGAGGTCCAAGCACCGCAAGCCGCGGCAGCTTGCCTGTATCTGGCGCTTCTGGCGGCGGTGCTGTTTAGGTTTGCCGTGTTTCCCCAGTTCAAAGATAATGCGGTAAGGGGGTAAGGAGATGGGTAAATACCTGGCGCTGTTCAGGTACGAAATGAGGACCATTTGGCGGGATCCGCTGAACCTTTATATGTGCGCCTTTCCCCTGATCATGCTGGGGTTGTCAGCTTACGTGTTTCCCCTGCTTTTTGCCTCCATGGATGCCCTGGAGGGGGCTGTGTTCAGGGCGGTGCTGCTTGTGCTGCTCATCGCCATCCTGGCCTTCGGATCCTTCTTCCTGGCGGCCATGGCCGCGTTCCTCCTGCTGGAGCAGAAGGACGAACACACCCTGCACACCATCGCGGTTACACCCCTGGGGGCAGGCGGTTATCTGCAGTTCAAAATGGCGTATGTCTACCTTATGTCCGTCTTGGGCAGCGTGCTGATCCTGGCGGGGACCAAACTTATCGCCGGCGGCCAGTACGTAACCATGGGCGTGCGTCTGTTTGACCGGATCGGCTGGGTGCACATTATTGCCTTCGCCGCCGTCAACGGCCTGTTTACTCTGGTTTTGGCCCTGTTCCAGGGTGCTGCGGCCAGAAACAAGGTGGAGGGTTTCGCCTTGATCAAAGGAACGGGCATCCTGGCCCTGCTGCCCGCCCTGATGATTCTGGAGACGTTCCAGGGGAACCTCCAGTATGTGCTGGGCATCTTCCCCAACTTCTGGCCGATCAGGAGTATGCTGGTGCAGCTGATGCCCCTGGAGCTGGGGGCGAACCTCAGCTTTGCGGCATACCTGATCGTAGGCGGGCTGTACAATGGGCTGCTCCTTGCGGCAGCTTACCGGCTGTTTCTGAAAAAAGCCCAGTACTAACGTCTCCATGGCTGTTGTCCAGAGAAGGTACACGCTTTTGGCTGATTTCCCCTTGGTCCACGGGTTTCTCACTGCGATCTATTCCTTGGACACCCTCAACAGTTACCTCCTACCGCAGTTTTTGGAGTATGCCCATACCCACCCCATGTTCAACCACCGGCTGACGCACCGCTTTGGGCTCTGGGAAGGGGACGGCAAGCTCGTGGGGGTGGCCTGCTACGAGATGGACGTGGGGGAGAGCTTCCTGGTCACAGGGCCGGAGCATGCTTTTCTGCTGCCGGAGATGCTGGCCTACGGGGAGAGGGAACTGTGTGCTGTTCTGGGCGGCTGGGGCAGCCTGGGGTGTGGGTGACGGACAAAGAAACAGATAAGATTGAGCTTCTCCGCAGCAGGGGATATACCAGGGTGCACAGGGAACCTGTAACTATCTTCCCCTACAGCAAGCCCTTTCCCGCGGCTGACCTTCCCCTAGGCTTTACCCTTTGCTCCCTGGCTGAGGAAAACGACCCCGCCAAAATCCATGCCTGCCTCTGGAAGGGCTTTAACCACGGGGATGAGCCCGACTCGGATGTTGACTGCCGGCTGCTCATGCAGAGCGGCCCCAACTTCCGCCCGGAACTCACCACCGTGATCAAGGCTCCCAGCGGAGAGTACGCCTGCTATACCGGGATGTGGTTTGATGAGAGGAACAAATATGCCTACCTGGAGCCTTTGGCCACCGTCCCTGCCTACCGGCGGGTGGGGCTGGCCACAGCCGCCCTGACCGAGAGCATGCGCAAGACCAAGGCCCTGGGGGCCCAGTACTGCTTCGGCGGTGTACCGGAGTTCTATGGGGCCTTGGGTTTTGAAACCATCGGCCACCGGGAGCTGTGGCGGAAAGAGTGGTAAGCCGCGCGCCAACGCGTGGGTCCACTAAGCGGCGCGGATGCTGACTCAAGGATAGGGATGCTTTTCCAACTGGAAAAGGCATCCCTTTTTCGCGCCTCCAGGCCCGGTTCGCCAGCCTCCCTGGGGCATGCCCCGGTCCGCTGCGTTAATTCCTTTAGTGGATGGTTAAGAATCACCTTAAAATATTTCACTATAAAGAAGGAAATGGGAAAGAGGCGCAGAAGATCCCACATACTTGGTTCATCAAATCAACTAACTCTTTCGGCAGCCTTGACGCCGGTGAACCCTTTTTGGAGCCCGGTATCATCTAGCATCTGCCCTAGTTGAGCTGAGTCAGCCCCCTGGAGTCTAGGAGGTCGCAGGCGATATGTGGGTAGGCACCAACAGCAAAGACCTAAAAGTGACCAACCGCTTGCTGGTCAGGGACATGATCCGCAGGCGGGGACCCATAGCCCGCTATGAAATTGCCAGGGAGACGGGATTGAACCCCTCCACCGTGTCCATCATTGTCGCGGAGCTTCTGCGCACCGGCGTGATCCAAGAGGTCGGGCACGGGGTCTCCAGCGGAGGGCGCCGACCCATCCTCCTGGAACTGAATCCCGCGGCTGCCTACGTTTTCGCCGTTAGGCTGCAGCGGGGTGAACTGGTGGCCGCCATCTTCGATCTGAAGGAGGAAATCTTGGCGGAACGGTTCTGCCAGCTTAACACGGACCATCCCCAGAGAGTGGTGGATGCCATCGGCCACACATTCGAGGAGCTAGTCACTGAACTGCAGATCAGCCCCAACCGGGTGCTCTGGTGCGGAGTGGCCAGCCCAGGTTTGGTCACGGCGGATACCGGGGTTGTGGAGCGCTCCTCCAATCTTGGTTGGGTAGGCATTCCCCTGGGAGCACTGCTCAGGGAGCGCTTGGGGGGCATGCCCGTCACGGTGGAGAACATCTCCAACGCCGCGGCCTTAGCAGAAAAGGAATACGGCCTCGGCCGGGGTCGGGATCACATGGTGTTCATCAATCTATCAGTCGGTATCGGTGCAGGTATCGTGGCCGGGGGCCATATCTATGGCGGCTGCAGAGGTTTTGCCGGCGAGATCGGCCACATGCAAGTCTTGGAGGGCGGCCCCCTCTGTGCCTGCGGGCAGCGGGGCTGCTTTGAAGCCGTGTGCGGCGCCAGGGCCGTTTTGGAAAAGGCCAAGGCGGTGCTTCCCTTTGAGATACTACGCGCCATTGGCAAGGCCCGGGAAGAGCTCACTTGGCATGATCTCATCAGCGAGCCCCTGGTGAACACCCCCCAGATGCAGGAGCTCATGGAAGAGACCAGCCGCATCGTGGGCCGGGTGATCTCCAACCTGGTCCACCTGCTCAATCCGGAACTAGTTGTTTTGGGAGGCGAGCTTTCCGGGATCGGCGAGTCCCTCTGCCAGGTGGTGCGGGAGGAAGTGCTGGGCCGGAGCCTGGAAGAGATGCGCAGTAGTCTCAGCGTCGAAATTTCCCGCATCAAGGGCAGCGCCCCCCTGATGGGAGCCTATGTGCTGGCCTTGGAACGGATTTTCGCTCTGGAAGAATGGGGCGGCGTCGCGGCGGGAAACTAGATCGCTCAAAGGAGGGTGCCCATGATCGTAGATTGCAACAGCTTTTTCGGGTTTTGGCCCCAGAGGCAGTTGAGATCTGATTTGGACGCGGTGAAAAGAGAAGCGGCCCTGCACGGCATAGCTCGACTTGTGACCTGCTCCTTCCGGGGCATCTTCGACGATTTCGTCCTAGGCAACGAGGAAACTCTCCAGGCCTGTGCAGTGCACCCCGAACTCATTCCCGCAGCAACCATTAACCCCCATCGTTGGTTGGGGGTGGAGGAGGAGATTGACAGGCTTCTCGCGCGGGGCGTTCAGATCTTCCGCTTCTTTCCCGAGTTTCAGCACTGGCCATATCGGTTTCAGCCGTTTTACGCCCTCTTGGAAAAACTGCAAAGCGCTGCAGCCATGGTTATCTGCCCGGCCCGGGTCGGGGAGCATCAGAGCAACGGGATCATCACCGAGCTGGGAGAACTGGCTGCTAGATACGATCTGACTTTCATCATCACCGGTGTCTACTACGGCAATCTAGCGGAAGCAATTGCGGTGGCCAAAGCCTGCGAGAACGTGCTGCTGGAGACCCATCTGCTCAACTCGCCCGACGGCTATGAGGTGCTGGTTAGTGAACTGGGGTCGTACCGGTTGGTTTACGGCTCCAAGGCGCCTCTCCATCCCATAGGTTCATCCCTGCTGCCCCTGCAGCTGGCGGAGATCGGGGAGGAAGATAAAAGGCGCATCTTAGGCGGCAATGTTGCTCAGCTGCTGGGGTGGTGCTCGTGAGTATCATCGATGTGCACGGCCATGTGGGAGCTTGGATGTTTCCCATCCAGGCTAGGGATGCCTCTGACCTGGAGCGGATTATGGCGGCCTGCGGCGTTGAACAGATCATTTTGTCTCACGTTGCCGCCCTGACTTACAATTTCGTGGAAGGCAATGCTCAGCTCGCAGAGATCATTGCTGAAAGGGCCGCCCTGTGGGGTTACGTGGTGCTCAATCCCCACTATCCCAACCAATCCCGGGCGGAACTGAAGAAGTATCTCGATCATCCCAAGTTTGTGGGCGTGAAACTGCACCCGGAGATTCACAAATACAGGTTGGAGTCACCCGGCGCAATGCGGCTCTTGGAAAGGGTGGCGGAAACTGGACTGCCAGTGCTTGTGCATGCTTTCCCAGGCCAGATCAGCGGTTTCAGTCAGGCGGCCGCCTCCTTCCCGGAGATCAAGTTCATCATGGGACATATGGGTGGGGATCAGTGGCCGCGAGCTCTAGAAGCAGTGGCTGCACTTCCCAACGTCTATCTAGACCCATGCTGCAGCTTTCCCGATGCGGACAAAATCCAGCAGGCGGTGCAGACTGTGGGTGCTGGCCGAGTGGTGTTCGGCAGTGATGCCAATCTGTTTAACCCGGCTTTTGTCTGGGGTCTGATTCAGGACGCAGGGCTCAGCGAAGCTGAGCTTGCTCAGATCGCTACTGAAAACGCGCGGGACATCTTCTCCCTGCGGGATGCATAGAAGCTGAGTGAGACAGGCCGTGGTTGACCAACTACACAAGTCAAAAAGGGAGGTGGGATGCTCAGAGGCGGATCATGTTGGGCAACGGTTGGCTGTGGGGAACGGATCTGATAGAGGAATCTCTAAGGAGGGACTACAGTGTTAAGGAAGCGCACGCTCATTTTAGTCGGTCTATTGCTGGTGGTTGCCCTTTTCAGTGTGACGGCCTCGGCCCAGAAGGTGAAGCTCACCCTGTGGGGCGGATATCCTGAAATGGCACCCTTCTACCAGCAGGTAATCGAGGATTACCAAAAGGAGAATCCCGATGTGGAGATCTCCTTCTTGACCCACCCGCTCCGGGAACATGAACAGAAGCTGTCGGCAGCGATCCCATCCAACACGGCAGCAGATATCATCGAGACCACTTCCTACACAATGCGCAAGTTCATCGAAGCAGGATTCATTGATCCCAACCCTGATTACATCCACGCCTTCTTGACGAGCGGTGTATTTGACCAGTTCTATGTGAACGACCTCACCATCGGCGGCCAGACCTACGGTTTGCCCCTTTTCCAAGGGCGCCAGGTTATGTTCTGGAACAAGACCATGTTTGAAGAAGCTGGCCTGCCCGGCGCTCCCACAAACTGGGATGAAGTGATCGAGTACGCCCAGAAGCTGGCGAAATACGATGAGAACGGCAACTTGGTCCGGGCCGGCATCAGCCTGAGGAAATCCGGCGGTGGCAGCGGTGTGGCAGAGAAATGGTGGTTCTGGCTCTATCCGGCCGGCGGGTCCATCGTGGAAGAGGTTGAACCAGGCAAATGGCGCAACGGCTACAACAACGAAGCCGGACTGGAAGCCCTCAAGCTGTACATCGACTTGATCCACAAGTACAAAGTAGACAGCTACCAGGTGAAGGCCGACACAGAAGGCTTCGCCCTGGAGGCCCATGCCATGTTTACCCGGGAGTCCTGGGTTGTGGGCCACATGCAGCAGTATGCGCCGGATGTTGAGTACGATACCGCTCCTCTGCCGGTGCACCACCGCGGTGGAACCATCTGCAACCTGGTGAACATGTACGTGACCAAGACCTGCAAGCATCCTGAGGTGGCCTGGGACTTCCTGCAGTTCATGTTCCAGCCCAAGTATCAGAAACTGCTCCTGGCCGAGGTTGGCTGGTTCCCATGCTTAGATGCTGACTACGAGGAGATCTTCGAAGCTGTGCCTCAGTACAGGGCGTTCTTGGAACTGCCTGAGGGCTTTGAGCTGTACGGAATTCCACCTCTGGCCTGCTTCGACGAAATCCAGACCAAGCTGGCGGAGAGACTGGTTGCCGCCTTCATGGATGAGACCCTTGTGGATGATATTGACAGGATGAAGCAGATTCTGGCCGATGCCGCCAAGGAAACCGACGACATCCTGCGTGAGAACGGCGTCTACGCCGACTAATGCAAAACAAGGGAGCATATGCAGCGCTAAGCTGCATATGCTCCCCCGTTAACACTTCTCAGGGAATGGGGGATTAGCATGGTACGCCCGCCTGGCCGGCGTGTGCTGAGGGTCCGCACCAAGCAGTACCTGTTCTGCTACTTGGGACTGCTCCCCGTTTTGGCGCTGTTTGTGTGGCTGCGCGTGACACCCTTGGCCTCGACGATTAACCTCAGCTTTCACAATTGGAACCTGATCAGGCCCAACAAGCCCTTCATTGGTCTGCAGAACTACATGAACCTGTTCAGCGACCGGCTCTTTCTGATGGCCTTGAGGAATACCGCTATCTTTGCCTTTGCCACCATGATCGCGGGTATGATCCTGTCTTTGGCCTTGGCTGTGGCTCTGAACCGACCGAGCAGGCTGACGGGTCTGTATCAGACCTTGTATTTCCTGCCGGTGATTACCCCGATGGTACCTGTGTCGGTGATCTGGAAGTGGATCTACGATCCTGGGTACGGGCTGCTCAACTACATTCTCTCGTTGTTTGGTGTGAGACCCATCGGGTGGCTGATGTATCCCAACTTAGCCCTCATATCCATCATCATCATGTGCGTGTGGAAGAACCTGGGGTACAACATGATCATGTTCTTGGTTGGGCTGAAGAACATCCCGGCGCAGTATTACGAAGCTGCAGCCATCGATGGTGCCAGCCGCTGGCAGGCTTTTTGGCGGATCACCCTGCCTTTGCTGAAGCCCATACTGCTGTATGTGTTGGTTACCTCCACCATCGATGGTTTCAACATCTTCACACCCGTGTACGTCATGACCACCGGGTCGCAGGGAGCGCCTGGCAATGCAGTGCGGACGCTGGTGTTCAACATCTACGAAGAAGGCTTCCGTTACTTTAAGATGGGCTATGCCTCATCTCAGGCGGTTATGCTGCTGTTGATCGTGCTGGTTCTCACGGTTGTACAGCTCCGGGTCTTCCGCGGGGAAGATGCCAGCGAGGGTACGCAGTAAGGGGGGAATAGAGATGGCTAAGAGTAAACCTGCTAAAGATATTACTCTTCAGGTGGTGACCCAGTTCGTACTGATCTTGGGAGCCCTGATCATGCTGCTGCCCTTTATCTGGATGCTGGCCACCTCCTTCAAGCCGCCTGAAGAGGTGATCACCTGGCCACCGCAGTTCATTCCACGGCGTCCCACGTTCAACAACTATATCGAAGCCTTTCAAGCGGCTCCGTTTTTCAGGTTCTTCCTCAACAGTCTGATCGTGTCCACCATTTCCACCGCGAGCATCCTGCTAACCTCCTCGTTTGCGGGGTTCATCTTCGCCAAGTACCGGTTTCCCGGCAGGACGCTCTTGTTTCTCATTATCTTGGCCACGTCCATGGTGCCGTTTCAGTCGTACATGATTCCCTTCTATCTCATGGTGAGTAAACTGGGCTGGCTCAACACCTATCAGGGGTTGGCCCTGCCCCTGCTGGTGATGAGCTTCGGCATCTTCTTCATGCGGCAGAATATCGTGAGCATCCCCGATGAGCTCATGGATGCGGCGCGCATTGATGGCTGCTCAGAGTTTCGCATCTACTGGCAGATCATTATGCCGCTGTCCAAATCGGCCATGGCGGCCCTGGCCATCTTTGCCTTTAAGAATGCCTGGGGCGACTTTATCTGGCCCCTGCTGATTTCCAATGAACTGGGCATGTACACCATGGAGCTGGGCCTGGGCATGTTCCAGCACCGGTTTACGGTGGATTACGGTTCCATCACAGCCGGCTCCGTTGTCTCCATCTTGCCCATTATAACTGTGTTTGCCATCTTCCGCCGCAACATCATTGAGGGTGTCACTTTAACAGGTCTGAAGGGCTAAACTGGAGGGATCAACATGCTGCACTTGACAGAAGAACGAAGGCGTTTGCTCCGAGACCGGTTGGAGTTTTACCGGAACCATCTCCATGAGTATATACTTCCCTTCTGGCTGAAAAACGGTATAGACCGTGAATACGGGGGCTACTTCACCTGCTTCAACAACTACGGGGATGAGCTGGTCAGCACGGATAAGTACGTGTGGTCCCAAGGGCGGATGCTGTGGCTTTTGGGAGAGCTGGCGCAGCGGGAAGGGCCTGCTTCCGAGTATCGGGCTTTGGCCAGGAGCGGTTATGAGTTTCTCAAAAAGAACTGTCGGCTGCCAAATGGCCACTGCACCTTTATCCTCACCCGTGAAGGCGTGCCCAAAGAACCCCTACCTGGGGAAGGGTACGAGATCAGCACCTATGCTGACTGTTTCGCAGTTCTGGGCTTTGCCAGATTTGCGGAGCTGGAAACGGACCAAGAGGCTGCCGATTTGGCCTTGGAGATCTTTGATTCCATAGTGGCCCGCATCGAGCGCCGGGAGTTCCGCACCGATCCCGAGCCCCTGCCTCCAGGTTATCGAGCCCACGGCATACCCATGATCCTGCTCAATACCAGCCATCAGCTGGTGAAGGCCTTAAGGGCCCTGGGGCACCCCGAGGCAGGGCGGGTGGCCGGGAGGCGTGCGCTCTTTGCCCGAGAGATAATCGAAGATTTCATCGGCCCCGATGGGCTCATCCGGGAGCTGATCCGCGATAGCGGCAGGGACGACCAAAACCTCCTGGGCCGCTACGTTAACCCCGGCCATACCCTAGAGGGCATGTGGTTTTTGATGCACTACGCCCTAGAGCTTGCTGGGCGGGAGCGGCGCCAACTGCTGGATCTGATCTGTAGGGTGATGGAAGTAACATACCGGCTGGGCTGGGATGAAGAATACGGCGGACTCTTCCACTTTGTGGATGCCGACGGCGGCCAGCCCCGGGGAGATTTGGGAGAGCTGGCCGGCGATCCGCTGGCTAAAAAGGTGGTGGAGGGCTGGGCCGACAAGCTTTGGTGGGTCCACTCGGAAACGGTCTATGCCACGCTGCTGGCCTACTGCCTCACAGGCAGGGAAGGCATGTTTGAGCTCTACCAGCAGGTGCATGACTATACCTTCGCCACCTTCCCCCACCCCGATCCCAGTATCGGCGAATGGATCCAGATCCGAGATCGCACCGGACAGCCCATGGACAAGGTGGTGGGCCTGCCGGTCAAAGACCCGTTTCACATCATCAGGGCCCTGCTGCTCATTGTTGAGCTCCTGGAAGAGCTGGAGCAGTAGGTTCCCCAGGCTATCCCCCATGCCAAGTGCTCAGTGAGTCCACGGCTCCTGGGCCTTTGTTTTTGGAGCCCCGCCTTGGGCGGGGCTTTTGCGGTGCGCCCGGCATGTCTACCGAGCCGATGGGTTGAGAGAAACCCTACCGCCCAACCAGCGGGAAGGTAACCAGCAGGCAAGGGCGCCACTGGCAACAGTGGGGTCTGGAGGAAGCCGAGGGGGTGCCTTGGAACATAGCGTAAGCGAACCGGGGTTGGCTTGTAGAGTGGGTAACCCTGCCGCGAATGGGAAAGCCCGATAGCTGGATAGCTCTGCAAGTTAGGACGGATGGCTTCAAGGCAGGGCAGGTAGACTTACCCGGGGAAGCCCCTAGTGTCCCGTATGAAGGAGCGGGTAAGCGAGGTACAAGTGGAAACACAAGGCCAAGCGAAGCGCTGGGGGTGGCAGATGAGCCCGTAGTAGTGATGAACCCTAAGCCCATGAACCCTGGTAACAGGTGGGAGGAGAAAACTTAGGGGACTCCTGTGCAT
>LSQX01169510.1_pt1 | contig 10261 bp, 10 predicted proteins | sample 654561 | NCBI WGS metagenome assembly LSQX01 (sample SAMN04489861, study PRJNA283612) | anaerobic digester metagenome | isolation source: 4 biogas reactors fed with cattle manure at either 37C or 55C with and... | place: Denmark: Kongens Lyngby | collected 2014
GGGCTTCCCCACCAGTTTATCAAAAATCTGCTGCTTTCAAGGCAGCAGATTTTTTTATGCCTACATGTCGGGTCGTAGGTGGGGCAATTCGGGTCATCGGTGGGGATAATCAGTGGGTAAAAAGGATCACTCCGGCAGCCTGAACAAGGCCGATGATAAAGCCCAAGAATCCGCCGAGAATCTCTAGGTGCCGGAGGTGCCGGTGGGATATGCGAACGATCAGGGCCTCCAGCTCGGCCAAATCAAATTCCATAATTTTGTCCTGAACCAGCTGGGAGATGTGTAGGTCAGTCCGCACCCGTTCTTTGACCTCTGCTGTCAGCTTGTCCAAGAGGGGAGGCAGTTCCTGGCCCAGCCAATCCCGGAGCAAACCGACAATCATGGACTTGAGACCATCGGGTAGAAAGGGAGGGAGTTTCTGCCTGAGGCGGCTTTCCACATGTCCTTCTATGGTTTTCAGGATTCCCTCTTGAGCAGCGCTTGCACCAAACTGGTCGATAAGGGTCTCAATGGGCAAGAGGTCCTCTTCGATGGCCCTTCCAATGTTGGCAGCAAGCTCTGCTTTAAACTTGGGCAGTAAGCCCTGGATGGTGATGGGGAGCAGCGGCAGCTTGATGGGATGATAAGGCCTAAACAGCATTCTGATTGCGATGACATTGGTGATCCAGCCGATGACTCCCCCTACTGCCGGCATGGTAAACAACTGCCAAGCTAGCACATTGAATCTCTCCTTTAAGGAATCTGCTCCTGCTGCCGTATTTGCTGAGGTATCTAGCCGGGATGTCCGCAGCTATACCAGCCCTTCTCTTCATAATCTGGCATACTACTCTATTTCCATGCTGGTTCCCTGCCGGAATTCTAAGTTCGATTTTCTTTTAGGTGTTGCCTTTTTCGTACGAAGTCAATATAATTGTGCCAAGAACCTTATTGTTTTCGTATTCACGAGTTGCTAGAGCCGACGGAAGGCAACAAGTGAGAGGAAGTGCAAAAGATGGCAGAGGAGAAACTCGACAAACTTGACCAGCAGCTTATTGCCCGTTTGCGGGTAGATGGACGGATGCCCTATACACAACTGGCAGCTGAACTAGGAGTGGCAGAGGCCACAGTGCGAAAACGGGTGAATCGTCTGCTCGAGAACGGAGTTCTGCGGATTGTGGGGATAACATCCAACGAGAAGTTGGGACTTCATACCCAAGCCATCGTCGGTGTTAAAGTTGACGGCGACAAGGTCGAAGAGGTACTTACCAGTCTCGAAGCCCTAGACAATGTTCGCTACATCGGTGTTGCCGCCGGTGAGTTTGACTTAATACTGGAGCTGGTGGCCGAGTCCAATGAGGAATTGTTTAAGTTCCTTACCAAAACACTCCGGGATATACCCGGTGTTGTGGCTTCTCAGACATCGTTGATCATGAAGGTGTACAAGAGAACCTATTGATCTAATCCATCCATTAGCCTAAAGCATGTCTTGGGCGTGGTTGGCTTAGCAGATGATAATCCAGAAGGGGGGAGGCAGTACACCTTAAGGAGTGTGCTGTGAGAGAGATGAGAAGATGGACATTTAGCATGGGGATTTTGGTGTTGCTCTTAGTTGCAATGCTGGGATCGAGTCCTGTACTGGCAGCACAGGGAAAGCTCAAGATCGGCATTACCCAGATAGTAGAACACCCGGCTTTGGATGCTGCCAAGCAAGGTTTTATAGATGAACTAGCGGCTTTTGGTTATGACGAAAGCAAAGTGGTTTACGATATGCAGAATGCCCAGGGAGATTTCGCTACCGCGCAGGCCATCGCAGAGAAATTCGTCAGCGGTTCGGTGGATCTGATCTTGGCCATCGCTACTCCTACGGCACAGGCAACAGCCAATGTGACCCAGACGATTCCCATCCTGATTACCGCAGTAACGGATCCGGTCGCGGCTGGGCTGGTGGAGAGCATTGAGCGACCGGGTACTAATGTGACCGGCACCTCAGACTTGACGCCTGTGGCCAAGCAGCTTGAGCTCTTGAAAGCCATCCGGCCCGAGACCAAGAGAGTGGGAGTCTTATATAACCCGGGAGAGGCTAATTCGCTCGTACAGCTGGAATTAGCCAGGGACGCTGCTGGAGAATTGGGTTTGGCGCTGGTTGAGATTCCGGTGGATAACAGCAGCAGTGTTTATCAATCGGCACAATCCGCGGTGGGTAGAGTTGATGCCCTTTACGTACCTACGGATAACACTGTAGTGTCGGCACTGGAGTCGGTGATTATAGTAGCTGAAAATGCCAAGCTGCCTCTCATAGTCGGTGAAACCGATTCGGTGAGAAGAGGGGCTATGGCAACCATCAGTATTGACTACTATTCGCTGGGAAGGCAGACTGCCAGAATGGCCCTGCAAATCCTGGAGAAGAATGCTGACCCAGCATCAATGCCCATTGAATACCTGGAGAACGTAGAACTGGTCCTTAACTTGGGAGCAGCCACGAGGATGGGAGTAGAGCTTCCCACTGAACTTGTTGCAGAGGCCAGCCAGATTTTTGACTAAGACAGATTGGAGCATCGAAAATGTTGTTGTCCGCATTGATTGGAACGTTAGAACAGGGATTAGTATACGGCATCATGGCTTTAGGTGTTTATATCACCTACCGCATTCTTCATTTTGCTGATCTAACCGTTGACGGCAGTTTCCCCTTGGGCGCTGCCGTCGCCGCCCGATTTATTGCCGATGGCGGCAGTCCCCTGATGGGCACTGTCTTGGCCATGGCAGCTGGGATGTTGGCTGGACTGACTACCGGCTTCTTAAATACTAAGCTGAAGATCTCAGGGCTGCTGTCTGGGATTCTTACGATGACTGCTTTGTACTCTGTCAATCTCCGGATAATGGGCAGGGCCAATATTCCTCTCCTGCGGAAACCGACATTGGTCAGCTGGTTTGGGGAACGGGGCATGGCTCCCTGGGTGCTTTTCCTAATCACTCTGGTGCTCATCAAATTGCTGCTGGATCTCTTTCTCAAGACCGAGGTCGGCTTTGCTATCAGGGCAACTGGCGACAATGAACAGATGATCCGCAGCTGCGGTGTCAATACCGATGGCATGAAGTTGGTTGGTCTTGGGCTTGCCAACTGCCTGGTGGCACTGTCTGGAGCCTTGGTAGCCCAGTACCAGGGGTTTGCCGATGTGGGAATGGGTGTAGGCACAGTGGTAGCCGGTTTGGCCTCGGTGATTGCCGGGCAGGCGTTGGTTCGCTTTCCCGGCTTGGGCTGGGCGACCACCGGCGTAATCATAGGTTCTCTAATTTACAGGGGAGCAATTTTTGCCGCCCTGCGGTTGGGGCTTGCTCCTACGGATCTTAAGCTGATCACCGCGGTCCTTGTGGTCGTGGCCCTCTCAGGACCGGTTTGGAGCAGTTCAGTGGCAAAGTTTGGGGGAGGGAAGCGGCGTGCTACGAATATCCCAGCTGCGTAAGGTTTTTGCCAACGGCACCGGCGTAGAGATGACCGCTCTAGACAACATTAGTCTAGAGGTAAGGACCGGGGATTTTATCACCGTCATTGGCAGTAATGGCGCGGGAAAATCTACACTGCTTAATGTCATAGCCGGAGTATATGACGTCGATGAAGGAGAAATCTGGATCGACGGAGTGAATGTCACCAACCAGCCGGAGTACCGCCGAGCCCATCTCATCGGCCGGGTATTTCAAGATCCCATGATCGGTACCGCTGCCTCCATGACCATTGAAGAGAATCTGGCCATGGCCATGAAGAGGTGCAGCCCCCTGAGACTGGCACCTGGGGTCACCCCACAGGATCGGTCCCGTTTTCGGGAACTCTTGGCGGTGCTCGGTCTGGGGCTAGAGGACCGGCTGCAGGAACCGGTGGGCTTGCTTTCCGGAGGACAAAGACAGGCACTGACTTTGCTGATGGCCACCATCTCCAATCCCAAACTGCTGCTTCTAGATGAGCATACTGCTGCACTTGATCCTAAGACCGGTGAAATGATCGGTGAGCTTACCAACAAGATCGTCAAGAACCGGGAACTCACTGTCTTGATGGTTACCCACGACCTGCGGCAGGCTCTGGAGTTCGGGAACCGGACTATTATGATGGACCAAGGACAGATCATTCTAGATCTTCGGGATCCCGAGAGGGCAGCCATGACTGTAGATGATCTATTGGATCAATTCGAAGCTGTGAGGGGAAAGCGGCTTTTGGACGATCGTGTGCTCCTGGTGTAGGTGATGCAGCTGGCCTAGATAGAAGGCAGGGACATCATGATTTCTTAGCCCGATTGGCCAGGATGGCAGCGATAGCCTTCCTGCTTTCTTCGCAGTAGCGGCATCCAGGGCAGTACTCTACCCGCTGGGCAAAGATGGTTTCGACAGCATCGGTGACCGGCCATTCCCGGGGATAGTGGAGCAGGATATGAAAAGGTGCAATAATTAACAGGGCACTGATCAACAGGTCTTCTACGTCCAGCTCGTGCTCGATGAGGGTGGCAGCATATCCTTCCAGATATTCCGTTTCAATGAGGGAGAAATCCCGGTCCAGTATGCGGTAAAGCCCATTGGGCTGAACTACTATGTGGACGATGTCTATCCGGGGCTCTTGGAGTTCCACAAAGCTCTTAAGCAGGGCGGTGAATTCCCGATGGGCCCGTTTCCTTCTGATGGAATCTGCTGCCATTCTGGTCAGGTGGCGGAGGTAACGCCGGTATTTCCACAGACGGAAACGGACAAAACCATCGAGAATCAGCAGCTCCTCCATGTTCAGATAATCCAAAAGGGTGTACATGATGTGTGCTTTGGATTGCAGCCGGGCTTCGTTGGCCAGTTTTGAGGAGCTGCTGCCACTGAGGATGCGGCTGGTTTCTCCCAGGATGGCTCCTAGTTCATCCTCTGATGCTGATGGATGATCCTTCTTGATAAGCCTCGTTAAGACATCCGGTTCATAGTGGCTGACAATGAAGTCTGTAAGAGAACTGGCTACATAGTAGATCTGGACATTTCTAGCTGGGTCAGCATCGGCGAACCGGCAGGTGAGTAAGGTCTGATGCTCCAGCGTCCAAAAGCTGATCTTAGGTGCATCCTCCGGCCGAAGATGGTCTAGATCCTCCTGCAGCCTTTGCCAAAGCTGTTTTCCAGTATTCGGGCAGTTGACGGCAATGGTAATCAAGAACGTACCCCCTTCTCCTTAACTTAGTATATGTGTGTAGATGAAACGGTATACTAAGTTGCTGCACGGCCTCTTGGGCCTTGACAGCCGATGGAGGAAGAAGTTATAATTGGGCAAAATGATTAGAGACGATGAAGGGGAAGAGTACAGTGTTGATCTCTGGCAGGGATGAAGTGCCGTAGACTGCAAGCACTTCTCTGAGTAGACACTGGAAAACCACCCCGGAGTTGCCGTGTGGAAAGAAGGCAATTTTCGAGTAAATGCGGCCGGGAACAGCCCGTTACAGCGATAAGAGTGAACCAGCAGGAGTGTATCTATTAACTGCTGGTTAATCAGGGTGGAACCGCGAGCTTAACCTCGTCCCTACAGGGATGAGGTTTTTTAATTCGTTAGGAAATGGGGTGTGGATAATGGCAATCAAGATTACATTTCCCGATGGGAGTGTGAAGGAGTATCCCCGGGGGGTAACTGCAGCCAAGGTGGCTGAAGACATCAGCTCCCGCTTGGCCAAGAATGCCGTAGCGGCCCGGGTGTCAGGCGTACTGCAAGATCTTGAGGACGAGATCCAGGAGGACAGCTCCCTGGAGATTATCACTGTCGATCAGCCCGAGGGACTGGAAATCCTCAGGCACAGCGCAGCCCACATCATGGCAGAGGCTGTTAAGCGGCTCTATCCACAGGCTAAGCTGGCCATCGGCCCTGCCATTGAAAATGGATTTTACTATGATTTTGATGTGCCCGAAGCCTTTTCTCCTGAGGATTTAGGCCGTATCGAAGCTGAGATGCACAAGATAGTCCAGGAGAACCAAGAGTTTACCCACTGGGAGGTAGACAGGGAGACGGCCATCAAGGAATTTGCTGCCATGGGCGAAGATTACAAGGTAGAGCTCCTGCAGGAAATGGAAGATGACCAGGTAAGCATCTACAAGCAGGGTGAGCTTGTGGATCTTTGCCGCGGTCCCCACTTGCCCTCAACCGGCAAACTCAAAGCCTTTAAGCTGCTCAATGTGGCGGGTGCCTACTGGCGGGGGGATTCCAATCGACCGATGCTCCAGCGGATCTATGGGACAGCCTTCGCTAAACAGAAGGATCTCGATGAACATCTTCGCCGCCTTGAAGAGGCTGCCCGCCGGGATCACCGCCGCTTAGGAAGAGAGCTTGACCTCTTCAGCATTCAGGAAGAAGGCCCTGGTTTCCCCTTCCTGCATCCCAATGGGATGGTCATTTGGAGAAGTCTTGAGGATTTCTGGCGGAAAGAGCACCGGCGGCGGGGTTATCAGGAAGTCAAGACACCCATCATTCTCAGTGAGTCCCTATGGCAGCGGTCAGGTCATTGGGATCATTACCGGGAGAACATGTACTTCACCGAGATCGATGAGCGTCCCTTTGCTATTAAGCCTATGAACTGTCCTGGCAGCATTCTACTGTACAAGCGGCGGCTGCAAAGCTACCGGGATCTGCCGCTCCGCTATTGTGAATTGGGGCTTGTACACCGCCATGAGCTGTCGGGAACGCTGCACGGATTGATGCGGGTCCGGTGTTTTCACCAGGATGATGCCCATATTTTCATGTTGCCGTCCCAGATCCAAGAAGAGATCGCGGGGGTCATCGACTTCATTGATTATGTCTACCGTGATGTGTTTGGACTCAACTACAGGGTAGAACTAAGTACTAAACCAGAGGATGCTATGGGTCCAGACGAGATTTGGGAGGCTGCCACTAACGCCCTGCGGAAGGCTGTGGAAGCAAAGGGCCTACCTTACGAGGTCAATGAGGGAGATGGAGCTTTTTACGGGCCCAAACTGGACTTTCACCTAGAAGACTGTCTCGGCCGGACCTGGCAGTGCGGTACGATCCAATTGGACTTCTTGATGCCGGAGCGTTTTGACCTGACCTATATAGGTGAAGATGGCAAGGAACACCGGCCCGTAATGATCCACCGGGTGATTTTTGGAGCGCTGGAGCGGTTTATCGGTATCCTCATTGAAGAGTTTGCCGGGGCTTTCCCAGCGTGGCTGGCACCGATCCAAGCCCGGGTAATTCCGGTGGGAAAACGCTTCCTGGATTATGCAGCTGGGGTTCAGAGCAAGCTGCTTGAGGATGATCTGCGGGTAGACATCGACGCTAGGGATGAAAAGGTAGGTTACAAGATCCGCAGTGCCCAGTTGGAGAAGATTCCATATATGCTCATCGTCGGGGAGAAGGAAGCCGAGACCGGAACTGTATCGGTGCGGCACCGGCAGGCTGGAGACTTGGGAAGCATGTCGGTGGATAAGTTCTGCCAGTTGCTAAAACAGGAAGTACTATCGCTGGCCCTGGAACCCTTAGCTGTCAATGCAGCGGCTGACAGATAAAAAATGCTGGTCCGGGAATTTGACAAGGCTAGGCATCTATGGTATTCTTAATGCCGTCAGAATGATCAAAACCAAATAGGCGTTCCTAAGTAGAAGTTACCGCTTCTCACCTTGCGGCGCCCTGTGGGCAGCTGTCAGGGTTTATTGGCAGCAATGTAGGTGCCGTTGACGGCCCAATAATGGTATTGTGTGTTTGTAGGAGCGGTGTTTCCGCTCCTTTTTAGATCTGACACTGAATGTCAGGCATGTTGACAGGCGTTGTGCAATTACAGAGTATGTTGGGAGAATTCAGCGGAGGTGATATGACATTAGCAACGAGTTGCGTGTTAACTCGAAAATCCGGGCCAGAGACGTAAGGGTGATCAGCCCGGAGGGTGAGCAGCTGGGCATCATGTCTCTTAGAGATGCGCTGAGGGCTGCTCAGGAAAGGGATCTGGACTTAGTAGAGGTGGCTCCCAATGCCCGTCCGCCCGTTTGCCGCATAATGGACTATGGGAAGTATAAGTACGAGCAGACTAAGCGGCAGAAGGAAGCCAGGAAGAAGCAGAAAGTAGTTTCCATCAAGGAAGTGCGGATGTCTCCAAAGATTGAGGAGCATGACTTTCAGGTAAAGATCAAGAATGCGGAGCGCTTCCTGAAGGATGGTAATAAGGTAAAGGTTTCTGTGCGCTTTCGAGGCAGGGAAGTCGCCCACTCAGATTTGGCCAAGGACATGCTGCTGCAAATGGCCAAGGACATTGAGCATATAGCTAAGATCGATCGTCAGCCTGTCATCGAAGGGCGGCAGATGATCATGATCCTATCTCCGAAACAGGATTGAGGTAAGAGAGGAAGATATCGATGCCAAAGTTGAAGACTCATCGGGGTGCAGCTAAGAGATTGAAGGCCACAGGTTCTGGCAGATTTAAGAAGAGCAACGCCTATCGCAGACACAACTTGGGAAAGAAGAGCCCTAAGCAGAAGCGGAGACTACGCCATGCTGTTTTGGTTAGTGCCGCTGATCAGGAAAGGGCGAAAAGGCTTTTGCCCTACGCTTAGTCGAGGGTAGTCGCAGTACTTTACACGGTTTAGGAGGCGAAGGAAATGCCACGGGTAAAAGGTGGTACAACTACAAGAGCAAGGCACAAGAAAGTGCTGAAGCAGGCTAAAGGTTATTACAGCGCTAGCCGCAGGCTGTTTCGTCCTGCTAACCAGCAGGTTATGAAATCATTGGCCTATGCCTATAGAGATAGAAGAAACCGCAAGCGGGATTTCCGTAGATTGTGGATCAGCCGGATTAATGCCGCAGCCCGGCTCAACGGATTGTCCTACAGCCGGTTCATTTCCGGTCTCAAGAATGCCGGTCTGGAGATTAACCGCAAAATGCTGGCTGAGCTGGCAGTCAATGATGCTGAAGCTTTTAGCCGGCTGGTAGATGTGGCTAAACAGGGACTAGGAAACTAGTACAGCACAGTGGTAGCTTAGCGGGAGAGCAGTCAGGCGGGGTGGGATCTACAATGGTACTACCAGCACGGCTGCTTTTTCGTTGACCCCGGACGGATGGGAGTAAAGACATAGTGCGAGTGCGAGAATTAACTAGCCCCCAGAACCCAATGGTCAAGCTGATGCGGTCCTTGTATACCCGGAAGGGACGGGACAGGACTGGCTTGGTGCCGGTCGAGGGGAGCCGATTTGTTCAAGAGGCTCTCTTGGCTGCTCGACGGGGGGTAACTACCATTGAGGCCCTTTTTTACGAGGCTGGCTTTGATGAGAAAGGCCCCGAACAACGAGCTTTGTTGGAGGCAGCGGAGGTTTTGGCCCGGGAAGTGTTCCGCTGTTCGCCATCGCTCTTTAAGACTTTGAGCAGTACCGAGACACCGCAGGGTGTAGCAGCAGCAGTTGCCCGCCCAGTCTTCCCCCAACGGCCAAGTTCAGGTCGGGAACTCTATCTGGTCGTTGACCGGGTACAAGACCCTGGGAACATGGGTACCATAATCCGGACTGCAGCCGCGGCCGGCGTCGATGGGATCTTATGTCTCAAGGGAACAGTAGACCCCTTTAACCCCAAGACACTAAGGGCAACCATGGGTGCGGTTTTCCGAGTCCCCATCACCTTCTACGATAGCTCTCAAGACCTGCTGAAGGAGCTGTCTCAGTGGAGATGCCGCTTGATTGCCGCGGATGTGGAGGGCGATCAGTACCACTTTCAAGCAGATTACAGCGGCCCTATTGCAGTTATCATAGGCAATGAAGGCCAGGGCATTGAGCCGGGGCTGCTCCTCGCTGCCCCCGTTAGGGTCCGCATTCCCCTGGCCTCCGGTGTAGAGTCCCTCAATGCTGCAGTAGCATGCGGTATCCTGCTCTATGAAGCAGTGCGGTATCGGCACCTGGCGGCTGACCACCATTAGAAAACCGGGCTACCTAAGTCTGATCTAGATTCAGCAGCTGTTCTTCATAGATATCCAGTTCGCACATTTCCTCCTCGCCCTGCCAGTGTACGCAGGTCGCACAGCTGATGGCTTCTGACTCATGGTTGGAAGCCCTAGGTCCCCAGTGGATGGGTGTGTACTCGCTACAGCTTTGGCCGACTGCCTGCATTTCTTCCAAGTTCGGCATCAGTTTCACTCCATTCCACATGTATCTTTGCAGGGTAGAATCACCCGGTAGTTTATCCAGTTGTGCCGCAATTATCCGGTTGGTCCGGGATTTATCGTCAAGGCAGCCCGATGTTACGGCCTTGTAAATGGGCAGGCTGTATGCTATAATGAATGCATCGAACGGG
>LSQX01310921.1_pt3 | contig 10261 bp, 4 predicted proteins | sample 654561 | NCBI WGS metagenome assembly LSQX01 (sample SAMN04489861, study PRJNA283612) | anaerobic digester metagenome | isolation source: 4 biogas reactors fed with cattle manure at either 37C or 55C with and... | place: Denmark: Kongens Lyngby | collected 2014
AGTTTGTGCAGTTGCTTACTGTACCATTTTTCATATCGGCTACAATACCAGCGGCTGAGTGGGTATCACTTATCGTTATTGCGCCTGAGTTTACGCAGTTGTTTACCGTGCCGTTTGTCATAATACCCACAATGCCGCCTACTAAGTCTCTGTTGCGTAACAAGCTGCCTTCATTTTTGCAGTTTTCTACTATACCATCATCCATACTGGCTACAATGCCTCCGTATCTGAGCCAGTATACGCTTTTCTCGGTGACAGTGATACGACTGGTACAGCCTGTAACCGAGCCCCTTAAAAGCTTGCCAACCATACCGGCATACCATTTTAAATCAGGTGATGTTTTGGTGGCATGTATGCTTCCTTCCACAATAAGGTCCTTGACAGTTCCGCCATCAACACAGGCAAAGAATCCAAATATGATATTATCATATGTCAACTGCCATTGTGCAGCCATCCCGCTTATGGTATGGCCTTGGCCGTCAAAGGTTCCCCTGTATGCTCTGATTGTGGAATCGCCGGCACCTGCAGCACTCGCATTAAAACCAATAGGCGTCCAGTTTTTATACTCATCGAGTACGATATTGTTATTTAGCTTTGCATGAAGCGAAGCACTGCCTGCGTTTACAAGATCCCGGAATTTTGCCAGACCGTCCTCGTCATAGATGACCCACACATCGCTTGAATTTTCGGGGAACCACTGAGCTATATAAGTCTTGTTCCCATAGTCGCCCTTAGGTATTCTAAAGATATTAGTGCTTGTTCCTTGTTCCCTCCATCCAGCGAAATAGAAACCTGCTTTTTCAGGAACGGGCAATGTTACCGTTGCACTGGAATCATAGCTATAAGTATAAGGGCCACTGCTATCCTCCCACCATACACCACCCAGATCATACTTGATTGTGTAAGAGTTCACATCGTTCCAGTTAGCCGTAAAGGTTTTGTCTCCTGTTGTACCCGTGGAGATTACAACCTCTTTGACAGGCTCTGTTACGCCATCATAGGTCCAGCCGGTAAAGCCCTTTGCCGGAGCCCGGGGCTCAAGCAGGGTAATAGTATCTTCAACAGTATAGGTAACAGGGTTTTCGTTAATACCCGTTTCCGGAACACTGCTATAGGTAATGGCATAAGTAATGATCTCCCATTGCGCGGTAAATGTCTGAGCTTTTGTCACTGTAGCTTCTTCCGGGCTCCAGCCCTTGAACTGATAGCCTGTTCTTGTCGGATCTGAAGGCTTGATGCTGCTAAATGCAGTGCCATAGGTGACATTGTTTTTAACAACATTGTCAGTGCCGTTATTAAGTGCAAAGGTAATGGTATAGCTCTCAGGTTCCCACTTTGCATAGTAGGTTCTTGTACCTTCCCATGTCTGTGTACCGGCGATTGATGTCTGGTTTGTTCCAGTGAAGTTTTCAGCGAGATACCATCCGCTGAATATGTAGCCGGTTTTTGTGATATTCGATGCTGCAGGAAGTACCGTTTGCTGGTCATAGGTGTGAATAAGGGCTCCATAACCGGACAATGTCCCGCCGTTCAACGCCAGATCATAGTTGTATTTATTTGCCTGCCAGGAAGCAGTAAGAGTAATGTTTTCAGCAGGCATAGTGTTAATGGTATAGGGATTGCCATCCTTCAGCCAGCCCTTGAAGCTGTAGCCGGTACGAGTTGGATTTGAAGGCGGTGTTACCGTTGTATCATAGGCTTGCTCAATCGGAGCTACAGCAGTTCCGCCGTCACTGTTAAAGGTCATGGTGTAATTCCTGGCTATCCATAAAGCATTATAGGTGGTATTTCCTGCAGGCATTTTGTCAGCGGGAACGGAGTCCCAGGTCAGAGAATATCCAGCCTTGACAGCCTCCGGCACTGTTATGCCTGTATCGTAGTAAACCTGACCCTGCGTAAAGCTGTTGGAGGCACTTCCACCATTAAGCTTCCAGATGAGGTCGTACTTTTTACGTTCATAATACAGCTTGATTGCACGGCTGCCGTCTGCGGAAACGGTTGTAGTTGTCACTACTTGTCCGTTAGCCTCGCCGTTTTTGTAAACGATACCGTTTGCGACTTCCAGTACTGCATCCTTCAAATCAGCAAGGGTCAGTGAAGAATCTGCTATTCCTGTCTTGTTCTCAGTTTTGTCAGCAGTTGTGGGATAGCTGCCATTAGTTTGCATAACATAGTGCTCAACAACATAATTGCGTTCACCGGCGACCCATTTTGCATAAACGGTCAAGTTATAGGCAGGCATTATGCTGTTGAAAGGTGTCACTGTGCTGTTTTCAAGGTACCAACCACCAAAGGCGTAGCCTTCCTTTGAAGGATTAGAGGTACTGACCGTGGCACCGTGCTTCAGAGTTTTGGTTGACTCGCCGCTCAATATGCCTCCATTGGCATTAAAGGTGACGGTAAATTTACTGCGGTCGTAGTAGAGCTTAAGCACCAGAGTACCGTCAGGTGAAACTGTTCCGCTGCTAATAGTACCGCTTGCATTAGTATTTCGTGTATAGTTTGCATAGCTTTTCGGTGCTGCGTTTACAATAGAGTCGGTAGTTCCGTCTAAATTATCGGTCTCATTCAAGGTATAGCCGTCATTATCGGCATTTTGCATATAGTGCTCTACCTTGTAAGGCGTATCCGCTTTTGCCAGCCATTGGGCTGTGAAGGTTGCATCTGCTGTTCCCACAGTTTCGGGCAGACTGGGCGACCAGCCGTTGAAGGTGTAGCCTGTTTTGCTTACGTCCGGCGGGGTTATTGCGGCGCCGTAGAGCTTAGTTACCTCAATGTTACCTTCTCCATTGCCGGGTATAAAGGTGCAAGTTTTATTCAGTCGTTCATAGTAGAGAGCAAAGGTGACGCTGCCTGTCGCCGGCAATGTGTGATTCAGCTTTACAACATTGTTAACCTTGCCTTCCTTATATACGATACCGTTTTCTACCGGTATGGCGCTGTCCGTCAATTCAGACAGGGTAATTACATCGTCTGTTTTACCTTTACCGGTTTCAGTTGAGTGCAATTCATAAGTGCCTTGTGTGTTCATCAGGTAATGCTGAATTGTATACGTCTTTTCGCCGGGCATCTTTTTGCCGTAAATCGTGAAATCGCTGTCAGGCATTGGGCTGCCGAAGGTATATGGAGTATTCAGCTCTTCGTCTTCATACCAGCCTGCGAAGAGGTACCCATCCCATCCAGGGGCTTCAGGTGCAGTTATACTTGCCCCGTAGCATACCTGCACGGTCACATGCGTGTCAGTTCCTATTCTGTAGGTTATGTCGAAGACATTTCGGTCATAGTACAGCTTAATAACCAGGTTGCCATCACCCTTGATTTTAGTTTCGGTTACAGACTTTCCTTCCACAGTGCCGCCTTTATATGTCAGACCGCCTGAAGGAGATGCCAGCCCGGCTAATGTAACAGAAGTATTTGTTTCACCGCTTCGCTGCTCCACACTGTCGAGCAGATAACCGCTGCCTGAGATACGCTGGATATAATGCTCAACCCTGTATGGAGTGTTCGGATCCGCTGTCCAGGCAGAAACATAAGTTGCCGCCTGGGTTAGGGTTGTGCTTTCTGCCGGAACTTGCTTTCCGTCCTGCGTAACAGTAGGCCAACCGGTGAAGCCGTTAAAGATGTAACCACCTATGGCAAGCTTAGGTGCATATATCGTTGAACCAAACCTCCTGGTATAGGTAACAGGGTTTGTGTCGGGGTTAGTCACATCCCGCAAATCTCCGTAAGTAAAGCTTACGGTATATTGGTTGCGGTCGTAATAAACATTAACCACAGTACTGCCGTCGGGTTGAATTACCTGCTGCTGCAATGGCTTTAGAGTAAAGCCATAGTATTCCTTAGCAGCGGCAGTGGTATAACTGTCCGTTGTACCCTGGCTGACCTGCGTATCTACAAGCGTATAGCCATCGTCATTAAGGTTTTGCTGATAGTGGCGCACAGTGTAACGTGTATCGGTCGCCGGAATCCACCTGGCGTACACAGTGGTGTTTACGTCAGGCATTATACCAGGGAACACATAAGGTTTTGACAGCCATCTGTCCTCATACCAGCCTCCAAATACATATCCCTTTTTGATTGGAGAAGCAGGCGGTGAAATAGCAGCGCCCTCACTTCTAAAAATCATATCAACCAGGCTGCCTCCGTTACTTTCAAACTTAATGAAACGGCCTGATGCCGGATCACTCCAACTGAGAGTTGCTTTTCGGCTGATGGGGCGAGATGTCATTGCCAAGGGAGCGCCGCGCCATGTAATGGTCATTTCAGCACTTTCAACTACACTTCCATTCTCCGGCGATACGGTTAGAGTATCAGTAGCTGTATTGTACGAGAATGAAGGATTCGAAAAAGATATGACAAAATCGGTATCATCAAAAACCTTTTCATCCTGCTCTCCATTTGTTAAATCCATAAACAACATTGCAAAAAGGTTTTCAGGCAAGGTCAGGGTCTTATCGGCATACCAGACGAATCTCGGAGTATCCTTCTGCCGGTAAGCAAAGTCGTAGACATTCTCCGCCTGTCCCGCAGACCACAGCGGCCAGCTGTTCTCGTACAGCGTCGGATTGTATGTCAGCTTGCTGCTGGAGAATAACTGGGCTTTGAATTTTATTTCCAGATATATACCGATTTCTATATACATCGCACCCGAATAGCTGCTATTCTTGCCCTCTGATTTTGACCAGCTGAGGCTGTAGTAGAAATAGCCCCACAGCTGTGCATATGCTCCTACCTCAGCGGTTATTCCAATGCTGTCCAGCTTTAGAGAGAACAGGCCGACAGCTATCTCAAGTTCAACACCGGCTCGTATTCCGATGGTACCCATGACATAGAAATCGAATTGATAATGGGCTTCCTCAAGGTCAATTGTTTCGTTTGTGCTCTTCTTGTGAAAAAGCATTAGTGAGAAGTTGTATCTTTTTGCATTGGCGTACTCGAATGTCATTCCGAGAGTGACATAGAGATTTGCGGATACTACAAAATCCGCGCCTACGCCGTATACTAGAATATGGAACGGATCTACTGAGCCGGATACAGAGAATATTTCAACCCTTAGTATTTCTATCCAACTATCTTCGACATTTTGCATCATTGCAGAGTATTTATCGGCAAGTCCGCCTCCGTTGCTTCCGGCCCATTCAATTTCTTCGCCGTTCTCATCTACCAGCTTTTCACCAAGGAATTCCTCCTTGGCCTCCATCAGATCGGTGATTTGCTTGCCGATATCCAGAATATTCTGTTCTGCACCGGTTCCACTGACATTTTTCCAGTCAAACGCTTCATCTTCTTCTCCCTCGGTATATGCCGATGCGGTGATACCAATGCCGGTAAAGGTACCTACGTCGATGTTGGCATTTAATTGATAATCATATATGTAAGGAAAAATCCACGCCCATTTCCAAATGGCGCCGCCGCTGGTGTTAACGGTCAGCAGTACCTCTTGTTCAAATATAGCCTGAAGGCGGATTACGATTTTATTACCATTTCCGACATCTACCTCGACCTTAAACGTCATCGAAAGCTCTGCCCGGATACCGTATTTACCTTCGAAATGCTGGAGAACCTTGCCCGCAGCCACTGTAGCTTCCACCTTTTTCTCTGTTATCTCTGCACGGCTGCCTGCCATGAGAGCCATCTCATCGTCATTCAGAGGAGTGCCGTCATCGAGGGTGATATTGTAGCTTTGAAGATCCATGTCGCCGGAAAGCTCTTGGAAACCGTCGGTCTCCATTGCCAATGCGACCAGGTATTCGGCGGCATCGTCGACAAAGCCGCTGTCAAATGCTTGCAATTCCATGTCTGCCTCAATCTGTTGGACTTCTTCCTCAGTAAGCTCAACCTTCTCTTCCCGCTCACTGTAAATATCCATAGAAGCCAAGACAGCTTCACTATCGACCGGTGTATAGGTGATTATGTAAGTCTGCTGGTTTACTCCTGTTTGTTCGACGCTGAGAATTTCAGCATAGCTTTTCAATTCACCGCTTTCACGTTCGCCGGTATAGAAGGCGAGATAGTCGCCTGCGTCTACCGTTGTGGTTGCATCGAGTCCCATATGTGCATATGTACTGTCATAAACAAATGCAGCTACAGGAACGGTAATAGAATTGTTATTTGGATCACCGTCCGTATCTGCATCGCTCTTTACAGGCAGTATATCCGGTTTAAACAGTACTTGCTCGGGGTTGGCGGCGGTATATGTATATGTGTTGCCGCTGATACCTGTAACAGTAATATAAGAAACACTTCCGTCTGCGTCAGTGCCTGCGGTTTCATCATTTCGCAGGTCAGGCCTTGTACCGGAATAAATTGCCACAGTGTCGCCTTCCATGATGTCGGTTCCTTCATAGTCAAATGTGCCAGTGGAGGTGTTTTCACTGACAGACGATTTCCCGCTGTTTGTGACCGATGCAGCGAACAGACCGTCCAAAGCAGTACCGTTCATATTACTTACACTGGAAGAGGGTAGATAGATGATACCATCGCCCAGACTAAGGTTTTGAACCGGAGCCATCTCAGTGATGAAGTTAAGTGTGCGTATAGCAGCCTGCTGTTCGATTCCATCTATTAAAAACACGGCTGTACCGGCATTTGTCAGTTCAGCCTTATATGTCTGTCCCGGGGCATAGTCAGCCGAAACGGTAAATGTTCCGCTGCCTGACACTGTATATGTCAGTTCAGCATTATTAGCGGAAATATTTTTGATGGTCAGGGCTGCTTTTAGTTCATCTTCGCTGTCTGCCCTGACTTGAAAGGTAAAACTGGTGGAAACATCAGTCTTTGTAATGTAGCTGGGAGTGTCAAGCTCTGAGACAGCATTGATATTGTCGGCCATATCCGCATAGATTGTCATATTGCGGCTTACGGTATCGGTGCTTTCAACTCCGCGGCTCATTTCTTCATCGTAGTACCAGCCCAGGAATATTCCGTTTTGCTGATAGGGAGTGGGTAGTGATGTGATTTTAGTGCCTGAAGGGTAGGTCTTGGTTTCCGGTAGTGCGACAGATGTATCAGACTCGCCGGCTCCTAATGCAAAGGTAACCTCATAGTATGTTGTATCGCCGCCGTTATTGCCGCCGTCTGAGGGTTGGCCGGGCTTTTCCTCATGTTTCTCCAGTTCTTCTTCAGTCTTTTCTTCAGGCGGGTTTACAACAGACCGCTCCTTAAAGCCTGTCACTATAAGGTGGTTGTCCGTTCGCATCATAAAGGTGGCCGCTTCCGCACGGGATGCATTACTGTCCGGGTTAAAGCTCCCGTTCGAATCGCCGGCAAGCATACCGCATGCCCAGAGCCTTAGCACCGCATCTCTGGCATAATCGGCAATACTGTCGGTATCCCTTGGCAGTGTTTTAACGGTTGCCTCGGGATAAGTGAAGTTGTAAGCATCTAGGAAAGCGAACAGTGAATACCGCCATCTGCTGACGGCTCACCATATCATCGGGGTTGAATTTCCCGCCTCCGACTCCTGTAGTAATTCCCATTTCAAACGCCCATGCAACATAGGGTGCGTAGTAGGCCTCTGGACTGACATCACTGAATTCTGGCGCATCAGTATGCTCTGAAACATCCACACCGGCTAAGCGCCCCAGGACCGTTACAAACATTCCACGGGTCATGGAACCGTTCGGTTCGAAGGATGTTGCGCTGGTGCCAGAGAAGAGCCCGTTCTCATAGGCATATTGAACGGCGCTGTAAAACCAATCCGTTTCCTTTACGTCCGTAAAGGGAGCTGTATTTGATGGCGGCACAGCATCTCTGCCATCATCCAGTTCAGCAAAGACTGCGGCAGGCACCATGGTAATTACCATGCACAGCGCAAGAAAAATACTCAGTAGCTTTTTGTTCATATTCGTGTTCCTCCTTAGAGATAACGATTAAAGTCGTTTTATTGCTGCAATTACGAAAATGGAACTACACGATTTAAATCTATCAAAACTCCACGCAAAAAAACTATCATCTGCATGAAACATGATTATTTCTGCATGAAACATAATTTTGAGTATTAAATCTTATGTAAACTGGAACTTTACGGCTGAAAGACCATTGTTAAGCTAAAGCCCTTCACATGGCTAATATGCAACATGGCATATTGCAATAAAAAAATCTCACAAAAAAAGATTTGTGAGATTTTTAATTATGTTGGGTTTATCACTGTCTACAGATCTTGAGCAACTAGATAGGCTTCATGGGTCGCATCGATGAAATTTCTTGCTTTGATACAATCCCCTATCCTATATATTTCATCCACATGGTTTTCAAACTGATGATACAATGAATAATTTATATAATTAATCTTTTGCGGGGAGATAGTAACAATGATTTCAAGCATTGAGTTTATAAAGAGAGCAAATAGATAGCCAGTCGTGATGAATTCATAATCTATTGGTTTGCCAAACGGAAGTTGAATTGCTCTTGAAGATACTCAGTTCGTCCGGCAAGACATTGCATGGAAGGTAAAGCACCTTCACACCTGCTTCAATTGCCGCCGCCAAAGCTGTACCAAACTCCGGGTGTGTTTTCACATTGGGCAGTACTTTCCGGACACCAGGCATAGCGATGACGAATGCGATATAGCACTCATATCCTTTTCCTGCCGCCTTAGCAAGCTCGTTCAAATGCCTTACCCCGCGCTCGGTCGGTGCGTCAGGAAAATATCCGATGCCATCTATTTCCAACGTGCAACCTTTGACCTCAATAAAAATCTTTCGGTAGGCACACTCCAGATAGAAATCCACGCGGGACTTCCCATAAGTGTATTCTGGTTTGAGCAAGGTGATGTTATTAAATAGTGACGGTGATTTGTCCAACCATTCCTTCACTACCTGATTTGGTGCCTGACTGTCAATGTTGACCCAGCCAAGTCCGTCCTTGTACACAGTTACCAGATCGTACTGCGTTTTCCTTGCGGGATTATCTGTTTTCACAAGCATGACATCGCTGCCGGGCAAAAGCAGTTCTTTGCAGCGCCCAGTGTTCTTTACATGCACTGTTTCAACCTCGCCATCAAGCTCGACATTCGCTACAAAGCGATTCATGCGCTCTATGAATTTGGCATGTGTTACATTTTGATACTTCATGTCTGTTTCACAAAATTATTGACTATCATATTCCACTCCCCGAACATTTCGCCGCGAGATTATCCAAGTTAGATTTTACTGATATTTTGGCGACTATGCAAACTAAAATCAAAATTCGTATTCATAAATCTGTCATGGACAGGGGTTAGGTTTGCCAAAAACAAGCATTGTTCCGGGCCGGAGGTGCTAACCCGGCAATAAGGTGGCAACTCTGAGCTTTTTATTCTCTTTGGGTATTACGGGTATAATCCTTGCATTTTTCATTTTCCTTCATCATTTATGTGAAATGAGAAACCTAATAATATTCTACCAAAAAGAAAAGACGTCAGGGCAATCGGGCGGTCAGCGCCAAGCCTTAACCTTGCTTATGGCTACGCTGAAAAAACCGAAACTATTGCTTCTTGATGAGCATACCGCAGCCCTTGATCCGAAAACCGCAAAAAAGGTTCTTGATATTACCGAAGAAATCGTAGCCAAAAACAAGCTGTTCCTGCTCCAAGGTCTTTCATTAATTCTTTTAAGTGATTAACCTGCCATATCCTCTCATCTTCCATTAATGCTACAACATTATCTTTGCCCTTGTTTATAAGCTTTATTCCAGAAACTACATACATTGCTGTTCCTTCAGAATGAGTCGGAACATGGCAAGTAGCTAAACAATGTGAAGTAGCCCTCACTATTTGAGAATACGGTTTATCGTCTTTCTCCATGCTTTTGGGAGTTCTACACTTTATCACCGTTCATTTTACGCTGAAAAGCAATTACCGCAAGTACAAAAACAACAAGCGTGTAACCCAATACAATGCTGAAATGTGGCATCATTTCGGCAAAATCACCACTCAAGGTTGCCTTGATTGCCTGCACGCTATGATAAAAAGGTAAAATGTCAGCCGCTTTTTTGAAAGCACCGCCGATTAAATCAAGTGGAATGAATACCCCAGACAACCATCCCGCGACATTCGTCAGCAATGCACCGCAGATGCCGCCAACCGCCTTTTCGTTCATCAAACTGCCGAACAACAAGCCAAAACCCACAAACAAAAGCGAGGTCAGTGCGGTCATGAGAATCGCAGGCAGGAGATTGACGGTAAGTTCAAGCCCCGCAATACAGGAAGCAAACAACGTGATTGCGGCTTGCGCCAATGCCATGACGAACAATGGTAAAGTGTAGCCCAATATGAAATCCA
>LSQX01184862.1_pt1 | contig 10260 bp, 5 predicted proteins | sample 654561 | NCBI WGS metagenome assembly LSQX01 (sample SAMN04489861, study PRJNA283612) | anaerobic digester metagenome | isolation source: 4 biogas reactors fed with cattle manure at either 37C or 55C with and... | place: Denmark: Kongens Lyngby | collected 2014
GTGTATAAGAGTAGAGGCAATTCCTATGGCGGGTGCTGGTATTGTTGACGGGAAGCATATAATGCAAAATTCAAGTTTAGTGGGTATACCTGCACGTAGAGATGGTTTATGGGGGCATTATGGTAGAGGTTATACAAATAATGTTTCTAATATATTAAACCTTGATGTTCAGTTAACTCAGGATCTTAATATGATTACTAAAGGATTGGACTTTAAGTTTAAAGCTGCTTACAATAATACATTCTCTAATAACAAAATTCGTTCTACTGGTAATACTATGTCGGGGATGCCTTCTTATATTCCTTACCCCGTATATGAAAATGGTGAGATAGTAGATTATGTACTAGAGAAAACAACAGAAAAACAAAATTTGGAATATAGTGAATGGCAGTCATTTGGACGCGACTGGTATTTTGAAGGAAGTCTAAACTATCAACGTAAGTTTGGTCTGCATAATATAACAGGACTAGCTTTATATAATCAGACAAAAAGATATTATCCTAATCAATATAGAGATATACCGAACGGATATATAGGCTTTGTAGGTCGCGCTACATATGATTATGCAACCAAATACTTATTTGATTTGAATTTAGGTATAAATGGATCTGAAAACTTTGCGGAAGGTAAGCGTTATGGAGTTTTTCCATCAGGGTCTTTAGGATGGGTTATCTCTGAAGAAGATTTCATGTCAGATCTTGGTATAATAGATTATTTAAAATTAAGATATTCATATGGAATAGTGGGTAGTGATAGAGGTATAGGTAATAACAGATTCCTTTATATGCCACCTTCATACGGAGCAGGGGCTCCATGGGGCATTGGAGCTCAGCAAGGTTATGGTTTTGGCTTAATAAGAGATATTTGGCAGCCCAATGTTCATGAAGCATCAATGGGTAATCCAAATGTAACTTGGGAGAAAGCACGCAAACAAAACATAGGAATTGATCTTAACTTATTAAATAATAGATTGGGAATAAATGCAGACTTCTTTAAAGAAAATAGATGGGATATTCTTATTAGTAGTGCCGCATCTGTACCAGCATATATGGCTTTCCCTTCTCAACCCCCTATAAATTTTGGAAAAGTAGATAATCATGGCTATGAAGTAATATTAACATGGAGCGACAATATTGGTAAAGATTTTAGCTATACGATTTCTCCAAATATGTCATTTCACAAAAATAAAATTGTAGAAATGAATGAAATTCCACCTAATTACGAATATCAAAAACGTACAGGTCATAAAGTTGGGCAACCATTTGGATACGAGTTTTTTGCATTTTACGAAGGTCAGCAAACGGAACAAGCATATAAAAACAAGTTTGGAAAGGATTTTCCCAATCATATTATTGATTTAAAACCTGGTGATGTGACATTTGTCGATCTAAATGATGATGGGATAATTGATGATGATGATCAATGGGCAATAGGGTATCCTGATTATCCTGAATATAATTTTGGTCTAACACTTAGTTTTAGATATAAAAGATTTGATGTTAGTTCTCTATGGATTGGAGCTACAAATACAAATCGCGACTTAGCGGGTGCTTATAGACCGGCATTTGGGTCACAAGATGATTCAGCCCTTATTTTATGGGTTGCAGAAAACAGTTGGACTCCGGAAAATACAAATGCAAAGTTTCCGCGTATATCTTTTGCAAATAAAGATCATAACGCTAGATTCTCAAGTGTTTACTTGATGGATTCTTCTTATGCAAGGTTGAAAAACTTGGAAGTAGGTTATAATATGGATGTTAGTTCCATGCCGTTTATAAGTAATTTACGATTATCTTTTACTGCATACAACTTACTTACTTTTACAAATTATAAAGCCAACGACCCTGAAACAACAGGTGGTGCTTATGGACAATTCTTTAGGTATCCACCTACAAGAGTTTACAATTTTGGTTTACGTGTTAGCTTTTAAAATTAAAAAAATAGAATGTAATGGAAAAATTAATTAAATTAATTATAGCTGTTGTATTATGCTTGGGAATATTTTCATCATGTATTGATGATTTTAAAATAGGAGATGCATCTTTGGATAAACTTCCCGGTACTGATTTAACTTTAGACACAGTTTTTTCAAAAGCAGAATTGGCACGACAATATTTGTGGGGTTTATATCAGTATACACCTGCACCTGCACCACATGTTGAGAGTTATGATATGAATGGCAGCTGGTATGAGGCATTATCTGATACTCAACACTCAGTATTGGGATGGGATTTTCAAGCAACACGATGGTATCCCGGAACATATAATGCAAATTCTGATGAGTATTCACGTTGGGGCTTTATACGCACTAGATGTTGGGAAGGAATGCGCATGGGATGGATATTTCTTGAAAATATTGATCGCGTACCCGATATGAGTGATGCAGAGAAAGCAAGGTTGAAAGCAGAAGCAAAAATAATTATCGCTTCAAAAAACTGGGAACTTTTTCGTCATTATGGTGGAATACCTATAGTGGACCGTTCTTTTGTTGCAACTGATGATGTGTTTAATGAACGTGGTACTATCGAAGAGACGGTAAATCATATGGTAAAGCTTTTAGATGAAGCTATTGCAGAGCCTAATCTACCTTGGAGTATCCCGGATGAAGATCTTTCTACTTGGTTTGGACGATTGACTAAAGCTGCTGCAATGGGACAAAAAATGTTGATTCAATTATATGCTGCTAGTCCTATATTTAATGATCATGAGCCATATTCTTATGAAGAACCACAAGAAGCAGTGGAGAAAAGATTAGTATGGTGGGGCGGTTATAAACCTGAACTCTGGCAAGATTTAAGAGAGACATGTGAAGCGTTTATAGCAGAGAATTCAAGAAATGGCAACTATTATAGCTTAGTTCAACCTACAGCAAATAATGAAGCTGCTTATATGGCTGCATATAGAGAAGCATACTGGACCAGAGGCAATAGTGAGAAAATATACTCATCTATCAGACTGTTTCAACAAGGTTGGTGGGATCGTATTTGGGGTGGTCAAGGACGAGAAGGTTCTCAAAGCCCAACTGCTGAATTTATGGAAATGTTTCCAAACGCTGATGGCACTCCATTTGATACGACAGGTGTTTATACCTACGGAAAAGCACCTGATTTAACGAAAGATCCATATACTGTACCCGCCGAGGTGTTAAACAGACCAGCTAGAGAAGGTAACTACTTTATTTTTGAAAATAGAGATCCTAGGTTGTATGAAGTTTTGAGAGTACCCAAACGAGGACAATTATTTCAAAGCAATCCATGTGAACTTTGGCCTGGAGGTAATACCATGAACGGTCCTTGGGGTTATGGTCCAAAATTTGCAGTTCATGGGATGGGATTCATGAAATGGGTTCTTGATTTTGATGCAAGTACTTATCGTCAAGTGGATCATAGCTGGCCAGTTTTAAGAATGGGAGGTTTTCATCTTATTTATGCAGAGGCTTTAGCAGAAACTGGAGATCTACAATTAGCGTGCAACCAGATAAATCTAGTAAGAGCACGTGTAGGTATGGGTAAGATTGAGGATTCTAACCCTTCATTAAATCTTACAAGTAACAAAGAAAATTTAATTAATGAAATTTTACGCGAAAGAGCTTGTGAGTTAGGATATGAAGATACACGTTTTACTGATATGGTAAGAAGGAAGTTAAAAGGTAATTTTACTAAACAACTTCATGGTGTATTTACATACAGAGTTGATGGAGATCAAACTATTAATAACTCGCAACCTTATCCTGAACTTTGGTACGATAAAAGACCAATAACCCAATTTCCTAGAGCATGGTGGAGACCTGGCTTTTGGACAGATAAGTGGTATTTGTGTGCATTTCCAACTAATGAAATAAATAAGAACTGGGGATTAGTACAGAATCCGGGTTGGTAATAAAACCTTAAAAACGATCATTATATGAAAAATAGTATAAAAATTGGAATAATAACTTGCTTCTTGTTGTTGTGTTTTCATATGTATCCGCAAGAAACAAAAGTTGTAGCTAACAAAGAAAAATCAGAAGTTGAGATTGTTGATCTTGGGTTTGGTATAATACAAGATAAAAATAAATCAACTGCTTCTACCGAAACTGTTGGTGCTGATGTACTGGAGCAAAGAGCTGCTGTAAATTTAAATGATGCATTATATGGACGACTATTAGGTTTAACCGCTCTTAAATCTAATGGAGAACATGGTGGATGGGTAGGTGGAACTAATTTTGGAGCAAATTTTAATATTAGAGGTATTCAAACTTTAACTGGTGAAGATGATATACTTATACTAGTGGATGGCTTCCCGAGAAGGATAGATCTTTTATCAATAGATGAAATTGAATCGGTTACAGTACTTAAGGACGCCGCAGCCCTTGCAATGTATGGTTATATAGGGGTTAACGGAGCAATTTCAGTAAAAACAAAACGTGGCTCAAAGGAAGGAAGTCATCTTTCTGTAAAGTATAATCATAAGTTTACTTTTGGTGCTACAATGGATGAATATGCAGATGCTTATAGTTATGGAATTGCAATGAATGAAGCACGTAGAAATCATGCGCTTTCACCTACTTTTAATCAATTTGAATTAGATGCTTTTAAGAATGGCAATTTCCCTTATTTATATCCTAATGTAGACTGGATGTCTGAATCTATGCGGGATGTTGGATCTGAAGACATATTGAGTTTAAGCTATAGTAACAGAACTGAAAGAATGAATTTTTTCTCTATGTTAAATTATACCAATAGTCAAGGATTATTGTCCGGTACGGAAGGTAATAAAGAGCAGGCTGGTTATTCCACACAGCTTAAGTATTCTAAAGCAAATGTCCGTATGAATCTTGATGTATTAATGTCACCCACGACCAAGTTGGAAGTAAGTCTATTGGGGTCAATTAATGAAACTAACAGACCTTCAAGTTTAACACCAAATGATTTATTTTATTCTCTTAATGTTTTACCTGCAGGTGTTTTTCCTGTGAAAACAGAAGATGGTAGATGGGGTGGAGATAATGTGTTCACAACTAGAAACCCAGTGGCAAGAATTGATGAAACGGGTTATTACAGAGGTGTTACCGTCCTTTTAAATACTGATTTGAAATTGACTCAGTCTCTAGAAAATTGGGTAGAGGGTTTATCAATATCCGGAAGATTTGGGTATGATAGTTATAATTATTCATTTGAGAATAGAAATAGAGGTTTTGCATGGGCTAGAGATAGGTTTATATTTGATAATAATGGATTAGTGATTGACAGCGAGGCAAATACAACAAGACAGTCTGGAGGCTCAAGTACGAATGATTTGACATTTAGCAGAGGAACCAATTGGCAGGAAAGAAAGCTTAATTTAGTTTTATCTACGGATTTTAAAAGAGACATAGATGATCATAATATTGCGGCTTCTTTGATTTATCACTCTTATACTACAGTTTCTCAGGGTAGATATAATACTTTCTATAGGGAAAATATTATGGGATATTTGCATTATGATTTACTTGGTAAGTATCTGGCTGATGTAGTTCTTACTTATGCAGGTTCTAACAGATCATACCCTAAAAGCTGGTCTTTATCACCCACTATGTCAGTAGGATGGGTTTTATCGGAAGAAGATTTCCTAAAAGAAAATGAGGTTGTAAACTACCTTAAATTAAGAGGTTCATTTGGTATGCTTCATACTGATAATGTACCTAGGAATGGAAGTATATGGATGGATATATATGATGGAGGTAGTGGTAGCTTCCCATTTGCATCTCCTGCAGGTGGATGGCTAGGCGCCGGTGGCTTAGGAAGAACTTACCTACCTACAACGGATTTTAAACTTGAAACTGCCAATAAGTTTAATCTGGGCTTAGATGCGTTGATTTTTAATGATCTTAATTTAACTTTAGAAGCATATTACCAGAGAAGGAGTAATATACTTATGTCAGAAAGCGGAATAAATTCGGCTTTAGTTGGTATAGCATCTGGCTACGTTAATAAGGGAGTTGTGGACAGTAAAGGTATTGAACTTGGTTTAGATTATGTTCGTAATATTGGGAACTTAACTTTAAATATTGGTGGGAAATATACAGTAGGAGTAAACGAAATTGTAGATGCAGTTGAAGAGCCAAAACCTTACCCTTGGTTGTCATCAATAGGACAACCGGTTGGACAAGTATGGGGTTTAGAAGCATTAGGTTTCTTTAAAGATGAAGCTGATATTGCTAATAGTCCTATGCAGGAGTTTTCTGTTGCAAGACCAGGTGATATTAAATATAAGGTTCAGAAAGGTGATAATACGGTAAATTCTAATGACCGAGTGCCAATTGGTTATAGCAACAGAGTACCAAAAGCTAACTATGCATTTAATGGGGGTTTAGAATTCAAAGGTTTTGGATTTAATATTCTCTTCCAAGGTGCTTCTGGATTTAGCCAATGGGACAATTACTTTTGGTATGGTATGCCATTAGTTTCAAACCGAAACATTACTGTGGATTATTTTGAAAATAGATGGACTCCCGAAAATGCAAATGCTAAATACCCGGCCCTGACTAGTCAATCAAATCCAAATAATGAAGAAGCTAGTACATTATGGTATAAAGATGCTTCATTTTTGAAGTTACGCAACTGTGAGGTGTATTATAGGCTCCCTCTTTCTTTAACAGAAAGAATCTCTGTAAGTGAGCTTAAAGTTTCAGTTAGAGGTGAAAATCTCCATACATGGAGTTCATATCGAGGCGACCCTGAAATGCCTAGCTATGTTTATCCTTCATTAAAGGGTGTATCAGCTGGATTGTCCGTTACGTTTTAACAATTTAACTCAATTGCAATGAAGATAAAAAAATATTTCATATTTCCAATCATAATATTGATGGGGATTATTTCAAGTTGTCAGGAATTAGACTACAATGAAGTTCAGATTAATGACGAACAATGGGTGTTTGAAAATTATCAGCAGGTTGATCGATTATTAACAAACGTGTATGCCCATGTTCGATATGATTTTGGGTTCAGTATAAGCGACCATACCTGGGGTTATAATGGAGCAATGTTATCATCTGCAACAGACGAGTCTGATTATTCACAATCTCTTTCTTGGATTCACAGATATTATAATGGTGCTTGGAGCAGTGTGAATGCTTTTGCTGATACGTGGGTAAACTCATATCAAGGTATCTATAATGCGAATGATCTTTTAGAAAAGATGGATAAAGTATATGCAACTTTGGAAGAGTATAGACATAATACATCGGGTGCTTCTTCTTATGAGAATTTGAGAGCAAAATTTGAGCTTTTTCCATACCAAGCACGTTTTTTAAGAGCATATTTTCACTTCGAATTGGTTAAAACATATGGGGATGTTCCTTTGATTACCAGAACATTGACTCCTGCTGAAGCCAATGCATTGACACGTACATCTTCTCAAACTGTTTTTGAATTTATTGTTGAAGAATGTGATGCAATAGTAGATAAACTACCAATTACTTATGCCGATGAACCAGAACCACAACTAGGTAGAATAAATCGTGCTACCGTGCTTGCATTGAAAGCAAGAGCATTACTTTATGCAGCAAGTCCGTTACATAAACCAGTAAATGAGAGGGAGGCTTGGCATAAAGCAGCTTTAGCTAATAAAGAATTAATTGATTATGCATCCGTCTGGGGAATTACATTGAGTAGTTACAGTACTTTATGGGGAGCAAATAATCATCATGCAACACCAGAAATATTCTTTATTAGAAGAGTGTCACAAAGTAGAGATTTTGAGATATTTAATTATCCAATAGGTAATGAAAATGCTAGGGGAGGTAATTGTCCAACTCAGAACTTGGTTGATGCATATGAATATTCTTCTAAAGCACCATTTGAACTTCAAGGAAAAACATGGCCTGAAGCTGAGGCGGAAGGAATTTTACCAGAAAATCCTTATGCAAATTTAGATCCACGGTTTTCACTTACTGTTGCTAAAAACGGGGATGTTTGGCCTATTGTTAGTCCATATAATCAAAACCCGCTTGAAACATATGATGGAGGAAGAAATGGTCAACCTCAACAGAATGCCACAAGGACTGGATATTACCTTAAAAAGTATGTAGACGGTACTAGAAACATAACAACTGCCAATCCTAATGCCAGCTACCACTCATGGATTATATATAGATTAAGTGAGTTTTATCTAAATTATGCTGAAGCTATGTTTAACTATATGGATCGTGACGCTACTGCTATAGAGGAAGGGATTTTAGATATGAGTGCTAATGATGCCATTAATGTTTTAAGAAGTAGGCCAAGTATTAGTATGCCGCTTTTTGGAGCGGAAACTAATGGTGATGTTTGGGAAGAAAGATATATACGTGAACGTATGGTAGAACTAGCTTTTGAAGGTCATCGTTTCTGGGATGTAAGAAGATGGGAAAAAGGTGCCGATTTTTTCACTGAAATTAAAACTATTAAAGTGTTAAGTGATGGTTCAATTACTAGAGGTCCATCTATTAGTAGACTTTGGAATGAACGGAACAACTTATATCCAATACCATTTGGAGAAATTGTAAAAGCTCCAAATCTTGAACAAAATCCAGGTTGGGAAGCTAAAAATTAATTATTAAATGAAAACAAAAAATATAGTTACTATGAAAAAGAACTATCATATAAACACTCTGATATGTTTTCTTATTATTACTGTCTTTTTTTCAGCATGTAATGATATTATTGATTCAGACCAAATAGGAGATGTAAGAGGAGTAAGTATTTTACCTAACCCAGTAGAAATAGGACAGAAGATTAGTATAAACGGGCTTAATTTTCAAAATGCTACTGCTGTAATATTTCCTGGAGATATTAATGTGACAAATTTCGATAAAGTAGGGGATCATCAAATTAATGTTGTTGTACCTTCCGGAACTGTGAGTGGAGGTAATATAACAGTTAAATTACCAGATGGGGATTATATTGTTCCAATTGAATTTAAATTACTAGATCCTAAAGTTACAGGAACGTTTGCTAAGTCGGGATCATCAGATATTGGACCACATGAAACACTTATTATAGTGGGACAGGATCTAATCAATGTTAATAAAATAATTTTTCCTGGATCAGATCTAGCCACTGTTGATGAAATGTATTTTACCAGAAAAGGTAATGAAGAGATTGTAGTTGTTGTTCCAGGTGGGACTGAAAAAGTTGTTGGGGCAATGACTCTAATTACAAAATATGGAAAGCAATTTACTTCTACACTTGTTGATTTTACCGGGGGTGGTTATATACCTCCCGAATATATGTTGCTTTGTGGAGCTGATGGATCAGGAAAAACCTGGTCTTGGGATGAGGAGTTGGCTGATGGATTTGTATATGGTAATGGAGGATATCGTTCTGATGTTAAACCTGCATGGTGGAGGGTTCATAAAGAGTCTTTGAGCAGTGGGGTTCAAGTTCAAGATGCTTTAGGATCAGAAATGTTTTTTAGCTTCTCATATGATGGTAACATAATGATAAAGACATTTGTCGATGGTTCTAAAATTGAAGGTTTTTACAAACTGGATATGACAAAGAAAATTAATATGTCGAATGGTAATCCATGGTCAATTGGTGTATTCGAAATAACTGCAGGGGATCCAGACTTGACGATACTTGGAGGAATTGGATCTAGATGGGGAGTTTTAAAAGGATTCGATATTCTAAAACTTACCGATAGTGAGCTTGTGTTGGCAAATGAATATCCAGATGAACCGGGAACAGCCGCATATTATGTATTTAGAGTAAAAAACAATTAGATTAATATTAACTTATTATTGGGTTATTGAGAAATAGTGATTTTAAAATAACCCAATAATTTTATTTTACTTCATAAAGCATATGCAATTACATAGAATAAAATTAATTCTTTTGATAGTCTTAATCATAAGTTCTTTTTTTTTAGTATTCTCAAGTTCAAAAACGACTGTTGAAAATGTAAAAGGGGAAGATGTTAATTATGTAATAGGCTATCTTTTTACACATAATAAAAATTTAAATGATATTAGATGGAACGCGTTGACCCATGTTAATTTGGCATTTATTTATGCAAATGAAGATGGTTCAATATCTGATTCACATTTTAATAATTCAATAAAGCAAATAGTTGAAGAAGCTCATAAGAACAATGTAAAAGTTTTAGTTTCTCTAAGAGATGATGATTCGGCAAAGTTAGTGTATGCATTAGCTAATAATCGGGAAAAACTTGTTGAAAATTTATTACAATATGCACGTGAAAATAGTCTTGATGGAATTGATTTTGATTTTGAGGACTGGGAAAGGGAAGGGGTAATAC
>LSQX01197383.1_pt2 | contig 10260 bp, 11 predicted proteins | sample 654561 | NCBI WGS metagenome assembly LSQX01 (sample SAMN04489861, study PRJNA283612) | anaerobic digester metagenome | isolation source: 4 biogas reactors fed with cattle manure at either 37C or 55C with and... | place: Denmark: Kongens Lyngby | collected 2014
CTTGAAAAAGCGATTTCCGAAATGCTTGTATTGAAAGAGGAACAGCAAAAGATCCTTGCCTCTCTGGCGGATCAACGGGAAACCTTCGAGCAGGAGCTTAGCTATATCGAAACCATGTGGGACGAGAGCAAATACCTTTTTGGTAATATAATCAATTATTTTAACACCATTATTGCACGCGGAAACCTGCCGCTGGATCAACTGAATCTGCAGTTGGATTTCCCAAGAATCCGTGCTACCCTCACCGATGAGTTATTAAACGGGGTACTGACAAGTCAGCAGGATTTGCCCGCTATGTATTTCTACTTCCATCCGGAGAACATTGATGTAGAGGTTCCCGAAAAGCAACTGGCATTGAAATGTCACTTTGTCATTGAAGATAAAAGCTCAATCACCTTTATCATCGATCAAGGTACTTTCTATGGTATGCCACTTACCGAAAGCTCAATCAGTGAACTGTTGGAGAACGGTTCTCTGAAGCTTGATTTCAAGGAACTTATGGGCTCCATCATCGTAGATTCGGCGCAAACCTATGAAGGATATATGGAATTTGCGCTCGCACCGCTTGTGGAGGATTAGGAGGGCTTGATATGATTGACGCGAATGGAGTTTCATTGCAATACAGGGACGGAACGGTTGCGCTGAACAATGTTCAGTTAAAGGTAAACCGGGGTGAGTTTGTGTATATCACCGGCCCCAGCGGCTCGGGAAAGACAAGCCTTCTAAAACTGCTGATGGGGATAGAGATCCCTACCTCCGGTTATTTAAGTGTGCTGGGGCGGCAAATATCCCGAAGAACCCCGGGTAAAATTCGAAAAATGAGGCGGGAGATCGGGCCTGTGTTTCAGGAGTTCAAGCTGATACAGGGCAGGACCGCCATGGAAAACGTCATTACGGGGATGCGATTCCTGAATATTTCAACCCGTGAAATGAGGCAGGATGCCAAAAATGCCCTGGCTATAGTAGGTCTGGAACACAAAACCAATGCCCGTGTAGAAAATCTCTCCTGGGGAGAAGCCCAGCGAGTGGCCATTGCCAGGGCTGTTGCCCGCAGGCCCGCATTGATTCTGGCCGACGAACCTACAGGAAACCTGGATGTGGACAATGCGATAAATATTCTGCAATTGCTGGCGTCCTTCAAAGACAAGAATACCACGGTCATCGTCACCACCCATGCGACACACCTGATGGAATACCAGAAGGATGCAACGGTTGTCCATGTGGACAAGGGTAATATCACTGTAGAGCGGCGGGGTAATATGTTATGAGGTTATTTCGAAACATCGGTTATTTTTTCAAAGAAGCCGCAAAAGTCATCTGGATGAACAAGGTCTCCAACTTCTTTTCTCTTCTGGGTACTATCCTGGTGTTGTTCCTGTTCGGTCTGGTGGTATCGGGCTGGAGAATATCCGACCGGTTTGTAGAAATGCTTGAGAAGGAAGCTGAAATCAGTGCATATTTTGAAGACGATACCGGTGCGGCTGAAGCGACAGAGCTTATTACCGTCATCAAGACCATGGACGGGGTGTGGGATGCGAGGCTGGTCGGAACCGAAGAAGCCCGGCTTCGGATGGAAGAGGTTTTGGGTGATGAAGCCAACATCCTTGAGCTTTTTGATCAAAACCCCTTTGAGCCCTTTATTGAGGTTAGAATCGATTTAAACAAAATGGACAATGTCCTTGAACAGTTACGATATTTAAGGGGAATTGCCTATGTGCGGGACAACCGCGACATTCTGCAGCAGCTGCAGGACATTGCAAAGGTTCTTGGGGTTTTAATGTATCTGATGATTGCTGCGGTTGGTGTCACAACTATGGTGATCATCTCCCATATGGTGCGTCAGGCCATATATCAAAACAAGGATCATATCTATACTTTAAGGCTGCTCGGGGCACCAAACCGTTTTATCGGCTTCCCCTACCTGCTGGTTGGGATGAACCTGACCCTGCTGGGGGGATGCCTGGCGTCGCTGGCCATTGTTCTACTGCTGCGGGAGGCATATGGGCAGATGGGCGGCATTCTTCCGTTCATTCCGCTGCCGCCGCTGGATGATCTGGTAATGTGGCCGGTTATGACGATCATGGGGTTCAGCATTATCCTGGGGCTTTTTGGAAGCCTGGTGGGCATTTCAGCGGCAAACCGGGAAAAGCGCTCGTGATTGTATGAAGTGAATGTTATCACAAACTTGCAGATTGGCATTGAATTTGTGAAAGATACAACAACAAAGGAACCGGATATGGTGCTTGCGCAAACGGTAAAACAGATTGCTCTGCATAGGGGCCTGATCCTAGGCGAAGCAGGATACCGGATGAATGTGTTGAAAATAAAACCGTCGCTAATCATTACAGCAGAGGAAGTCGGTGAGGTTCTGTTCATATTTGAAGCAGCGGTTCAAGCGGCTTTACAGAAGGTTTATCCCCATGTATAAATATGATTTGGTGGAAAAGTATGCACAAAACCCCGAAGATCGGCTGGTACTTGCAAGGGTGCTTGACAAGATGGATGAAACCGCCCGGAAGAAAATACACAGCTGCACCCATTTTCTGAATGAAAACCAGGCCGCGCTGGCCGAGCTTGTGATAAAGTCACAGGGGAATGCTCCCCATTGCTTTTTTGGAGGCTATGAGGGGGCCCTTCGCAGGGTTTTGATGTTCTTCCCGGATTATAGCCCGCCGGTTGCACCGACTGATGAAGCTGCAAACCCGCTGGCTGTTCTGCGTTGCTTGTATTCAAAAGCGAATACGCCATCCCACAGAGACTTTCTGGGTGCTTTGATGGGCTGTGGTGTAAAACGGGAAACCATCGGGGACATTCTTGTGCGAGAGGGAAGCTGCGACATTATTGTGTTGAAGGAAGTACTGTCCTTCCTGACGTCGAACCTTGAATCTGCGGGCAGAACAAAGCTGAAGAATACGGTGGTAGCTCTGGATCAAATTCAGGTTCCTGAAGCTGAATTCAAGCTTTTGAAAGATACGGTTGCGTCGCTGCGGCTGGATAATCTTGTTTCAGCGGGCTTTTCCACCAGCAGGGAGAAAGCTTCAGAAGCCGTGAAAGCAGGCCGGGTGTTTCTGAACCATGTGGTTTGCACAAAAGCAGATAAGCCTGTGAATGAAGGAGATATGATTGCTGTTCGCGGAATGGGTAAATTTGAACTGCAGCAGGTGGGCGCATTGACGAAAAAAAAGCGTCTGCCGGTTATGATCAAAAAATTCGTTTAACGGTTTCAAACAAGAAGTCCCCGCCAAACGTGGATAAAAACACGTGATGCAGGTGGTGAGAGTAAGTCACAGTGTGCTCCTTAGGTTAGTATATAATTTTTGAAGGCAGGAAAGATGGCAATTGTATCCAGTTCTTGACACCTTTTTCTTGCAATGCTATGGTTAAGATAGATAAAGGGGGTAGAGAGATGAAGTTAAATTACCGGCGTACTTTTTTTATTGGCCTTGCTTTTTTATCGATCTGCGCGTTCTGGCAGCTTTATGAAATGATTGTTCCGCTTATTCTGAAGAATACCTTTGAAATCGGAGACACCATGGCCGGTGCGATTATGGCCTTGGACAATGTTCTTGCTCTTTTCATGTTGCCCCTCTTTGGGACCCTTTCTGATAAAACTAAAACACCCTGGGGCAAACGAATGCCATTCATTGTGGGTGGCACAGCCGTGGCTGTCATTGCCATGGTCTTTATGCCCATTGGTGACAATATCAGAAACCTGACAATATTTCTGGCAGCCCTGTTCATTACGCTGGTCGCGATGAGTACATATCGCTCACCAGCAGTAGCCCTGATGCCTGATGTTACCCCCAAGCCGCTGCGTTCCAAGGCAAACGCCGTCATCAACCTGATGGGCGCTGTTGGAGGGGCCGTCACACTAGGACTGATTGCATTCTTGGTCAAGGATGTTGATAAACCCAACTACTTTCCGCTGTTTTCAATCATTGCCGCACTGATGGTCGTGGCAGTTTTGGTTTTGTTTCTGGTGATCAAAGAAAACAAGCTTATCGCTGAAATGAAAGCTCAGGATGGCCATCAGACACAGGAAGAAAATTCGGAAGAAAGTAAGGGGAAGATGGCCCCGGAGGTACGTAAAAGCTTAATCTTTATTCTGATGTCCATCTTTTTCTGGTTTTTTGCTTATAATGCCGTAACAACGGCTTTCTCAAAGTACGCACAGGACTTTTTAGGCATCAAGGGCGGTGGCTTCGCGGCAAATTTCCTTATCGCAACCGTTGCTGCCATCATATCTTACATTCCTATAGGGATGATTGCTTCCAGGGTTGGCCGCAGGAAAACCATCCTGGCCGGCATTGTAATGATGTTTGTATCCTTTGCCGCAGCTTCTTTTTTCACGGGTTACAGCCCATTATTGACAGTACTGTTGGTGATCATCGGCTCGGGCTGGGCAGCCATCAATGTGAATTCCTACCCTATGGTGGTGGAAATGTCAAAAGGCTCCGATGTAGGCAAGTATACAGGGTATTATTATACTTTTTCCATGACAGCACAGGTTTTAACACCGATCGTTTCTGGTGCCCTTCTCGAGCATGTCAGCTATCGCACGCTGTTTCCCTATGCGGCGTTTTTTATGGTGCTGGCCTTCTGCACCATGCTGATGGTTCGCCATGGCGACAGTAAGCCTGTCACACCGAAAGACAAGCTGGAAATGCTGGATGTTGGGGACTAACGCTATGATAATTGCAGGACTGTTCATTCTTCTTTTAGGGATATTGTTTATTTATTTGATTAAACCGAATGTAAAGCGTTTTACCGGGTTTCCGGTTCCCATGTTTGCTCACCGTGGGCTTCACGGGAAGGGTATACCGGAAAATTCCCTTGCAGCCTTCGCCAGGGCGAGGGAAAGCGAATTGGGAGTGGAGCTGGATGTACGGTTTACATCCGATAAAAAGCTGGTTGTGTTTCATGATGATAACCTGAAACGGCTGTGTGGTGTGGACATTCCGGTAGAATCCATCACATATGAGGAACTAAAGAATTACCGCTTGCTTGGTACCGATGAAGGTGTTCCCCTTTTTGAAGAAGTGCTGAACACCCTAAAGGGAATGCCCATCATTTGTGAAATCAAGTCATTGCCCGGAGAGAACGTAAATGAAATTTGTGAAGCGGTTTTAAGGCATATGAAAGCCTATAACAGCTTTATGTGCATTGAATCCTTTAACCCGTTTGTGGTACAGTGGTTTTCAAAAAACAGGCCCGATGTAATACGAGGGCAGCTTTCCATGAACTTTTTAAAGGAGCGGGAAGGCCTTGCATTTGTGAAAGCCTTTGTAATGACCCACCTATTTATCAATGTTCTGGGCAGACCCGATTTTATTGCATATCGTTTTACAGATGACTCTGCAGGTTTTTACCTGTGCCGAAAAATCTTCAACCCTGTTTGTGCGGCATGGACGGCCAGGGGGGAAAAGCAACAAGAACAAGCCAGGTTAAAATACAAAGCGATTATTTTTGAACAAGAGTGACAAAAAGACAACTCTGGACATAATTAGAGTATAAAAGCTGAAAGCCTGATTTCAACTATAACGTGTAGGACGGCAATATGGTGAAATGGAGGCTTAAGTATGCGTTATGAGAAATCATGCGGCCCTTTGATCATCCGAAAGTTCGGAGGGGTCATCAAGGTTCTTCTGGCCAATCACATGCAGGAAGGTTACTGGTCTTTCCCCAAGGGGGATTTCAGGGAGGATGAAACGGAGTTTGAGGCGGTTCTTCGCATAGCCGGTGAACAAACCGGAATGGAAGTAATTCTGGATACGGATTTTCGTTATGTGACCACCTATGCTCCAAAGAAATCGGTTACAAAAAACGTCATATATTATCTGGCGATCTCCGATAATAGTGAAGTGGCTGCACATCACGAAGATATTCAGCAAACCGAGTGGCTGACTTTTAAAGAGGCAGCAGGCAGGGTGATCTACAGCAGTGACCTTGACTTGCTGGAATCAGCTTCGAAATATATTCGTGTCAGGTATAAATAATGGAGAAGTGTTGAGTCCTACGCGCTTCATTTGCCAATGAAGCTGCGCATGCCTTGCCTTTTTACAATTCTCACGTTTTTCTGAACCCAGAGATCAGAATTTCCGGGGATATGGAGTGTTGCCGCCAGATATGATAGAATAGTAGCAATCGGGTATTCCAGAGGTATCAAATGAATAATCAGGTTCAGACAGTCAGGGGATTGACCGGCTTCCTTGTGAAGCTTTTTGTAAAAAAACCTGAAGATACAAAGAATGTAAAAGTGCGTGAACAGTACGGAAAATTAAGCAGCATCACGGGAATCGTAGTAAATCTGCTGTTGTTCGCGTCAAAATTTATCATAGGCACAATATCGGGCAGTATATCCATTGTGGGAGATTCGGTGAACAACCTTTCCGATGCCGGCTCGTCCATCATTTCTCTGATCAGCTTCAAATTATCCAACAAACCTGCCGATACCGGTCATCCCTTTGGTCATGCGAGGGTCGAGTATATTTCCTCCTCCATCATAGCGGTGATCATTTTGTTTATCGGCGTGGAGCTGATGAAAACATCGGTGAATAAAATGATCCGTCCTGAAGCGGTCGATTTTAATTTTATTATCATTTTGATCCTGGTTTTATCAATCTCAACGAAAGCCTGGCTTTATTTTTTCAACCGGAAGCTGGGACGGCGCATTGATTCCACCATACTACAGGCAACAGCCGCAGACAGCCTGTCCGATGTTCTGGCTACATCAGCGGTTCTTCTTTCAGGGATTATCAGCCGCATTACCGGTCTTATGCTCGATGGATGGATGGGGGCTGTGGTTGCGGTGCTGATCCTGCTGTCAGGAGTCAAGATTTTAAAGAAGACCATCAGCAGCATTTTGGGAGAAGCCCCTTCGGGAGATACCATACAGCAGATTGAGGAGTTTATCCAAAAATATGAAGGGGTACTGGGAATTCATGATCTGGTTGTTCATGATTATGGCCCCGCTCATTGCTTCGCTTCAGTTCATGTTGAGGTGGATTCAAATGTGGACATCCTGGTCAGCCACGATTTAATTGACAATATCGAGCGAGATATCGCGTTTGATATGGGCATTCACCTGGTCATTCATCTCGATCCGCTGGTAACCGACAACCCTTATGTGAATGAACTGCAGCGGTTAACAGAAGATGTGGTGAAAAACATTGATAATTCCTTATCCATTCACGATTTCAGGGTGGTAATAGGGTCTTCCCATAATAATCTNNATTTTTGACGTGCTTGTGCCAGGCGAATGCAAACTGAGTGAGCATAGTATAGAAGAAAAAATTATCCAGGGAATCAAGGCACTGGACAGCAAGCTTTATGTAGTTCTCACTCTGGACAGATCCTATGTATCTTCTCCAAATCAGAAAATCATCAAGTAGGCTCTTTTTTATTGACGGGCTGCTGCTGCAAACATACAATGGCCTTTTCCAGCTGATGATCCCGTATCTCCAGGGTTTTCACCAAAAGACCGCATTCTTCCAGCTCAGAGGTGCTTCCATAATCAACAAAGCCCTACATGGCAAGGGCAAGCCGCTCGGCATTACGCATGGCGATCCGCTTTGGTAAAAGTTCTCCAGGGACAAGCGTAAAACAGGAAAGGTACCACATACTGAATAGAAACTACTGGAATAAAACTGTGGATTTTTATAGCATTTTTTCTACATTAAAAACTTCCTATCGAAGTGGATAGCATTTTCTGATATATGTGATATAATGGCAAAAAGCATCCGATGAGTTTTTAATCCGTATAGAGAGAAAAATCCAATTTCATTTTGTTTTTGTGTCTTAGTTACAGGGTAGTGGGGGCGTCATGAAAAAAAATGAAATGGTCAGTTCTGAGAATCCGAAAAAATTGATGGAACAGCTCAAATCCTGTTTCCCCGGCATTTTCATGGAAGTAGTCGATCAAAACGGGAAAATGAAGAAGGGGATCAACTTTGTTATGCTGCAACAGTTGCTTGGCATGGAGGGTTCTGATGAAGCCGAACGCTATGAATTCAGCTGGATTGGCAAAAAAGCCGCCCTTCTCGAAAGCAGTATTCCCTCTCAAAAAACATTAAAGCCTGTTATTCATGAAAGCAAGGATTGGGATACAACCAACAACCTTTATATTGAAGGTGACAATCTTGATGTCCTGAAGCTTTTACAGAAAAGCTATGCAAGCCAGGTGAAGATGATCTATATCGATCCGCCCTATAATACCGGGAATGACTTTATTTATAGGGATGATTATTCAATGAATGAGGTTGATTATGAAAAGCATCCCGATGTCAGGGCTGTGAATGAACAATCTCATCTCAGGTTTCATTCGGGCTGGTGCAGTATGATGTATCCCCGTCTGGTGCTGGCCAGAAACCTGATGACCGAAGATGGTATCATTTTTATCAGCATCGACGAATATGAGTTGGATAACCTGAAAAAGATATGCAACGAGGTTTTTGGTGAAAGCAATTTTATTACCATTATCGGTCTTGAAATTACAAAAACCCAGGGGATGAAGGTGAAATCCGCTAAAGAGGGCTCGATTGTTAAAAATTATGAATTTGTGCTGTGCTATGCAAAGAATACCACCAACAAAAAAATTGTGAAAAACATTCTTTTCGATAAAAATGATGGTTATGATCCCCATTTTTCATACTACATCGAAAAGCTGAATGGCAGGTTTGTTGTTCGCAGGCTTGTGGATGTGCTGAAGGAAAACCGGGAGATTTATGAGGAATTTAATAAATATCAGCTTGTTGGGGCTAACGGGAATATCAGCATAAGGGCAGTAGAAACTGCGATTTCCGTATCTGGAAGGGTTCGGGAATATTTGTACGGTACCATTTCAAAAAATGTTTACCAGGAAATGGCGTGCGCCATTACGATTCCACCCGAGGTTGAACAAAGGCTGTGTACTGAAAGGATCGTGGAACACAAAGGATATCTTTTAACAAGATCCACCGGGGGTAAGCTCCGGCAGTTTGGTTCACTTGAGGAAACACTGAAGAAAAATGATGAGTACCAGAGCGAATACGGGCGGGTAACGATTCGCGGAAACCTTTGGAAGGGGTTTTATTCCGATATGATGAATGTGGCCAAGGAAGGCGAGGTAGAGTATAAGAACGGGAAAAAACCGGTGCGCCTGATCTATCAACTGGCCAAATGGATTGGTGTTGCACAGGATGATATTGTGATGGACTTTTTTTCCGGCTCTGCGACAACGGCTCATGCCGTTATGGAGTTAAACCTGCACGATTTGGAGAACAGAAGGTTTATCATGGTTCAGCTGAATGAAAACCTGGATGAAGCTTTGGAAGCAGCCACTGGAGAGAATCGAAGAATACTTCAAAAAACCATAGACACTCTCGACAGCCTTCATAAGCCTCATTATCTTTCTGAGCTGGGCAAGCACAGGATTTTAAAAACCGGGGAAAGAATTGCCGCAGCCTTGCAAAAGGAGCAGACCAACAAGGGTGTCACGGCAGACATAGGGAAAATCGACCTTGGTTTCAGGGTATTCAGGCTGGAAAATGCCAAAGCAAAAGGGGAAAACTGCAGAGATAAACAGGACGAGCCCACTGCGATACAAGCTTTTCACTGTGAACAACAATCTGATTTGGATCTGTTTTTTGCCGCACTGCTGGAGTTTGGGCTGGAGCTTACAACGAATTATATTCAGGAAGAAATAGAAGGTTCAGTTGTTTTCAGGACATTACGCCAAATGGAAGACAACGATGCAGAAACTGTTGAGATCAGACAACAAACACTTTTCGATATGGACATTTCCGCACTACCGGCACGTAAGAAAAACCATAAAAAACTGATCGCTTGTTTTGACACTGAAGTATCAGAGCGTGTAATACTGAAAATCGCTAAAAAACAGCCAAATTATGTTGCTTTCAGGGAATGTGTTTTTGGTTCTGTAGATATAAAACGGATAGAAGAAATTTTCCATGAAAATGCACCGGAAACCATCATGAAAGTAATCGGATAGGGGAATATTTCCTGTTCAATAAGTGACGATCAGCTTAGAGTAATAAGCTATGTGAAGGTTATATCAATATTGAATACGATTTGACGATTGTGTAATAAAGTGAAATATTACATAATATGTGATAAAATATTGTATAAACAAACGAGAAAGTGTGTATTTGGAGGGAAAAATGCTACAGAAAACTTACTATCCCTTAACGTCACCTCAAATGTCGATCTGGTACACAGAAAAAATGTTTCCGGGTACCAGCATTTCAAATGTTGCAGGGACAT
>LSQX01318510.1_pt1 | contig 10260 bp, 9 predicted proteins | sample 654561 | NCBI WGS metagenome assembly LSQX01 (sample SAMN04489861, study PRJNA283612) | anaerobic digester metagenome | isolation source: 4 biogas reactors fed with cattle manure at either 37C or 55C with and... | place: Denmark: Kongens Lyngby | collected 2014
GAGGACCTTCAACAGTAGTGGCGGCAATGGGCGACTCCCGTACTGTGGCCAAAGAAATTCTCAGACGTGAAGGCCTGGCCAATGATTTCGAACGTGTCCAGGTTGAAATGGAACAGGCTGATATCGACAAGCGCCGCGGTGTATTGATGCACACAAGAGAGCGTGATACAGAAGGCGAACGCTGCCTCAAATGCGATCAGTTCTGCGAGATTTGTAAGGAAGTCTGCCCCAACCGCGCCAATGTGGCAATTAGTGTTCCGGGTTATGAAAACCTGCATCAGATTCTCCACATGGATGGTATGTGTAACGAATGCGGCAACTGCGCCACTTTCTGCCCGCATGCCGGCCTGCCCTATAAAGATAAATTTACACTTTACTGGACCAGAGAAGATTTTGAAGATTCCGAGAATGTCGGTTTCCTCAAACTTGATGACGACAGGTATCTGGTCCGCGATGCAAATACGCAGGTCTTTGAAAGCGGCATTCGCAAGAACCGTGATAAACGTATGCTCGATGGCTTTGTCGCCATGATCTCTGCAGTCGAGGCGGACTACCCCTGGCTGCTGAAATACGATGCATAAGAAGAAAATAGAAGATGATTTCAGAGCCCCTGTAACACAGGGGCTCTGAAAAGACTCTGAGTGTGAAAACCACGCTCAGCTCCGGCATTTTCCGGCATAAATAGGAGGAACAATTATGATTATTGGTAACGGAAAGCTAATCACCAATGATACAGAAAATCCGTTTTTTGAAAATGGTGCTGTTCGTGTCGTTGACCAGCTGATCGATGCTGTAGGCGATTTTGAAGAATTGAAAAAGAAATATCCTGAAGATGATGTGCTTGATGTAAAAGGCCGGGTAATTATGCCAGGGCTGATTAACGCTCACACACATATATATAGCTCATATGCCCGCGGCATGTCCGTCTCCAAACCGACAAGAAACTTCTTGGAGATTTTGGAAAACCAGTGGTGGTCACTGGACCGCAAGCTGACACTGGAAGACTGCAAGCTGAACGCATATACCCTGTTTATTGAAGGCGTGCGCCTTGGCGTAACAACCGTTTTTGACCATCATGCCAGCCCCAATGCTGCTGAGGGTTCTCTCTTTGCCATAGCTGAAGCAGCCAATGACATCGGTGTCCGTGGCACCTACTCTCTGGAGCTGACCGACCGTGAAGGTGTTGAGTTCGCAGAAAAAGAAATTAAAGAAAATGTTGATTTCATCAAGGCCTACAATACAGCTGACCAGGACATGATTAAAGGCCTCTTTGGCATGCACGCTTCATTTACCATCTCCGATGATACTTTGTACAAAGTAAAAGAAGCCATGGCAGGCATTGATGCCGGTTATCATATCCACGTTGGTGAAGGAATCGAGGACCAGCTGGATTCACTGAAGAAGTATGGCCGCCGGGTAACAGAGCGCCTCTTCAACTGGGATCTCCTAGGTCCTAAAACCCTGGCTATTCACGCAGTTCATACCAATCATCTGGAACTGGAGATACTCAAAGATACAGATACCAGTGTTGTACATAACCCAATGTCCAATATGGGTAATGCTATTGGAACCACACCTGTAGTCAAAATGCTTGAGAAGGACATGCGTGTCGGTCTCGGAACAGATGCATACACACATGACATGGTTGAATCGGCAAAGGTGGCCAAGATTCTGCAGAGCCATCACCTCAGCGACCCGACGGTGGGTTTCGGACAGGCCCTGCAACTTTTGTTCAAGGGTAACCCTGAGATCTCAAGAAATTACTTCAGCCATGATATTGGCATTATCAAAGAAAATGCTTATGCTGATATAATAACAATGGATTACAAAACACATACACCAATGAATGGTAACAACTGGGGCGGACATTTCCTCTTTGGCATGTATGGTCGGATGACGAATGATGTCATGATCAACGGTCAGATGGTAATGCGTGATCGTGAGATCTTAACAGTTGATGAAGATGCGATTTACGCGCGTCACACTGAAAGAGCTCGTGAGATCTGGAAAGAAATGTAGTAAAAATGAGCCAGCTGGATGAAATAGTTGAAGGCAATAGCGACGAATACAAAAAAGGGGCGGAAGAAAAGCTCTCTGTGAGAGCCAAAGTAATGCTTATCACAGATAAAGCTGTTTTCGGACCGGGACCGGTAAGACTCTTGCAGTATATCGATGAGACAGGTTCTGTCAGCGAGGCATGTGCCGCTATGAATTTGTCCTATAGCAAGGGCTGGCAACTACTGAACAACATGGAAGAAGGTCTTGGCTTTAAAGTTATCAAGCGTTTCCATGGTGGTGCCGGAGGCGGGAAAAGCGAATTGACCGCTAACGGAAAATATCTGATGGCGAAATATGAAGAGCTCAAATTCAGAACTCAGGAGTGTCTTGATCTTCTCTTTGCGGAGATATTTGCTGATCTTGATCAGCTGCACGATGAGGATGAGTGAGACTTAAGACTCACTACTACATAGCAAAGCACAGATTGACCAGAGGCTGCCCCGTGAAAACAGGACAGCCTCTCTTTTTCTTTTGTGATCAAGTCTGTAACTAATGCCGGCCCAGCGAAAACTTCAGAAGCAGCGGATTGTGGTCACTGAATTCAAAAGCCAGATCAAAAGTTTCGCAGGATTTGATTTCAATTCCTTCTGAAACGATAAAAGCATCAGTCAGGAAACAGATCATGTCTGCCGAGTCAGGATCATAAGGCTTATCATTCAATCTGCCGGTTGCGATATCGGGATCACCGGTTAGCAGCTTAAAACCTTCAGGTATGGCTCCCTTGTCAAACTGGCCAGGTTGCCAGTTTGGGTTCTCCGATTGGTAACTCAGCTCTGAAAAAGGCAGTAAAGTCTGGCCGAAATCTCCGCCTGCGATTACATAATTGCCCTGGTCACGTTCAGCTTTGATGATCTCATAAAACACTTTCATTTGATTTGCCAGGTTTTGTGCATCATCGGCATAAGTTTTCAAATCCAGGTTAATCAGGACCAGTTCAGCATCCCTGTCTTCTACAGGTAGACGCAGGATCTCTAAACAGTGTCTGATGCTGTACATACCTTCCAGCCAGGAATAGTTATCCGGCAGCTGCTGCCGGACAGCAGAAGTCACTTTCACTTTGCTGAAAGCTGCCAGACCTGAGTTAGTCCGGCCCAAAGCCGGCCAGGGTTTGGGTATGAAGGCTTTATGATTAGGTGTATACACACCAAGCCCCAGAGCTTGGCCCAGTATTTCGTCCTGTTTATAATTATAAGAACGTTTCGACTGATGGTCGATTGCCTGCAGGAGGATGAGGTCAGGATCATGCTTAGCTATTTCGGCATAGATCCCTTCAAGGTTCTCACTCACAGTTTTCCTGCTTCTGCCCCTGACACCATTGCCGCCTTCCATGAAATAATCACTGCTGCTATTGCGGCTTCCGTAACCGATGCTCCAGCTTAGAAGACTGTACTCACCATCGGCACTTAGTTGAGGGGAGTCCTGCCAGCCTGCGGGAAGATCAATTTCCAGCAGTTCTGCAGGTCTATATTGATAAGCTGCCAGCAGGATTAAAAGTGCAACCAGTATTATGGCAATTGCCAGAATAAGCCCGCCGGCTATTTTCAGAACTTTTTTCATAAATTCCCTCCTGCACAATATGTTAGCACGCAGACTCATTTTTGACATTCTTTTGTATAATATCATCAAAAATGTTCTTGACAAAACTTAGTTGTCTCCCTAAAATTGAATTAACCTCTTGGAGGATTACATAGCAAAAATCAACGCAGAAAATGATTAGGTAATCAGACAAGCAGGAGTCCGCGCAGCAAAAGACCGTGGAAGAAATTAGGCTCCATAACCACAGGGGGTTTCCCTACAGTAAAACAAAATGGAGCAGCTTTTTAGAAAATACACGGCTTGTCTATCCGGTTTCATCGAGAGAAGATCGGTTTTTCTCACCGGATAATTTGAATTCAGCGCGAGACTGGGAAAGGAGGACGTACGTTGGAAGTACACCTCGAAGAAACAGGCAGGTAGCCCACCACTGATTGCTGGACACCTGCCTGTTTCGTATTGTAGCTTTCCAGTGATTTTCATTACAGTATCAGAACAAATTCTATGCTAAAGTTTGAACATGTCTCAATCCATGAATAAAAAAGTTTTACTGGGTTTATCAGGTGGCGTCGACAGTGCTGTTTCGGCCCTTCTGCTTCAGGATCAGGGTTTCAAGGTCCTTGGCCTTACCCTGGTTTTTTCCTGCCGGTCAGAGGACCGCAAGAAAATGATCGATGATGCCAAAGCTCTTGCAACTGACCTGGGGATAGAACATTTTGTGTATGAAGCCCCTGTTGAATTTTCAGAAAAAATAATGACTCCTTTTGTTGATGCCTGGCGGCGGGGAGAAACTCCGAACCCATGTGTTCTCTGCAATCCTGTAATGAAGTTTCCCAGTCTGATCAAGCTGGCTGACCAGCATGGCTGCGACTATATTGCGACCGGCCACTATGCGGCAATTGGAGATGAGGAGGGGAATATTATTCCCTTACATAAACGCAGGAGAGACCAGCAAGTTACTTTGCTACGGGGCAGTGACAGCAAAAAGGACCAGAGCTATTTTCTCTATGCCCTGCCTCAGGAAATACTCAGCAGAGTTCTCTTCCCCCTGGCTGAACTGAACAAGGTGGAAGTCCGGGCTCTGGCAGCAGACCGTGCGATTAAACTGGCCGGGAAAAGTGACAGCCAGGAGATCTGCTTTATACCCGATGATGACCGTATCGGTTTTCTGAGCCAGCAGGGTGCCTTGGGTGATCCCGGACCCTATCTTGATACTGAGGGAAATCCCATCGGCCAACATGCAGGCCTTGGCCGCTATACAGTAGGCCAACGAAAAAAACTAGGTCAGTCTTTTGGAAAACGGATGACAGTATTGAAAATTGATGCCGGCAGAAATGCCATTGTTTTGGGGGATGAGACTGAATGCAGGACCAGTTCACTCCTGCTGACTGATCTTTCCATGACGGATCAACTGGAAAAAATGTTTGCAAGTCAGGATCAGCTTCCGCTTCTGGTTCAACTGCGTTCTCAGGGACAGGCTATTCCGTGCACTATCGAGTTAATAGATGATGGCTCCCGGGCTGTAATTAGATTTGCGGACCCCCAGCGTCTTACCGCACCCGGCCAGGCTGCAGTTTTTTATCAGGGAAAGATGGTCGTTGGGGGAGGTCAGGTTCTCAGTTCAACAGCACCCTAGGACCCGCCAAGATACTGCCAAATATTTGGCCTGACATATGTGTGCTTTGCACAAAATTTGACGAATATGACCTATTATAGTAACATGTATAAGCATATGTGTGCAAATATAATTTAAATATTGAGGTGATTCTATTGATCGCGAAGACCGATGTTTCAAATTGTCGTGATACACTTTCCAATCATATCGGTGACCGTATTTACCTCCGTTCAAATGGAGGACGCAGGCGCACGGTGGTTCATGAGGGCTATCTCGAGAGCTGCTCGCCCAATGTTTTTACAGTACGCTGTCCAGTCAGTACCAACTATGATGAACACGTTTGCTTCAGCTATGTTGATGTGCTCACGGGCGTAGTTGAAATAGCATTAAATGCGGATGAACTGGACGAAATCCTGGAAGAGGACGAATAATCCGGCTTTATGAATAAGCTGAATTTTAGCGGTAGAGAAACTGCTCCGGCAAAAATAAATTTATCTTTGGAAGTCCTGGAGCATCGTTCTGACAATTATCACAACATAAAATCGCTGATGGTGACGGCTGGCCTTTGTGACCAGCTGTCACTTTTTTTGTGTTCAGATGAGCAGTCGGTTTGGCGCGTCTCCTGTGATCAGACTGAATTGCCACAGGGAGAGAAAAATATCGCCTATGTAGCTGCCCGGGCTTTCTTTGACTGGTATGGGATTAATCCGGAAAACTATTCACTGGATCTGAAAATTGAAAAAAAGATTCCCGACAAGGCCGGCCTGGGGGGAGGCAGCGCAGATGCAGCTGCAACTCTTCGCCTTCTGGAGCGGGCATTTTTCCCGGACGGAGATTTTCAGGCGATGCCGGCTGCATATCTGGCGCACAAAATAGGTGCGGATGTAGCCTATTGCTACAGAGGCGGAACACAGTTTGTCAGTGGTATCGGCGAAGTTATGACGGAAGTGGAAGCCTTTCCGCAACTGCCGCTTATGCTGGTTAAGCCTCCCTTTCATGTGTCTACTAAAGAAGCCTTTGCAGCTTTAGACAGGACTGGGCAGCCACTGCCGGGAAGAGATCTGCAAAAACTTCTGCAAACTTACGAAAAAATTCTTTCAGAGAGAGCATATTCTAAATTCAATGGAATTTTCAAAAATTCCTTCCTTCCTTATCTGCTGGAAGTCTATCCTGAAACGGAGGATTTTTTGCTGGCCTTGAGACGAACAGGCAGTATTTTTGCCTCCCTGACCGGTTCGGGTCCCACACTCTTCGCCTTGTATACAAAAACCAGTGATTTAAGCGAAAGTGCTGCTCTTATACGTGAGACTTTCCCGCAAGCAGATGTCTATGAAACGACTATTCTCTAGAAATAAGGCAGAGCAGCTGACTAGTGTTAAGATGAAGCATAGTATTATCCATAGACAAGAAAGGAAGGATCAGATAGTGACCAGCATGGAAAGAAAAGAACACTTATTGCAGACTCTGCGCATATTTTCGGAGGCAAACGGCCCGTCAGGCTTTGAACACGAGCTGGCAAGAACAGCCCTGGAGATCTTGCAGGCTTATGGTGAGACTTATATTGATCCGCTGCAGAATGTTTATCTGGAACGGGCAGGAAACAGCCGGGATCGTATTTTGGTTCAGCTCGATGCCCACCTCGACGAAGTGGGACTAATTGTCCAGTCGATAAGTCCCCAGGGTCTTCTGCGTATTTTGCCGCTGGGTTCCTGGGTGGCCTCCAATGTACCATCACATCGCTTTCGCGTGCGTAACTCTGAGGGCAAGTGGATTCCGGCCCTGGCTACAAGCAAACCGCCCCATTACATGACTGAAGCCGAACGCAACAGCCCCATTGTTTTTTCCTCCATTCAGCTGGATGTCGGAGCGACTTCCGCTGAAGAAATAAGTGAAAAATTCAAGATCCGCCTGGCAGCACCGGTAGTGCCTGATGTTGATCTTTTTTATGATGATAATAATGACATTCTGATCGGCAAAGCTTTTGACTGCCGTATCGGCTGCACAGCTCTGGTGGAGACTTTGACTAGTCTGGCCGAGGAAGAACTGGACTGTGACGTGATTGCAGCTCTCAGCAGCCAGGAAGAGGTCGGCGGACGAGGGGTGGAGGTATCTGCACGCTCCATCGAGCCAGACCTGGCCATAGTATTTGAAGGTACACCGGCGGATGATACCTTTGGCAGTCCGGACAGCCAGCAGACCTTGCTGGGGCGAGGACCCATGCTGCGTCACATGGATGTCACCATGATCACACATCCGGGTTTCCAGCGTTTCGCCTTAGATCTGGCGGAGAAAGAGGGCCTTCCGGTTCAGGAAGGTGTACGCTCAGGCGGCGGCACCAATGGCGGACTTATTCATAAAATGGGCGGGGGTATTCCGACTATCGTTCTGGGTGTTCCCGTGCGCTATATACACACTCCATATGGCATCGCCAAATTACATGATCTGGAAAAAACAGCCCAGCTGGCTGTGGCCCTGCTGAAGGCAATTAATGACGATGCATATGAGGAAATTCTGGCCGGAGATGGCCGCTGATGGCGGCAGGCACAGTGGCAGCTAAGACAATCTGAAGTTCTTTAGCGGGCAGTGCGGCTGCACTGCCCGCACTAAGATTTACTCCTCGCTGATTTTTTCGAGTATCATATCCTCAACCAACAGCGGATAGGCGCGGCCGGAAGTTTCTTTCATTACACGCCCGATGATTGCCTTGATCGCAGATTCCTTACCCTTGCGGTAATCTTCAACCGCCTTAGGATTAGCTGCGAGGGCATCCTCCACTATCGGCAGCAGTGCTTGCCGGTCAGTGATCTGCATCAGATCTTCTTCTTTGACATAGCTTTCCGGATCAAAATCTTCTTCCAGAAGCAGGCGCAGGACTTTCTTCCCGGTGTTACTGTTAATTTTTTCATCACCCAGAAGATCGGCAAGCTTGGCCAGGCGTTCCGGCGCCAGTGGCAGCTCAGCGTCGCCTTCATTATCAAAGAGTGGAGACAGCTCCGTCATAATCAGACTGGACAAAACTTTAGGGTAGCGGCTCTCATTGGCTGCAGTTTCGAAGAAATCCGCCACCACCTTGTCTTCTGTCAGCCGCTCGGCTTCATAATCGGTGAGAGAGAATCTTTCGATATACTCTTGCTTGCGCTCCTCAGCCATTCTGGGAATTGAGGCACGGATCTCTGCGATTTCTTCTTCACTTATTTCAACACGACAGAGATCAGGGTCGGGGAAATAACGATAGTCCGCTGCATCTTCCTTGCTGCGCATGACCGTAGTCTGATCGCTCTTTTCATCATAACGTCGGGTTTCCTGAGTGATTTTTCCACCCTCATCCAGAGTTGCTACCTGACGGGCGAACTCACTTTCGATCGCACGGGCAATATAATTGAAAGAGTTGATGTTTTTCATCTCGACACGGGTTCCCAGTTGTTCTGTGCCCCTTTCTCGGATGGAAAGGTTGACGTCACAGCGCAAAGAGCCCTCGTTCATGCGGCCATCAGAAATGCCGGTATAGCGTACCAGTGATCGCAGTTTGCGTAGATAAGCAACGGCTTCATCAGCTGTGTGAATATCCGGTTCAGAAACAATCTCAATCAAAGGGACGCCGCCACGGTTCATATCAACCAGCGAGCTGCCCTGGTCAGTATGAATCAGTTTGCCGGCATCTTCTTCAATGTGTATGCGGTTAATGCGGATTCTGGATTTACCCTCTTCAGTGCTCACATCGACATAACCGTTCAGGCACAGAGGCTCATCAGCCTGTGACAGCTGATAGGCTTTGGCTAAATCCGGGTAGAAGTAGTTTTTGCGGTCGATGCGGGAGGAATGCGAAATTTCGCAATGAGTTACCAGGCCGGCACGCACAGCAAATTCAACTACCTCATGATTCAAAACAGGAAGAGTCCCGGGCATGGCCAGACAGATGGGACAGACATGAGTGTTGGGCGGCTCACCGAAGCTGACTTCGCAGTCGCAGAAAATCTTATGCCTGGTCTTGAGCTCCACGTGTACTTCCAGACCAATAACAGCTTCATATTTTTTATGATCTTTAGTGCTCATGCTTTTACCTCCGCCAGTTCAAAAGCCGGACTATGCTGATCTTCGTAAGCAGCCCCGACGCGATAGAGCAGGTCTTCGCTGAATTGCCTGCCAACCAGCTGCATACCGATGGGCAGACCCTGAGAATCTTTGCCGCAGGGCAGAGACAGTGCAGGAAGTCCGGCCATTGCGACCGGTGTTGTAAAGATATCCGCCTGGTACAAATCCACCGGATCTTTGGGAGCTGAACCGATTTTTCCTGCTGTCGCAGCGCTTACCGGCATGAAGAGCAGATCACAATCTTCCATAAGTTCAGCAAACTCGCGGATCACAAGCGTACGGACCTTTTGGGCTTTTACAAAATAATCTTCGTAATATTCCTGGGAAAGGGCAAAGTTTCCCAGCAGGATACGACGCTTAACCTCATAGCCGAATGCCTCGGAGCGGGAGTTGAGATAAAGGTCCTCCAGCTTTTCGGCATTGGGGCTGCGGTAACCGTAATGGACGCCGTCGAAACGTCCCAGGTTCGATGCTGCTTCAGCGCTCATAAGAATGTAATAGGCGGAAAGAGCAGCATTTAATGAGCTGATCTCCACTTTCTTTATTGTAGCACCCAGTGATTCGAAAACTTTCAAAGCAGCTTGGAGACTCTGCCTTACGTCCTCATCCATGTCGACATCAAAGTACTGCCGGGGCCAGCCGATGCTGATGCCACTAAGTGCTTTTGCTCCTGTATTGCCCTCTTTTAAAAGATCTTCATCAAGCTGGAAAATCTTTTTGCTGGAGGAACAATCTCTGGCATCCCAGGCAGAGATCGCAGAGAGAACAATCATATTGTCGCGCACAGTTCTGGTCAGCGGACCGACTGTATCCATAGAGGAAGCCAGGGCGCACACTCCGCGGCGGGAGACAAGACCGTAGCTGGGACGCAGGCCGACCACGCCACAATGTGCGGCCGGCTGGCGGATTGAGCCACCCGTATCCGTGCCCAGAGCGTAGATGGCTTCACCGCTAGCCACAGC
>LSQX01366491.1_pt1 | contig 10260 bp, 5 predicted proteins | sample 654561 | NCBI WGS metagenome assembly LSQX01 (sample SAMN04489861, study PRJNA283612) | anaerobic digester metagenome | isolation source: 4 biogas reactors fed with cattle manure at either 37C or 55C with and... | place: Denmark: Kongens Lyngby | collected 2014
AGATGTGTATAAGAGACAGCAAAAGGGCGGCCCTGCTGATCTTCGTGGTAGCCCGGCGCTTCGCCAATGAACATGACGCGCGCTGAGCAACTGCCCTCACCAGGGACCGCGTTGGTGCGGGTCCGGTGAAGAATGCACTTGCGACAGGCCCGCACCTCTGCGCTTATCTCGTCTAGGAGCTGTTGTCTACTGGTTCGATCAAGCATGGATAGTCTCGGCTTGTGTCCATGTGGAATGAAGCCTCAAGTCAACCCCAATTCTTCGCAGGCCGCGCGTATGGTGGCGGTGTCAGCCTCTGAGGCAGGGACCACAGGCAGCCTGGAGCCGCCAACGGGGAAGCCGCAAATCTCCAGTGCCCGCTTGACGCATGCCGGATTCCCCGAGGCGAGGAAACAGGCCTGCACAAGCGGCATCAGGCGTTGGTGCAGCTTTGCCGCAGCAGCGTTGTCGGCGGCGGCAAAAGAGTCGCACATCTCGGCGATCATCGGCCCGCCGACGTGGGCTGCGACACTGATGATACCCACTCCGCCCACCGACATGATGGGGATGGTCATGCCGTCATCACCGGAGTACACTTCAAATCCATCGGGTGCTTTGGCACAGATTTCCGTTATCTGTTCCAGATCTGCACTGGCTTCTTTGATCGCCACGATGTTTTCCAACTCTTCGGCCAGGCGGACTGCTGTTGAAGCGTCTATATTTTTGCCAGTGCGCCCAGGCACGTTGTAGAGGATAACCGGCAGGTCAGTAGCCTGCGCGACTGTGTGGAAGTGCCGGTAGAAGCCTTCCTGTGAGGGTTTGTTGTAGTAGGGCCCAACGAGCATGACGCCATCTATGGGCAATTGTGTAGCCTTTTTTGTGAGTTCGACGCTGGCGGCGGTGTCATTGCTGCCAGTGCCTGCTATGATAGGGGCGTCGCCAACCGCCTGCTTGGTAACCTCGTACAGTTTGAGCTTTTCATCTGGCGAGAGCGTAGGAGACTCGCCGGTAGTGCCGGTGATGACGAGGCCATCCGAGCCATTTTCGATTAGCCTTGCCGCCAATTCAGCTGCACGGTCGTAATTCACCGCGAGCTCATCATCAAAAGGTGTCACCATGGCAGTCAAAACCTTGCCAAATCGCGCCATATCGCGCTCCTCCTATGCCAACACAGTCTGGCCAATCAGTATACTATCGGCAAATTCGCCACAGGCTCGCAAGACACCTCCCTCGCAGAGGTGCGTAAGTTAGTATCTGTTACGCTATGCAGGCACAGAAAGGGTGTCTCGCCGCTGGCAACTTCAGTGTGAGTAAACCGCAGCTGCAAAAGTATCTGTGGTATCGCACCAGTGGTGCTTTGTTGAGAGCTCGTTCGCTTTAGTACTCGTAGCTCCACAGGGGAGAGCCACTACCGATATAGATGCGGTCACTCAGTAGCGCATTGATGTCTGCCAGTGCGGGGGATGTCGATCATCCTGGTAGATTCAGAGGTATTCGAGTTGATGTTGCCTGTGGGCTTGCTCATCGTCAATAGAACTCGCCCGTCCGGCATGTAGAGCATGGTTCCGCTGCTACCGTAGTCAACAAGTTTCTGCTGATTGGTGGCTGTGCTAGTAGCAACAGCTAACACGAAAAACAGCGAGTCTCGCCCATGCAGAATAGTCGGCCCTGGTTTTGCAGCTTTAGCAGGTGCACAGCGCCCATCTCAAGTATAGGTACTGTCTTCCATAGCACGCGTGGTCTCCCACTCCAACTCGAAGATGACAGTTTCGGTATCGTCCCGCGTGATCTTGTGGTCTCTATGAGTAACTCAAACGGTGGCGTTATAGATCAGGTTGTCACAGTGCAGTGCCTGGGATGGCCACAATGCCATGATCATAGTGCCATGATGTAGTAACAAAACTTCGTGGGGCAACCGAGCGCTCTTCTGGCCTCCAGGGTGTAGTTGCACAGTACCCGTCTCGCAAGTGCACTCGTATACTCTGTACAAATGCTAGCCTGTGATGCCAGTGGTGCGCAGGCATTGCTGGCATCTCTGGCGAACTCCAGTCTGAACAACTATGCCAGGCAATCGTGATGGGGTTGTAGACGTAGCGAGTAGCCTGTTTTAGGTTTCCCGATGGTTGCTCATGGCCAGGGTGGGTTTGTATTCCTACAGGACGGAATGGACGATGTGCGTGTGAACCGGCCTCAGGTAGATACGACGGCAATGCATCCTGGGCATCCGACAAACGGGTGAACCACATACTCCGGAGGAATTTGATGACTGCCGATAAGTGTGATCAGCAACAGTACCACCCACGTCCGGACTTCCATCGTGGCTTGATCGAGGGACAAGACTGGTTGAGCCTCGATGGCACCTGGGAGTTTCGTTTCGACCCCGATGATGTGGGCAAAGAGCAGCAGTGGCACCGATCGAAGACAGAATTCGACCGGCGCATACGGGTGCCATTTCCATGGGAGTCACATGCCGCGTGGGGTACGGAAGCTGCCGCTGATTGTGATGACTATATGTCATCACAGGTGCTTTTGGAGCCCGATGACCAACAATCAGCCAGCTCTGAGCAACCGCGTCGGCAAACCATCGGCTGGTACCGACGTTGCTTCACGGTGCCACCGCAGTGGCGCGGACGACGAGTGGTGATGCATGTCGGTGCTGCTGACTGGGAGATAGAGGTGTGGGTCAACGGTCAATCGCTGGGCGAGGTGGAGAGCGGCTATCTGCCGGTTGAGTTCGATCTGACGGATACTCTGGTAGAGGGCGAAAATCAGTTGACCTGCCGAGTCCACGATCCCCAGGATGTTCAGGATCGCCCGTTGGGTAAGCAGCATCAATGGTACACTACCTGCTCAGGCATCTGGCAGCCTGTGTGGCTGGAACCACGCCATGAAAAGCACATAAGTAGTCTGTATCTGACCCCTGACTTCCACAACAAGAGTGTAGTAGTGGATGCGGCGAATGTGCACTCACTTCCCGATGCTCAGCTCGAAGTGACTGTCTGTGACCAACAGGGACAGGAGGTAGCCAGGCAGATATTGGAACCGCAGGAGGAAGGTCGGTTTCGTGGCCAACTGCGACTGGGAAATGATGCAGTGGCATGGTCACCTGACTGTCCACACCTGTATGACGTCACTGCAACGCTGCGGGCCGGTGACGGAGTGGTAGACACCGTGCACAGCTACTTCGGTCTTCGAGAAGTCGGAGTAGGGCCGGTGTGTGAGGGTGGGCCGAATTACGTGACAGTAAACGGTAAGCCGGTGTACCTGAAGGGTGCCCTTGACCAGTCGTTCAACCCCTGGGGAGTGTATACGTATCTTTCCGATAGCGAGTTGCACCGCCATCTCCAGCAGGCGCTGGAAGCAGGCTTTAACTTCGTGCGTGTGCACGTGAAGCTGGAAAACCCGCGGTATCTGTACTGGGCTGACCGGCTGGGGATTCTGTTGCAGTGTGATCTGCCCAATGCCGGCTATGACGGCTGGTCAGAAGCGGCGCAACGACGCCATGAAGCGCTTCTCCGTGGTGCGATCGCCCGCGACTACAACCATCCAAGCATCATCTCCTGGTGCGTGTTCAACGAAACATGGGGTCTCGGTGGAGACAGTTATCGAGACAAACCACAGCGGCAAGAGTGGGTGGCGCAGATGTGGAGGCTTGCCAGGCAGCTTGATGCCTCGCGCCTCATAGAGGACAACTCCCCATGCTTGTACGACCATGTGGTGACGGATCTGAACTCCTGGCATTTCTACCTGAACGACTATGAGCAAGCGTCAGAACATATCGCTACCGTGGTCAAAAAGACGTGGCCCGGATCGGAGTTCAACTTTGTCCCCGGATACACGCAGGATGACCAGCCGCTACTGAACTCTGAGTATGGCGGGATTTCTGCGCGAATGGGCGACAAGGACGTGTCATGGTGCTTCAAGTTCCTGACCGATCTGCTGAGACAACACCCCCAGATATGCGGATACATCTATACCGAGCTGCATGACATCGAGTGGGAACGTAACGGCATATACAACTATGATGGCTCATCGAAGGAATTCGGATATGCCCCGGCGGATATGCAGGCCGATCCGTATTTTGCATTCGACGGTCCACCTGCTGAGATTGTGAAGCCCGCTGCTGAGTTGCGACTCCCAGTCTTCATAGCCAGGCAGAGCTCCGATAGTGGTGACCCGCCACACGTAGAGATCTCTCTGAGTGGCATTGACAGCCTGGGCTGCACACTTGCCGATCTGCCTGCAGGTCGAATTGAGTGGGAACCGGCTGGAGAAGGTGTACAGGGATTGGTGCGGCGAGGAACGTGGATTGCCGAGCACACTATGCCGGACTGTGAGTGTCTGCTGCGACTGGAGGCGCGAATAGCAGGCAGGTTCGCTGACTTCAAGTACCTGCATGTGCATGATGGGCGGCTGGCTGAAATGGAGCGGCTTGAGAGCGGGGCAGTAGTGCTGCGGAAGCTTGCTGGCGAACAGGAGCACTCTACGAGTTGGCATGAGGCAGAGCTGGAACGCGGGCTTGTCGGTCAAGAGATACACCTGTTGGGAGGGATTGAGGCAGGCCATCTGGACTATGTATTCGAGCTGCCCGAAGGCATCGATTTAGCTCAGGCTGGCAGTGTGATCTTGCTGGCGGAAGTCTCATCCAAGATGCAGGGGGCACGGCAGACGGAACATGAGAGTTGGCCCTCACATCTTGAGGTACATATGAACGATATCTGCGTGCACCAGGTGATCCTGACCGACCAGTATGCCGATAGTCGGGGGGCGCTTTCGCATTTGTACGGTTTCTGGGGCAGATATGGTGAGTTGCTGCGAATTGAAGTGACCGGAGAGATGCTCCAGAAAGTCGCTGCAGGCGCGACGGACAAGTTGCGCCTGCGATTGTCTGTGCCTCGTGCTGAGCGGCCCGGAGGCCTGATCGTCTATAGCTCATGCGCGGGGCGATACCCGGTAGATCTGACGCTGATTGTCGAGCCGCGTGATGCGTGAGAACCCATGCATCGTTGCAGGCCACTATCGTCTTCCGACTGCGGTATATTTTTTCAACGCCAAGCTGGCGCACTTGCTCTCTGTTTTCGGATAGCAGGTTAGTAATGTAGTGATGCCGAACAACATCAGTGCGATCTTCACGATTGGCTGTATATGGGAACGATTTGAATTCGACAACAGATGCCATGACGTCGGTGCGGTGACAAGCCATGGAACGACATAGAAAGAGCGTGAGATAAGCCGTATAATTTGACGCCTGACTTGGGCAAAATGCACCGCAACGGAGGTCCCACATGATCAACACTAACGCAGTAGTGATGGCCGTGACACTAACCGTGCTGATCTGTACCGTAGTTGCCGCCCAGGAAGTCAAGTACCACGAATCATTTGAAGAGGGACTGCCGGACTACTTTGCGGCGGCCCGTCCGGCAAGTCTGAGCATCAGTCCCTGGCACTCCAAGCAGGGGGAAGTCTCGCTTCAGTGGGACTGGACCGCTGGCGAGGAGCTTGTGATCAATCGTGGCATCGGTGATGTCGAGCGGATTGGCGGCTATCGGTGTCGCGCCAGTTTTGCGGTGTGGTTGTATCTGGAGGAGCCGGTCGAAGACGCGTTGACGTTCGAGTTCCGAGAGGGAGAGACAGTGACCGGTTCGTTCCGTTTTCCTCTGCAGTTCACCGGCTGGAAACAGGGGCGTCTATACTACCACGACTTCCCAGAGGGGAAACCGACCTCCGCAGTTGACAACATCCGTATCGTTGCGCCCGCTGAAGTCGAAAAAGGCACGGTGTTTGTCGACTTCATCAAATACAACACCCTCACCTATGGCGGCAACTCCATAAATCCAGAAGCAGTCGCCAGGTGGCAGCCACCTGTCCCCGACGAGGAGCGTTTTCCCCGGCCTGAACAGGTCACTGAAGAGCAACTAGAAGGCATCCGCAAATTGCTGAGGCCCGATGAGGGGACAGGTATAGCGCAGGCGCGAGTTGACGAACTGTGCGAGCGTGTAGAGGCGCTTGGCATTGTGCGCGACGAACACGGGGTTCGTGGGCCGGGAATTGACGCTCACTATCAGTACCTATGCGCCCCGGGTGAACACGGTCTCAAAGATGTGTCATACATGTCGGACGAGAGTGGTCCTGATGCGTTTGGTGTTCAGGATCCCCGGGCGATGACCAGCCTGGCTAACCAGGTGGCAGTTGCCTACCGGGCCAGCAACGATGCCGGGCAGCGCAGCCGGCTGGCTGAAGCGTATCTCCTTCTTTCTGACCACCTCCATGATCAGGTGCTGCAAGCTGCTTCCGGGTTCAAGTGGAATTGGTGGGTTGGAGGCAGTTGGGAAAACTCGGTGTTCCTGATGCGGGATGTATTGGCAGACAACGAGAGGCTGCAGGGGCATCTGGACTTTCTCCTGTATACCTACGGTACCGGAGCGCTTTTTGCAGAGGGCGCGGCGCCTTCACATATGGACTTTTTCAACATGGCGGTACCGTCTTTCTTCAGACAGTGTCTGTTGCAGGTAGAGCCTGAGGAGCAGGTGCGCTGGCTAGATGCCTTCAAGGCCATGCTTGAGGAGGCTTTGCTGCAACAAAGCAGCGCCTTTAAGGTAGACGGCTCAGCATTCCACCATGCAGCTCACTATCACTCGTATGCGATGGGGGCTTTTTCCAGTCTGGCGAATTTGATGCTGGACTTGAGCGGAACCCCCTGGAGCTTCAGCACTGATGCACACGAACGTGTGCGGCGAGCCATATTGGCCCAGCAATTCTACGCCAACAAGTACGATCTGCCGCTATCGTTAACTGGACGCAGCCCTTTCGCCGCCAGCTATGGTGTGATGCGTCCCAGTAGTGTGCGTGCCATTCGAACGCTGGCTCTATGTGGAACGCCTGATGGTACGCAGGAAGTGGATGAAGAGATCGCGGCCGCCTACCTGCGCCTCACACCGGAAGCTGCGACTGAAGAGCCATTTCAGACGCTGGGAATTGAACCTGCTGCGGACCCGAATGGGACGTGGGTCATGCCATACGCCGGTCTGCTCTGCCATAGACGTGACAATTGGCTTGCGGCGGTAAAAGGCCAGAACAAATACGTGTGGGGCAGCGAAAGGCAGGCACAACGAAACTGCTACGCCCTGTTCATGGGGCTCGGTAACCTGGAAATTTTGTCAGCCGGCGACCCGGTAAGCGCGGAAGCCAACGGCCGACAGCATTTCGGCTGGGATTGGCGACGTTTTGAGGGTACTACCACTCCACAGTTGCCGCTGGAGATGATAGATAAGGAATGGACGAGTGTCCGCTCAGGCGAGACCATGATGGGCGGGTTGGCACATCGTGGGCGTCAGGGTATCTTCGGGATGATAGTCAATCAGCCGATGCCTGGCAGGACAATCTTGTTGGGCAGGAAAAGCTGGTTCTTCGACGATGACCGCATCATTTGTCTGGGTTCGGATATTTCCTGCGACGAGACCGAGTATCCGGTCCAGACAACTCTATGTCAAAAGGGGCTCAAGGCAGATGATGAAGGCGAGTATCCGGTGACGATGCTGGATGGGGTAGAGTTGACAGCCTGCCCCGAAGTGCACGTGCTGGATGCGAGCGTACCACACTGGTTCACGGATGTAGCCCAGACCGCCTACTGGGTGCCCGCTGGACAACTGGTGACAGTGGCCCGACAAAACCAGACCAGCCGTGACCTGCTTGATACCGAAGACACACAGGGTGATTTCCTGACCGCCTGGATTGACCACGGCGCTGCGCCATCTCGTGCCAACTATGAATACGTGGTGGTGGTCCGCGGGACACCTGAGTACATGGACAGCCTTGCTGCCGAGAAGCCGTATGAGGTGATGCAGTGTGACGAAGACGCCCATATAGTTCGACATAGAAGCGATGGCCGATGGAGTTGCGTGTTTTTCACCGGGGGAGATATCGAACTGCATGGTGCTGGCACCGACGTGCTACCAGTCAAGGCAGTTGACCTTCCGTGTCTGGTAGTCGCCGAGATGGATGATGAAGGGCGGTTGGTGCTGAGCGTCGCCGACCCCGACCTGAACGCAGAGCCAGCTAGCGGTGACGGCATATTCAGCCAGCCACAGGTGTTACATGTCACACTGCGTGGAGCATGGCAGCTGCTTTACGCGAAGGGAACAGTGTGCGCCTGGGATCTGGAAGATGCGGCCGAAAACGTGCGAATTGTGGCTACTAATGCAGAGGAAACAGTGCTGGAGATAGTATGTCAGCATGGGGCGGGGTATGAGCTTAGCCTGACACGCTAACCTGGGAAGTCAAGCCAGATGACACTCATACGAGCACGATGGAGGAGACAGCTAGAGGCTGCATAGTCAACGGCCTCTTCGATGGATGACGCACGTACGGGCGCGGGGATAAGACTACCGTGGAGGCTGGCCGCTGGTGGTGCCAACTGTGTCGAGTGATGGTTGCAGATTTGGCTGTTGTCGCACTGGCAATGGTTGCCCCACGTTTTGTGTGTCATAGAAACTAGTGGTACCTGCAGAGACCAGTGTTTTCTCTGCTCCCGACACTCTGAATCTCGTATCGCCTAGAAAAGCGACTCACATAGACGGTGGTGGTTTGTCAACCATAGTCAGTGCGTAAATGAAGCGCCCACGGGGGAGCTTCACTCAAGCTATCTGGCCGTTTTGCACTGCGATTTCATAGTTGCCGACTTCGGAGCAATAGCCTGTTTTTGATGAGACGCAGCTGGTTCGAGGCGATGGTTCCGGAAAACGGCCATCAACGCTCAGGACAGTCGCACTAGGATAGGTGTGAGAGCGTGCACGTGTGAGTTGACTGCGGCAGCCGGAGTGCTGTACTATCGGTGCCCGTTGCCCCTGGCTGCAGGGAAGTCGCAGGGAAGTTTACCTGGATGGAGCGGAACTGGCAGAGTGTGTGCATTTCCGGAGTGTATTTCGTCACCACTGGCATTGCTGCGTGAGCCTGTGTGTTCAGTGGTGGGTATATCCTGGTCTCGAGTTGTCACTGTAGGCCAGCCATCCATTTGCCGTTCAATCGTGCTATTCTGGAGCATGTCAACCAGGGTCTATTCTGGTCATAAGCGAAGTCTGGAACAGGTGGGATTGAACTGCGTCACTTTCTAGGTATTGACGGTGGCGGCTCTAAATGTGACGCCGCCCTGATACAGGAAGACGGAATCGTAGTTGGCTGGGGCCGCAGTGGTGCCACGAGTTACAGGCCAACGGACGACAGTCAGTCGGCCGTACGCCAATCCGTAATCGAGGCCCTGGGCAACGCTACTATAAGCGAGTTGTGGGTTGCCCACACCTGGGGCGACTATGGCCTGCAAGGCTGGCTATGCGAGCTTGGCGTTCCAATAGCTCACTTAGGGCGCGTCCAGGAGTGGGACATCGCTTACTTTTCTGCAGCAGCGACCTGGGGGCTTGTTGTGCACGCAGGCACCGGATCGTGGGTTCAGTGCCGCACTCCAGATGGGCGGATGCCACGCATCGGGGGTATGGGGCCGTTTCTCGGGGACGAAGGGGGAGGCTGGGACCTGGGGTTCCGTGGCATCAAGGCAGCCCTGCGATCGGACTGGTCGCACAAGACACGCACAAGTCTTGCTGACGAAATCCCAAGAGCAATGGGAGTGCCGGATTTGCGCGGAGCAGTGGTGGGAGACCCTATCACCAGCGGCAAGGTCACACGTGCCCAGATAGCATCGATCGCACCGATCGTGCTGGAGCAAGCCGCCGCCGGCGACAGCATAGCTATGCAGGTCGTGGACGAGGCCGCCGAATCGCTCGCTGACATGTGCGCTATACTTCTGGAGGATACGAAAGCAATCGGCCAGGGCTATCCTCTGATTGGTGTTGCCGGAGTGATCCAGAGCTCCCCGTTTTACTGGAGAGTACTGCAAGACAAGATCCTGCTCCACGACGCTACTCTGGCGCCGGAAGTGGCGCCATACAAGATGGCCGTGGGGGCGGCGATGCTGGCGATGAAGGATGCCGGAGTGAGTATCACTCAAGATCTTCGGGACCGCATTGTCAGCAGCCAGGCAGCCTATCCGTTCGCAAGGGTGCCCACACTTACGTTCCAATCGTCCACCTGAGCCTATTTGGAGGTGCTGTTGGTGCTACAACATGACTATCTACGCACGGTGCGCGCCCTGCTCGATGATCTGGAAGACAAATCCTCAATACAAACTGACGCCGCTGCTGAAGCCATAGTCGCAGCACTGGTAGACGGCAACGAGTTCTACATCAGCGCGATGGGGCATGGAAACGAAGGCGATTTCCTGCACCGTGCCGG
>LSQX01164807.1_pt1 | contig 10259 bp, 8 predicted proteins | sample 654561 | NCBI WGS metagenome assembly LSQX01 (sample SAMN04489861, study PRJNA283612) | anaerobic digester metagenome | isolation source: 4 biogas reactors fed with cattle manure at either 37C or 55C with and... | place: Denmark: Kongens Lyngby | collected 2014
GAATATACCCGCCCTGTGCTCCTTTTACACTCTTGACAAGTCCCGCCTTTCTGAGCCCGGAGAAAACCTGTTCAAGATAATTAATAGATATATTCTGTCTTTCGGCTACTTCACCTAAAGGGACATGTTCATTTCGTGCATGAATAGCTAAGTCAACCATAGCCCGAAGGCCATATCTTCCTTTTGTAGAGATTTTCACTAGCCTTCCTCCTTATATTAGTTATCCTATATGTTTTATCATAAATTACAATGTTGTCAAGACACAGAACCGTCCCTGTCTCACCTTGAAATAAGATCCTTAATAACCTCTCCGGCAATAATCAGCCCTGCAACAGAGGGAACAAAGGCAATGCTTCCCGGGGTCCGTCTTTTGATTGATTGTTGTACAGTACCTGTCCCGTGACGTTCAGATTCTGTATTCTCTGTATTTTCCAAATCATCATGGGCTTTAGTAGTATTATTATTTCCCATATAGTTATCAGATCCAGTATGAAAAGCGCCTTCGTCCAATTCATCTGGCTTTATGGGCTGTTCTGTCGAATATACTACCTTTAGAGATTTAATACCCCGCTTTTTTAGTTCTCTTCTCATAACTTTGGCAAGGGGATCCACACTGGTGCTATATATATCAGCTACCTGAAATCTGGTGGGATCAAGTTTATTTCCAGCACCCATAGAGCTGATTATCGGAATTTGGAATTTTTGTGCCTGAACCGCCAGGTCTATTTTGGCTGTCACAGTATCTACAGCATCAACTATATAACTGTAATCCTCTCGTATCAGCTCATTAGCATTATCAGGCAAGTAAAAAGCACGGATAGCTTCGACTCTTGCATTTGGGTTAATTTCGAGCATTCTGTCCTTCATAACATCGACTTTAACCATTCCTACTGTAGATTTGGTGGCATGAATCTGCCTGTTTATATTAGTTAACGAAACCAGATCATTATCCACCAGAACGAAATGCTCAACGCCGGAGCGGACAAGGGCTTCCGCCACATAGGATCCGACTCCTCCCACTCCAAATATTGCCACCTTGCTTCTCTTTAATTTATTCAGGTTATCCCTTCCCAGTAAAATCTCTGTTCTTGAAAATTCATGAAGCATATTATAATCCTTTCATACTTCAAAAATGACGATACACGATTCGACATTAAAATCGAATGACATAATATAAGTATATTATGTTTTGTACAATAAATACAATAAGCATCCCAAAAACAGAATATACTTGATTGATTAACATCATCTCTTGTAGTAGAATAAACTGGAAAATATTAAAATAAGGAATAATCTGAGGTGATATTAAGAAATGGAGCTTACAATTCAAACAGTCCAAGTATTCTCAATCCTTGTTGCCCTCGCGGCATTTGCCTTTGCGGCATGGTTATTCACCTGGGTCAAGGCTCAACCATCTTCCAATAAGCGCATAGCTGAAATTGGAGGATACATTCATGAAGGAGCAAAGACATTTTTAAGACGTGAATATAGGCTATTAGCACGTTTTACAGTAGTCGTTGCTATAATTATATTTGTCTTTCTTCCTCATCCGGTTTGGGACGGGAATGTAGCCGACAATATAAAAATGGTCATCTCCTATATCTTTGGTACATTTTTATCAGCTCTTGCAGGACAAATCGGTATGAATGTTGCTACAATGGCTAACGTAAAAGCCTCTGAGGCTGCAAAAAAAGGTCTGAAGCCATCATTTATGACTGCATTCCGCGGTGGTGCTGTAATGGGTATGGCCGTAGTAGGATCAAGCCTTCTGGGTGTTGCAGTAGTGTTAATGATAATTGGCGATCCCACATATCTTCTCGGCTTCAGCTTTGGTGCCAGCTCATTGGCTCTCTTTGCTAAAGCAGGTGGAGGTATATTTACAAAGACCGCTGATATCGCTGCTGACTTAGTTGGTAAGGTTGAAATGGGAATTGATGAAGACGATCCTAGAAACCCTGCTGTTATTGCTGATAACGTTGGCGACAATGTAGGCGATGTAGCCGGTATGGGCGCTGACCTTTTTGACTCCAATGTTGCATCTATGGCAGCCGCATTGGTAATGGCAACCGCATTAGGCGGAATAGCAAGCAAAAATGTCATTATGGTTTTTGCTTACGCTGCCATAGGTCTTTTAGCTTCTATTATAGGTGTTGCCACAGCTCGTATCGGTAAAAATGGCGATCCTACAAAAGCTCTTAACAGTTCAACCTATGTGACAACCGCTGTTTTTGCTGGTCTAACAGCTCTGGCTACTTTTCTTTTTAATTTTGAATGGCGCGTATGGGGTGCTGCAGCTGTAGGCTTATTGGTAGGAACTATAATCGGTATTGCTACTGATTACTTTACCAACGATAATAAACCTCCTGTTAGAGCCGTCGCAGAAGCATCAAAATCAGGACCTGCATTTACAATTCTATCAGGTTTTTCTTATGGTTTATTTAGCTGTCTGCCCGCATTGATAGGTATAGCCGTATCGGCCTTATTAGCCTATAACTTCTGTGCTCCTTTGGGTGCTGCAACAGGTATGGAAACCCAATATGGTATGTTCGGAATTTCCATGGCAGCTCTTGGTATGCTATCAATCGTTGGTATGATTATTTCCAACGATGCTTATGGACCTATTGTTGATAATGCAAGGGGACTTGCAGAAATGGGCAGCCTAGGTGATGAAGTGCTTCGTATAACGGATGAACTTGATAGTGCGGGTAATACGGTTAAAGCAGTAACTAAGGGATTTGCAATCAGTGCTGCGGGTCTTACCGTTATAAGCCTTTTAGGTGCATTTATGAGTGAGGTTAATATTGCTGCTGAAGAAATTGGGAAAGAGCTTTTAGTAGGTTTTGATATTATGAATCCGACTGTGTTTTTTGGGATACTTGTCGGTGCTGCTATACCGGCTGTATTCTCGGCAATGCTTATGTTAGGTGTTGATAAAAACGCACAGAGAATGGTTGCTGAAATACATCGCCAATTCAATGAAATTGTTGGACTCAAAGAAGGCAAAGAAGGTGTAGAGCCTGAATATAACAAGTGTATTGACATTGCTACTTCAGGTGCATTGCGTGAGCTTATACCTGCAGGACTTTTTGCTATAATTGCAACTCTTATTGTAGGATTTGTAGGCGGTGTTAATGCAATAGGTGGATTTTTACTTGGAAATATAGTAAGTGGTTTGCTATTGGCATTATATATGTCAAATGCAGGTGGACTTTGGGATAATACAAAAAAATATGTTGAAGCGGGTAATGAGGGCGGTAAAGGCTCTGATACTCATAAGGCAGCGGTTGTAGGTGATACTGTAGGAGACCCCTATAAAGATACGGCAGGGCCTTCGATTAACACTCAAATAACTGTTATTTCCCTTATTGCTTCATTGATGTCGACAATATTTTTAGTTTACTCAATCTTTTAAATTAAAATAAACGAGAGGAAAAATGTAATGGAAGAAATATTTAGTAATGTATTGAATATTGAATGGCAACAAGTAGTGATGTGGGTTATCGGGGGTTTACTTATTTATCTTGCAATAAAAAAAAATATGGAACCTACGTTGTTGTTACCAATGGGATTCGGAGCCATATTAGTTAATATACCTTTTTCCGGAGCTGTAACCCAGATTCATAATGGAGTAGCAGAGCAGGGTGTTATTGACTTGCTGTTTGATTCGGGAATAGCTAACGAGCTATTCCCCCTACTGCTTTTTATTGGTATAGGAGCTATGATTGATTTTGGACCATTATTATCAAATCCAAAACTAATGCTGTTTGGTGCTGCTGCTCAATTTGGTATATTTTTCACACTCAGTATGGCGGCACTTTTCGGCTTTGAACTTAAGGATGCAGCTTCTATTGCTATAATTGGTGCTGCGGACGGTCCGACATCAATTTTTGTTGCCAATTATTTTAATTCTAATTATATAGGGCCGATTATAGTCGCTGCATATTCATATATGGCACTTGTTCCTATTGTCCAGCCGCCGATTATACGTCTGATAACTACAAGAAAGGAACGTTTGATACGCATGCCATATGAGCAGAAAAACATATCTAAAATGACTAGGATACTATTTCCGATAATAATTACTTTAATAGCCGGACTTGTATCACCTCGTTCTGTTGCTTTGGTTGGGTTTTTAATGTTTGGTAATCTTATTAGAGAATGTGGTGTTCTTAATTCTCTTTCGGAAAGTGCACAAAACGTACTTGCAAATTTGGTAACACTGCTTCTTGGTATTACCGTAGCAGCAAGAATGCAGGCTGATGCTTTCTTAAACCCACAAACCCTTTTGATACTGTCTTTAGGATTAATTGCTTTTATATTTGACACAATAGGAGGAGTTGTATTTGCAAAGATATTGAATCTATTTGTGAAAAACAAAATCAATCCAATGATTGGTGCCGCAGGAATATCTGCATTTCCGATGTCAGCGCGTGTAGTACATAAAATGGGTCTTGCAGAGGATAATCAGAACTTTCTACTTATGCACTCCATTGGTGCAAATGTATCCGGTCAGATTGCTTCAGTAATAGCGGGCGGATTAATATTAAACTTTTTAGGATAGGTGATTTTAGTGAACATTGGTTTATTCTTAGAAACCTTGCCCATAATGGCAAAGGGCATGATAGGAATTTTTACGGTTACTTTGGTTATCGTAGGAGTAATTCTAACTCTTAATAAAGTTAGTACTGATTAATAGAAAACTATTCATCATTTAAAGGGAAAAGGGTTCGGGCTTGATTTATTAGGCCCAAACCCTTCCCCATTAAATGCATTTAAACTCTAATATTCCTTGCACATAAGGGCACGCACATATCCTCTATCTTTGCAAGTAGAATCCACATAAAATCCACATCTGTAATAGAAACAAACGATGGATGAAACCTTTGAAGCAGTATGGAGGCACAATTTGCTTGTATTGTTTTCTTTCATAAAACTATCTACAGTATCCATTAACACCTTCCCCACACCATTATTCTGATATAGAGGACTTACTGCAAACCTGCTTAGGTATGCGGTTTTATCAGGGCATATTTGTATTCTGACAGCTCCTACAGCGAAACCGTCGATAAAAGCAATAAAAACACATTTTTTTTCTAAATCATTTTTTATATCTTCTTCAGTTTCTTGTAATGCTTCTAGATTATTATTTAGGTCAGCTAAACGAATATAGTTTTCGAAGGCTTCAATCGTTATTTTTTTAATCAAAGGAATATCTTCAAAAGATGCTTTTTTTATGATTATTGATTCTTTATTCTCCATAAGTAATACCTCACTTATTCATTAATAGTGCCATAACAGCCTTTTGTGCGTGAAGTCTGTTTTCAGCTTCATCAAATACAAAAGAATTAGGTCCGTCTATAATGTCCTTAGTAACTTCAAAGCCCCTATATGCAGGAAGACAATGCAAAAACATTACATCTTGTTTAGCTTTTGAAAATAAGTCTTTGTTAACTTGGTAAGGGGCAAAAGACTTAGTTTTTTCTTGTTTTCTTTCTTCTTCACCCATGCTAACCCAAGTATCGGTATATATTATATCGGCATCTTTAACAGCTTCATACGGGTCCTCGGTTAATATAACTTTAGCATTAGTCGCTTTTGCATCAGATAAAGCTGTTTGATAAATTTCTTCATTACACTTATATTTAGGTGGACTTGCTGCATATATAATCATTCCCATCTTTACACATCCAAATAGAAGAGAGTGGAGGACATTGTTGCCGTCTCCTACATAGGCAAGCTTTAATCCTTGAAGGTTCCCTTTGTTTTCGTATATAGTCATAAGGTCGGCGAGTATTTGGCAAGGATGAAGTAAATCGGTCAGACCATTTATTATAGGTATGGTTGAATATTTTGCTAAATCTTCTACATCATTGTGGTCAAAGGTTCTTATCATAATACCGTCAAGATATCTCGATAAAACATTTGCCGTATCATAGATAGTCTCGCCTCTGCCAAGTTGAATATCATTAGAACTTAAAAACAGTGCGTGACCGCCTAACTGGTACATTCCAACTTCAAAGGACACCCGAGTTCTTGTTGAAGGCTTGGAAAATATCATACCTAGAGTTTTGTCTTTAAGGATATGATGAGGAATACCTTTTTTATTTTGGCTTTTTAATTCTTGCGCCAGTACAAGAATTTGCTCAATTTCTTCTGTTTTTAGGTCGTGTAAACTTATTAGGTGTTTCATGTGATTATCTCCTTGTATAATATATTTTGTTTAGTATTTTACATTCATTAATTCTATGAAATCATCAAATATATATGAAGCGTCCATAGTATTGGATCTAGCCTCGGGATGATATTGCATACCGATTAAAGGAAGGTGTTTGTGCTTAAACCCTTCTACAGTATTATCATTGACATTAATATGTGTAATCTCTACATCCCCACTGAAATTATTTTCAAGAACATAATTATGATTTTGAGAGGTAATATAGGTTCTGTCTGTAATATAATCTTTAACCGGGTGATTACTGCCGTGATGACCAAACTTTAGTTTACTTACTTTACTGTCCAATGCCATACCCAATAAGAGATGTCCCATACATATCCCTAAGATTGGTTTTTTGCCAATTAGGTTTTTAACAGTGTCAACCACAAAGAGTATATCTTTAGGGTTACCGGGACCGTTCGATACAAGTATCCCATCGGGATTTATGGATAATAAATCATCGGCAGATGCTGTATGTGGGAATATATATAAATCACATTTTTTTTGACTTAAAGAGTGAATTATGCCCCGTTTAATGCCTAAATCTAAAACGGCGACTTTTTTTCCTTCGTTTGGAATGTTATAGCCCTCTTTTGTACTAACTTCATTAACTAAATCCCTTTTTTCATCTTTCTTCTCATTAAGTTTTCTTACAAGGGTATCGGTATCAAAACAATTTGTGGATATTACAGCAAACATACTTCCATAATCTCTGATGTGTTGTGTAAGGGCTCTAGTGTCGATACCTTTTATCCCTACAATACCATTATCTTTAAGATAATCTTCAGGGTTTATGGTTGAACGCCAGTTACTTGGTGTATCGCACAATTCCTTGACAATGAATCCTTTTACAGGCGCTTTATCTGATTCAACATCATTTTCATTAAAGCCGTAATTGCCTATAAGCGGATAGGTCATTGTAATGATTTTCCCGTTATATGAAGGATTTGTTAGTATTTCCTGATATCCTGTCATAGATGTATTAAAAATAATTTCTCCGAAAGTTTCTCCTTTGCTTCCTATAGACTTACCGATAAACTCAGTACCGTCTTCTAATAATAAAACAGCCTTCATGTTTATACCCCTTCCAATATTTTATCCATCTCAAATATTAATTTATCAATATGATTTTCCTCAATAATTAGCGGTGGAAGAAAACGTATTATTCTTGTCCCTACACTACCGACTAAAAAGCCCTTATCCAATAATTTATTCATTACATTTTTAGAAATATCCTCGTTTAATTCCATACCTAACATAAGACCCTTTCCTCGTATATCGGATATAATTGTATGCTTTTCTTTTAATTCATTAAGTTTGCCCATAAAATAATTCCCCATGGTGTGGCAATTTTCAATTACTCCTTCGTTTAAAAGTGTATCAATTACCGTGATGCCGGCAGAACATGCCAAAGGGTTCCCGCCAAACGTAGTACCGTGGTCACCCGGTTCGAAGGCCGAGGCAACATGGTCTTTAGCACATAATGCACCGATGGGCACTCCACCGCCCAATGCCTTTGCAAGGGTAAATATATCAGGTTCAATACCAAAATGTTCATAGCCAAACAGTTTCCCCGTACGTCCCATTCCCGTCTGTATTTCGTCAAAGATAAGAAGAACATTATTCTTGTTACACAAACCTCTTACCTTAGATATATATTCATAATTTACAGGATGTACACCACTTTCACCTTGTATTGGTTCCAGCATTATAGCGCAAGTATTTGGAGTGATAAGTTTTTCAATTTCTTCAATGTCATTTATAGAAGAATGTTTAAAGCCGGGGGTTAGAGGTGCATAAGGCTTTTGATATTTCTCCTGACCTGTCGCTGCAACTGTTGTCAATGTCCTTCCGTGAAATGAATTTTTTAGTGTAATAATTTCATACTTATCCTTAAATCCTTTTTTATAAAAATATATTTTAGCAAGTTTAATAGCACCTTCATTTGCTTCGGCACCGCTATTGGAGAAAAATACTTTATCAGCGCAAGAATTCTCAACAATTTTTTGTGCTAACACAGCTTGCGGTTTAGTATAGTATAGGTTTGATGTATGAATCAACTTATCAATTTGATTCTTTAATGTGGTAACAATATTAGGATGATTATGTCCCAAAGAGTTTACAGCTATTCCGGAGAAAAAATCATAATACATCTTACCGTTTATATCCCAAAGATTTACGCCTTTTCCATATTCAAAACACACAGGATTTCTGTCTCCATATGTATTCATATAGTATTTTTTATCAATTGCAATTACATCATCCATTATCATTGTAATCCTCCTTATTAAGTTTAATTCTTCGCTTAATATATGTGTTTACTAATTATATCAATAAAATATATTAATGTGAAGAATATAATTTTAAATAATTATACATCAAAGTGAATAATTATGCAATATAAAAAATAATTTTTTTAGGTTTTAGACTTTAGTTGTTATGCTATGCTATTTAAAATAATTAACTCTGCCAAAAAATGCGGGCTATTTTTTTAAAGATATTTACTTTTTGTCGCTTTTTATTGGCTATATTTCCATCGAAGGTTATATTAAGAGATTTTATGAGGAGGGAATTTTGTGTTTTTATTTCCTCGAGAATTTTTATAAGTTGCTCATTGTTTGTTTCACCTATGTTATTATCAAGAGGATTGACTAAGGTTTTATTATCTACAGTTATTTTATCTTGTGTATCGGTTTTTTTAACTAAATTACTATTTGCACTCACATCTTCAACAAAATGATTAGTAATGTCTTTTGTTAAAGGATTTTCTTCATTGTAAAACATTTTTTGATTTTCTTCTTTGGCTTCATCAGGAAGAGCATCAAGGAAATCGCATGTGAAGTTCTTGGCAAGAATTAAGTCTATATAATCCCCGGTGATGCCATATAATAAATGTCCGTTAAAATTTCCCTTTTCAAATTCGAAATTGCTTTTATATTCAACTAATACCGGTACACCATGGTCAGAATACGGGATGGGGAACTCATTGCCATGCGATAATCCTGATTGGTCAATATCACAACCGTAAAAAATGCCGTTATCTTTCCATATTGCCAAAATTTTTTTATCCACTTCATAAATAACAGGTTGCAAGTAAATATGCTTTGATGTGGCCAATATAATTATTCTATTGTGTGGATTGTGGTTGAATATTCTGGGGTTAATTTTTCTATACTGTATTTTATAGGTGCTATTTAAAGCAGTTGACCATATTAAATGGAGATTGTTTTCTGTGTCCGAAAAGACATAATAATATCCTATGGCTTCAGCTATATCAACAATCCTTTCAGGCGTATTCCACAAAGAGAATTGCATATGAAATTTCTTATAATATAATTGTGAACTGCTATTTCCCATGTTTTTATAAATAATATGAAAGTTTTCTTGACTGTCAACAGATACAAAATATGGGGAAAAGTCTTTATTACATATCGTCATACCGATATTTGATTTGTTCCACTTAACTCCGTCCCAAGATTTGAAATAGATAGTCCATAGGTTAACATTCATTAGACTGCTTGCGGCATACATTATAAAAAGGTTTTCATCTGAAACATAAATAAAAAGAGATTTTATAATATTTGAGCATAAATCAAAATGCATAAAGAATTTAGTCTCCCAAGTCCCATTCTTTTCAAAGTAGTATTTAATGTCGCCATTTTCAGTTAAACATAAGATATGGATTACATCTTTTTTATCAATATTCACATAAAACTCAAGTACCTTCTCATCTGTTATAGAGATTTTAAAAGGATCTATTTTTTCATTGTTATGCAATGAATAAACTTTATAACATATACCACCACTTTTCGAAGAATGAAAGTTATAAATAACGCCATTACTTTTTTTTATTAAAAACATTTTTTGTTGCATATTATCACTACCTTATAAATTATATATTATATTTATATGCTTATTTTTGTTGGACTTTCCATAAATCTAGGTTCTTTTTAAAAAGTTAATTCATAAAGTAACAGTTTTTTGTATCCTACATATATTAGTATAAGAGGTAGAGCAAAAGTAAATCGTTCGGTAATAAACACTA
>LSQX01105417.1_pt1 | contig 10258 bp, 4 predicted proteins | sample 654561 | NCBI WGS metagenome assembly LSQX01 (sample SAMN04489861, study PRJNA283612) | anaerobic digester metagenome | isolation source: 4 biogas reactors fed with cattle manure at either 37C or 55C with and... | place: Denmark: Kongens Lyngby | collected 2014
GCACCCCAGTTATCGCCCTTCAGGCCAACAAAGGTGTCACGGGTAGCGAAGTCGCTGCCACCGCTGCTGTTACCGGTGGTGAAGTTGATCTGCTGCTCGATCTGGAAGAACGCCTGCAGGTCAGAGTTGATCTGGTGCGAGCCCTTGAAACCCAGACGAGAGGAGTTACTGGAAAGGTTGGTTTCAGAGTAGTCAGCACCGTCGTCCAGATAGTCGACAGATATGTGCGCACGACCGTAGACTGTCACGTCAGCCGCCATGGCCGCAGCGGGTGCAACTGCAGCAGCACCAACAACAAGTGCAATCAACTTCTTCTTCATCAGGAAACTCCTTCGGGTATGTAAAACGTCATCCTGCAAATCTTTGACGTCGTTTGTTTCGACCGAAGCGATTATGGAAATCCTGTATTACAGCGAGCTTGCTGATATATGAAGATTTTAAGTCAGGGGAACTTTTGCTGACGTGGCAAGTACAGAGCGTAGTGCAGACTGCCGCACTGGATTGCCACGCCCTGACGGGCTCGCAATGACGTTGGTGGGCGGGTGCAGCCCTCCGTCACGCTGTTCCACATCCCGTCATTGCGAGGAGCGGAGCGACGTGGCAATCCATAGGCCTTGCAGCCACTGCATGATGGATTGCCGCGCCTGCGGCTCGCAATGACGTTGGTGGGCGAGTCTCGCCCTCCGTCACGCTGATCCACACCCCGTCATTGCGAGGAGCGGAGCGACGTGGCAATCCATGGGCCTTGCAGCCGCCGCACGATGGATTGCCGCGCCTGCGGCTCGCAATGACGTTGGTGGGCGGGTGCAGCCCTCCGTCACGCTGCTCCACACCCCGTCATTGCGAGGAGCGGAGCGACGTGGCAATCCATGGGCCTTGCAGCCACTGCATGATGGATTGCCACGCCTGCGGCTCGCAATGACGAGGTGACGGCCTGGCTTACAGCTTGCGTACTACCACGCTGCCGATGGAGTAACCTGCGCCGAAGGAGCAGATCACTCCGAGGCTACCTGCCGGCAGGTCGTCCTGGTATTTGTGGAAGGCAATGATGGAGCCGGCGGAGCTGGTGTTGGCGTACTCATCCAGTACCACCGGAGCTTCCTTCTGCAGGTCCGGGTCGCGGCCCAGCAATTTGCGGGCGATCAGCATGTTCATGTTCAGGTTGGCCTGGTGCAGCCAGAAGCGGCTGACCTCGGCGACCGGAATCTCCAGGTCCTGCAGCTGCGCGGCAATCAGCTCGGCAACCATCGGGCAGACCTCACGGAAGACCTTGCGCCCTTCCTGCACGAACAGTTTGTCCGGCTGGCCGATGCCACTTTCATCGGCGCGATTGAGGAAGCCGAAGTTGTTGCGGATATTGTTGGAGAATTGGGTCAGCAGCTTGGTGCTGAGAATTTCGTACTGGTACGGGGAGGTGGCCTTGTCCGCCCGCTCGAGGATCACCGCAGTACAGGCGTCACCGAAGATGAAGTGGCTGTCGCGGTCGCGGAAGTTCATGTGGCCGGTGCAGATTTCCGGGTTGACCATGAGGATGGCCCGGGCCTGGCCGGTGCTGACGCTGTTCACGGCGTTCTGGATGCCGAAGGTGGCGGAGGAGCAGGCGACGTTCATGTCGAAGCCGAAACCCTGGATACCCAGCGCGGCCTGCACTTCCACCGCCACCGCCGGATAGGCCCGCTGCAGGTTGGAGCAGGCGACGATGACACCGTCGATATCCGCAGCGGTACGACCGGCCCGTTGCAGCGCCTCTTCAGCGGCCTTGACCGACATCTCGCAGAGGATCGACCACTCGTCGTTGCTGCGCTCGGGAATGCTCGGCACCATGCGGTCGATATCCAGGATACCGCTCTTGTTGGTCACATGACGGCTCTTGATGCCGGAGGCCTTTTCGATGAATTCGCTGCTGGACAGCGGGGCCGGGGTCAGATCACCGGCGGCGATGGCTTCGGCATTTTCGCTATTGAAGCGCTCAGCCCAGGCATTGAAGCTGGCGACCAGTTCATCGTTGCTGATGCTGTGCGGGGGGGTGTACAAACCTGTGCCACTGATGACTACTTTATGCACGGTTGGGCCTCTTTGTATTCAATCTGTTCAGGTATCGGGGGCTGCATGCCGGGTCAACCAGGACAGTAGTATCGGAAAATGATCAATGGCCGCTGACGGATGGGTCAGCAGATCGCCATGGCCATAATCCCGGGAACTGCCGGTGCCCTTCTGCAGCAGAATCAGTTGTGCATCGTGCACACCCAATTCACGGATAAATAACGTGATATCGGCGGGATGGCCCATGCACTGATCCTTGTGACCGGCAATATACAAGCTATCGGGCCAGCCAATCCCGGCCAAACTCGCAGCATAATCGAAACCATCCTGTGGGTCGCGCCAATTTCCATCATTCTGCCACATTCGTACTTCATCATGCAGCCGACGGCTGATATCCACGCGGCCCAGCCCCAGGGCTCGCAGCGCCAGAACCTGCTGGCTGCGCCCCAGCAGCGGTGCCAGCCGCCCCCACATCAGATCCAGCAACAGACGCCTGCGCCAATGGCGCTGCTGACAACGACGGCGCACGGCTATCTGCACCAGCCCAGCCACCTGCTCCAGCCATTGGGGCTGACGGATCAGCGCAGAGCTGACCAGCACCCCGCCCCAACCATGACTGACGATAAAAAACCGCTCACCGGGATGTTGCTCGGCGAGCTGCTGGAATACTACCGGCAGATCCTCGGTGATCAGTTGGTGCTGGGATACCGCCGTCGGCTGGTCTGCTGCATCGCGTGTCCGCAGGTCCGCCACGTGCACGCTGTACCCGGCCTGCTCCAGCCAGGGTGCCAGCCCGCTATCCGGCGCCGGGCAGAAGATATCGCCGTTCTGCCCCAGCCCATGGATCAGCAGCACCGGCGGGCCGCTGCTGCCGAAGCGGCGCATCAGCAGGCGGCTGCCCGGCGGCACCGTGCCGGTGGTCATGCGGTGATTTCCTGCCACAGTTTGTTCAGACGCTTGTCCGACACCGGCATGCGCGTGCCCAGTTGCTGGGCAAACAGGGATACCCGGTATTCCTCCAGCATCCAGCGCCACTGGTGCAGGCGTTCATCTGCCCGGCCTTCCACCTGATAGCGCTGCTGCAGGCTCTGGTACTGCTGCCAGAAGCGCTGCAGCTCATCGGTCCAGACCCGGTCACGCTGCACCTGGCCCGGCAGCTTGTCCAGTCGCTGGGTGATGGCGGCCAGATAGCGGGGATACTGCGCCAGCCACTGCTGGGGCACCTGACGCACAAAGCCCTTGAAGATCAACTGGTCCAGTTGGCTGCGTACATCATTCATGGCTATGGCATGGGCCAGATCGATACGTCCCTTGAAGCGCTTCTGCAGACCATGCCAGTTCTTGAGAATGGCCAGCACCTGCGCAGCCAGTTGCTCGGCGGCAGGCACCAGTTCGGCACGGCCCTGCTGAGCCAAGGCCTGCAACTGCTCGGGAGTACGGGGCAATTCGCTGCCTTCCGGCAGGCAGACCCGGTCAATGGCGGCCAGCAGGATATCCTCGGTCAGCTGCTGCTGGTTACCCAGCTCCCGGTAATACAGCGCCGCTTCCTTGACCGCAGGCAGCTTCTGCCGCAGGAACCGAGCCTGCTCCGGCATCGCCTGCAGCAACAGCCGCTGCACACCCAGGCGATGGGCCTGCTCGGCCTGCAGCGGGTTATCGAACAGTTGCTCGACCACTCTGTCACCCTGCTCCACCCAGGCTGGCCAGAAGTCCACATCGATGCCCGCCTGGCGCTGACTGATCTTCAGCGCCAGCGGCGCCTGTCCGGCTTCCACGCTGGGCCGCTGGCTGTCCATCACGGCGGGTACCGCTGCGCTGCGTTGTTCGCTCAGTTCACCCATCAGCTGGCTGCACAGGGCGCCGTAGTCCCGGCCGCTGGCCAGCTCCCTGCCCTCGGCATCCAGCACGCGGATGCGCATCAGCAGGTGCTCATCCAGCTCGATATCATCCCAGGCCGCATCATCCAGCCGCACTCCGGTCATGCGGGTCAGTTCCCGGCCCAGGGCCTGGGTCAACCGCCCCTGCGCAAAGGGCATGCGCTCCAGCGCTGCGCGGACAAAGTCCGGTACCGGCACAAAGTTCTTGCGCAAGGCCTTGGGCAGCCCGCGCACCAGCGCCACACACTTGTCATACAGCAGCCCCGGCACCAGCCATTCCAGCCGCTGCTCCGGCAACTGGCGCAGCAGCGCCAGCGGCACACTCAGGGTCACCCCGTCAGCCGGATGTCGCGGCTCGAAGTGATAGCTCAGCGGCAGCGCTACCCGCTCCCAGCGCAGGGTATCCGGGTACTGCTGAGCGCTGACCTCATCGGCCTCGCGCTGCAGCAGGTCGTCGCGGGTCATGTGCAGCAGCTGTGGCTGCTGCTGGCTGCTGCGCTTGAGCCAGCGCTCGAAGCTGGCCAATTGGTAGATATTCTCGGGGATACGCTGGTCGAAGTAGCGGTACAGGGTCTCCTCATCCACCAGGATGTCCCGTCTGCGGGCCTTGGCTTCCAGCTGATCCAGCTCTTCAAGCAATGCCTGATTGGCCCGGTTGAAGGCCGCGCGGCCGTGCCACTCCCCGGCTACCAGCGCCTGGCGGATAAAGAGTTGCCGGGACACCACCGGGTCGATGGGACCGAAATGCACCTTGCGCCGGGGCACTATGATCAGACCGAACAGGGTTACCTGCTCGAAAGCCACCACCTGCCCCCGGCGTTTTTCCCAATGGGGCTCACTGTGGCTGGTCTTGCTCAGGTGCGCAGCCAGCGGTTCGACCCACAGCGGATCGATACGCGCCGCCAGGCGACCATACAGCCGGGTGGTTTCCGTCAGTTCAGCGACCATGACCCAGGCCGGACGCTTTTTCGCCAGAGCCGATGACGGATGCAGCAGAAAGCGCCGCTGGCGGGCGCCCATATAATCCCCATCCTCGGTCTTGTTGCCCAGATGGCTGAGCAGACCGGCCAGCAATGCCCGGTGCACCGGGTCATACCCGGCGGGCTCTCGGTTCAGCGTCAAGCCCAGGTCGCGGCAAGTCAACAGCAGCTGACGGTGGGTCTCGCGCCATTCGCGCAGGCGCAGGTAATTGAGAAAGTGCCGTCGGCACCAACTGCGCAGCTGGTTCTGGCTCAGCTGCTGGCGCTGCTCCTCGAAGCCCCGCCACAGGTTGATGAAGGCGGCAAAGTCCGACTGTTCATCACGCCATTGGGCATGCGCCTGGTCCGCCGCCTGCTGACGCTCCAGCGGTCGCTCCCGAGGATCCTGCACTGCCAGGGCGCTGGCGATGATCAGCACCTCGTCCAGACTGCCGAGGCTGGCCGCTTCGGCCAGCATCCGACCGATACGCGGGTCCACCGGCAGCCGCGCCAGTTGCCGCCCGATCTCGGTGATCTGGCCGTCCTTCTCGACTGCACTCAGCTCCTGCAGCAGATTGAAGCCATCGCTGATCGCCCGCCCCTCCGGCGGTTCGATAAAGGGGAAGTCCTCGATCCGACCCAGGCGCAGGTGCAGCATCTGCAGGATGACCGCCGCCAGGTTGGTGCGGCGTATTTCCGGGTCGGTAAAGGCCGGACGGCTGTTGAAGTCGTCTTCGCTGTACAGGCGCACACAGATCCCCGGAGCCACCCGCCCGCAGCGACCCTTGCGCTGATCGGCACTGGCTCGGGACACCGGCTCGATGGGCAGGCGTTGCACCTTGGAGCGCGGGCTGTAGCGGCTGATGCGCACCTCACCGGGATCGATCACATAGACGATACCCGGCACCGTGAGGGAAGTTTCCGCGACGTTGGTCGAGAGGATCACCCGCCGCCCGGCGTGGCGGGCAAAGATCCGCTGCTGCTCGGCCACCGACAGGCGGGCATACAGCGGCAGTATCTCGGTATGTTTCAGGTTGGCCTTGCGCAGGAACTCGGCGGTATCCCGTATCTCCCGCTCCCCCGGCAGAAATACCAGTGCATCCCCCGGCGCCTTGCCGGAGGCCCGCTCATGCTGCTCCAGCTCGCGCAGAGCGGTGAGAATGCCCTGGTCGATGCTCAGGTCTTCTTCCAGCCGGTTACCGTCCTCATCCACTTCAGCCGCCAGCGGGCGGTACCAGACATCCACCGGATAGGTGCGACCGGAGACCTCGATCACCGGTGCACCGTCAAAATGCGCGGAGAAACGCTCCAGGTCAATGGTCGCCGAGGTGATGATCACCTTCAGATCGGGACGCTGCGGCAGGATGGTCTTCAGATAGCCGAGCAGAAAGTCGATGTTCAGACTGCGCTCGTGGGCCTCGTCGATGATCAGGGTGTCGTAACGATTGAGGAAGCGGTCATGCTGGGTTTCCGCCAGCAGGATGCCATCGGTCATCAGCTTGACCAGGGTGCGTTCGTTACTCTGATCGGTAAAGCGCACCTGAAAGCCGACCAGTTCCCCCAGCGGCGTGCCCAGCTCCTCGGCAACCCGGTTGGCGACGTTGCGTGCGGCCAGCCGGCGGGGCTGGGTATGGCCGATCAGCCCACGGCTGCCCCGGCCCAGTTCCAGGCAGATCTTCGGCAGCTGGGTGGTCTTGCCCGAGCCGGTATCCCCGGCCACGATGACCACCTGATGTTCGGCAATCGCCTTGCTGATCTCATCGCGCTTGGCAGCGATGGGCAGACTGTCGTCATAACGCAGCGGCGGCACACTGGCCGCACGGCTGGCAACCCGCGCACAGGACGCCGCCAGACGGCTCTGCCACTGTTCCAGACGAGCCGCATCGGGCTTCTTACCCAGGCCCTGCAACTGGCGGTGCAGGCGATGGCGGTCGGCGGACATGGCGGCGTCGAGGTTGGCGGCGAGAGTACGGAGATCAGTCATGCTTTCCTGTCAAAAATAAAAAGCCCCGACCGGAATGCCGGGCGGGGCTATTGTCGCAAAGAAGCGGGCGCAGGTGTTATGCGGCGCCGAGTTTCTTCAGTTCCTCATCACGCAGCTCACGGCGCAGGATCTTGCCGACGTTGGTGGTCGGCAGGCTGTCGCGGAACTCCACATCCTTGGGCACCTTGTAGGCGGTCAGCTTGTCACGCATGTGCTTACGCACCTCATCGGCGCTGAGCTGGATGCCCGGCTCCTTGACGATGAATACCTTGATCGCCTCACCGGTCTTGTCGTTCGGCACGCCGATCGCCGCGCACTGCAGCACGCCCGGAATGGCCGCCATCACATCTTCCAGCTCGTTGGGATAGACGTTGAAGCCGGACACCACGATCATGTCCTTCTTGCGGTCGACGATACGCATGTAGCCGTCTTCCTGGATGATGGCAACGTCGCCGGTACGCAGCCAGCCGTCCGCATCCAGCACCTCGTCGGTGGCTTCCTGACGCTGCCAGTAGCCTTTCATTACCTGCGGGCCTTTCACGCACAACTCACCGCGCTCACCGATGCCCTGCTCGTTGCCATCATCATCGATGACCTTGCACAGGGTCGAGGGTACCGGGATACCGATGGTGCCCAGTTGTATGGCATCAGCCGGGTTGACCGAGACCACCGGACTGGTTTCGGTCATCCCGTAGCCTTCGGAAATCGCGCAGCCGGTCATTTTTTCCCAGCGCTCGGCGGTAGCCTGCTGCAGCGCCATGCCACCGGACAGGGTCAGCTTCATGCCGCTGAAGTCCAGTTGGCGGAACTGCTCGTTGTTGCACAGCGCAGCAAACAGCGTGTTCAGACCAACAAAGGCCGTGAAATTGAACTTGGACATGTCCTTCACCGTGGCTGGAATATCCCGCGGGTTGGTGATCAACACGTTATGCCCACCGATCAGCATGACCGACATGCAATGGAAGGTGAAGGCGTAGATATGGTACAGCGGCAGCGGGCAGATGATGGTCTCGCCACCTTCGACCATGTTCGACGGCATCATCACCTTGCACTGCAGCATATTGGCAATCAGGTTGGTGTGGGTCAGCATGGCGCCCTTGGCCACGCCGGTGGTGCCGCCGGTGTACTGCAGCACCGCGGTATCGTTCGCAGCCGGGTTGGCTTCCCGGACGGTGCCGCCCGCGCCGATCTTCATAGCCTTGACGAAAGGCACCGCACCGGGGATCGACCAGGCCGGTACCATCTTCTTCACATGCTTGACCGCGGCGTTGATCAGCAAGCGCTTGAAGGTCGGCAGCATGTCGCCGACTTCCGTCACTATCACGTGCTTGACGCCGGTCTTCGGCACTACCTGTTCGGCCAGGTGCGCCATGTTGGCCAGACACACCAGCGCCTTGGCACCGGAGTCGTTGAACTGGTGTTCCATTTCCCGCGCGGTGTACAGCGGGTTGGTGTTGACCACCACGTAACCGGCACGCATGGCACCGAATACCACGACGGGATACTGCAGCACGTTGGGCAGCTGCACGGCAATGCGGTCGCCGGGCTGCAGGCCGGAATGCTGCTGCAGATAGGCGGCGAAATCACCGGACAGGCGATACATCTCGCCCCAGGTGATGGTCTTGCCGAGGTTGGTGAAGGCAGGCTTGTCAGCGAAGCGCTCACAGGATTCTTTCAGGACAGCCAGAACATTGGGATACTGACCCGGATCTATCTCGGCTGGGATGCCCTCCGGATACTTGTCAGTCCAAAAACTCTCTTGCATGAAGACCCCCTGGATACGTCCAATTGCGCTTTTATTAATAGTGGGCAGAAATCTGATTTCGATCCAAACGTGAATATTCAGTGCATTCTGGTCGAAAAGTGGCGGAAGACTAACAGCTTTTCTCAACCCAGGCCACCGTTTCCGGGGCCCCGTTACAGACCCTTACACAAGGAGTAAAGCAGGCTTGCGGGGAGAAAATTGCAGTGCGCGGGCAACTGCTGGAGCCAGCAGCTGCCCTGCCCTGATCAGGCGTCGCGCAGTTCCCGACGCAGGATCTTGCCTACCGGCGTCATCGGCAGCGAATCGCGCAGCTCGTAATGCTTGGGTACCTTGTAACCGGTGAAGTTGGCCTTGCAGTAGGCCTTGAGTTCATCCACCGTCAGGTCCGGTGAAGAAGGTACCACAAACAGTTTGACCGCCTCTCCGGACTTCTCGTCCGGCACACCGATGGCGGCAGCGTTAGCCACCTTGGGATGACCGGACACCACATCCTCGATCTCGTTGGGATACACGTTGAAGCCGGAGACGATGATCATGTCCTTGATGCGGTCAACGATACTGACGAAACCATCCTCGTCAATCACCGCCACGTCCCCGGTTCTGAACCAGCCCTCGCCATCCATCACCTCGGCGGTCGCCTCAGGGCGCTGCCAGTAGCCCTTCATTACCTGCGGGCCCTTGACGCACAGTTCACCGCGCTCGCCGATCGGCAGCTCGTTGCCCTGGTCATCAATCACCTTGAGTGCGGTACCCGGGGCTGGCAGACCGACCGAACCCAGCCGCGCCAGACCATCACCGGGGCTGGCACAGACTACCGGGGAACACTCGGTCAGGCCGTAACCCTCACCGATCAGCACACCGGTCTTGCCTTGCCAGCGCTCGGCGGTGGCCTTGACCAGCGCGGTACCGCCGGAGGTGGTGCTCTTGAGTCTGGAGAAGTCCAGATCCTTGAATTCCGGGTGATCCATCAGTGCCACGAACAGGGTGTTCAGGCCGACGATGGAGGAGAACTGCCATTTCTTCAGTTCCTTGATGAAGCCGGGAATATCACGCGGGTTGGTGATCAGGATATTGTGCTGTCCGGACAGCAGCATGCACATGCAGTGCACGGTAAAGGCATAGATGTGGTACAGCGGCAGCGGCGCAATCACTACCTCGCCGCCATCTTCCATCAGCGGCTTTCCGTCCTTGTCCACCTGCTGCATGTTGGCGTGCACCTGGAGCATGTTGGCTACCAGATTGCCATGGGTCAGCATGGCGCCCTTGGCCACACCGGTAGTTCCGCCGGTGTATTGCAGCACCGCCACATCATCCAGCGTACGAGGTACGGCAACCGGCCTGGCATCTGCGCAGCGGGCCAATACAGTCTTGAACGAGGTCGATTGCGGCAGCTTGTAACTGGGCACCATCTTCTTCACATACTTGACTGCGGCGTTGATCAGCAGGCCCTTGACCGTCGGCAGCAGGTCGCCCATGCGCACCTCGATCAGGTGCTTGATCTCGGTATCCGGCAGCACCTGCTGCACCAGATGTCCGAAGATATTCATGTACACCAGCGCCCGGGCACCGGAGTCGACAAACTGGTGGCGCATTTCCCGGGCAGTGTACAGCGGGTTGGTGTTGACCACCA
>LSQX01258785.1_pt1 | contig 10258 bp, 10 predicted proteins | sample 654561 | NCBI WGS metagenome assembly LSQX01 (sample SAMN04489861, study PRJNA283612) | anaerobic digester metagenome | isolation source: 4 biogas reactors fed with cattle manure at either 37C or 55C with and... | place: Denmark: Kongens Lyngby | collected 2014
GAATCGCTCGTTTTATGTTCTTCCCCTATAATGTGCCTAACTGTATGGGAATCGGCAGGGTTGCCACAACCAACCACGCGTATGGCACGGCTTACAGGGGATATGGTTCTCCGCAGGCCTACATGGCTTCCGAGTCGTTGATGGATATGATGGCAGAAAAGATTGGTATGGATCCCTTCGAAATCAGATGGAGAAATATCGCCCGTCCGGGAGATCTGAACATCAACCAACATCCCTTCGTGAACTATCCCATGGAAAAGATCATGGAGACCATGAAGCCGATCTACGAAAGAGCCGTTGCGGAAGCAAAGGCGGCAAATGAGAAAAACGATCCGAAGAAACGCCGCGGCGTCGGTCTCGCCTGGGGTGGATATAACGTTACCGAAGGAACGGCGGACCAGTGCACCGTTGCTCTGGAACTCCGCGAAGACGGTAAGATTGCTAAGTACGACACCTGGCAGGATCAGGGACAGGGCGGCGACGTAGGTTCTCTCCACGTAACGGTAGAGGCTCTCAAACCTCTAGGTGTTACGATAGATGACATCGTACTGATTCAAAACGACAGCAAGCACTGTCCTGACTCCGGCGCTTCCGCTTCTTCACGCTCACATTACATGAATGGAAAAGCCACGAAGATGGCAGCGGATATGCTGATCAACGCCATGAGAAAGCCGGACGGAACTTTCAGAACTTATGAGGAAATGGTAGCGGAAGGAATTCCGACAAAATATGAAGCTCAGTACGAGAATCCTTCTGATCCGGACCTGAGCGACCTTGATCCCAACACGGGAAAAGGAAACCCGACCCCGGACTATACCTACGCCCTCTTCCTCGCCGAGATAGATGTGGATACGGAAACAGGCAAGGTTACCGTAGTCCGTTACACCTGCGTGGATGACGTAGGCGTTATCGGCGACCTGGCTTCGGTGAACGGGCAGGCGTACGGCGGAATATCCCACTCCATCGGATTTGCTCTCAGCGAGAACTATGACGATGTTAAGAAACACGACAATATCGCAGGAGCAGGAATTCCGGCGATTAAGGATATTCCCGACGAAATCGAGGTCATTCACCTTGAGACTGAGCGTGACAAGAACCCCTTCGGATCTTCGGGAGCTTCCGAGGCTTACCAGTCCTCCGGTCATGTGGCTGTCATCAACGCCATATACAATGCCTGCGGTGTAAGAATCTATGAACTGCCGGCTACGCAGGATAAAGTCAAAGCCGGTCTGGAAATCCTGAAGAAAGGCGGAAAGATCGAACCGCCGAAGAAGTACTTCCTGGGTTCCGATTTCTACGAGGAGATCGATCGCATCCAGGCAAATCCCCTTTAATAGAATAGGCTGAAAACCGCCCAAGAGGTCTGTCCTTTGAGGTCTTCCTTGGGTGGACCATGCGAAAGCAGAAAATGGCGGTTTACGGTTGTAGGACCGTAAACCGCCGTTTATTTCAACAATGGATAAAATTATCAACGCTGGCTGCTGTGAAATGCTGTTATAATGTATATAGATGTATAAAAGTATGATTTGCTGCGATTACAAGCTACGGATGCGGTAGCATTATTATAAAAAACAATACGTAAAGGATTGATTGGGGATAGATATGGAACGGTTTTACGAACAATTTACAGGTTGCATTCAGAAAGAGGTGCCATTTTGCCAGGCATCCTGCCCTTTTCACGTCGATATCTTCGATTTTATCGAGAAAGTGGGCCGTGGGGCTTATGATGCTGCCTATAAAACTTACCGTAATGCGGTAACTTTTCCTGCCATCGTATCCGCCCTATGCCACGAGCCTTGCAAAACCAATTGTCCCAGGAAAGAAGCTGCATATGGCGGCAATGCTATCGAATTGCGGGGGCTGGAACGAACCGTAGTGGAGCAGGCGAAAAGCAAAGATCCTACCTACTATAATGTCCCGAAAAAGAAGCAACGCACCGCCGTCATCGGCGCCGGTATCAGCGGCTTGGCATGCGCGCTGCGCCTGGCTTCCAAAAAGTATGAAGTGGAAGTTTTCGAAGCTTCTGATCGGCTTGGCGGACATCTGTGGAATATTGCAGACGGAAGCGATGCTGTGGGCGGTTTAACTCCGGAGATCTTCCTGGCGGAATTTGAGCTGCAGCTCAGCGAAGAGGAGATTCCGATTCATTTCAACCGTAAGATCGCGGATCTTTCGGAGCTTATCGGCGATAACGGCGAGGGGCAGGGGTTTGATGCGATCTATGTGGCCACAGGAGCCGGCGGCGAAGACTTTGGGTTGCTGGATAAAGATGAGCCCATCCTCTTAAATGAGAGGACTGCTTGCTTTGCCGCCGGTTCGCTGAAGGGCAAGGATACTATCGAGGCTCTGGCCGACGGAATCAATATATCTGCGGCCATAGAAACATATTTTAAGACTGAGAGGCTGAGTTATCCTGAAGATCAAAGGACCACCAAGGTGCAGGTAGATCCTTCCAAGCTTACATATAAAAAGGGACCCGCTCTCGATGAGAAAGGCAAGATTAAGCCCGAAGAAGTGCAAGAGGAGGCAGAACGTTGCCTTCGCTGTCAGTGCGATTCGTGCAGGATCTATTGCGACCTGGTGTCCTACACCGGGAAATGGCCGCTTCGAATCAAGGACGAAGTACAAGCTACCATGCACGAGGCGCAGACAGAGTTGAAGGGCCAGCCTGCGAAGAGACTGATCAATATCTGTACTCACTGTGGTCTTTGCGATGATGTGTGTCCCGCACAGATCGATATGGACAGCATGTTTCTTGAGGCCAGAAAACGGCTGCACCGGATGGGCAGAATGCCCTGGGCTTATCACGACTTCTGGCTTCGCGACATGGAATTTGCCGACGGAAAATGGGCTTCAATCGTCAGCACTCCTCCGGGAGTGGATAAATCGGAATACGCATTTTTCCCTGGGTGCCAGATGGGAGCCTCCGAACCGCGCTACGTTTCGGAGACCTATAGATGGCTCTTGAGTAAAGATCCCACCATGGCTCTTTTCCTCAAGTGCTGCGGAACGCCGGTGAAATGGGCAGGGGATGAGGAAAAGCATGCAGAGACGGTTTCCAAGCTCCGCAAAGATTGGGAGAGCTTAGGGAAGCCCAAGCTTGTGGTTGCCTGTCCCACTTGCATAAATAATATTTGCGAGTTCCTTCCCGAAGCGGAGCTTATCTCCCTTTATGAGTTCATGGAGGAAACAGGCGGAATGAAGCCCGTCATGAAGGGAGAGTCGGAAGTTTGGTCCGTGTTCGACCCTTGCAGCAGTACAGGAAAGAAGGACCTTCGCAGAGTTGTCCGCGCCTTTGCCACAGATGCGGGATTCCAACTTGAACTCCTTCCTGTTCAGGAAGAACACTCCGCATGTTGCAGCTATGGCGGACAGGTTTCCATCGCCAACCGCGATTATGCGGATTATGTTATCAACAAGAGAATCTCGGAAAGCGACAATCCCTATATTACATATTGCGTTAACTGCCGTGACAATTTCCTCGGCGCCGGGAAAAGGACGATTCATATACTGGACATACTTTTCGGATTCAACGATACGAGGGGCCAGGCCAAAATCCCTACTTTCTCCCAGCGCAGAGAGAACCGGGTTGCATTGAAGAGACAACTTTTGAAGGAGTTTTGGGAGGAAGAAATGGAAGAGAAAAAGCCCGAAACCAATATCCGGCTTAGAATCAGCCCCGAGCTTCAAGCCAAGCTTCATAGCGAACACATCCTTGAGGAGGAAGTCCTCCAAGTGATTGCCTTCTGCGAAGAAAAGGGGAGAAAGATCCTGCTGGCTGAAAAGGGAACGTTCAGCGGCTACCGCCAGATCGGCCACATGACCTGCTGGGTGGAATATAAGCCGGTTGAGGCTGATGATAAAGAGAAAGTCTATGAATTGGTAAACGCGTATTGCCACAGGATGAAAATTAATTTGGAGGCTGTCTGGAATGGAAAAAAAGTTGACACCGATATGTAACAAATGTCAGGTTGAGCTGGCGCCTCATGACCTCCATTTCAGCTATCTTGACCATAATTTCCGGCACAAGGTCCTGCGCTGTCCCGAGTGCGGGCAGGTTTACCTATCGGAAGACGTAGTGGCCAAGATCAAGCGGGTGGAAACCAACTTCGAGGAGAAGTAAGAAGCCTTTGACAATCAAGTAGACTCATAGTATAGTAATATACACAACCGAATAACCAAAATATTAAGACAACTCCGATTTTCGCAGGGCAAGTGAAGTATGCTTGTCGGCGAAAACGATAGGGTTGGGGGAGTGATCATCCAGCCTGCCATTGCGCAAAGGAGAGCTGTTTGTTTGACATGCTTTTCTTTGCTTTTTTATTTATTAGAAAGGAATGGAGGGTCAACATGAAGAGACTGAGGTAACTGTATCCTACCGACGAGCAAAAAGGCATGGAGGTGAAACTTGGGAATCCGTCGTTTACCCCGGCTGTAGTCGCTTCCATCGAGGTGGCTGAAGGATTGAAGAAATTGCTCGGCAGAGGCAACATACTTAGGAACAAGCTTCTGAGCATCAATTTGCTGGACCATGAATATGAAATATTTGAATTGTAGGGATGATCAGCCGGCGGATCATGCATAAGAGATATTCGAACTGCACGGAAGGCGACAGAGGGTTGGCACCCCGGTTGTTTAGATAGATGGGTAATTGAGAATTGTGTTATAATAATATATCAAGTTATTTCCAAAGATTTATATTATTGAATATCACTGCTCGCTTATGTAACACAGGTGTTTTTTAAGGGATATTTTGCGTTGATGATGGAGTTTATGGAGGGGCCTTATGGATAACAATCAAAAGAAGATAGAGACAATGCTTAAGAAGAATGTTTGGGCTGTCGTTGGGGCTACGCCTAATCCGGAAAAGGTAGCGACTAAGATTTATCACACTCTCAAGGAATATGGGTACGAAACCTATGTGGTGAATCCAAAATACGACAAGATGGACGACGGGAGCAGGATTTATCCAAGCTTAAAGGATTTGCCTAAAGTTCCCGATTGTGTAGATTTCGTGGTGCCTCCGGTGGTTACCATGAGCAATTTGAATGAAATGGATCCGGAAGCCTATCCGTATATTTGGCTCCAACCTGGTACTTACGACGATGAGGTGGTAAAATATGCGGAGGAAAAGGGGTTCCAGGTAGTTCACGAAGGGGCTTGCGTGATGGCCTACCTTCACATCCATGGACGTCCCGAGGAGTAGGAAAGACGCGCGGAAGATTTTAGCGCTTTGGAAAGCGTTGAAAGAGGATTTTCAGAGTTATGAAATTAAAGCGGAGCTTCATTTATGGGGCTCCGCTGTTTTGTCCGTATCTGCTGCGGGAGGTTGGTTGGGAGGGAACCGATTGCTCCAGACGGTCCAGGAAAAAACGGCGGTGAGGACCACCGCTCCCCCGGCTAAAGCGAAGAGTCCGGGGAGCTCGCCGGTGAATAAAAAGACCCAGGTTGGATTGAGCAAGGGTTCGATGCCGCTTATGAGAGAGCATGCAAGGGCTGAACAATGGCGGGCAGCCATACCGTACAGTATGTAAGGGATGCCCAGTTGGAATATGCCCAGCGCCAGAATAATCATCACGGTTGTAGGGTTAACAGGGGTTGGTGAGAAGAAAATAAAAGGAACCCCTATAATAGCGGTGAACACGTGCCCCAACAGTATTCCGCTTGACCTGGATTGGTCGTCCGCTCGGCCTGTAGTGATGAACATAGACGCGAAAAATATTCCGGCCAGCACGGCCAACAGGTTTCCGGCCATATTCCCGCCGGACAGATCATCTAAGAAGAATAAGGCAATGCCCAAGGAGGTGGCAGCTACGGCCAGTATGTCACCTTTTCGAAACTTCTGTTTAAAGATGAGGGCGGAAAGGATGATGATGAAAATCGGAGCCGAGTATTGAAGCACGATGGCGTTGGCAGCGGCGGTGAGCTTGTTAGCGGCGATGAAGAATATAAATACGCCGCAAAGGAAAAAGCCGGATAACAAAGAGTATTTATTTATTACAAAGGTGATTTTTTGGTGACGCATGAAGAGGATGTAAATACCGGCAGAAATAAGGCTGCGCATGCCGGCAATAACCATGGCGTTCCATGGTAGTAGTTTCAAAAAGATGCCCGCCGTACTCCAAAGGACGGCGCAGGTCAACATATATAAAATGGCTCGATTTTTCGGATTTTCAAGTAATATCATTCCAGTTTATCCAGTCGTTTCCTCAAGGTAATCAACAAATCTGGAAGGATTATATCACAAAAAATCAAAAGGGACTGTCCCTTTTGATTTTTTGCAAACACAACTTTTTTACAAATGGGGTGTTGCGTGTTATTCTAAAGATTAGGTGTTTGTCGAACTTATTTTAATGGAAGGACAAAAAGAAGAGTGAGATATAGCAAAGTTCAAAAAGGGATTTTTCTTTCGAGACCGAACCGGTTCGTTGCCCATGTATTGATGGACGGAAAAGAACAGGTAGTGCATATGAAGAATACCGGGCGCTGCAGGGAAATCCTGCAACCCGGGGTGAAGGTCTATTTAGAAGATTTTACCGATGACCTTCGCCATCGAAAAACGAAATATTCGCTGGTGGCAGCGGAAAAACCGGATTCAACTTTTGAATCCGGATACCGCTTGATCAACATCGATTCCCAGGCCCCCAACCAGGCAGTGGCGGAGGCCCTCGAATCGAGTGTCATTCAATTGCCGGGTTTTGAATCCGGAATAAAGCATATTAAGGCTGAGCATGTTTTCGGCAGTTCCCGTTTCGATTTTTATGTAGAGGGGCGAAATGACGAGAAGGCCCTGATTGAAGTCAAAGGGGTTACTTTGGAAAAACAAGGTGCAACCCTCTTTCCCGACGCGCCGACGGAACGAGGCGTCAAGCACATTTACGAGCTGATTGAGGCGGTAGATCGGGGCTTTAATGCCTTTGTGATTTTTATAATACAGATGCAGGATGTCTTGTATTTTGCTCCAAACGATGAAATGCATTTGGCTTTTGGACAAGCCCTGCGAGAGGCTGCGAAAAAGGGAGTTCAGGTTCTGGCCTACGATTGCCGGGTGACGGAAAGCACCATGGATGTCAGGCAAGAGGTGGCTGTGCGTCTTTCCGGGGCTCTTGACTTGGTTTGAATCGATGGGATAGGATACGAGAGAGGTGAAGTTCATGTCAATCGAAAAAGTAAGAGAATATCTCAAGCAGTGGAACAGGGATAAAGATGTTATGGAATTTACGGTGTCAAGCGCTACGGTCGAGTTGGCAGCCAAAGCCGTCGGGGTGGTTCCCGCAAGGATCGCCAAAACCCTGTCTTTCCGCGATAACGGGGGCTGTATTTTGGTGGTTACGGCCGGCGACCGAAAAATCGACAACGGAAAGTTTAAACAGTATTTTAAAACAAAGGCCAGGATGCTCTCGCCCGAAGAAGTGCTGACATTCACCGGATATGAAGTGGGGGGAGTATGCCCCTTCGCCATTGAAAATCCCGAAGTGAAGATTTATTGCGATATATCGATGAAGCGGTTTGAAACCGTATTTCCTGCCTGCGGAAGCAGCAATTCAGCCATTGAATTGACTTGCGACGAGCTTTTCGAATATGCAAAAGCGCTTGAATGGGTCGATGTCTGCAGAGAGTTATAAAAATCAAAAAATCAAAAGGAAATCAAAAGGGACAGTCCCTTTTGATTTATATAGTTTTGTGCAAAAAACGAAGTTATGTGTGGATCCAAAGCTGCAAAACGGCCCATCCTGTGCAAAAAGTTGAGTTATGTGTGGAAGTTTAAGGTTATTGCCCCAATAATCCACACACAACTCGATTTTTTGCTCATTTTACCGATCCAATTAGTCCTTCCTGCCTGGTCGGCACTTGCTTGTACTCGCCAGAGAGCAATCCCTACGCTCCAAAACAACAGTGTAATTGTTTATGTCTATGATGCTGATTTCAACTATCAGAGGCTTATGACGAGGGGAACGAAAGCGGGCACTACGGCGCTTTGGAGCAGGCCGATTAAAAAGGAATAAATCACGATCTTTTCGCTGCAGGCCCTTTCGATCAACGGAATGCACACATCCATGGAGGCAACGCCCGGAAGACTTGCGGCTTCAATATATCCAATCTTTTGCGCTACTATGGGAATCAGTATTATACCTCCCAGTTCTCGCATTATATTGTGCATAAATGAGATGGCTCCTGCTATTACATAGCCTTGTTCGGTGATGATGATGGGGGCCAGAGTATACCATCCGAAACCCGCTCCGATGGCCAGGGCTTCTTTCTGAGAAAGGGGCAGTACCAGGCCGCAGAGAAATGCAGCGGCCAGGGTTCCCAGAACAACGGCTATGGGAAAAGCAAGAACCCGAAGGCCGGCTTTTTTAAGGCTGTGGACGATGGTGCCGGAAAGCCCCAAATCCACCCCCACGAAAAAAAGCAAGAAACAAAGGCCGACAACCAGAACGTTTCCCGAGAGGGTTTCAAAGGCACTATAATCGGGAAAGAGCAACGGAATGAATAAACAACCAAAGATTATTCCTAAAACAACAAATGCAAGAATCAGAATGGTCATTTTCTTGCCGTTGCCGTCTTTGGGATTCGTCGTTTCTTCTCCGGCAATTTCAATGTTTCTTATATTATCGGCAGCCGGCTGATCTCGATCAGCTTCAGAGAGAAGTTGACCGTATTTATCCATTCGCAGCAGCCTTCTTGTCAACGTGACGGCCAAAACGCTTCCGGCCATAATAGCTACCGTCATGAAAAGCGCTTCAAGGCCAATGGTTCCCAGATTGGCAATGACCTCTTGGTTGGATCCCATCCGGACTCCCATAATGAACACCAGGGCAATGATGGCTACAAAAAGAAGCGTTCCCACCCAGAAAAGCCTATCTTTTATGCTTCTGCACCTGGTGCCGGTAAGGTATCCTATGAGGATCATGCTCCAGTATAAAAATAAAAGCCCCATATGTTTTCATGTCCTTTCTTTTCAGAAATACTATACATGGAAAACGGGGCGCCGTCCAGACAGATTAAAATGAGATCAAAAGGGACTGTCTCTCCAGATCGAAAGCAAAAAATCAAAAGGGACTGTCCCTTTTGATTTTTTGGGCCTGTTAGGAGTCGGTCAGTTCGATGCAGTTGATATCCATCTTGTAGGTCACGTCCTTCCTTTCGACGATAACCGTAATCTTATCTCGAAGGGATGGATCTCCCATTATTTTCGTAATCAGTTCTTTTGTAGGATTGATAGCGTGAGGGTAGCCCACCAGTTTCAACATTGAAAAATCCCCGGCGGTGTCTCCGTAAGCGTAGCTTTGGGAGAGGTCGATATTGTGTTTTTCCACCATTTCCATGACGGCAGCCTGCTTGCTTTTCGAATCCCACATGGGATGTATTATGCCGTTATACGTGCCGTCCTCACCGATTTCATAAATCGTTCCTTTATAATTATCCATTTCGTACTTGGAGGCCATTTCGCTTACCAACTCCACGGGAGAACCGGAGATGGCTATGGTGAGATGACCTTGTTCTTTATGCCACTTCATCCGATCCCTGGTAAAGGTATAAACCCGCTCTCCGCTTTGTTCTATTACTTTGCGGGCGATATAACGGATGTGAAAAGGCTCGGTATTCTGAACGGTACCGGTGTAAATATCCACCATCTTCTGAAGGTAATGGTCATAATCGCCGATGCGCTTGTTCCACCTGGTAAATGCCGGTTCTACTTCACGGTGCCATTTATGCACATCGATCAGCTCGTATTTGATCATCTTTCTGAACATCTCGCTTATGAGGCCTTCACGGGAAATCGTGCCGTCCACATCGAAGAATGCCGCTTGCTTTTTCATGGCAACACCTCCTTTTCATATTTATGAACCTTTTGGGCGACAAATAATCAAAAGTTGCAAAAGGTGTCTGACATCAAATACAAGTTTTATTTTTGGAGCGCAGGGATTGCGCTCCTGCTCGATGGCTGCTGCCAGAATGCGCAGGGGGATGCGGTTATGCATTTACCGCACACCTGGCTTCCTTTGATTGCAGTGCTTTCTTCCGTATCGTCTTGATAGGAGCTGCTAAATTCCGTGTAGATTTCGGCATTTTCTCTTAACAGGGAATAGCATTGCCACCGATCGTATTCCGATGTGCTCAATGCTGTTACGGGACAGTTATCTATGCAGACTTTGCAGCTTCCGTCCTTTTTATATAAACACAATTCCTCCGTCAGAGGAGAATCGGGTATCACGTCGAGGTTTGTTGCTACCGTAGAATACCTTCCACAGCA
>LSQX01332857.1_pt1 | contig 10258 bp, 9 predicted proteins | sample 654561 | NCBI WGS metagenome assembly LSQX01 (sample SAMN04489861, study PRJNA283612) | anaerobic digester metagenome | isolation source: 4 biogas reactors fed with cattle manure at either 37C or 55C with and... | place: Denmark: Kongens Lyngby | collected 2014
TCAATATCGGAAAATTGAGTACCGCTTCCAGGAGTGTATGGCAAAGAGACATTGTACATTACTATTTTACACTGATTTATCCAATTGGTGTTTTCGTTTTGAAGGTAAGTCTTCTGTACTTCCACGGTTGAATATCCAATTATCAGAGTTAATGATATAAGCACACCTATCAGAAATGTTGTTGAAAGAATTTTGCGATGACTTTTTACAGGTTTACACTTTGATGACTTTATGTTTTGGATTCTATGGGACATTTGAGGATGCGAAGCAAGGATGGCAGGCCTATGTGCAAGTGGTGAAACAAGGAAAAGGTTGGCAGATAATCGATCTAATAGATGAGCTTTAGGAAACTTGGGTGTTAATACCTCAAGTTTGGCAAACACTCTTGCCATTAGTAAGGGTTTGCCCAGTAAATCCGCGCCTCTTTCGTCAGCAAGTAACTCGCGCTCTTTTTGAGCTTGGGCTGTTGCAATATAAGCAAAAGGATTAAAGAAGGAGACAATGTTTAAAGTATAAGTTAGGGTTTTAAACAGGTAGTCTTTTGCTTTAATGTGCGACAGTTCATGGGCTATAACTGCTGACATCTCCTCAGCATTAAGCATTTTCAAAAGCCCTAAAGAGAAAACCAATACTGTATTTTTCCCATAGCCTACTGTGAAAGCATTAGGCATCAGATCATCAATTAAACCCACTTTGGGCTCTGGAATGCCAATCTTGTGAGCAGTCTCCTGTACTTTATGTTGAAGAGAACCATACTCGTTTTTAGCCATCATAACAACGTTGAACCGTTTGAGAGCCACTTTCTTACCAAAAGCAATCATAAGCACAGAATAGATAGATGCAACACTTACTCCAATTATGCAAAGCAAGCCGGTATAGGAAACGATGTTTGGCAACAAAAGAATTAGGGCTGTTCCGGATGGAGCTGAAATTTCAGGGGTAACTGAGAAAGTTATGGTAGTTTGTGGAGGAAAAAGCAACAATGTGACTATTGGAACACAAAGCGGTAGCAACCATATAAGGCTTCGAGCTATTCTCGGAATTAAAGGATTTATTTTCAAGAATAATTTCACGAACAAAAAAGCCAACGTAAGGAACACTGTGGAGTATAAGAAGTAGGGTTGAAAGATTTGAACCAAGACATCGTTAAAGCTTAACATGTTGTTCATTTCTCCGTTCTTTTAACGTTTTATCAATTTTTTCTTTCAGAACTTCTAGTTGCTTATCATTAATTGCAGCTCTTTCAACAAGACAAGTTGTGACTAGTTCATCAAAATTGTCCATAAGGCTACCCAAAACTTGACGAACTGCAACTTCCTTGAAGTTTGCCTCTTCAAGCTTTGGCCAGTAAACATAGTAGAGATAGGCACCACCTTTGCTCTTTTGGATTTTTCGGTCAAGCAAGTCCTTCTCATAGAGCCGATCCATCGTGTTCATCACAGTAGTGTAAGCGATTGACTTTTTCTTTTGCAGTTCATATAGCACTTCTCTTACAGTGATAGGTCTCCTCTTTGAGCACCATACCGTTTGAAGAATACTTGCTTCCAGTGGCCCTAAGAAGGCTTCTAGCTGTTTACCTTCAACATTATATTGAGAGATTGCTGGCCTTTTCTCTTCTACCGTGATTATCCCTCAAGTACCATAGTAGATGGTAGGCTTTTAACATTTTGCCAAAATGAGGCACACTAAAGCTCAGCCACTTATACATACGGTCATCATAGGAATTAGGCGCAATATTGAAAATAGGCACAACCCGTACCCGAATTGGGTCTGAATCGTGAAAACGCTCTTAACAATAGAGACACTGCCAATATTTTAGGAGCGCCGAGCGAGGGGCGCAATGACAAGAAATTTCCCAAAAAAATCAAAGGAGATAATAAAAATGAAAAAAATTGAAGCTATCAAGGCGACGTTGATTACAACATTATTAATTTCAATAACTCTTACAATACTTGCTATTCCCGGAACTTCCGCCTATATCTATCCTGACATGGAATATAAATACGAAAGTGCCGGCGACATATTACATGGCGTTGTTGTAGGTGCAATGGGATGGTATGCATATAACCAACCTGGGCATTACTGTGCTAGTCAACATTACCTACATAGATTTGCTATATGGCCAGACCAATATACAGGAGACATGTCATACACAATTCAAGAAACTGGGCGCACCGTAACAAGTTCCACATCAGGAGACGAAATCACTACTTCAGTAAGATATGTTGATACGTATTATGTCTATAGTTATTGCACTTCACATTTCACAAACGCTGTCCTCGGTGGCGATTGGATTCAAGGCAAAGCTACTAGTATATGGGCTTCATAGTGAGAGTCGAAATGACAGGCCATACAATCTCTTTTTTTCTTTTAGTTATCCTTCTGTTGGCACTTACGAATACTAACACGACAGATACATTTGTTTCCAACCCTTCATGGATGCATGTAGGCGCCTTTGCTGCTTACGATTTTTCATGTGCTGGAGTTATTTGCACTAACAATACCCTTGTCACATTGGGCAATCATACAGAAGCAGCTCTCAGATGGCAATGTTTAGATGTCAACGATTCTTTTTCTAAATTAGAAATTTCTCTGGTTCTAAGGGGAGAAAATAAGACGTTAACTTTTATGTCATTCGTCTTCGTCAATATGACCGATCGTGCGGTCTACTTAATTAACCACACTTTAGTTGGGACAACTCACTTTTGGGCACCTATTAATCAGACAAAGGTCACGCTGTGGGAGAAATATCCCGACAGGATTATTGCCGCCCCACAAATTGGCTCTTGGTCTAATACGCCTCAAGGTCCTCAGAAAATATTTATTCTTTCAGGACAGGGAACAATTGATAATGAGTCTGTAATTATCGATAATTTCCATGATATAGATACCGGTATAATGACAGATAGCACATTACGACATGAGGGCTCTCTGTATGCGCTTGATCTGTCAATAATTCTAGTTAATGGTCGCCTGCAGTTTACCGCCACAAACATTAACTTAGGGCCTTCCGAAATTTGGCCAGAGATTGCTAACTACTTACCGATAGCCATATTTGCTCTTGGATTTTTCGGTGTGACAATATTGATATACCGACGAAGGAATGGGAGAAGAAGGAATCGGAAAAGGCGACGCTGGTGACAATTGAACCATAATTGAGTAAATGCGTTTGCAACTTTTTGAGTGTCAGTGGGGATAGTAACCAGTGAAGTTAATACAGCACCAACAAGATTTAACCCTTTAGCAACCGATTGCCCAACCATGTTTTGAGCCTATTAGGGGTCCTATGTTAAAACCTATAGAGCGTAGGTGGTGCTGCCCATTCCTTAGAGGGGGCATGGTCGGTATTGACGGTTTTTAGCTTCAAAACTATATTGAACCGCGAGTTATTTCCTGCTTTATATAAAGAGACGGTGGTAGGCTGCAGAGCAACAGAAGCTCAACTATGTTGATATAGCGGATAGAAATTGCCACAACCAGCCAGCAACACGAACCAGACACAAAAACCGAATCTTCTGAAAAGCCTGTTGGAATTCTTCTCATTTGAAAAAAATCGTTATTTTAATATTCTGAAGATTACGTATCTGTCGTTTGAGTAGACGAGTTGCAGTATTTTGCTGTTGATTATTTGTGTGTCGAGTTCGTTTCGGTCATAGACTATGAAGCCGATGTTGTCTCGTTCTATGTAGTTGCGGAAGTCTCTATGTTTAACATCGAATGGCTCCACGGTTTGGTTGAATAGACCCTGTAGCGAGTCCCGTGTGAGCGCTGGGTAGCTGGCCTGTGAAAGCGTCGCTGTCTGGTAGGAGCGCTCAACGGTTTGGCCCTCTTGGATGCTGTCAAAGTTGTAGACGAAGCGCACCGCATCGATCTGGCGGTTGGGCAGTGAGCCGATGTTTCCCCATGCGGGTAGATCGGTGAAGTGCATGGCGTAGCCGACGTTGTTTGTTTCGTCGTAGAGGCCGATGTAGTTGTCTTTGAGATTGGCGCCTGCGAAGGAAACTGCAGCCCACTTTGGATCTGTGGTTTTGATGGGTTCAGGTGCATCGTAGGGGTTGATCCAGTTCATAAGTCCCGGAATGTCGGCTACGTTGAACTCGTATTGCAAGTCAAAATGGGTGGTCAGGTAGAGGCTGGCGTTAGTTATTTGGCCCAGAAGCGGTGTAACTGTCCATGAGACGTCAAATGGGTAACTGTTGTTTTGGGCGCTGATGGTTTTGGTGAGGACTACGTCGTCGTTTGAGAAGGCAAGGGTGATGCTTTTTGGATCTGCCTGGTTTTGGAAGACAACTTCTTTGTTGAACTGGTCAATTCCTACTTCATGGTAGGCGCCGCTTAGGGTGTAGGAGAAGGTGTCGCCGCTTGATGAGCTGAACGCTGTTCGCATCCAGATTTTGTGCATGGAGACATAGTATTCGTCAAGTGTGTCTCCTTTAGCTTGGTACGCCTTTAGCATCGTCTGAGGATGCTCAAGCTCATATGCTAAGGTAAGAACTGCTTCGGCGACGTCCATGTACTGCACTGTTTTATCGGTTTGTGCGGTGACGTTTTTGCCGGAGAACTCTTGGAACCAGAAGCCCGGAACCTTTGTGACCACAACCGACGTGAAATCTGGATAGTTCTCTTTAAGCCACAGGCCCGCATCCATAGCTTTCAAGTCAGTGGTGGAGTAGTAGACGCTTGCCTCGGTGATCCTGCTATAAACTGTATCAACACGGTAAACAACCACCGCACCCACCACAACAATCAGGGCAACTGCGGCGACTTTCACCCAGAGCTTCTTGAAGACGCTCCTATGATGCAGATAGTAAGCATAGGATTTGTCAGCGGCAAACACAACGGTTACTGCCGCAAGGATCGCAAGCGGCAACGTAACATAGTAGATGAACCATGCAAACGGCATATAGAAGCCGACAAGGTAGGATTCAGCGAAGAAGAAAGGCACAAACAGCGCCAGAACCAGAATGAGCCAGTAAAGCGGTTTATGATGCTTCCAAAGCACATAAAAAGATACCCCAACCCCGGCTAAACCCACGAAAAGTATGAACCCATAATTCATCATTAAGCCGCTAAAGCTGACTACTGGAATCTGGTACACATAGCTTTTGATTTCGAAGAACACGTACTTGATGACATCGCCGAGGTAAGCGTACATGGCTTGGAAGTAGTAGAGGAAGAACGCTATGCCGCCACCAAGCGTTAGTGCTAGGACAACTTTGAGGTCTTTGCCCCTGGATTTGATGAGCATGTAGAGGAATATCGGTGGGAATATGAATGCAGCGAGGAAGGTTCCCAGTTGGTGGCCAAGCACGAGTGAGAATGCTGCGAAGAACGCTACCACCAAGTAGCCATAATGATCCACTGCGAGGGGTGTGTAGAGCAGCACCAGCGCCATAAACGCTAATGCGAAGACGGTCGTGTATCCGCCGAACTGGTTCGCTTCATAGATGGGGAAACACATCATAAGCAGAATGACTGACGCAATAGCGACTTTCCTGTTGAAAAACTTACGCGCCAAAAGATACACTGATATGAACAGCAGCCAATTCAGCACCGTTATCAGGATCCTAAGGATCGAGATGTACTGGGTGATTTCAGTGGCGCCGCTCATCGAGATAGTCATGGCAAGCACGATTTGGAAAAGCGGAGGCGTCCAGCTCAGGTTTGCAAGGGAAATCTCGCCTGTGTTAAGGAATATCTGTGCCTTCTCAAGGTGCACCGCCGGGTCATTGCCTAACAAAACGCCGTTCATGGAGACCAACGAGGAGAACATGACAAGGATGAGCACTGAGAAAACGGCTATGAAGATGACTTCTATCTGTTTAGCTTTGTTTTCACTTATCAAAGCAGCGATGTAGTCCACCCTTGATTTCGGTGTGTCAGTTTACTCTGTAGATTGCCCCTTCTTCGTTAATAAAGACAAGGCTAACCAAGGGATCAAGGCGGAACCTGTCTTAAACCTCGTTTTCTGTTTTGTCTGGCGCATCGTTTTTCTGTGGTAACAGAACGATGTATGAGGTGTTTCGGCTTAAATGCTTTGCATGATAGTCAAAGTTATCCACCCATAATCTGTAGGCATGCGGTCCATTGTGGTATCAGGTTGTTCTTAACATTTGACAGGAAATAGTTGTCTATTGCAGACTGATCCGAATAGTAGCTTAGATTGTAACATGGCCAGTTGGTCGATAACGTGTTGGGTGTCATCCAATTCTTCGCCCCCAACACACATGCTTATGCAAAATTTGTTTTCGTGTCTTCGCTTGCCATCTATTTTGAGTCTAAGGTGTTTAGGATTTGAATTGTGGTTTATCCATGACTCTTTATCTCAAACATTATAGTAAATTACTATAATGTTATAGTTAAAAGACTATAATAAAAAGATGTGGGGAACAAAAAATTGTTAACAAACTCCCTAAGCGTATTGTCAAGACGCTAATGCTTAGAAGTAGTCGTCGGCAACACCCTATAGGCACTACTACTTCTATTTTGAACGGTAAATAGTCATCATAGTTAATTATGACCAAAACGTAATCTTTCTGGTATAAACTACTATTAAGCAAAGAGAAGTAATGTTTTTTGTATTCTTCTTTCATTTCTTATGTACCATAATTCTTGGATTCATTGTTGAACCCAGGCTGAATTATGTGGATTCTATGCCGTGTTGTTTTAGAAGGTAGTTGAACAGTGAAAAAATGTTTGTTCAACTTTTTCTAACTGTAGCGCCAGTCCCGCATTTCCCTCATAAGTTTCAGACTTTTCTTTCTTTTCCTGAAATTGCAGAAAAATCCTTTGGGGGGAGGCAAACCATGGTCCGCAGATGACGAGCACAAACTCCAATCCTAGTACAAGTCAGGAATCTCTGACCTTTGCGTCTTAGCTTTCAGTTTCAACAGGGACTACACAGAAGAGGCGGTTCGCCAAAAGCTCATAAAATTAGGGCTTGTGAAAGAACAACAACAGCCAAAAAATTCCACTTGTTGTTGTTCTACCATACTTGAAATCCCCGAAGAATTGCCAAGCATCGAGGAGACGCTCAAGATGTTGGCTGCGGCTTTGGAGGCTCTGAAGACTCCGGGGCTGGATAAAATTGAGATTTTACGCTTACGCGATATCATAGCGGGCAATTGCGCAAAAAGTGTGAGGGCAATGCATAAAGATAGGCTCTTTGAGGAGCGAGAGGGGCTTCGTTATGATTTAGTGGAGGCGCAAGAGCAGACTGAACTCAAAGCTAAAAGCTTGCAGGGTGATGTTATCTATGAACTCAGCATTTCAGTTAATTTATTGACCAACCTTTTCCTTGCTGCCCTGACGACAACAATCACTATAATAACAATGGCGGTAACGTTTAGGCAGAAAACGAATAATCACTAAACAAAAAGTTCTTTTTGCTCAAATCCTTGAATATCGTTCATCCATCGGGTGATTACAGTTTTTCCTGATGTCTCCACAAAACTATACTGCCCAGAAATAAACGCTTGATAACTTTCAATATCGGAAAATTGAGTACCGCCGTGCTTACGACTGAAACGGTGTTGCTACCAGTGTTTGCGACATAGGCGTATTCCCCATTGGGTGTTATCGCTATCGCAGAAGGCATGCCCCCTACAGTTATTGTTGTTCCATCCGCAGCATTAGTTAACTGAGGCAAACATGCAAAAAAAGAGAGAACAAAGGCAAGAAGGCAGCCAACTGGTAAGGTTTTTGTTATTTTTATTTTCATCCTTAACTTACTCCTGAGCTAGAAGCTTTCGACCCTTCGTTTGTTTATTCTGTATTTTTCCGTTGTCTAAGAAAAGTATCCTTTCGGCGGATGCCCCAACTTGTTCATCATGCGTCACCATTATGGTGGTGGTTTTCTTAGTCAAGTTAAGGTTTGCAAGTAGTTTTACGATTTCTTGTTTGTTTTTTGCATCTAAGTTGCCTGTAGGTTCATCTGCTAAAATTATGGCCGGATCGTTTGCTAGGGCTCGTGCGATAGCTACTCTTTGTTGCTCTCCTTGACTAAGCCGATTTGGTCTATGTTCCTCTCTACCGAGTAGACCTACTGTGGACAGCAAGTCTTTTGCTCTTTGCTTTCTTTGTCCTTTATATTTGCCTGAAAGTTCCATGGCTAATTCGACGTTTTCTCTAGCGTTTAAGTATGGAAAGAGGTTAAAGCTCTGAAAGACGAAACCAATTTTATCACGTCGGATCTTATGGAGTCTTGATTCAGACAGACTTGCGGTGTCAATACCGTCTATAAGAACTTTACCTTTGGTTGGTTTATCTATACATCCGATAATGTTTAGTAGCGTAGTTTTTCCTGATCCGGATGGACCCATGATCGCCACAAACTCGCCTCTTCTAATCTCGAGATTGAGATCACACAGACAACGCACATCACGTTTGCCAAGTATGTATGTCTTGGATAAGTCTGCGATTTTTAGAACTAACTCACTCATATCGCATTGCCTCCGCTGGTCGTATTCTTGCTGCTCTCCATGCAGGATACAGGCTCCCTAGGGCACCTAGCAATACTGCAAAGCCTAATCCGAGTAACATAAGTTCAGGTGTTACCGTTACAGAGATAGTCGCCGACGTCAGAGCTGGAGATCCACCAGTTCCCGAAAACATTAGTCCGTTCCCAACCTGAGTTGGTTTTGGAAGCAGGATGTTAGCTAAGCTTGTAGCGCCGAATAATCCAATTATTATCCCAACGACGCCTGCGACTAGACTCAATAGCACACCTTCAAGCATGAACTGCCCGAGGATTGTTGTATTACCCGCCCCAATTGCTTTGAGTGTACCGATTTCTTTTGTTCGCTCACGAACGGTATATAACATTATAAAGAGTATTATACAACCGTCTGCTATCGTGATAATGCTCATTTCTACTAAACCAGTACTGTTTATCTGATTCATAGTAGCTTGTGCTTGTTGCAATTGTTCATCTGTTTGATGTTGCATTTGGTAGACTTGGTTTATTAGAGTTTGAGCTATTGTAGTTGTCAGTTTAGGATATGCGCCTTTGATATTTTGAGCGATTGTATGCACATTGTTGACATCATCAGCGAATACTTTAAATGTCGATGCTTGTTCAGTCTTGTTAGTGATGGCTTGCGCATCGGTTATACTCATTGTAGCATAAGTTGAATTGAGAGCTTCTTGGCCTTCAATTCCCACCACTCTGAAGTCACTTCCAAAAATGTTAATAGTTTCTTCAACACCGATGTTGAAATGGTTCACAATGCGTTCCGATAAAACGACGACGCCACTATCGCCTGCCTGGAGATTGCGTCCATCGGTAATGTTGGCAGGTAGAAGTATTGGATAGTTACTTAATAAGCCCTCATCATCTAAAGGTATGCCATAGACTTGGTATGCCCAGTTGTCGCCCTCATGTTCCAGTATCGGTATCACCTCAGCGACGTTTGGGATGACTGTGAGATTGCCGTAATCTGTATAGTTCATAAGCGGCTGCTCCAAAACGATTGTACCATTTTCGTCTGTACGAAAATCCAAGGGGAGTTTGCAGTCTATTTCTGTCGCCGCCATATTTACTGTTGAATTAACGATTTTAGCATTTGTTGTCAGTCTGTCAATGGTTTTTTGGGTAGCTTCTTGACTTGCAGTAATACTCGGTGGAATAGATACTATCATTGCCAAAGCAAGGCTTAATGCCATGATTACTAGTAATGCTCTTGTTTTTCTTCGCGCTATGTTTCTGGTTGCTCTTGTTAATATTCCCACTTTTCTGCCTCCTCATTCACACCTACTATCATACATGGTAGGCTTTATAAAATTTGCTGATTCCTCAGTCAGGGCTGTTCATCTAGGTATTCGAGACCGGATGTCTTTCGTTGCTTGTATAGAGCGCATTTATAACTTCTTCACCCAGGAGGGTCAGTTTGTAGAATTTAGCGTTTCCAAAAGGTGAGCTTTTGACTAGATTTTCTTTCATTAGATTTAGAAGGTGTTTCTTAACAGTCCACCAATCCAGTCCTGTTGTTTTTGATAGCTGATTGCAATTTTTAGGGCCAGAAAGGAGTTCATGTAATATTTTCTTTCTTGAATTAGCGCCTCTAGAAAGTGTAAGCAATACCAAAACAGCGGTTTCATAAGAAGCACTCTCAGGCTTGTTCATAGCCACCCCCCGTCCGCCCTGCTAAAAATAAATTCTTCAAGGCTCTTAATAGTTGCAAAAACGTAGAGTCTATTAGTACTGACTACGTCAGCTTTTTTCATACCCACACACACTCAAGCCTTATTCTACTCTATT
>LSQX01055929.1_pt1 | contig 10257 bp, 6 predicted proteins | sample 654561 | NCBI WGS metagenome assembly LSQX01 (sample SAMN04489861, study PRJNA283612) | anaerobic digester metagenome | isolation source: 4 biogas reactors fed with cattle manure at either 37C or 55C with and... | place: Denmark: Kongens Lyngby | collected 2014
AGATGTGTATAAGAGACAGATACAGGGGCGGGGACAGGGGCAGGTTACACATTGGATGTCAATTGGTTGGTGGATTTTTGGGTTCTGGGCTTGACAGAGAGGGAGGGAAAACATTAAAAGATCTGGCCGCGTTGTTGTGGTGTCTTGTGGCTTTCGAGGGCGTCATGCGAAACATCTTTGCTCTAGTTGCGCTTCTTGCTGGTTTTGTGGCCTGTTGGCCTGAAAGCTATGTTGAATATCAGCCTGATGTTGCGCACATTAGCAGCGCTATCGTAAATGGAGAGCTAGAAACTGGTTTTCCAGCGGTAGGTGCGCTTGTTATCATGACTGACGACTTTTATCACGGAAGCATTTGTACTGGAACTTTGATTGCGCCGGAATGGGTGTTGACCGCTGGCCATTGCGTTAAGCCACCACCTGATCAACCTGAAGCCCTGTTTTTTAATCCTGACTTTATACGATTCTTTATCGGCAATAACGCCCAAGAAACGGGGCGCCACCAGCCCCCTGCCGAAGGACGGGATGTTAAAATCGAGGAGTTTTTCCCCTTTCCACAGTACGAACCAAAGGGATTGGTTGGAAGGGATGATGTTGCGCTGGTAAAACTAGCCACTCCCGTTACTGACGTCGATCCGATGCCTTTGAACCTGCGATCACTTACACAGTACGATGTCCAGGCTCCCATCAAGTACGTTGGTTTTGGTGTCGATGATGGTAGAAGGTCAACAGGAAGTGGGATAAAACGGACTATCACCCGACCTGTGTCATTCATAACTGATTTCACCTATCTGGCTGAGAATAGGGATGGAGGAACCTGCTTTGGTGATAGTGGAGGACCAGGATTTCTGGCCGATGGGCAGGGTGGATATAGCCTCGCTGGTGTTGTTTCCGCTGGAACAAGCACAGGTGGCTACAGCGTAGACCCATGCGAAAATGGAACTGGATACTACATGAGGGTTGATGCGTTTGCTTGGTGGATTACGGAAGTTACCGGCATCCAGTTTCCCTCTTGTGAAGGGACAGGCCAGTGCTACTGTGAGCAGGCATGTCGAGTCGATGGCACCTGTGATAACTCCAAGTGCAAGACTATGAGCTGCCTTGAGGGGCTGTCTTGCATCGCTTTGTGCGAAGCTGGAGACAATGCTTGCGCAAACGATTGTCAGTTGCTGTCTTTACCTGGGGCCAATTCCCTTTTGGGAACGGTCTGGTACTGCATAGATGGTAGATGTCCTGAGGGAAAAGCAGATAGAACCACGTGCATATATGAAAAATGCAGCGACAAGATGGACAAGTGCACCGCCAATGGAGAACCGACATTTGATTGTAACGCCTTGAATGTGTGCTTAAATCGCTGTGTCGATGCGGATGATTTTTGTGAAGAGAGCTGCTTGCTGATGGCAAATGATGAGGTCCAAGCTAGACGCGCCTCAATGGTTGAGTGCCTCAGTAACAATTGTCAGCTGATTCCGGATCAAGCTGGAGTCTTGTCCGACTGTGCCAAAGAAAAGTGCGCCTTACAGATGGGCGAATGCTTACCAGATGTACCGGATGTACCAGATGAAGAGTCAAGCGAAGAAGTCATCTCAGAAGATGTGACGCAAGACGACGTCATCGATAATGAGCTTGATGAAAATGACGCCTATGCTGAGGTTGATTCGACTGCTGATAACGGAAGCGAAGTAAGCGATCTGGAGCCTATAATCGATGAACTGGATGGCGGTTGTAACGCTGGAAGTAAGCCTGCCCCCATGTTCTTTGTGTTGTTTGCTGGTCTGCTTTTGGTTGCCCTTCGCAAGCGGGCCTAATATTCCCACCACTTAAACTGCAGAGGCCTTGGACATGTCTTTGAAAGTCGCCCCATCGGTAATTGCTGGTAATCAGGCTGAATTAGGCCTGGAGATTAAGCGAATTGATGAAGCTGGAGCTGATTTGATCCACCTGGATGTCATGGATGGTCATTTTGTGCCAAACCTGACGATGGGACCTGGTGTGGTAAAAGACTTGCGGTCATATACTGGACTGCCGTTTGATTGTCATCTGATGCTTTCGCAACCTGGCAAATACATTGAAGCTTTTGCCAAAGCGGGTGCAGATAGGATTTCGGTGCACGTTGAGGTTGCAGGCGTTGGTGAGGTACTAAAAGGGATAAGGGCACTTGGCAAACAAGTTGGATTGGTGATCAATCCCAAAACGCCTGCAAGTGCAGCTGATCGATATTTGGAAGACATTGATTTCCTGTTGGTAATGACCGTTGAACCTGGTTTCTATGGGCAAAAGCTGATTTTTGATGCCCTTGACAAGGTACCTACCTTGCGGCAGACTCTGCGCACTTTGGGGCGTGACATTCCCATCCAGGTTGATGGGGGTGTGACCATTGAGAATGCTTACCAGATCGCACAGGCTGGGGCTGATGAGGTCGTTGCTGGTGCGGCGGTTTTTAAGGCAGCAGATTATAAAGCCGCTATTTCGAGGCTGAAGAATCCTGTTGCAGTTTCTTGATTTTTCGGGGCGTAGCGCAGCCTGGTAGCGCACATCGTTCGGGACGATGGGGTCGGAGGTTCAAATCCTCTCGCCCCGACCATTTCTCAAGACTTGACCTGCTGGTGGAAGCCGGCAGGTTTTTTTTGTGCCGTAATAGATCAGTAAACTGAGTGCGTGGTGCGTTGGGAGCGGGGGCGTCCCATAGTCCCATCCATGAACTGCACTGCGCTCCGCGCCACCAGCGCACTACATTGTGCCGTAATACGTCAGTAACAGGGCCTGCCAATTTGAGTTGCCGTTTGCAGGAACGGGGGATGGGAACGCAAGCCAGTTGTTGTTGAATGGGACGNNGTTCAAATCCAGTCGCCCCGACTGATTGTTTAAATAAGTCTGTTAGAATATTTGTGCTTTGGGAAATCTGTAACAAGGAGATGATATGAGCTGGGAATGTTTGACTTTGACCTTTGAAGGGCCTGTGGCAGTTTTAACGATCAGTCGTCCAAAAGTGCTTAATGCCATTAATGACCAAGTGCTGACTGAATTGTTGGCTGTGAGCAAAGAACTTGCTGTCAATGCTGATGTGCGAGCCCTGGTCTTAACTGGTGAAGGCACCAAGGCATTTGTTGCTGGTGCTGATATCGCGGCTATGGCTGAGATGGATGCAGACCAGGCCTTTGAGTTTTCCCGCAAGGGACAGGCGGTGTTTGATGCGATTGAAGCACTGCCTTTTCCGGTGATAGCCGCGGTCAATGGATTTGCGCTTGGTGGTGGCAGTGAACTGGTGTTGGCGTGCGACATTGTTTACGCGTCGGAAAACGCCATTTTTGGGCAACCTGAAGTCAAGTTGGGTGTGGTGCCTGGGTTTGGAGGAACAGCACGGCTAGTAAGGGTAATTGGGCGAAACAATGCCTTGGAATGGATCTTAATGGGGGATAACGTTAGTGCGGCGGATGCCTATCGAGTTGGGTTGGTCCAAAAGGTGGTGCCGCAAGAAGAGTTGATGCAAGTTGCAATGGCTGCGGCTCACCGCCTAGCTGGGCTGGGACCGCTAGCGGTAAGGACAGCTCGTTCGTTAGTAAAGAAAGCACAGGAACTGCCATTGGAGCAAGCCTTGGAGGCAGAGGCAACAGCTTTTGCAGGTCTGTTTAAAGGGCACGACCAAAAAGAGGGCATGCAAGCATTTTTGCAACGCCGCAAACCCGAATTCAAAGGCAACTAGCCTGGCCCTGGCACAGCCGAACCAACAATCACAGTGCTATTCATGCGAAACGCTCTGCCTCATAATGAGACAGAGGGTGTGTAAAAAAAACGATCTCACGAGGCACCATCCTGCAGACGCGCAACTTCGGGCGCCCCTATTGGCCATTGGCGCCTACGCTGCGCTGTCGCCTGGCCAACAGGGGCGCAGGGCCAAGGATCCAAGAGGCCAAGAGCCAAGAGTCTAGGGCACCGACCGGGCGAGGCGGAACCCAAGGTTGCTGAAGCGGCTGCGCGGATCGAAGTCGCCGCGATAAGCTGCCCGCACGGGCCCGGCGCCGCTGTACCAGGAGCCGCCGCGATTAACCCGGTCAGAGCCTGCAGGCGTTTCCCAAGCTGAACCATCAGTCGGAGCACCATCGTAACTGCTGTGATACCAATCCTGAACCCACTCCCAAACATTACCTGCCATATCGCACAACCCCTGAGTAGTGTTGCCTCTCGGCTTGCTGCAAACGGGCCAAGTACTATCACGACCACAGCCATCAGCACTGCCATTGTCCATTACAGCACGCTCACAAGTAGCAGCTTCATCACCCCAAGGATACTTCCAATCTCGACCACCACTACGGGCGGCATACTCCCATTCTGCCTCACTAGGTAAACGAGCGCCTGCCCAGCTCGCAAAGGCTTGGGCTTGATCCCAATCAACGCAATTAATAGGATGAGAACCACGATCAGATTTGATCCAGTTACAATATGTTCCGGTACCAGGAGCACTGCAGGAACCCGCATCAACACAAGCTATATACTGATCGACTGTAACCTGAGTTTTACTCATTTCAAATGTTGGTACCGTTACTCGATGAACTGGCTTTTCATCACTATCCCCGTAATTAGAACCCATAAAAAACCTATCACCTTCGATTCGCACCCATTTAATACGGTCACTCGGAATACACGTACCATCATCATCACAGTACGTACTACCGGTACAGCTGCCACAAGACTGACCACATACAGGATCAGGACCACAAACTCTATCGCCACAGTCTGGTGTGCAGGATGGCCCAGTATAGGAGTCTGGCACTCCACCTAAAACCCATGCACGGTGGGCGGAATCATCGCACCCAGCAATGGATGTCATGGCCAGAGCCAAGGACAGGATGGCCAAGTATTTAAAGACATGCATTGACTACTCCTCTGAAATCAATGGTCTATTCCACATCAGATGACCATTGGTAGCACATGTTTAAAGTGAATGCTAGTTTAATTTGAAACTTCACCCAACGGGAACCAACTGCGTCGGGTCCCCGCCCCTGCTTCCCAGGCTTTGTCCCCTGGACACTGGCACTATACCCCCGTTAGTACTAGAATAAAAACTGCCTTATGCTCAAGACTGTTTTTGGGAGGTTTCGCATGAGAGTTATGCCAACTATCTTTGTTAATGTACTAGTTTTGGCTCTTGCCTTTGGAAATGCTTGCGCTGATGACAACAACAAAGACGCTGTTGAAGTTATTGATGACGCCAAAGCAGATACCCCTGATTCGCCTGGAGATGAAGACGAGCAACCAGGGCAGGATGACAGTGCGCAACCTGTTGGAGACTGGGACAAATTCTTTGATAAAAGGGATTGGAGCGACGATGGTAAACGCCGAGTGGTGATTCTGCACACCAACGACCTCCACTCGTTTGTAAGCGGTTTGGGCCCATTGGCTGACTATAGTCCAGATGCGGAAAACGAAGATGGCACGATAGGTGGGTTTGCCAGAATTGCGTCTTTAATTGATCGTGAGCGAAACGACCCACGGCCTAGCTCGTCTGTTTTGGTGGTTGACGCAGGTGACTTCACCTTTGGGACTGCATACGCATACCTGGCTAGAACCCTTGGTTTGGAATTAAAACTTATGGAGGCCTTGGGTTTTGACGCAACGACCTTTGGTAACCACGAGATGGACTGGGGCCCTGCTGGGACTGCGTCAGTTGTTGAAGCCGGACTTACAAGTGACAGCAAATTGAAAATTGTTGCGTCTAACCTGGTTTTCGATGAGGAAGACCCGGCTGATGACGTTTTGGCGGCTTTGATGGGAACCAAGGTTTTGCCGCATCACACAATCACCATGGATAACGGTATCAAAGTCGGTATTTTTGGACTGCTTGGTACTAACGCCCTGAAACTTGCACCACATGCCGCGCCAGTGACCGTGGCATCACCAGCAAAGGCCGCTCAGGAGGTGGTCGACCACCTTCGCGATGTGGAAAAGTGCGATTTCATTGTAGGTTTATCCCATGGGGGAGTTGGTGAGGGAGATATTCCAGGGGAAGATGAGGAGATCGCAGGACGGCTCAAGAATGTTGACGTGCTAATTACCGGCCATTCACACACCTTGATGAAAGAGGCGAAAATGTACGGTACCACCCTGGTAGTGCAGGCTGGTAACTATGGTCAGCACCTTGGCAATCTGGTGATGGTGGAAACTGAAGACGGCTTTGAGCTTGAGTCCTGGGAGACCATCTTGGTTGATGACTCCATTCCTGGGAAACCTGAAATACTGGGGATAGTCGCCGAGGCAGAGGCTCAACTGGCCGACACCATGTTTAAGGGCCTTGGTTATGGTTATAACACCCCAATTGCCACAACTGACTTTGACCTGCCTACAGTTGAGTTTTCTGAGTCGGGGCTTGGAGATTTTGTTGCTGATGCCGTGCGGGCGGTAACCAACAAGTATGACCCCAAAGGGCCGATTCAGGTGGTTTTTGAGGCGAATGGCGTCATCCGTGATGGTATTAAAAAAGGCAAGACCGGCGAGATTAGGGTTGGCGATCTGATTCAGATTTTGCCACTTGGACTTGGTCCTGACGGGGAATTGGGCTATCCAATGCTGGCCTTCTATTTGACGCCAGCGGAAATCAAGCTGGGCCTTGAGGTCATTGTTGGAGTGGCCCCACTGATAGGTGCCGACAGCTTTTTCCTGCAGGTTTCTGGTCTTAAGTTTGAATACAATAAAAACGGCGGGCTGCTGGACATGGTTACAAAGGTGTGGCTAGGCGACGAAGAGACTGGATATGAAGAGACGCCACTTGATACTTCCAAAGCTAACAACCAGCTAATCAGATGCGCTGCGAATCTGTACATTGCCCAGATGCTTTCAGTGGTTGGCAGTTATGGGATTGAAATCACTATAAAAGATGAAAATGGAGACCCGATTGAAAACTTGGGAGAGGCCATTGTTGACATGGACCCAGAAAAGGGTGGGATTCAGGAGCTAAAACTGTGGCGCACGCTGATAGATCATGTAAAGTCCCTGCCAGCGAAAGATGGCGAGCTTCCAAAAATCCCCGAGCGTTACAACGGCCCGCTTGGCAGAATGATCAGGAAGTAGCTGTCGACTGATTCACGGTCCTTTTGGGACTAGAGCCTCAGTAAAATCATTTGATAGTTTATGAGATGCCCCTTCCGGTAATCTGACAGTGTGAGTTGGGAATGCAAAGGCCACTCCAAGGTCTTTAGCTATCCTAAGAATCTGCAGATTTAGAGCTGTCCGAGTTTTCATTTCAGTAACCCAGTCTGGGGCTACCATAAAACAATAGAGTTTTATATCCAGGGAATGAGTGCCAAAGTTTTCGAGCTCCACTATGAAGTAGTCGGTCCTCATCCCTTCCAAATCTAAAATGGCCTGGCGAATAGCTTGGCAAAACTGCTCAACTTTTTCAGGAGGAGTATCCATCGTAATTCGCAATGTTGTGGAATAGCGCCTGTACTCTCTGGCTCCTAAGTTGTCTACTGCAGAGTCCATCAAATTCGCATTCGGGAATGTGATAAGCGAGTTATAAAAGGTGCGGATCCTAGTTGACCTGAATCCAACCTCCTCGACAGTGCCCTCAGTACTGCCAATTCGAATCCAGTCACCTATCTGAAATGGGCGATCTACGAAAATCATCAATGAGCCGAAAAAGTTAGCAACGGTGTCCTTGGCAGCTAATGCGAATGCCAATCCGCCAAGACCAAGACCTGCCAGAAGTGACCCAATATCTACGTGAAGATTTTGTAGTATGAACAACCCACCAATGACAAACATCATCACTTTCATGGTCTTGCGGACCAATGGTACTAGCTGATCATCTAACTTGGTTTCGGTTGCTTCAGCTTTTTTGGCCAGGATATCAGACAATATATCAGCCATCCGATAGCCAAACCAAACAACACTGATCATAAAAAGCACCTTGGTAGCAAAAAGAACTACCCGATTAACCCCGGCGGTGAAACCAATAAGTGGGAAACCTAACCAAAAAACGGCCGCCATTGCCAAGGTTCCAAGTGGAGCCCCGACTGTGTCCAAAGATTTGTTGATCCAATGGTTTTCTTTCTCGGTATTTAAAGTTCTACGGACTTGTAGCTGACTCAGCCACAGAATTACCCTTTGGGTTATTAGGGCGAAGAGAATCAAAGCGAATACAAAAAAGAGCTGCCACAGTTTTACCCCGACGACAGGGGTTTTTAACCAAGAGGGTAATTTGTCAACATTAGCTGACAAATCAAATGGAAACGTTGCGCTGTAAAGAGTTGGGATGTTGTTTAGAACATCACTTGGAAACAGCCATCGTCCATCTTTTTTTTCAAGGTATATTGGTAAAACCATGCTTGTAAATGGCTCATACCGACTGTTACCCGCGGTGTCTGTGTAGTAGGGATCATCTGGAATTCGATCAATGGGAGGAAAAAGTCCACGAGAATCCATGATTCGCTTTAGCTTGATCGCAAGCTCCGAAGCCGATTCGGTGGTATCGTTAAGCATAGAGGTATCAAAGCAAGCAGAAGCCCTGCCCGGGCTATAGCTGCCTTCTTGGAGCCAACTATGAAAAGTTTCCATGGCCGAGCGCGGACTGGAACAGGGGTCGTCAACCGAATGACTGGAATGGGGCTGTGTAGCCTTATTGTCTTGTTGACGTTGGGAAGTTGATTGAAAGACTACGTAGTCCTCCACCTGCCCCTTAGCTGGGGAAGCAACTAATACGACTGAGACCAGCAGGATTAGAAAACGCATCATACCTCCAGTTTAAGAGGAGTGTACTTTATCAGAGATATATCTGAAATGGGCTAAAAGAGTCCGGTCAGTTAAGAGAAAGGCGGACATCACCCAATATTTCAAGGCTTTAGAGCAAAACCACCTTCAATCGAACAATGGAAGTGTGATTTTAGGTGGTTTTATTTAAAAACTAGCGGTTGCAGCCGTACTTGGCGGTGCCTTCCAGGTACTCTTCGATGCGCAGTAGTTCGTTGTACTTGGCGATGCGCTCGGACCTGGACAGGGAGCCTGTCTTGATGTAGCCGGTGTTCATGGCTACTGCCAAGTGGGCAATGGTGACGTCCTCGGTTTCGCCTGAGCGGTGAGACACGATGCTGCGCATGCGGGCGGCTGTGGCCATGTTAATGGCGTCTAAGGTCTCGGTCAGCGAGCCAATCTGGTTTAGCTTGATCAAGATAGCGTTGGAGGCCTTTTGTTCAATGCCTCTGGCTAGACGAAGTGGATTTGTGACATAAAGGTCGTCACCAACGGTCAGGATCTTGTCGCCACGCTTGGCAGTCAGGCCAGCAAAACCTTCCCAGTCATCTTCGGCAAGCCCGTCTTCGATGGACACAATTGGGTTGTGGTCGGTCAGCGCCACCAGATAATCAACCATCTGGGCAGAGGTCAGCTCGGAGCCGTCAGCCTTGAGGGTGTAGATCCCCTTTTCGGCGTCGTAAAACTCGGAGGCGGCGACGTCTAGGGCGATGGAGATGTCTTCGCCTGGTTTGTAGCCGGCCTTTTCAATGGCTTGGCAAAGCAGCTTGATGGCCTCTTCGTTGCTGCCTAGATCGGGGGCAAAACCACCCTCATCACCGACGGCAGTGTTCTTTTTCGCTTGGGTCAGCAGCTTTTTTAAGGCATGGAACGTTTCAGCCCCATAGCGCAGGGCTTCACGGAAGGTAGGGGCGCCGTGGGGAACCAGCATGAATTCCTGGATATCCAGGTTGTTTGCAGCATGGGCGCCACCGTTGATGACATTCATCAGTGGGATAGGCAGAACGTGGGCAGACATGCCGCCAATGTATCTAAACAGTGGCAGATCTACGTAGTCTGCTGCAGCGTGTGCCGCGGCCAATGAAACACCCAGGATTGCGTTGGCTCCAAGGTTTGTCTTGTTTGGGGTTCCATCAAGGTCAAGCATCGCTTGGTCCAAGGCCCGCTGATCTAGGGCATCGAGACCAATTACCTCCTCGGCGATTTTGTCGTTGACGTTTTCGACCGCTTGTAAAACACCCTTTCCACCGTAACGGGATTTGTCATCTACGTCACGAAGTTCCAAAGCTTCGTGGGTTCCAGTGGAAGCCCCAGAGGGAACAATCGCGCTACCATGTGCGCCGCTGTCTAAGATTACTTCCACTTCAACCGTAGGAAATCCACGGGAATCCAGAACTTCTCGGGCCAGAACATCGATAATTGTGCTCATGTTTACTCCTTTATGCTAAATCGTTGGTAGTCCAACGAAAACCGCGGGAATGATACCACTGCTTGTTGATGGTGCAAGAGTTAAAC
>LSQX01276981.1_pt1 | contig 10257 bp, 9 predicted proteins | sample 654561 | NCBI WGS metagenome assembly LSQX01 (sample SAMN04489861, study PRJNA283612) | anaerobic digester metagenome | isolation source: 4 biogas reactors fed with cattle manure at either 37C or 55C with and... | place: Denmark: Kongens Lyngby | collected 2014
ATGGGTCGAAGGCGGTGTGCCTGGATCCGGCGATGCCATAGAGTCTCTGGACCAAAGCGAAGAGGAAGAGAGCGGCGGCGCTTCAGTGATATTCGAAGATGCTGAAGATTTCGAACGGTCGATCGGCTCATCTATAGATACCATGACCTTGCTGCTGGGAGGCGCCACACTCATCGCGGTGATCGTGAGTGCTCTGGGCATTCAGAGCGCGATGATGGTTAACGTGACTGAGAGAACCCGCGAGATCGGCCTGAGGCGCGTCCTCGGGGCATCCCGCAGGTCTGTGGTGGTCCAGTTTGCTGTTGATGCCATGATGCTGGCAGCAGTAGGGGGCGTGTTCGGAGGACTCGCGGCATTTGCACTTTACCCGTACCTCATGGATTCGGTCTTCTCCGAATTGGGCGCAGGCTGGCTTCTCGGGGTAAGCACGAGGCCTGCAGGAATGGCCATATTCGCAGGGATAGCAGTTTCGGCCGCAGTTGGTGCGCTCTTTGGAGCGATGCCGGCGGTGCAGGCTGCGAAAGTTCAGCCTGCTGATATAGTAAGAGAGCTTTAGGTTCGGGAGGGATCATCATGACCTCGAATTCGCCGGGTGCGGAAGGGCGAGACGGCGGAAGAAAGTACGAGCCCATAGTCACCAGTCCGGCTCGGACTTCATCCAGCAGGACCCGCCGTGACATGGGCATGCTCATATTCATCGTGGTAGTGCTAGTTGGAGCGGTCCTGTTGGCCGCGTGGTTTCTTATGCCGAAAGAGAAGCCGTATCTCCTCTCGAACTACACGTTTGCACATGTCAGTACGGCTGAGTTCACCGACTCAGTGAGTGCCCCCGGAACTGTGGCGCCAGACACCACCGTGGACGTGCGTGCCGCAGTTGCCGGTGTGGTTGCACAGCTCAGTGCAGCTCCAGGCGATGAGGTGAATGCGGGCGATCCGATATGTGTCCTTCAGTCCCCCGAGCTCGTGACAAGGCGCGATGAGGCAGTGCGGCAGGTGCTTGCTGCAGAAGATGCGCTTGCGAAGGCGAAACTAGAGGCTGCTCAGGCGGAGGAGAGGCTGAAGAGAGAGATTCTCCTCGCCAGGCAGGCGCTTTCTGATGCATCTGCCCGACTGGGCGACATGGAGAGGCTGTTTGATGCGGGCGCTGTGTCGCGAAGCCAGGTGGATGAAGCGCGCAATGAAGAAACCCGGGCTCACATGGCTCTGGATGGTGCAGAATTGGATAGTGAAGCCGCCGCCATGTCGAACGCGCTGGCGATAGATACAGCTACAAGGCAGGTTGCCGTGGCGAGGGAGGCTTTGCGTTCTGCTGAGGAAGGGATCACGCAGCTTACGGTCCGCTCCCCCATTCGAGGCAAGGTGCTGGAGCTTAGCGTCGTTCCAGGCGCCACTGCAAGCCAGGGCGGGGTAGTAGCCCAGGTGGCAGATATGGGGAGCCTCGTCGTCCGTGCTAAAGTTCCCTCAACCGACATCCGCCGGGTAACAGTGGGGCAGCCTGCCGCGATCAATCTGGGAGGCAAAAAGGCCACGGGAACGGTCAAACATGTGGCCCCAAAGGCCGAAGCGAGCGGCCAGGGGGCGACTGTTGAGGTAACGATAGCCTTCGACGAACAGCCGGGCGATGTTCCTCCTAACAGCGCTGCTTTCGTTGATATTGAGGTTAGAAGGCGCACGGATGTTCCGTCCTTGCCCCGAGGGGCGTACCTTGCGAGCAGCCGGGAGCTGTTCGTGTATGTGATTGAGGGCTCCAAAGCGGTGCAGCGCGATGTGAGGTTTGGTTCGATCTTCGGCAACCGCATCGAAGTCGTCGACGGGCTATTGGTGGGCGAAAGCGTGATAACGTCATCATACGAGGAGTTTAAGGACAGGCGGGAGATAAAGGTTGCGCCGGAGGGGGGACGGGTGAGTCAATGAGCGACAACAGACAGGATCAGGCCTTCATAGAGCTTGAGGATGTATCCAAGGCATACAAAATGGGGGACGTGAGCGTCGCTGCCTTGAGCGACATTTCGCTTGAGATTCCCCGCGGGGAGTATGCGGCAGTGATGGGACCTTCGGGTTCAGGCAAATCCACCTTGCTCAACATCATGGGTGGCCTGGATGTGGCCACATCAGGAAGGTACCTGCTTGAGGGAGTGGAAGTGACCAGGTTGCCGGATGAGGAGTTGGCCAGGATCAGGTGCCGGCACTTCGGGTTCGTCTTTCAGAGCTATAACCTGTTTCCGGATCTTACCGCGATCGAGAACGTCATAGTCCCCATGATTTACGCAGGAGAGGCAACGGCGCATCGAACTCAGCGTGCCGCCCAGCTCCTGGACTCTCTGGGAATGGGCCACAGGCTTCGCCATCTTCCAAGCCAGCTTTCAGGGGGAGAGCAGCAGCGCGTTGCGATTGCAAGGGCGCTCGCCAACGACCCCGACGTCATATTTGCCGACGAGCCCACGGGGAACCTCGCGACAGGGCAGGGCCAGGAGATACTTGATATTCTTGAAGGTCTCAACGAGAGAGGCGTCACCATAGTAATGGTGACCCACAGCGAGAGTGTGGCTGCCCGTGCCAGCCGGCTAATAACCATGCGCGACGGGAAGATACATTCGGATCAGGCGGCAGTGACCAAGGCCTGATTTGACACGTGCTTTATTCTTGTTGTTTTTTTGCCCTATTGCATAGTCGCTCCTTAGGTGCTATTATCTAACCTAATACACAAACACATACGCTAAAGCGATGATCGGGAAGAGTAGGCGCGAACATTTCGGGCAGCGAGCCGGGGACGGTGCGAGCCCGGTCCGAAACAGCGACTGAACCACACCCGAGAGTGCGGGCTGAACGCGAGCGCGAAAGCGACTTTGCCAGTAGGTTCCGACGGAGTCTTTCACCGTTACAGGAAAGGGGATATAAGGCAGCGTTATTCTGTCCCCTGTTGTAACATGGCATACACCGCTGTCCGTATCCTTGATGAGTGAGTCCGAGGCGCTGGTTTCGGGCTAATTAGGGTGGGACCACGGGAACATGATGCTTCTCGTCCCTTTGAGGGACGGGAGGCATTTTTTATTTGGCGCAGATCCTGCCCATTGGGCCTAGTTGGTCTCCATATTTATACCGTGAACAAAGCATCAGACAGGAGCGTGATATGTCGTGGACAGCCTTCCTATTTGGGGAAGATATTATCTACCTGCCGACGCTCTCATCCGGCGACACATTGAGAGCAGCCTGGCGCGTACGTTCGAAGCCCGAGGTTACCAAGGGATAGTCCCGCCACTCCTGGTGGGGTTGAACATGGCCGCCTTGGGCCAGACCGGCTCGAGTGCCCTGGAGAATTCGGGTTTTCCTAATGGTCCAGTTGGTGCAGGGACGTCATACGCAGTTCTTGCAAGAGGCGGCAACCTCTTGACTTTGCGATCTGACATGACTGCCCCTGTGGCAGCCTTAGCAGTGCGCCATCTTTTGCCACATAGCAGTCCTGTTCGCCTGTATTACTCTGGCAGCGTGTTTCGCTCCCAGAAGCCGGGAAGCGGAAAGCCGGAGGAACGGCGTCAGGTCGGCGCTGAGCTGATTGGAACAGATGCCGCGAGCAGCGACAGGGCTGATTGCGAGATCCTAACGATGGCTGCTGAAGGGTTGATCAATGCAGGAGTGCGCGATTTCTCCATCGGCTTGAGCGATGTGAGGCTGTTGTCTGCGATACTTGATGCCGCAGGGGCTGAGGGGGATGTGAGGGAGGGTATATGGTCAGCCCTGGCAGAGCGAGATTATGTCCTCTATGGCGAACTTGTATCGTCCCTAAAGAATATCGCTGAGGGTTCGCAGAATGGCCTGGGAATCGATCTTCTTGAGCGTCTTCTCAACTTGCAGTCTACAGCGGAGGCGCTCGATGCGCTCAGGGCGGCGGGGGTCTCCGATGCGGCTACTAGTCTCATCAGTATATTGGAGGCCCTGGAGGATCGAGGCCTGGGCAAGCACTTTCGTCTGGATCTGTCCATAGTTCGGGAATTCCGGTATTACACCGGAGTCGTGTTTGAGGGTTATGCTGTTGGATGCGGGAACGCTGTCATCGGCGGGGGACGATATGACAACCTGCTGGCGCGATTCGGATCCTCAGCATCTGCAGCTGGTCTGGCGATAGATGTAGATTCTGTGGTATCAGTACTGCAGGAGTTGGAGCAGCTTAACACATCAGAAGGGGGTGAGCGGCAATGGAATATGTATCGGCGGTCGAATCCGTGCTCGTGCAGGAGAGTCAGGTCGCGTCATTAGGCATGCGAAACTCGCTCAGCATTGCGCTTCCGAAAGGAAGGTTGCTCCAGCCGTCGATCGACGCCTTGGAGAAAGCGGGGCTTCAAGTTCCAGGCATGGATGAGATAGACAGAAGACTTGTGTATGACACTGGCAATGGCAAAGTGCGATTCATTCTTGTCCGTCCGGCGGATGTGCCGATATATGTGGAACATGGCGCTGCTGATCTGGGGGTAACCGGAAAAGATGTGTTACTCGAGGGCAACTGGGACGTTTGTGAACTCCTCGACCTCGGGTTCGGGAGATGCCGCTTGGTTGTGGCCGCGCTTGGGGGTATGGTTGCCGCGGACGCACACGATCCGGAGAGCCTCAAGTTGCCCGTGCCCCGCAGTGGCCATATCCTTCGGGCGGCCACCAAGTTTCCGACCATCGCTAGGCGCCATTTCGCGCCAAGGCCCGACCTGTGTGTTGAGATTATCAAACTGAACGGGGCTGCGGAGATCGCGCCCATTGCAGGGCTTTCCGATGTGATCGTGGACATAGTCGACACCGGCCGTACGCTGGCAGATAACGGGCTGGTGCCAGTGGAGGAGATAATGCAGGTATCGGCTAGGCTCATTGCCAACCGTGCGAGCCTTCAGCTGAAGGCTGCCGCCATTCATCAGATTGCGTTGGCACTTCGCAACAACATTGTCAATCACAGCATCTGATGAGCTCCGAAGTCGGATATCCGGATGGAAAGGTGCCAACTGGATGGAACCTTGTGTCCATCAAGACATTGCAACCCTGGGAGGTGTTGGGGCGAAGATGAATGCGCAGATTGCAATTAGGACTATTACGGCTTGCGACTATTTGCGGAAGGGAATCCGGCGAGGGGCGGCAAGCTTCGCTAAGATTGAACAGAAGGTTGGCCCCATTATCGAAGATGTGCGAAGACGCGGTGATCAGGCTGTGCTCGACTACACCGCAGAGTTCGACGGCGCAGATTCTGTGCCGGACAGCATCGAAGTCACGAGTGTTGACATCGATCGGGCCTACTCCATGGTAGATGAGGGCATTGTACGGGCTTTTCGGAAGGCAGCTGACAATATCAGGCGTTTCCATGAACGACAGGTGCAGCAGACATCGGTATGCATCTTGGACGATGGCACGATGATGGGGCAGATAATCCGACCGATCGAACGAGTCGGCCTCTACGTGCCGGGGGGTGCCGCCGCTTACCCGTCCTCTGTTCTAATGGGCGCAATACCTGCGCGCGTAGCCAGAGTCTCGAGCGTGATTGCCTGCACTCCGCCTGGCCCTGGTGGCGCGGCCAACCCCTATGTGCTTGTGGCAGCCGACATTGCCGGAGTCGACAGGGTGTTTAAGGTTGGGGGATGCCAGGCCATAGCGGCAATGGCCTTTGGGACTGAGACTATATGCGCAGTCGACAAGATAGCAGGCCCGGGCAATGCCTATGTTACTGCAGCTAAAAGGCTTGTCTTCGGCTATGTGGACATCGACATGCTTGCCGGTCCGAGCGAACTCATGGTACTGGCTGACAAGTATGCCGATCCGAGCTTTGCGGCAGCGGACCTGTTATCCCAGGCTGAGCACGGCCCCGATTCGGAGGCCATATTGGTGACTACCAGCCGTGGGCTTGCTGTGAGTGTGGCTCGCGAGATAAATTGTCAGATTGAGTCGCTGTCGCGTCGCAACACGATCGCGCACTCTCTGAGCGAGCATGGACTCATCGTAATAGCCGATGATCTCGATCAGGCTATTGATGTTGTCAACAGCTACGCCCCCGAGCACCTGGAGGTGCTGGTGGATAATCCCCACGCCATTCTCGGTCGGCTGCGCAACGCCGGCAGCATACTTCTGGGCCCGCTAACGCCAGTTGCGGCCACCGACTATGCTGCGGGACCAAATCACGTATTACCTACAGGCGGCACGGCCCGCAGCCAGTCGCCGCTGTCAGTCCGGGATTTTGTGAAGATACAGAACGTCACATCGCTTACGCGGGGGTCGCTAGACGACATGCTGGACGCTGCCGAGACCGTGGCAAGAGTCGAAGGGCTGGATGCCCATGCGGCTGCTCTCGTGGCAAGGAGGATCAACTGCAATGACTGTAACAGCAGTGACGAATGAGAGGGATACGCGTCCGGTGGATGGGTTTGTCAGGCCTGAGCTGCAAACGCTTCACGCCTATGCGCCTGACTGGGATGGGATTCGAGTTAGGCTTGACTGCAATGAAAGCCCATTCGATCTCCCTGCCCACATAAAAGAGAGAGCGCTAGATCGGCTGAAGACAATCCCGTTCAACAGGTATCCGCAGGGGCTTGCGGTCAGCCTTAAGAGGGAGATCGCGTCTCGCCTCGGGGTCAGAGCGACGCAGGTGACATTGGGCAATGGGCTGGACGAGGTGATCTATATCATCTTGCAGACCTTTGGATTGGGTAAGGATGTGATCATTCAGAAACCCTCGTTCACTACGTATACGTATGCTGCTCTTGCTGCCGACGCCAATATTCGGGCAGTGCCGCTCGGCGAAGGACTGAATTTGGGTACAGCGGGGCTCATAGAAGAGGCTAATGCGATAGGGTCTCCGTGCATTGTGATCATATGCAACCCTCATAATCCCACTGGCGGGCGCCTTACAGAGATGGATGTCGTGGCTGTGCTCGAAGCTACGAACGCACTGGTTGTAGTGGACGAGGCATACGTGGAGTTCTCCGGCGGAAGTCTTCTTCGGCTGGTTGAGCAATACGATCGTCTGATCGTGCTGCGGACTCTGTCCAAAGCCTTTGGACTGGCCGGGGTACGTGTTGGGTGCTCGGTGTCGAGCGCCGAGATCGCAGCTGAGTTGGACCGTGTCAGGCAGCCGTTCAACCTCGACTCACTTGCTTTGGTTGTTGCGCAGACTGCTCTGCAGAATGATGGATACTGCAGAGAAGCAGTCGCTAACATAGTTGAAGAGCGTGAGCGCCTCTTCCAGCGCCTTGGGCAGATTCAGGGCGTAACCTGTTTGCCGTCGTGCACGAATTTCATCCTGTTCAAGACGAATGTGCCAGAGGCGGTGACTGTCAGAGATGCTCTCCGTCGCCACGGCGTATCCGTTCGCGCATATCCCGATGAGCCCATGCTCCGCCAGTATCTCAGGGTAAGCTGCGGGACGGCGGAAGAGGACGACGTATTCTTGAAGGCTTTGGAGAAGGTGTTATCAGAAGATCATACGTACGCAGGCTTGTGTAATGGCCCTTGCGAGAGCATAGAGGATGGTGAATGAGATGGGAGAACCGAGATTGGCCGAGGTGCACCGCAAGACGACGGAGACATCAGTTGAACTTGTGCTCGCTCTTGATACTGCCGGCGATCGTGTCGGCAGCCATCAGACGAACATCTCAACCGGCTGTGCATTCTTAGACCATATGCTCCGGCTGATGGCGTTTCACGGCCGGTTCGGTCTGGGTCTACATGCAACGGGAGACATAGAAGTCGACTATCACCACGTTGTAGAGGATGTAGGCATCTGCATTGGACAGGCATTGCGCGAGGCGCTTGGCGACAAGCAAGGCGTTGGGCGCTTCGGAAGCGCGCTTGTGCCAATGGATGATGCTCTGAGCATGGCAGTCGTGGATCTCTCCGGGCGCCCCTACCTCCATTTCAACGTGGCAATACCGTGTGCAAAGGTGGGCGACTTCGACACTGAGCTGGTGGAGGAGTTCATGCGCGCCATGGCAAACAACGGCGAATTCACTTTGCACATAGACCTGCTCCACGGAGCAAACACACACCACATCATTGAGTCTGTGTTCAAGTCGCTTGCGTTGGCGTTGCGGCAGGCGGTTGCGGTCAATGCCACGCCCTCAATCCCGTCTACGAAAGGAGTGCTGTAGGGTCCAATGATAGTGATTCCCGCTATTGACATTCACAATGGAAAATGTGTTCGATTGTTCCAAGGAGACTTCGCGAAGGTTACCGAGTATTCTGACGACCCGTGCCTGACTGCCCGGCGTTGGGCGAACATGGGCGCTCAGATGTTGCACGTTGTGGATTTGGACGGGGCGAAGGAAGGCAGACCAGTGAACTTGGGGATTGTGCGTCGTATCGCCGCCGACACCGGTCTTCCTGTGCAAGTGGGCGGAGACTTCAGAACTCCGGAGGATGTGGAATCGGCTTTTGCGGCTGGAGCCGCCCGAGTGATTCTGGGAACAGCGGCCTGTTGCGATCCGATTATGCTCCGTCGACTTGTCCGCCGATGCGGGGAAGACAGGATCCTTGTGAGCATAGATTGCAACCACGGTATGGTTATGACAGATGGATGGCTTCGATCTTCCAGTCTCTCTCCTCAAGAGCTCGCTGCGCGCGCACTTGATTCGGGAATCCGGACCGTAGTTTATACGGACGTATCCCGCGATGGCACTTTGGGAGGGGTCGATGTTGACTCAATCGCCCAATTGCTGTCGACAGGCGTAGGCGTCATAGCTGCAGGCGGAGTCGGCTCGATACAGGATCTCCGTCGGCTGAAAACCCTGGAAACCCGCGGCGTGAAAGGAGTCATCATCGGTCGCGCCCTGTACACCGGTGCAATCAAGTTTGCAAATGCGCTGAGGGCGGCAGGAAGCAGAAGGATCATTCCGTGCCTTGATACAGAGAGCGGTCGCGTGGTGAAGGGAGTCAACTTCAAGAATCTGAAGGATGCAGGCGACCCAGTTGAACTAGCTACGGTCTATGAAGGCCAGGGTGCTGACGAACTGATGTTGCTGGACGTATCTGCCACCGATGAAGGACGCAGGACTGCCCTGGATGTTGTTGGCCGGGTGGCGTCTGCCATCTCGATTCCCCTTGGGGTGGGTGGAGGCATCAGGAGTGTGGATGATATTGGGCAGGTTCTCGATGCCGGAGCGTCAAAGGTCTGTATCAACACTGCCGCAGTGCAAGACCCCGAGTTGCTACAGCTTGCGAGCGACGCTTTTGGGGCTGAGCGGATTATCTCTGCAATTGATGCCTCTGCTGCCACCGCAGCATACCGAGATGCAATGGACGGCGACGGCAGTGGTAGGTGGGTTGTGTGCGCATGTGGAGGCAAGCAACGTACACGCCTGGACTTGATCGAATGGGCTCGCGCAGTGGAGCGGTTGGGGGTAGGGGAAATCCTGTTGACGTCTGTCGATCGGGACGGAGCCACGGACGGCTACGACTTGCGCCAGCTGCGCGCTGTGACCGAAGCGGTGAGCATTCCTGTGATAGCCTCAGGCGGCGCGGGATCACTAGAGCATTTCCGCGATGCGTTCGTGAAAGGCGGAGCGGATGCTGCCCTTGCAGCGTCAGTCTTCCACTTCGCAGTGCTGAGCGTGGAAGATGTGAAGAGCTACCTCAGGCAGGAAGGAGTTGACGTGAGATAATGGCTGAACAGTCGGAATTGAGTAGCGGTACGGGTTGGAAAGGATGGATCGACACGCTCAAGTTCGATGCAGATGGACTGATCCCCGCCGTCATACAGGATGCCGAGACTGACCAGGTGTTGATGGTTGGATACATGAACCGTGAATCCCTTGAGAAAACACTTTGCGAGGGCCGAACCTGTTTTTGGAGCAGAAGCCGCAAAAGGCTGTGGACTAAGGGAGAGACTTCAGGGCATTACCAGGCGGTGCAGGCGGTCTTCTGTGATTGTGACCGCGATTGTCTGCTCATACAGGTGGATCAAACAGGCGAGGCTTGCCATTTGGGTCGCAAGTCCTGTTTCTTCACCCAATTGTATGGCGCCTCAGAGGCGGCTGGGCCTGGGTTCAGCCTGGACGAGCTCTACGGAATAGTCGAGGATAGGAAGGCTCGACAGCCTGCAGGTTCGTATACGGCCAAGCTGATCAGCTCCGGGCAAGATCGAGTGTTAAAAAAGGTGGCCGAGGAAGCCGGCGAAGTGATGCTGGCATCCAAGAACAACGATAGAGATGAGATCATCCGCGAGATGGCCGACTTGTGGTTCCACTCAATTGTTGTTCTGGCATACCACGACATTCCTCCGCAGGAGATAGTGGAGGA
>LSQX01007172.1_pt1 | contig 10256 bp, 11 predicted proteins | sample 654561 | NCBI WGS metagenome assembly LSQX01 (sample SAMN04489861, study PRJNA283612) | anaerobic digester metagenome | isolation source: 4 biogas reactors fed with cattle manure at either 37C or 55C with and... | place: Denmark: Kongens Lyngby | collected 2014
ATTCAATTGATTATGGGCGCTTTCCTGAAATGTCAAATATCTTTGGAAATATGTGGGTCTAATTTATAAATATATTTTTTGGAGTATGCTGTCATATATTTATATCAACTGCATAACTCCTGTTATTTATTATGTGGGCATTTGTATCACTGTTCCTGTCCCCCCGTCACCATGTTCCTGTCCCCCCGTCACCAGGAGTTGCTCTTTAGATCCTCAAGGTAGGCCTTGAATTTTGCTTCATAATTCTCTGGAGAGGTTAAGAAATCAAAACCTTGCCGGTGCTGAATAAATGAGCGATACTGAGGAACTTCCTTTCTAAGAAAAAATTTCGTGAGTTCAACGGGGCGGGCAAAACACAGCGGCGGAAGAGAAGGATAGCGGTGATTAGGTACAAAAGCAGGTTTTTTTTGTACCTCACCTTCCGGGACAATTTCAAAATAACCCGCGCCCCCCATTTCGCGCAGAGGGCCATAAATCGAATTAAAATCGTCAGCTACAAGATTGCTCATAACCAAAAAATTGGAACCCGGGTTAATGGTAATATGACCAAATCCGGGGGGAATAAGGACTTTATCACCCGGCTCAGCAGCTACTACGATTACTTCATCTATCCCCGCAGAAGGATCTTCAAAGTCACGGGGCTTCTGCATAAGATAGTGTGCCCTGCCCTGCAAAACCTCGTATATCTCGGGATACGTGCAGCTCGCTCCCGGCTTAAACGGGTGGTAATGGCCGGCAGTCTTGATATACTCTTTCCCCAGCGTGCCGGGTATAAGCACGGTGACATCATAGCGTATGCCCTCTTCTCTGAATAGTAGGCGGTGCTCCGTCAGATGAAGATCGCGGTACATATAATAAAGCGGCGTATCGGGCTCCTCTCCCTGCTCGAACCCATTCTCGCTCTCAAAAAGAACATCGCTCATCTCTTTTATAGTGCGCAGGGCGGGGGCAACTTTATTCATCCCCTGGCCAAAGGCCAGTTTCCTGTTATGCTCATCCCATTGCAGGGGTAACCCGCTTAAGGTTAAATCGATCATCTTTTTTCCAAGCCGGTACTTCATGAAAATCCGGCCAAACCTCCTTTTCGTAATTACTTAGCTTAGATCTCTAACTGCTGCCGCAGCTCTTTTTGTATCCTTTCAAAAGGCTCCCTATCCGGAGCTTCCAAGTAAATGCGAAAAACATTTTCAGTACCGGACGCCCGCACCAGGCACCAGCTTCCTCCCTCAAGCAAGATTTTAACCCCGTCAACCCGGTTGATTGTTTCCACCTTGAGTCCGGCCAATTCCACCGGTTCCCAGGCCGTCATTTTCTCCAGAGCTTTTTTCTTATTGCCGGGCAGAGTATGAATATCCAGGCGTTCGAAGGACAATAGCTCGATTTTTTCACTAATTTGTCTGAACAGCTCTCCGGGCGCGGCTTCCGTTGCCGCCAGCATCTCGACAAAAAGAAGCGAGGCCATAATACCGTCTTTTTCAGGAATATGTCCCCTGATACTGATCCCTCCGCTTTCCTCGCCCCCTAGGAAAGCATCTTCCTCACGCATTACACGGCCGATATATTTAAATCCGACCGGCGTTTCCACAAGCCTCACGTTATAAAGGGCGGCCAGGCGATCCAGATTGTGCGTAGTGGCAACGGTCCTGGCAACAACCCCGTTTAGCTTCCGGCGCTGGATAAGGTACTCCATAAAAAGCGTAAGGATTTCATTTGCACTCAGGAATTCCCCTTCCGGGCCGATTATCCCCAGCCGGTCACCATCACCGTCGAGGGCAAGCCCCGCATCTGCCTGCATCTCCAACACCAGGCTGCGCAGTTTTTGCAGATTATCCTTCGAAGGATCGGGGAGACCCCCGCCAAAAAACGGATCACGGAATCCCCGGATCACCTCCACGCGGCACCCGAGAGGAAATAAAAAAGCTTCAAGATATCCTATTCCGGCTCCGTGCATGGAATCCAGCACAACAAACGGAGGCGCCGCTGCTATGACATCCCTGTCGATAATCCCTTCCAGGTGCTTGAGGTAGGGACCCTCGGGTTCTATTACTTCCAGCAATCCCCTGCGGTCATTTTTCATCCCGCTGCTATCTTCCGGATACTCTTCCTTATTTTCCAGCAGTTTTCTTAAAGTATCCAGCAGTTCCTCCTGAAAGGAAACGGGGGTCGCACCCTTCTCACCACCACCCTCACCACCACCCTCACCACCACCCTCTTCCGGCTCCAGCCGGAGAAGTTCACCGATACGGTCGGTCTCCCGCGGCAAAGCCGGACCGGCATAATGAGGGATAAATTTTATGCCCTGGTAACGGTAGGGATTGTGGCTTGCCGTAAACATAATCGCCCCCGCAGATCCCAGGTGCTTCACCGCATAAGCCACAGCCGGAGTTGGGGCGGGCCTGCGGCAAAGGTATACCTTGACTCCCTTGTCCATAAGTGCTGCCGCTGCCTGAGCGGCAAATTCTTCTGCCAAAAAACGATTATCATAACCAACTATAACCCCATTCGCGGTACGCTCTTCCTCCTCCAGGAAACGCGCTACAGCACGGGTAACCCGACGAACGTTGCTTACCGTGAATTCGTCGGCGATAACTGCACGCCACCCATCGGTGCCAAACCTGATTTTCTGCAATGAGTCCACCCGGCCCTGAAAGGCCAGGCGGCACCTCCCTTCAACACCTTTTAACTATTAATCATTGGAAGCTCATATTTCATATATGGGAAGTTCATATATTGGAAGTCCATATGCCTTTTTATTCACCCCGGCCCATCGTCTCTCCTGCTGTCAGCGCTTCTTTTTCTTCCATTTCCCTCCTTTTAATAAACAAGGCCAGATCCGCCACGCGGCAGGAGTAACTCCACTCGTTGTCGTACCAGGAGATAACTCTTACCAGGTTCCCACCCGTGACCATCGTGCTCAACCCGTCGATGACACTGGAAAACGGGCTGCGCCGGTAGTCAACGGATACGAGCGGTTCTTCTGTAAAGGAAATTATTTTGGGGTTTTCTTCCGCAGCCTCTTGCAGGGCACAGTTTACCTCCTCTATACTTACCTCCCTCTCCAGCAGGGCTACCAGATCCAGCAGGGATACAGTAGGCGTAGGCACACGCACCGCCAGACCGTCAATACGTCCCTTTAGATCGGGGATCACCTCCCCCACTGCCCGCGCAGCACCGGTAGAGGTAGGGATTATGGAAAGAAATGCTGCACGCGCTCTGCGCAGATCGCCATGCGGATAGTCCAGCAACCGCTGGTCATTGGTATAAGCATGAGTTGTATTCATTAACGCCTTCTGTATACCGAATCTATCGTGCAGGATCTTAGCAACCGGAGCGAGCGCATTGGTAGTGCAGGAAGCATTGGAGATTATACGGTGTTTTGCCGGTTGAAATTCATCCTCATTAACTCCAAGCACTACAGTAAGATCCGGGTCTTTCATCGGGGCAGTAACCACTACCCAGGCAGCACCGGCCTTTAGATGGCGCTGTGCCTCCCCCTTACTCCTGAACACCCCCGTGGATTCTATAACAACTTCCACTCCAAGTTCGCCCCAGGGGATCCTTTCCGGTTTTCTTTCCCAAAAAGTCCGGATCTCGTGACCGTTAAATTTAATAGAGTGTTCTGTCGTCTTGACATCGTAGGGCAATTTATCGTAAAGTGAATCATAACGCAGCAGATGGGCAAGTGTTTTATTATCGGTAAGATCGTTAACAGCAACTACCTGCGCACCACTTTTTTCCAGAAGGGCACGGAACGTAACACGCCCAATCCGGCCAAAACCATTGATACCTATTTTTAATACCATATTCAATGACTCTCCTTTTTAGTACATTATTTCTACTTTATAAGTTTCCCTGTTTTAGGTGGTGAATTCTTGACATCTTTTGGTTCATCTAGGAGAATATAGAGAGGTGCTAAAAAAATTGAATAGAAAATTAAATAGAAAATTAAATACGCGTTGGAAAGGGGTTAAAACATGGGGAGAATTAAAGTTGCTGTAAGCGGAGCCTTCGGACGGATGGGCCGTGAAGTGTGCCGGGCCGTTTTAAGTGAGGAAAGCCTGGAGCTGGTCGGAGCTTTTGATCTCCAGGGGGAACATGAGGATATAGGAGAAATTCTGCAAAAAAATACGCTGGGAATTAAAATTGAAAAATTGACAAAAGAATCCCTGGAAACAGTACAACCAACCATCATGGTCGATTTTACTACCCCAATGGCAGTTATTAATAATATTGAACTTGCCCTGCAATGTGGAGTACGGCCCGTGGTTGGAACCACCGGCATTACCCAGGTAGATCTTTCCCGTATTGGCCAGTGGGTTGATTCTTCCGGCCTCGGCGCTATTATCGCCCCAAATTTTGCCCTCGGCGCAGTGCTGATGATGAAATTCGCATCTGTTGCAGCACGCTATTTCCCCCAGGCGGAAATAATCGAACTGCACCATGATCAAAAAATTGATGCCCCTTCGGGAACCGCCCTGAAAACAGCGAATATGATCATCGAGTGCCGTGAAGAGGACCCTCCTGAGAAGGATGAACTCATTAAGCTTTCGGGTGCAAGGGGAGCAGTTCAGGACAAGGTACATATTCACAGTATCAGGCTAAGCGGACTTGTTGCCCACCAAGAGGTTATCTTCGGAGGCACAGGCCAGACATTGACCATCCGCCATGATTCAATTGATCGCCAATCTTTCATGCCAGGGGTCATCCTCGCTGTACAAAAAGCTGCAAGTCTGAAGGGATTAGTTTACGGCCTGGAAAATCTTCTGGATTGGTAAAGCTTATAAAGCACCATCCCTGGGGAAAAAGCATAACATAAAGTGACTCCAGGAGGTGTTTTTATAATGATATTGCATAGTAAAAAAATTGGTTTTGTACTTACGATCGGCCAGCTCGGGGATACCAGAATACTTATGGAAATAGAAAAAATAATGCTGCAAGGAGCAGAGCTTTTTATTATACTTTTTTCAGAAGATAAAAAAGAAGAAGAGATTCTTCTAAACAGGTTTAAAAGAATATTTCAACATATAAATATGACAAATTATGGTTTAGACGTTCAGCCGGATAACCTGGACTATCCTTTTCTCGATCTGCTGGTTGTTATCCCATGCTCAAAACGCTTTCTTAGCGTTTTAGCAAAAATTGTTCCGGAAAAAAGTGGCAATTTATTTCCCCTGGTGCTGGTTCCCGCCTTTGGAAACGAACCTTCCGTATCATTAAACTCCATATCCTCGCTAATGAAGAAAAAAGGCATTTATTTTGTCCCTTTTGGGCCGGTTAATTCCAAAAAGAATAAAAACGGGACTGCTTCATTTTATAGCCGGATCGATTTACTGCCGGAAACCTGTGCAGCGGCGCTCGAAGGCCGGCATCTCAAACCCGCGGCCTGGGAAAATCATTTCTTCCCTGGGTAATTATTATTCATTAGGTAATCATTATTCATTATCCTTTTTTATAAAGACATAGTTTTCAAAGTCGATATTTTCTTTTTTGCAAAGCTCAAGAAATCCGCTAAAAAATTTGCTGCCCGGATTTCGTTTTCCTTTCAATATCCGATAAAAATGAGAATAGCTGATTCCGAGCATAGCTGCAGCTTCCTTTTCCTTCCAACCTTTGCTAACTATCAACTGCTCCAACGAATCGACTCTAATCCCCAGGTACAAAAAAAGCCCTCCTTTTGCAAACATGATTTGCCTTTTGGCAATATTTTACCATAAATGTGTCAAATGTCAATATTCGAATGTTTTTTTAAGCATTGCCTCGAGGCAACTTTTTTTTTATAATCTTAGTAATGAATGAAGTAAAAAAGAGAGGGATTATAAATGAAAAAAATACAGCCTAATTTCGGAAAATTACTCAAAGAACTGCGAAAAAAGAAAAAACTAACTCTAAATCACCTGGCCGAATTATCAGGCTTAAGCCCTTCGTATTTGTCAAGAATTGAAAGAGGGGAACGAAGCATTTCAAATGTGCGTCTGCTTAAGAAACTGGCTCCGCATTTAGGGCTGACCTTTGAAGAAATAATGATGTCTGCAGGGTTTATTAGCGAGGAAACTAAAAAAAGAGAAGAAAATTACTACCAGGATGCTCCGGCTCATTGGAAAGAGATAATAAAAGATCCCGAACTGGATACAGCTATAAAAGAAATAGCCTCCCTGACAAGCGATGAAAAGGAGGGACTGCTGTTATATTTACAAGCAATAAAACTTAAACGTAACAGGGGAAAAAACAAAAAATGAACTTTCGCGCTGTTTACCGTACTTGATAGCTGAAAAATTAATAAGGGCTATTTATTGACAACTTATAAACTTTTTTTTATTTCCCGGGGAATATCGACACCAACTTTTACGTTTTAAAATATCACCTCAAGGGAAAGCTAAGGTAAGATACAGATTTCCGCTGCAAAGTACTTTTACCGGTAATTTAACCTGACCGATTATGCCATCTATGGCACTGTTTTAAAGACAAGGGGCTTAGCAGATTATGAAATTGAACATTTTAGCACTTCTCCTGGCAGCAGTGGCAGGCTCTATCATGGCTATCCAGGGAGCATTAAATGCAACCCTTGGGAAAATAGTAGGACTGCTCGAAGCAACGCTGATAGTAATGATCATCGGGCTTGTTACGGCATTCATAGCCCTGTTTCCACTGGGGCTTGGGAACGGTGATATTTTCAAATTTACCGGTGCACCCTGGTATTCTTTCCTGGGCGGAATACTCATAGTTCTTATTACGTATGCAGTAGCAGCAAGTATTCCTAAAGTAGGCGCAGCCAACGCTACAACGGCAATTGTGGCAGCACAGGTTGCTACCGCCTTTTTCATAGATCATTTCGGCCTTTTTGGTTTGCAGGCAATCTCTTTTTCGTGGTGGAAAGCGGCAGGGCTGGTACTGCTGGCAATTGGAACCCGCCTTATGCTAATGCAGTAAGGATTCACAAAGCACCCGACTATTTATGATAATATATGACAATTAACAACATTATTCGACACTGAGCAGGGTGTGGCTCTCTGTAAAATAAAACAGGGCAGTAAAATAAAACAGGGGACGGTTCCCTGTTTTGCGTATAAACAGGGAACCGTCCCCTGTTGCACCCGTATAATGTGCTTCANNTCTTCAAAGGCCTCGCTAACATCATCCCTACCTTCCATACATCCGGATCAATGATAAATCTTCCATGTGTTTCCACACCGGTATCACGCCGGTATCCTCGTCATAAATTCCATTAGCCTGCGAAATTTAGCGTAAATAGTCCTACGCCTTCCATAATCCATGCAAGTTGCAATATTCACGAGCAAAAAAATCCTCATCGTCTTCCAATCCATTAAAAACAACTTCCGGGATTTCCCCCGGTTTGAGAAACTTACGATAAATTTTTTCTCCAGCAATTATCTCTATCCATTCTATATAGTGCTTTTCTACCATTGGGTGCGCTGCACTACCAACTTTAACAACGACCTCCCCTGCTTCTTTTTTCTGTACAGGAATATGTTTTTCCTGTGAAGCATCCTCTGTGTTCTCTACCAAAATTTTCATTGGGTGGGCACAGCAAACTAACTCGCCTTTCCCAGTATGCAATACTTCCACAATATTACCACAAATCATGCATTTGTAAACTTGTAGTTTTTCCGTCACTTTCTTTTAGCTCCTTTCATATTATTTAAAACCAGCAAACAAAAAGAATAAACCTATTGCAAAACCAATAGAGGCAATGACCCTGTTAAGGAAAAAATATGAGGCTGGCGGTTCTCTACGTGCTTTCCATCCCTGAGTAATTTCCCATACATGACGAGGGGTAATAATCGCATAGCCTGCGACAAATAACCATAAAACCAGAAAGATTTTAGCCATTATTTCACCCCTTAGCGCAACAGAGAAGAACGAAATCGCTAACGCGATGGCTTTTCAAAATCTCAATTTAATAAAAAAATAATGAAAAAGTATGCTTTCTATGGTATTGTTTAAGCGACAAAACCCAACAAACCAAAGGAAGAACATACTTTTTCGCTATGATTATACCACATATCAAAAACCCCGCATACATAAATTTCAAAAAAAGCAGAGCACCTCCAGCATTTAGGGTGATAGGCAGACTTAAAATCACTCATACAGGAGGTATACTTATGCTTGATTACAGCAAAGAAATGAATTTGTATTTTGAACTCAAGGACACACCCGAATCTTCCAGGAAATCCTACTTGCAACGACTTAAGAAATTTAGCGAATTTATCCAAGTTAAAAACAACAAAGCTGTAGAGGATATCACATACAGCGATATCCAGCAATATATCCTTTATCTCAAAAAAGAAAAAGCTCTTTCAGCAGGAACCATCAACAACTATATTTCTTCTATTCGTTTTTTTTACACCCATGTCCTAAACAAAGAGTGGGACAAAAAGAAAATTCCCAGAATGAAAAGAACGGAAACCTTACCGGTGATCCCATCCAGGCAGGATTTAATGTTAATCCTCAACGGTACAGCCAATCTTAAGTATAAAGCTATTTTCGCATTAATTTACGGCAGTGGACTGCGTGTCTCCGAAGTAGCTCGCTTAAGGATCTGTGATATTTGTAGTAAAACTATGACTGTCCGGGTAGAAAAGGCAAAGCATGATACCAACAGATTGACCATTTTATCCGAGACTGCGCTGCAGCTGCTACGTAATTATTTCAGGGCCAACTTTACTTCCTACAAACCTGAAGACTGGCTTTTTCCGGGACGGCTAACGGGGAAGCATCTTAACGAAAAAAGCATCAAGAATACCCTGCTTAAACTTAGAGATAAGCTAACACTGGATCCAAAGATTTCAGCCCACACGCTGAGACACTGCTTTGCCATTCACTTACTGGAAAACGGTACTGAGCCGGCCCATATTCAGCAAATGCTCGGTCATAAAAGCCTTAACACCACAACAAAATATTATCTTCGCCTAACCTCAAAGAGTCTGATGGGAATTAAAAGTCCCCTGGATACTCCAGGCGGTGCTTTAAAATGAGTACGGTCAACGCAGCCTTTAGGCAGTTTTATCCCAGCTATGAGGATAACTGCAACCCAACAACGCAACAGCAGAAGGCCGCCTTAAGTATTATGCTCTGCCGAACAAGTGAACTGGGAGGCCATGTTTCTAAATGCGAGCAGTGTGAGTATATGGAAGTGCACTACAACTCCTGTCGCAACCGTCACTGCCCTTTGTGCCAGGGTGTAACCAAAGCTGTTTGGGTAGATCAGCGCTGTGGGGATATTTTAAATGCTCCCTACTTCCATATTGTTTTCACCGTGCCGCAGCAGCTGCACTCCCTTATCTATCAAAACCAGAAGTTGCTCTATGGCTTGATGTACAAGAGTGTGTCCGAAACATTATCAGAGCTTTCCCGGGACCACAAATATCTGGGAGCGCAGGCTGGCTTTTTTTGTGTGCTGCATACTTGGGGCGAAGATTTGCGCTATCACCCGCACCTGCATGTTGTGATGATGGCCGGGGGACTGACAAAGCTTAATAAATGGCAAAGCAGCAGTAAAAAGTTCTTTATTCCGGTAAAGGTATTATCAAAAAAGTTCCGCGGTAAGTACTTGCATTATCTGAAACAATATTACCGTCAGGATCTACTTGATTTGTACAATTTTGATGCCCAAAGATTTAAGAGTATGCTTAATGATTGTTATGCTGAAAACTGGTACAGTTACTGCAAACCTCCATTTTCAGGACCCTTAACTGTGATTAAGTATTTGGGAAGGTATACTCACCGCATTGCTATTGCCAACAGCCGGATCGTTTCTGTAGACGAGCAAACGGTAACCTTTAAGGTCAGAGACAAGAAAAACGTAAGAGAAACAAAAGAGTTAACCCTGCAAGGCTCTGAGTTTATCCGCAGATTTTTAATGCATGTCCTGCCGAAAGGCTTTGTTAAGGTCAGGTATTACGGGATCCTCGCTGCTCGTAATAAAAAGACCAAGCTGGCTTTGTGCCGAAAATTAACCGCTAGTCCACTGTACAAGCCTTTATTTGCAGGGCTATCAACGATTGAGATAGTTTGTATGCTGTTAGGCCGGGATGTAACATTGTGTCCTGTTTGTAGATTGGGAAAGCTAAAAACATCTTACACAATAGCCCCGCCTTGAAGCATACGAAATTGAATATGTTCCAGCCAGCCTGTTTTGGGGGAGGGGGGAATTATATCTAAAAACAGGCTGTTATTGATAACTTTTACCCATGATAACAAAGCGGGATGCTATTTCGTAACTAAAAACCAGGAGAAAA
>LSQX01095988.1_pt3 | contig 10256 bp, 8 predicted proteins | sample 654561 | NCBI WGS metagenome assembly LSQX01 (sample SAMN04489861, study PRJNA283612) | anaerobic digester metagenome | isolation source: 4 biogas reactors fed with cattle manure at either 37C or 55C with and... | place: Denmark: Kongens Lyngby | collected 2014
TTTTGGATGCCCCGGTCCAGGGTGCCCACCTTATACTCCTCATCCCCCACAAACTGGTGGCAAGGGTAGAGGTCCCCCTGCGGGGTGACCGCCAGGTACTCAGTCCCTGAACCGCAGCCGCTCAGACGCTTGTGGATGCAGGGGCCGTGCTCCAGGTCGATGTTGTAGTGGTAAAAATCAAAGCCGCGCTTCCTGCGCTTACGCTTAAGCATTTCAACCGCCAGCTGCTCGTACTGCTCATACAGCTTGGGCAGGTCCGCGTCCTGCAAGGCGTCCGGGTCGTCGTTGGCACTGACCACCGGCTCCATGGACAGCTGGGTGAAGCCCAGGTCGGCCATGTGTTTCACGTCTTCCAGAAAATCCAGGTTATCCCTGGTATAGGTGCCGCGGATGTAGTAGCCTGTCTCCCCGCGCTGCTTCACCAACTCCTGGAACTTGGGCACGATGCTGTCATAGCTGCCCTTGCCCTGGTGGTCCACGCGGAAGCGGTCATGCACTTCCCTGCGGCCGTCCAGGCTCAGCACCACATTGTGCATCTCCTTGTTGCAGTAGGCGATCATCTCATCATTCAGCGCGACGCCATTGGTGGTCAGGGTGAAGCGGAAGACCTTGTTGTGCTTTTTTTCTAGTGCTCTGCCATAGGCCACCACGCCCTTGACCACGTCCCAGTTCAGCAGCGGTTCGCCGCCGAAAAAGTCCACTTCCAGGTTTCTGCGCTTGCCGGAATGGGCGATGAGGAAGTCCAGCGCTTTCTTCCCTGTCTCAAGGCTCATCAAGGCGGCCTGGCCTTGGTACTTGCCCTGGCCGGCAAAGCAATAGGAACAGGCCAGGTTGCAGGCGTGCGCCACATGCAGGCACATCGCTTTCACCACATGGCCGCCTGAACGCTTTGATGGGGCATTGTGAATGTAATCGTCTGATGAATACAGCTTGCCGGCCTTCTTCAGGCTGTCCAGGGTGTCCAGCAGCTCATTGATGGAAGCGGGGCTCAACCCTTCCTCATCCGGGAATTGCTCCAGCAGCAGCCCTGTGACTTCTTCGCGGCTTTTGGTTTCATACAGCTTGATGGCTTCCAGGGACACCTTGTCCGCCACATGGACAGCGCCGGAAAATACGTCCAGGGCAATAGAATAACCGTTGACAGAAAACGTGTGGGTCATGTTCCTCCGAAAAAAACCGCCTTGAACCAGGCGGTTTCACAAAAAGCGGTACTGGTATAAAAGGGTGATTATTCCTGCTCCTGCTCGCATGGCTGGTTGGCGACGCCGCAGGATGTCTTGCACGCGGACTGGCAGGAAGTCTGGCATTCGCCGCAGCCGCCTTGCTCCATGCTGGCTTTCAAATCACGGGTTTCCAGGGTTTTGATCTTCATTGTTCTCACCTCTTTATCAATGTAGCGCCATTTTATCCCGATGCCGGACAATTGTCAATGCGGGCTGCTTTCGCCTGAAAACCGTGAAAAAAGCAAGTGTTTTACGACATAAAGCACCGCCGTCCTGCATTTGCCAAGCCAAGGGCAGAATGCTATACTTCGCCTTGGCGCTTTGCTGGTTTTCCGGCTTCATGCCGCTGACGCTGGAAGAAGGCGTTGAGCAGCGCCCTTGACTCTTCCGCCAGCAAACCGCCCTCGCACAGCACGCTGTGATGAAAGACCGGGTCCATTGGCAGGGCATACACGCTGCCGCAACAGCCGTACTGGGTGTCAAAGGCCGCGAACACACAGCGCTTGATGCCCGTGAGGATGATGCCCCCGGCACACATCGGGCAGGGCTCGAGGGTGACATACAGGGTGCAATCCTGCAGCCTCGATGTGCCAAGCGCTTCCTGCGCGCGTTGCAAAGCCAGCATTTCCGCGTGCGCCAAGGCATTTTGGCTGGCAAACTGCTCATTGTGCGCGACAGCGATCACCCTGTTGTCCTTTACAACAACCGCGCCAACAGGCACCTCAGACGGATCCATTTGGGCAAGTCGCAGGGCCTCGTGCATGAAAACTGTGTCGTCCATCGTTTCCCTCCCGGGTGCATTTTATCATGAAAACCATGTTTGCCAAAGCCGGTCTAAACGATCGGCGAACAAGACAGAAACCGGAGGCCTCATGAACCATTCGAACACTGGAAAACGGGTGCTGATTCTCTCCTTGCTGCTGGTGATGCTGCTGGCCGCCTTCCTTCCTGCCAAGGCCAACACCGCCACCATCGCTGGCCAGGTCTTTTTGGACAATGATGGCAACGGCTTACCGCAGAACGATGAAAAGGGCCTTGAGGGCACGGAGCTCAGCCTGATCAGGGTGGATGGCAACCTTGAATCCATCATCAGCCAGGTGCGCTCTGACGCTGACGGCGCCTGGCGCTTTGACGGCCTGCCGGATGGCACCTACTATATCAGCGCCACCCTGCCCAAGAACCATTATTTCACAGTGCCCACCCCCGGTGGCAGCATCATGCTGCCCGGCCAGGGGCAAACCAGCCGCTCTCCCCTGTTCACCCTAGCAAAAGGGGAACAGGTCCAGAAGTTCATCGGCGCCCACAAGAAGAGCGCTTACATCAACCTCATCGCCTTTGGGGACTTGAACATGAACAGCGGCCGCATGAGCAATGAACCCTTGCTGCGCGATGTTCAGGTCAATCTGATTTATGAATACGAAGGCAAGCCCTATGTGGTGGCCCAAGGCACGACCAACCGGGACGGCGAACTGCAGCTGCGCGATTTAGGCCCCGCCACCTACCGCATCGGCGTGACCATGCCGGAGCCTTACATCATCGGCCCCCTTGGCAGCAAATTGAACCTGTTTTACAACACCGTTCCGCCCACGGAAACCAACTACGGCGAATCAGAGCCTTTTGACTTGGAGCGCAGCATCGGCCTGGGCATCGGCGGCGTCAAAGCCGGCACCCTCACCGGCCGCGTTTGGATGGACGAGAACATGGACGGCAGGATGGACGCGAACGAGGTCGGTTACCCGGGCATTGAAATCTCCCTCACCCACAACACCCTGGGCGTCAGCCGCAGCCTGACCACCACGCAGGACAGCCAGTACCGCTTTGAATACCTGCAAGCGGGCGACTACACCATCACCGCGACTTTGCCCGATGGCATCATGTTCGCCCTGCCCGGCAGCCCCTCAGTCTACCAAAAAGCCTACACCGATGAGCAGAGCCAGACCTTGACCATCGGCAATGAAACACCCACCAACTTTGAAGTCATCGGCGTGATGCCCACTTCTTCTGTCACCGTCATTGCCTTCATTGACAGCAAGATAGACGGCCAAATGGATGAAGCCGAGCCCGCCTTCAGCGGCGCTGCGGTCGAAATCATTGAGCAAAACAAGGTTGTGACCTCTGCTACCACAAACGAACAAGGCACAGCGACGCTGGACCGCGTGCGCGGCGGCGAGAACACCATCCGCGTCAGCTTGCCGGACGGCCAGGTCTTTACAGTGGATGGCGGTGAAAACGGCAATGCTTTCTCTTCCGTCAGCGCCGCCTCGGTCCTGCAAGTGACAAAAATGGTGGAGAACGGTCAAAACCTTGTGGTGTACGCGGGAACGACCCTGCCCTCTGCCATCAGCGGCACCCTCTTTGATGACAGCAACCTCAACAGCGTGCTGGACAGCAACGAGTCCGGCCTGGCCGGCTTCACCGTTCAGGCGGTCAATGCTCAAGGCGAGGTCGCAGCAGAAGCCATGACGGATGCCAATGGCAAATACACCCTGGATAAACTGGTTCCGGCATCCTACAAGGTCCGCTTCCTGCTGGTCTCCCCCTATGTCTTTTCCAATCCTGGCACCACCGGCCAACTTGGTGAAAACAAGGTTGTGGAGCAGACCGTGGCCTATGGGCAGACTGAGGCCGTGCCGCTGTCCGCCGGTGAAACCGCTGTCAACCTGGACGCTGGCGCCTTCCGCTCCGCCGTGCTCAATGGCAGCGTGCTGCTGGGTGATGACATCGTGGGCTTTGATGGTCAATCCGGCGGCCTGCCCGGCGTCAAGGTGGACTTGCTGGATGAAACAGGGAGTCCCGTATCCGAACACACCACCGCGCTGACGGATGAGCAGGGCGCTTTCTCCTTGAAGGGCGCGCTGCCGGGCACCTACAGCCTGCGATACACCCTGCCCCAGGACGCCAAGTACAGCCAGCCGCTGACGGATGACACTGTGTACACCAGCGGGCAGATCGCGGTCAAGGCCAGCGATGAACTGCGCATTGAACCGCTGTTCGCGGTGCAGACAGGCACCATTTCCGGCCTGGCCTACCATGACGCGGACAATGATGGCGCTTACATTACGGAGAATGATACCGTCCTGCCCGGTGTTGCGATCCAGCTTGTCAATGGAACCACCTTGGAAGCCTACAACACCACCAGCGCTGAGGACGGGACCTATCTGCTGCGCGGCATCCGCCCGGGCAGCTACCAGATGACAATGACCCTGCCGCAAGGCTATGCCCTGGACGCGAATGCCAACAGCCTGGCACCTGCCGCCATCAGCGGCACCGCGCAAAAGACTGTGGATATCGCGATGGGCACGCGGATCACCGACAGCGTGCTGTCCGCCGTCAAGCCCATCACCATCACCGGCTCCGCCTTTTATGACAATGACCTGAACTTCGCGTATGACGCCGCCCAGGACACCCCCTATCCGCTGCAGTTCAGCCTGACCCATGAGCGCACCAGCACCCTCCTGTCCTTAAGCGCTGACCCCCAAGGGGCCTTCGCCACCGCCCTGGCCTTCCCCGGCAAGTACCAGGTGGTTTTGAGCCTGCCTCAGGATCACCTGCTGCACCAGCCGCAAAACGCCGCGCAGGAGCAGTTGGACTGGCGCTTTGACACCGTGTTTTCAAAAGAGAACACCAGGTTGGACCTGGGCATCGTGCAGTTAGGCAGCTTCTCGGGCGCTGTATGGAACATGGACGGCAGCCAGAACGATGTGGCCGGATTGAGCCTCGCCATCTACAATGAAAACGGCGAGCAAGTGGCACAGACGACCACGGACGCGGCTGGCAATTACGCGTTTACCGGGCTATACCCCATCAACTACCTGGTGGAAGCCAGGCTACCGGAAGGCTACCGCTTTGCCCGCAAAGTGGACACAAGCAACCGCCCCAGCGTCATCCTGTCTGACCTGGTGGGCGCCAACACCGGCAAGGGCCGCAGCGAGGCCATCAAGCTGAACATGGGCGAGCAGAAAACCACCCAGGACATCGGCATGGGCGCCATGGGCAGGCTGGGCGACTACGCCTGGCTGGACCTGGACAAGGACGGAATGCAGGACGCGGGCGAGCCCGGCATCCCGGGCCTTGTCATCAAGCTGTACCAGTATGGCCAGCTCAGCGCCCAGGCCACCACGGATGAGTATGGCCGCTACCTCTTCACCGGCCTCTTCCCGGGCAGCTACACCCTGGAAGTGGAGATGCCCGCTGAAATCAAACCCACCAGGCAGCAATCGGAATTCCGCCTGGTGGCCAGCATCTTAAACCCCACCGAAGAACAAACAGCCAGCGCTGAAAACGTTGTGGTTCCAAGCGGCGGACGCAACCTGAACGCTGACCTGGGCTTTGTGTTGCGTCAGGAAGGGCGGTATCCCGAAGCCCTCAACAACCTGCCCACCAAGGACTGGACCAAGGTCAACGAGCAGCAGCCCAAGCGCTGACGAGAAAGCTACATACCAAAAAACGCATCGGCCTGATGCGTTTTTTGGTTGTTTCCCGAATTACTCTTCTTCCTCTTCCTCGGGGAGGTTGGCGTTATGGAAGACCTCCATGACGTCTTCGTTGTCATCCAGCATCTCCAGCAGTTTTTCGATCTTCTGCAGGATTTCCTCGTCCTCTACATCCACCATGGTCTGAGGCAGCTTGGCGCGCTCCGCGGACAGGAAGACATAGCCCTCGTTCTCCAGCGCTTCGCGCACAAGCGAGAAATCGCCGGGGGCCGTATGAATCTCATAGCCGTTCTCGTCGCTTTGGACGTCTTCGGCGCCGGCGTCCAGCGCCTTCATCATCAGCTCGTCTTCATCGATTTTATCATCGCGCTCAATCAGCAGCACGCCTTTGAAATCAAACATGTAGCTGACAGAGCCGGTGGTGCCCATGGCGCCGCCGTTCTTGTCAAAGATGTGGCGTACTTCGCTTGCCACGCGGTTGCGGTTGTCGGTGACGATGTCCACAATGACCGCCACGCCGCCAGGGGCATAGCCTTCATAGGAGAATTCCTCATACACCACATTATCGGTTTCGCCGGCCGCTTTTTTGATGCTGCGCTGGATGTTGTCATTGGGCATGTTGCTGGACTTGGCCTTGGCTATCACGTCCCGCAGTTTGCCGTTCACAGCCGGGTCACTGCCGCCTTCTTTCACAGCCAGGGCGATCTCGCGCCCGATCTTGGTGAAGATCTTCCCGCGCTGCGCGTCCGCCTTTCCTTTTTTATGCTTGATGTTTGCCCATTTTGAATGGCCTGCCATTGTACCTTACCCCTTCTTGTCAATCAATTCGCTCTATCCTATCATCCCGCACCGGCCTGGTCAAATCACAGGCCCGGGGTCAGCTTGGAAACCTTCAGGAATCCCGCACCGCCAGGGCGCGGTCGGGGTAGTTGGTGATCATGATGTCCACCCCCGCGTCAAAGACCTTGCGCATCTCCCTGTCATCATTCACGGTCCACACATGGGTTTTTCCGCCCTGCTGGCGAACGCGCTCATAATCCTCCGGGTTCAACAGCACATCCCAGAACCGCGGGTGCATGGCTTCGACCCCGGCCTTGCGCAGATAATCCGCCGGGTCAAACAGGCAGCAGTCATACAGCAGCCCGCAGACAGCGCGGCTGTCAATCCGCTTCATTCGCTGCAGGGAATGGTGGTTAAAGGAGGAGTAGATAATCCTGTCCTCCATGCCGGCTTTCACCACCAGGTCATGGCACTTGTTTTCCAGCCCCTCATAAGGGATGCGGCTGTTCTTGAACTCGATGTTGATTCCAAGCCCGGTGGGTTTTATCAAATCCAGCACCTCCTCAAGCAGCGGGGCACGGGCCTGGTCATACTCGGGATGGGTGCGGTTGAACAGGAACTTTTTGATGTCCTTCACGCTCAATTTGCAGATCATCCCGGTGCCGTCTGATACCCGGTCAATCAGCTCATCGTGCGCCACGAGGACCTGGTGGTCACGGGTGAGGTGGACGTCCAGCTCGATGCCTTCCGCCTGCTGCTGGATGGCCAGGTCAAAGGCCTCCAGCGTGTTCTCCGGCGCGTAGCCGGAAGCGCCCCGGTGCGCGTAAACCAATGTCTTCATTGCTGTACTTCCTCTTCCAATGGTGTTATGACTGTGTCTTCCTCAAGCGCTGCCTTGCGCTGCTTTCGCCGCCAGGTGGCGAAGGTCTGGTCAAACAGAACGGCGAAAAAGCCTACGATGATAAATAGATAATAGGTAATCAAGCGCCAGATCAACAGCGCCGCGAACACGATGGAGTTGGGGAAGAAACTGCGGAAGAAGACGTAGAAGCCGCCCTCCTGCGCCCCGGACGCGCCGGGCAGCGGCGTGAAGGAAGCGGTGATGTACAGCAAAAACTGCACCGCCAGGACCTCAAAGTAGGTGTGGTTGTTCAAGGAGAAACCGCGGTAGATGAAGTAAATCACGCTCATCAGCGCGGTGACCTGGATGAGGGACACAAAGAACAACACCAGAAACTGCCCTGGATGCTGCGTCAGGATTTCCACGCTGGAGTGGAAGTCGTTCATCGCCGCGTCCATCCTGGAGGAGGTCTTGGCCTTGTCCTTGACGATTTTCAAGCGGTGCAGGAGGTTCACAAAAAAGATGATGATGGCGCGGACGACGTTGCGGTTGATGGCCAGCAGGATGACGACCGACACCATGATCGAGTTCATCAAAAACCCAAGCGCCACAAGCCAGATACCGGAGCCCAGCAGCTGGTGGACGTTGGAACCGTAGATAATCCACAGGACTGCGCCAATCAGGAGCAAGGCGCACTGCCAACAAAAAAACTTGACCGCCAAGGAGGAATACCCTACACCCGAGGGGACGCCGCGCTTCTTGAAGGCAAAGACCTGCATGGGCTGGCCGCCGGTCGCCGCGGGGGTGATGGAGGAATAATACATCCCAATCAAGCCGACCAGGGTGCAGGACCCCAGCCCGATGTCAACGTCCTGGAAAGCGAAAAAGATGCGCATGATCAGCCCTTCCAGCAGCACATGCGCGGCAAAGCACAGCACAGCGCCAGCCAGCCACCAGGGGTTGATGGTGGTAAAGGCCGTGATGATCTGGTTGATGTCGCCCGCTTGCGATACCAGATAAAGCATTAAAAAAAGGGCAAGCACGATGAACCCGATATTCAGCAGCATGCCGCGTTTTTCTTTGCTCAGTTTTGCCATAAAACCTTTCCGCTTCCAAGCGCTTGTTGTGATGGAAGTATACCATGATAGCCATGCTTTGTCATTCCTGTCCAATTGTGCCCTGCGTCCGGCTTATGGTATCATGCGTGAAAGATTCATTGAATCTCGCATTGATTAGTTTTCACTGATGGAGGTAGCCATGTTTGTCGCCAAGTTTGGCGGTTCTTCCCTGGCGGACGCTGAGGGTTTTTTGAATGTACGCGACATCATTCTGGCGGATGAGCAGCGCACCTGCGTTGTGGTCAGCGCGCCGGGAAAACGCAACGACCACGACCTGAAGATTACTGACGCGCTGCTTGATTGCCACCACAAAGCCCAGATGAACCAGGCCTTTGACCAGGAGTTCTCCGTTGTCATGCGGCGTTTTCAGCAAATCGCAAAAGGCATCGGGCATCCCGGCTGTCTGGACGAAGAACTGCTGTCAGTCAAACAAGCCATTGGCAATGGCGCCACCCGCGATTATATCGTCAGCCGCGGCGAATACTTCAGCGCCGTGCTCATGGCAAAGCTGCTGGGCTTCAACTTTGTGGACGCCAGGGAGGTCATCAGCTTTACTAAAAGCGGCAAGCTGAACCTTGACCTGACCCTGCAGTTGACCCGCGCAGCGCTCCTGGCCTCCTCCCCCGCTGTGCTGCCCGGCTTTTATGGAGCGGATGAGGAAGGCGAGATCCACACCTTCACCCGGGGCGGCAGCGATGTGAGCGGCGCTCTGGCCGCCGCCGCTTTGGACGCGGACCTGTACGAGAACTGGACCGATGTCAACGGTTTCCGTTCCGCTGACCCGCGCATCATCCCCGATGCCAGCTACATCGCGTCCCTCACCTACCGTGAATTGCGTGAGCTAAGCTACATGGGCGCCAGCGTCATGCACGAGGAGGCGGTGTTCCCGGTGCGCAACGCGGGCATCCCCACCAGCATCAGAAACACCACCAACCCCCAGCACCCGGGCACCCTGATCGTGCATACCCCCCGGCAAATCGGCAGGCTGCCCGCCGTCACCGGCATCGCCGGCAAAAGGGGGTTTTCCACCATCATTCTGGAAAAGAACCGCATGAATGATGAAATCGGCTTCGGGCGCAAGGTCTTATCTGTGCTGGAGCGCCACCACCTGAATTTTGAGCACCTGCCCACGGGCATTGATGCCCTGTGCGTGATGGTGAACACCCAGCATTTGTCAAAAGTGCGCCCCGTTGTGTTGGAGGAGATTGAGGAAGCCGTCAACCCTGACACCATCCAGGTGCAAGACGGCATCGCGCTGCTGGCCTGCGTCGGCGCGGGGCTGTTCAAACTGCACGGCACCATCGCCAGGCTCTTTACCGCGGTGTCTGAGCAGGGCATTCCGGTGCGCACCATGTTTCAGGCGCCCAGCGAGCTGTCCATCATCATCGGCGTCAACGAAAGCGACCTGGAAACAGCCATCAAAGCGATTTATGACGCATTTATCCGTGAATAACACAGAGCCTTGCAAGAATTGAGCGTGATACCGCGTTTTATTGGCAGATCACAAAGAGGAGGTTTCCCTATGAAAAAGATTCTGTGCCTGCTACTGATCGCCGTGCTGGCGCTTGGCCTGATGCCCGCAGCCTTCGCCCAGCAGACGCTGCCGCCAGAGCGCCTGGTCAACCTGGTGCACAACGCACCCAACACCGGCAAAATGCTGCCCGAGCGCTTCAACCCCTATCAGGACACCTACTTGCTGACAGTGGCCAGCTGGGTTTCCCGCATCACATTCACCCCCACCACCGCTTCCCCCAATGCCGTGGTGACGGTCAATGGCCAGGTGGTGGCCTCCGGGCAAAAATCCCAGATCATCCAGATGAGCAACGACCCGCAGGCTGTTTCCATCACGGTGTCGGTGTAT
>LSQX01210662.1_pt1 | contig 10256 bp, 6 predicted proteins | sample 654561 | NCBI WGS metagenome assembly LSQX01 (sample SAMN04489861, study PRJNA283612) | anaerobic digester metagenome | isolation source: 4 biogas reactors fed with cattle manure at either 37C or 55C with and... | place: Denmark: Kongens Lyngby | collected 2014
ACCCTCTGAAACCGCCGGGAAGTGCCCGTCAGGTTGGGAAGTGCCAGTGCACAGGCCTCCGACCACTGAGTCATGGCGGATGGGCGCGCAAACCTCGTCAGGCCCGCGACCCCTTCTCCGTCACCGCCCGCTCTGCCACTGTCGCGGCACCGACGTGGTCTGTGTTGCGTTCGGCCAGTGCGCCGATCGCCAGCTCGGGCGGCAGCAACTCGGCGAATTTCAGACCACGCACCGCCTCCTCGGTCACCCCCGGCCTGACCCCCTCGAACTCCGGCCCGAACCGCTGCCGTGCGTCCCACAGTGCACGGGTCACCGCGGTTCCGGTCGCGTCGCCGCGGAGCCGGATGTTCCTGTTCGTGTACGCCTCGTCGTCCAGCAACTCCGGCGCCACCTGCGCCAACGCCGCGACCAGCACGGCATTCGCCCGCGCGCCCGCCCAGGTCCACCACCGCGGACCGGTCGACTCCTGGACGATGACAGTCGCATCGGCAGCGACCCGATGGGCATGTTCGGCCCGCACCTCGGCCAGGGCAGCCACGGCGCGCCGCGTGAGGCGTACCCCCGGATCCGCACCCAGCAGCACCCGCCGCGCGGCGTCGGCGACGGCGTACGACTCCACCACCGGAGCGCTCACCCAGCGGATGTCGCCAGCGGATTCGGCGGGTTCGACGTACGCGCGCTTGCGCTGCCAATCCGTGTAGGTGACCCGCCACGGCCGCCCGCCGAGCAGGATGATTCGCGGCCCGTCGACCTTGCGGGTCAGCATCAGCGGATCGATCTGGCCGATCTCCGAGCGCCCCTGGAGGACGACGAACTGCGGCGGCGCGGTGAAGACCGCGACCAGGTCGCGATAGTGGATCCGCCCATAGCGCCGTTCGGCCTCCTCGCCGACGAACAGCAGGTCACCGTCGCGGTCGAGGAAGCCCTCGGTCTCGAGCCACTCCACGACCTCGCCGGCACTCCCCCAGCCCAGCGCATCCCCGCGCGCGCTCAGCTCCTCGGCACCGATCGCGCCCTCCTGGAGCACGGTGCCGAGGAGTTGCTGCGCGAGGACGTGCACGGGCGCCGACGGCGGGACGACGGGCTCGACGTACCCCTCCGACCACAGCAGGAGCACCGCCGCCGCGCGCAGGAAATCCTCGGACTCGACGCCGAGGAAGAGCATGTTCCGCGCGGTCCCCGGTCGCCGGCCGGTGCGGCCGAGGCGCTGCAGCATCGACGCGACGGAGCGTGTCGAGCCGAGCTGGATCACCCGGTCGAGATCGCCGACGTCGATACCGAGCTCAAGGGTGGAGGTGGAGACGATGACGCAGTCGCGGGAGTACGCGAACGCGGTCTCCGCCGCGCGCCGCTCGTCGAGCGACAACGATGAGTGCGAGAGATAGGTTTCGACGACGCGTTCCCGCAGGGCCGTCGCGAGCCCCTCGACATGGCGTCGGGACTCGCAGAAGACCAAGCGCTTCTCGCCCTGGTGGAGGCCCGCGATGACCGTGGCGGCGCCGGCCACGGAGCCGACGTGATCGAGATGCAGCTCCGGCTCACCCGCGCCGGCCGCAGGTGGATTGACGACCGCCCCTGCGCGGCCCCAGTCACGTCCCGATCCCTGCAACCAGACCAGCAGGTCGTCCGCGTTGCCCACGGTCGCGGACAGGCCGATGCGCTGGATCGGCCGGCCGGCGAGGGCGGTGAGCCGATCAAGGACGCCCTGGAGATGCCAGCCCCGGTCGTCGCCCGCGAAGGCGTGGACCTCGTCGACGACGATCGCGCGCACGTCGGCGAAGGTCTCCTCCGGCGTCACCTTCACCGAGATCAGCATCGCCTCCAGTGATTCCGGTGTGGTGAGCAGGAGGTCGGGGCGCTCGCGCAACAGGCGGGCGCGCTGGCCGGCGGTGGTGTCGCCGTGGCGTACGCCGACCGTGCGGCCGAGCCAGCTCGCGTACTCCTTGATCCGCGGCTCGAGGTTGTTCAGCAGCGCCCGGAGCGGGGTGACGTAGAGGACCGACGTGCCGTCCCAGCGCTCGGCATGCATCCGCGTGAGCAGTGGGAACAACGCGGCCTCGGTCTTGCCGCCCGCGGTCGGGGCGAGCAGAAGCGCGTCGTCACCAGAGAGCAGCGGTGCGATCGCCCGCTCTTGAAGCGGCCGCAGGCCGGCCCACCCGAGAGAGTTGACGATGTGGTGCTGCACCACGGGGTTGAGGAGGTCGAAGCTCATGAGTGGATCCACCGGCTGAGAGCTGCGGCAAGGACGGTCACATCAGCATCGCCCGTGGCGGCAGCGACGACAACGGCATAGGCGGCGTCGATGGTTGTCGGTCTCAGGTCATGGCCGTTCATCCGACAGAAGACGACGGCAGACGACCAGGCCAAGCGCTTGTTCCCGTCGACGAGGGCGTGGTTCCTGGCAAGTGCAGCGAGCAATGCAGCCGCTTTCGCTCACAGTGCAAGGCGATCGAGCAGCTCGGCATCACGGTCGAACACGTCATCCATGATCGTGTCGATCTCACGCCTGCGGACGGCCCGCTCGGTCGCATCATCAATGAGTCTGAGCACCGCTTGCTGCTTGCTCACGCCTTGCGACCGCGCCAGCTCAGTGAGTTTCGCGTCCTGTTCTGGGGTCAGGCGAAGCGTCATGGCCATATCCAGACGATACCTCGGTGATACCAGAGCGGTGGATCCGCTCGGCAGCTTCTCGCAGCGCCGTGAGCTTGGCGGCGTCCTCAGCTTCCTGACGCTCCAGGAGGCGCAGGCCTTCCCGCCTCGACGAAACTCGCGCGCTCAAAGCTCGATCTCATCAGGATCGGTACGCAGGCCCGCTGCCCCACTCGTTCGGTTCGCAGCCGCCCGCTCGGCGTCGGTCAATTCCTCGCCCGCGATCGTGGGCGCATAGTGCTTCTCGGGATCGAAGTCGGCGAACTGGTCGACGCGATCGAGCACGTCCCCGACGAGCTTCTTGACGAAGATCCGCGGCGCGACACCGACCCGGCCGCCGAGACCACCGGTGACGGCGTCGGCCAGCAGCCCGAGATAGCGATCATCGACGGTCCCCTGAATCCGGCTCGGATCAGCCGTGCCGCCGGCGTACAGATCCCGCACCCGCGACCCCAACTCGACCAGCCGGTCCCGATCGAACCCGGGCAGGCGGACCTGCACCGCCCGCGGATTGTCGAAGCGCACGTCGGTGGTGAAGTCGGTCGCCAGCCGTTGCGCCAGCGGAGCCAGCCGCCCGACGCCGGCGCGACCGTCGAAGAACGCCGGCGTACCCGTGATCACCAAGTACAGCCCCGGAAAGCGCCCCGCATCCACCTCGTCGATCAGCTGGCGCAAGGCATTCAAAGCCTTGTCGCGGACGTCCCCGCGGACTCGTTGGAGGGTCTCGACCTCGTCGAGCACGACCAGCAGCCCCGGGTGGCCGGCGTCGCGCAGCACGAGCAGGAGCCCCTGCAGGAACGCCATCGCGCCGAAGTGATCGAGGTCGCCCTTGACGCCGACGGTTCGCTTGGCGGCCGCTGCGACGTGGGGCTGCCCACCGAGCCACGCGGCCAGCGCGTCCGCGGTCGCGGTTTCGCCGGTCGCGCCGGCGGCGCGATAGCCGCGGAGGGCTTGGGCGAAGGCGGGGGTACGCGCGGAGACCTGCGCCAGTCGGCCTTCGAGCAGCGCGTCGGTCGCGGCCCCGAGCGCATCGCAGGTCAGGTCTGCATCCTGAGCGAGAGCCTCGTCCTCGAGCGTGAACAGCCACGAGTCGAGGACCGACCGGAACGCACTGGGCGGCACCGAGCTGGTGCGCAGCGACTCCGTGACACGCCGATAGACGGTTTCCAGCCGGTGCAACGGAGTCTGGGTCTCGCTGATCTGGACCTCGGCGGTCGCGAACCCGCGCCGCAGTGCGCGTTCGGCAAGGTGCCGGGTGAAGAAGGTCTTGCCGCTGCCGTACTCGCCCCGCACCGCCTTGAACACCGCCCCGCCCTGCGCGACGGTGTCGAGCTCCGCATCGAGTGCCGCCGAGAATCGATCGAGCCCGACGGCCAGGAGGTCGAGACCGTTGCTGGGCACGGTGCCTCGGCGGAGGGCGTCGATGACTTCGCGGCGGCGGCGTGGGGATGCGGTGGTCATAAGTCACTTTCCAACATCTGGGCGCGGTTGGAGATCAGGTCGATCGAGGGAACACAACGACCCGCGCATTGTGGCCGCCGCCCGCAAGCTTTCGGTCGCAGGTAAACAAGGGGGCACCCAAGGCTTCGGCCAGGGCCAAATAGCAGGCGTCATAGCTCGTGAACTGATGACGGAGTTGCCAGATCCGCTCAGCCAACGGCTCGACCTCATAGCGGCTTATCGTGAACGCGAAATGGTCTTGCCTGGCGCGCTCCCCAGCCTCGGGCGTCAGTTGTCCACTCAGCACGAGTCGTCGGAGCACGGACATTACCTCGACGTCGAGGAGATGAGGCGCGTTAACGCCGCCCGCCAAACCGTCGAAGAGTCCTTGATCGACGTCTCGCCCGACCAGCGCCTCGATCATCGCCGAGGCGTCAATGACCATCACCGTCGATCCGCCTGCAGCGCCGCCACTATCTCCTCGGTGCTAGGCCCATCAGATCGATCCTGCAGTCTCAATCGCGCGACGATCTCAGCGTTCGTCGGCTTCGCAGCGATCTTGGCCAGCTCGGCACCGACATAGGCCGAAAGCGACATGCCTTCTGCAGCCGCCCGCGCTTTGAGGACCTCAGCGACCTCCTCGGAGACATCGCGAATGTAGAGAGTCGTCATGAATCCATGCTAGCAAAGCGCAAGCAGCGGGACCTGCCGGCTCCAACAGTTTCAGCCGAGACCGAACTGCTCGGTCAGCAACCCCTCGTCGAGCACGAGCATCCCTTGGTCCTGCCGGACGACCGCGTACCCCTCCACATTCAGCAGCTTCTGCACCTGCGAGATCGCGCCTTGGGTTCGGGCGTCGGGGACTCCGAGTACGCGGGCAACGGCGCTCGCGGCCAGTCGCGTGCCGGGGGCAGCGAGCAGGTGGTCGATCAACGCTGCGCAGCGTTCGTCGGTGAGGGCGATGCGTCCTGAGATCGCCCGCTGTGCTGCCCAGACCGGGCTGCTCACGACCGTGTGTCCGGTCCCGGTCAGCGAGTCCTGTGTGGGCGGGGAGGGCCGTGCGCTCACCGTCGCACGCTTGGCTGTGGGAACCGGTTGTTCTGGTTTCGCCGCGCCGCGCGGAGCCGGGCTCGATTCGCTGGGGGCGGCAGAGGGAGTACGCCGCACCGCGCCGCTCGCGGGCCACCCGACCACGGGGTGCTCCCACCAGGCAGGCCGCTGGGACGGTGCCTCGACATAGGGAAACGGCGCAGCGCCTTCGGCGAAGACGAACGAGTCCGCCTCCCCCATTCCGGGACCGGCCACCTTCTCGGGCACCGCTCCCGGCCACAACAACACGATCGGCACGACGGCCTCAGCCGGCGTACCCCCACCGTGATAACCCGCCCTCACATCCAGATAGCGCACGGTGTCATCGACCGCCAGGACGATCGGCGACCCGCCGAGGACACGCGGCCCCTGGACGAGGACCTCGCCGCCGCGTACGCCATCGCCGACCTCACGGCTCCGAGCGCTCGTCGCGACCGCAGCCTGCTTCGATCCCTGACGTCGCTCGAGGACATGCCCGTGATCGCTCGTGAGCACGACGGCGCGACCGACGTCCGCGGCCTCCTCAAGCAAGGCCGCCAGGTGCTTGACAGAGTCGAGCCGCCAGTCGATGCCTTCCGGGTCGCTGCGGTCGAGGGCGTCGTCGATGGTGTTGAGCACGCAGGTGACGAGCCGCACCGAGCTGTCGCCGAGGGCATCGCGGACGGGGTGGGCGAGGCGGTGGCCGTCGGGTACGCGGTCGAGCTCCGCCTTGTGGAAGATCCGCGCCGGCCCGGCCCCGAGCGCGGTGACAACGGCGGGGTGTTCCTTCTTCTCGGTCTGCTGGGTGCCCGTCGTCAGTCGGCCGCACAGCAGCGACGTGCGGCTGTGTTCGGTCAGGGTGGGCAGCACGGCAAGCCCGGCCAACCGTCGGTCGATGCCGCGCGGGAGCGCTTCCACCCAGCCGCGTCCCTCGGCAAGCACGTCCTCGACGATCTCCGCCGCGACGCGGGCGGTCATCCCGTCCAGGACGATGAGCAGCGTCGGCGTAGTCCTGGCAACCGGGGCGATCACCTCGCGCAACAGGTGCTCCACCGGGTAGACGGGATCGCCGTCACCGGACAACGCCCTACCGTGACCGTCACCGATCTCGGTGATCCGCGCGAGTTCGGCGGCGAATGCACGATCCCCGGCGGCCCGCCGCTCGCGCGCCTCGCCGACCACTGCGGCGAGCGCGGTCGACAGCTCCAGATCCGCTGCCCCGCCCGCGGCATCGTGGATGGCGGAATCGACCCAGGCATCCTCGCGGAGGTGTTGTCGGCACAGCTCGGCGAACGACGCCTGAGCACTCACCGATGGGGCGAGGGACGAGCGTCTCGAAGCTTCGGACCGCGAACCCAACCATCGGTGCAGCCGCACGGCGGCCTCACTAGGACCGTATGCCGCAGGTCGCTGCCGAACGGGCGCGAACTGGACGAGCGCGTGCGCGGCAATGGCCTGCCAGGCGGCATCGATCGAATCGTGTGTCTCCGCGCTTGTCTTTTGACCCGCGTGGCGGGTCAAAGTACGAGCGTCACGTACCCCGTCACCGCGCAACGCCTTGGCCAGATCCCGGAACCGCTGCTTCAACGCGGTCGGCAGCAGCACCGATTGCGCGGCGACAGCCGCCGCGCCGACGTCAATGAGCAAGCGATCCGCCTCGGTCAGCAGGGCGGATCCGATCGCCCACGTGGTTGGGGACTCGAGCAGGTCGCCGGCCACGGTCATCGCCAGGGCGCCGAGGGCATCGGCGACACCCGGCTTCGCATAGACCGTCCCCTGCATCTCCACGAACCGCTCCCACGCCGCACTCGCACCGGCATCGCTCCCCCGAGCTTCGCGCAGGTGGTGTGCCGCTATCCCGAGAGGGACCAGCCGCGCCGGGCGGGCTTCACGCAACTCGGCACGCACCACAGCGGCAGCCGCACCACATCGGCCGGCCAGCCAGTCGAGCAGGGCCTCAACGAGAGGATCTCCACCGAGGCGGCGCAGTTGCGCGAGTGCGCTCACCGACTCAGTCCCGGACGAGGCCCACCGCAGGACCGCAACTCCATCGAGCGTGCCCTCGGGCATCCCGAGCACTCGGCGGGCCAACGCTGCGCCAACGTGGTCAAGGGTCAGCAGACCCGCCGGTGCGGCGGGCCATTCCGATGACTCCCCCAGCACCCGCAACAACCCCTGCGCCACCAACCGGTCCTGCGGCAGTTTGGAAAGGCTGCGGTCGATGCCCGTCGCACCGAAGGCCATCCGCACCCCCAGCCACGGGTCGACCTGTCGCAGCCGCTGCCCGATCAGGTGACCGACGATGCCTGCACCGAGGTCTGTCTCGTCCCGGTCGGTGACCAGCACGAGCCAGTCGTCCTCGGACCCGCCCTGCTCGTCGTCCTTTCGTGGTCGCGCGTGATCGACCAATGCCTCCCGAGCAGCCAGTGCCGATACGCACGGGACGACCTTCACGGTCACGTCGCGCCGATCCACGCTGTGTGTGAAGGTGTCGGCGAGGGCGGGGTCGGGCTGATGGCGGAGGCCGAGTACGCGGGGTTCGCCGGCCGCCACGCCATGTCCCTTGGCCACCACCTGGTTGATCTCGGCACGGATGGCGGCGGTGGACAGTCCGGTCACTGCACCGTCCACCTGACCTCGACCTCGTCCTGTGGATTGTTCTTGATGTGCTCCAGGAGCTTCTTCATCTCCCCCATTCCCCTGCCCTGATGCACACGGAATGTGTGTTCCTTGCGAGTGCGAACCGGCGGCGGAGGCGGTGGAGGTGGTGGAGGCGGAGGCGGAGGTGTCACATCAGTCAGCCAGGCAAGCAGCTTCTCTCCGCCTTCGGTCAGCGCGGGTTGCAGCCTCGACGTGAACTCATCCGCGCTCGCCACTCTGGTCAACGTCTCGACGATCCCCTTGGGCACGGGCTGATCGAGATGCTCCACCCCTGCCCGCACGAGCTTCCACTGCATGCTGTTGATCGCGGTGGCGACGGAAACGGCCGACGCGAACGACGTCCCCAATACCTCGGCCCGTTGGCCCAGCTCGGCCCCACCGAGCTCGTTCACCAGATCCAGACCCTGCACAGCGGTGAGGCGGCGTACCACATCCTCCACCGCCAACGCCGTCTCAAGCCGCGTGAAATCTCCCCCCAGCTTCAACTCCGCGCCGAGCTTCCTGAGCGCGGCGACGAGGTCCGTGACGGCGGGTTGCCCGTCGCGAGCTGCTTGGGAGACGGCCTGCGCGAGTTCGTTCATCGACTGCGGGGTCAGGTGCGGGTTGCCGCTGACCCCGAAGATCCGACCGGCACGGTTCACGGCGGAGTCCCAGACCTCGCGGGTCGGCAACTGCTGTGGCCTGAGCTCCATGGTCGGCTGTGCCGACCCCAACGCGGGGGCAGGCACGACGGAACCGTGGTGATACCAGGCCCGCTGCCGCAGCAGCGCCCATGCGTGGATGACAAGGTCCTCCATCGGCCGGGTGAGACCGCGTGCGGGCGTCAGCCCACGGATGATCTGCTGCAGATCTCCAACGCTCACGGCCGTACGTTCATCGCCGCCGACCAGGCTCACACCCTTGGTGAGTTCGGTGCCCCACGCGCCGAAATGGCTGTCCCCGAACAGGAAGTGGGTCTCCGCGGCATGTCCGACTTCGAGGGCGTTGGCCACGCGGCGTACCCCAAATCGATCCCCCTCCAGCGTCACCCGCCGGTCGGGGTCCTCGATCGCGCGATGGAGGTGGGTCAACACAGCCCGCAGCTCGGCCGGCGTCACCTCGCGTTCCTCAGGATCGAACTGTGGATGACCTGGCCACGTGGCGGTGAAGGCCTTGTTGATGACGTTGGCATACGCGGTCCTGAACCCGGTGCCGTCCGGCTCGCCCGGGTCGAGCGCGGGGTCGAGGCTGACGAGGAGTTGAGGTGAGTGGCCGCCTTCGAGGAGTACGCCGGGCTGGGCGCGCGTGATCCCATAGGCCTGCCGCAGGTTCTGGATCACCGAGTTCCGCAGCCCGTCGCGCTGGGACATGAGCATGGCCCGCGCCTGGGCGCGATCGTTTTCGGCGAGGTGGTTGGAATAGTCGTTCCAGCGGTCCTCGCGCTCCAGCACCCAGCTGATGACGACGAGGCGGCGCAGCTCGCGGTGCTTCTCCTCGGCGAGGAAGTGGGGCACCCACACGAGCGTCTGCGCGGTCTGCCCGCGGCTGACGAGCCGGTCGAGCCGCTGCTGGTCCTCCCCCGGCGAGTGGCCGACGAGGTCGAAGGGGTGGTCGATGATCAGTCGCCACGCGTCAGCTTCGGCGGGTTTGAAGTGGTCGTCATAGAGCCAGTCGGTGTCGCGGACGTTGCCGAAGATGATCTCGACGGTACGCGCGGTTCCGCGCCAAATGACCTTGTCGCGATAGGTGCCGAGGCTGTCGGTCGGGAGATGGCTGAGGCCCAGTTCGGCGAGGACGAGCTCGGTGACGAGGGATCGCTGACGCTGGTCGGAGTCGCTGGCCTTGGCCTTGTCGATGATCGACTCATAGTCGACCTCGGCGACCTGGACGCGGATGATCGCGTCGCGGGTCTCGCCGTCGACGTGGATCTCGGGGACGAGCTGCGCCCAGGTGCGGACTTTGCTCAGCACCGTGTTGGCCTCGCCACCGGGCAGCGGGCTGCGGATCGAGCCGTGATTGAGCGAGGCGAGACGGGAGGCGGTGAGGTCCTTCAGGGCGGGCACGTCCGGTGCGACCGCGGCGAGCAAGAGGGTCTTGGCGAGGCGTTCGTCGTTGCGGTACGCCCGAGTCTCCGCCTCGGGGTCCTCGAGCGCGGCGGCGGTGAGATTGTGCTGGCTGAGCAGCATCGGCTGGATCTTTTCGAGGAACAGCCGATGGGCGGCCTTGAACTGGTTGGCCCGGCCGGTGTCGCTCACCACACCCTGGGCGCCGGAGATGATCAGGTCATAGGCATCCCCGACCGGGATTACATCGGCGACCGTCAGGGTGTCCCGACGCTCGACGAGGAGCTGCTGCATGATCTTGAGCGCAGTCCGCTCGCGCTGCATCACGCTGGCCAGCGACTTGAGCGTGGAGATGAGGGCGGGCGAGAACGGGTACGTCAGCCGGAACGCCGCCTC
>LSQX01105232.1_pt1 | contig 10254 bp, 14 predicted proteins | sample 654561 | NCBI WGS metagenome assembly LSQX01 (sample SAMN04489861, study PRJNA283612) | anaerobic digester metagenome | isolation source: 4 biogas reactors fed with cattle manure at either 37C or 55C with and... | place: Denmark: Kongens Lyngby | collected 2014
CCACCAAATCGGGGCAACTCCAAAATGGTCTAGCTGGTCCAAGTACACATTGGCGAACAACTGTGACGTTAGGTTCCCGATTGGAAGGCCCACATGGGTAAGTTCATTGGTCGCTTCCGTACTGCGCACGATCTCGTTTATAAGCCACCGTGTTCCCGGGCAGGTTATCCTATCTTCGACGATGGCCAAAAGGATGTCGTGGTCGATAGACGGAAAGTACTGCGAGATATCGCCCTTCAAGCAGTATACGGTGCTCCAGCGCTCTTTGGCGGATCTGAGGAACTGAGTAACCCTATCAGCTCCTCGATGCGTGCCTTTTCCAACTCTACACGCATACGAATCGAAGATGAACCGCCTGTCGAAAATCGGTTCTATCACGTTGCAGAGCGCATGGTGCACAACCCTATCCCGAAACGGCGGCGCCATTATTAGGCGTTTCTTTGGCTCGTAGACATAGAACTCGCGATGCCTTCCGCATCGGTATGCCTGGTAGATCAACTCATTCTGTATGGTAATTAAGTTATCCTCCAGGTTGGCGCTGAACCGCAAAACCTCATCCTTGTATCTCTTGTTCTGTCTGGCCCTCAAGTATGATATGTATAAGTTCTCAAAGTCGTAAACAGCCGGATACAGGTTGCTGAACTGCCTTCCCACTCCGTTACCCCCATAGCCGAAGGTGGGTCCGGGACAGCTCTCCGCCCGAATGAGGGTGTACTGGCTGCCCGTTCCCCCTTTTGATATTCTGCCGGCACCTGTGGCGCGGCATGGACCTGGGTTCCTTTGCTCTGGGCGCTGGATGGCGCCAATTCGGCGTCCAACTTCTGGCCCAAAGAATTAAGAGCAGAGCGGCGCGGAAGCCGATGTTGTTGTTCCGGTTCGACGGCAGGTTGTTCAGGTTGAGATAGAACCCCGACTGCGCATTCGACGTGTTGTCCCAGTTGCCGCCGCGTAGGGCAGCCCGCCCCCCACACGAATCAACCCAAGCCCAGAACTTACGCTCTTGCGGACTTCATCCAACCTCCGACCATACGCCCGATCTCATTTAGCATGCCGGCCCAGAGTTCGTATTTTCTAAGCGGCAAGAACCCGAGTCGCATGGCCAGACGGATATAAGACCGCAGAACGTCTAGTTCCACATCCAAATCTTGCATCGTCGTCTTCTTGTAGTAGCGCTTGTTGCAGGTAATGATCAGTGCCAGAAGCGAGAGCATAGAGCGCTTGATGTCGGCAGCCAGTGTATGGCGCTCGGAACGCGGGAACTGAGCAACCGCCTTATAACCGTACTCAATCATATCTTCGCACTTCTGTCTGATCTTGAGTTCTTCCATGTATACGCCCCGTAGTGTGTTAGGTGAAGGGCCTCGCTTTCGCTCGGCCCCCAGATTACCAGGTAATCAGATTCCAGATTACAAAGACAAAGCGGCGCGGAAGCCGACGGCGTTGCTCCGGTGCGACGGCAGGTGGCCCAGGTCGAGATAGAACCCCGACTGCGCACTCGCCGTGCTGTCCCAGTAGCCGCCGCGTCGGGCAGCCCGCGTACCTGTCCAGCGACCAGAGAAGTAGTCTTTGTACTCGTTTGTCGCGCTGCTGGCGGTGAAGGGTATCGCCATACCTACCAGATCCGCTTCCTGCCGCAACGTGGTCACTCGTCTGGTCTGGTACGCTCCATAGCTGGCATCCGTCGACGAAGGGGTGGTGTTGCTCATCTGCGTAGAGAGCTTCACTATAGGCGATCCAGCATCCCGGTCGACGGCCGTGCTCCCGTTGGCGCCACGAGTCACCGAGTAGACCCCACCACCCAGGTCGGCCGTGATCTGCATCTGCTCTATGCCGGCCTGCAGGGTGTCGCCTACGGCCAAGGGGGTTCCGCCAGGCCCCAGAATGACGCCAGTGACAGCTATCTCGGTATCAGCGGCCGATACCGCGTCCACCAAAACACCCTTTGCTCCACCTGGCACCAAGCAGTAGTCGGCGAGCTGCTGCACTTCGGCGTCGTTGGCGTGAGCACTGGCCTCGGTGCCTTCTTGGCCACGTAACACGCCGGTGAGGGTGGCTGAGCCATCTCCGTTATCTACAATGTTGCTGTAACGGATGTACTCATCGGTGTTATCGCCCTCTGCCTTAATGAGCGCCAACCCGCTAGAAGGCCAGTTCGCCAACTCCTCGATGTGGTCGATGACAATGGCTGCATCTCCGGCAGTGACGCCATCGGCGTCGTGGACCTGCGCCTTCTTGATGTGGCGGTACACGCTGTCGGTCATGATGAAGTCTATCCACTCACTGACATTACCCACGATGTCGAAGATGCCGTTGGCCATGCCATTGTGGCTCCACGAAATAGGGCCAGTGCCAGTCAGTACCCGGCCGGATCGTGTCGGATCTGGCACACCGAAGTACTCCCACGAATTGGGGTCGCGGTAGTCTCTGCCATTGCTGTTGTTCCCGCGAATGTCATGGCCCAGCAGCTTAATCAGGAAGCACACTGTAGCCCATTCCCGCATGGTCATCAGGTGGCAGGACACTCCGTTGATCCTCCGGTTTTCGCATGCGACCTTAGCCGTCGGCTGGTCGATGTCTGTCCACGGCACTTTGCCGGGTAACGACAGGGCCACATCGTCGGTAGAACCAGGCGCCACCGCTGCGCCTGCAGCTATACCCCGAGCTGCGCTTGTGGCGGCTTTGTGGCTACACTGGTACTTGTCCACGAAGAACCCGCCCAACAGCAGGTCTTGTGGCGGAAAAGCGCCGGCTTCCCACATGCCTGCCGGGACTCGGAACTTCGGGATGTATACCATCTGCGTGAACCCGCCATCGTCGGTGGCGAAGGTGACTTCTCGGGTGCCGGCGTTGATCTGGTCACGCAGCGCTTTCAAGCTGAGCTTGGAAATGTCTGCCACGGTTTATTCCTCCTCTCCGGACTCCACAGGTTGCGGCCACGGATGAACAACGATATCCACTTGCCGCAGATCGAGCGGGAGTTCCACCATCTCGGTGTGCGATTCCTCGCCTTCGCCCCCGGGTACCTCGCGTGTTTCCATGCGTTTCTCCGGGACCATCACTTCGGCCAACAGCCAGTAGTGGACGCCGTCCAACGCCGGCTCTAACCTTCCGTCCTCTTCCACGTACAGCCGAAACGGGCTGCCTTGGTGGGGTGTTAGGTCGAAGGTAGCGGCTTGTACCACCGCACCATTCGGCAGTTCGTGCTCTGCTACGCAGAGCAGAGCGGGGTTGTTTTCGTCCACGGTCACTGCCAAATTCGGCCGTTCCGGGTTCTGCTGAATGATCATGGTTTACCTCCTCACGTGATGATCTGGTACCGGAATGCTCCAGTGAAGCCGCCCGTGTTGTATACCGTGAAGGCGTTGCTGGCCCTGGCGATGCGCACATCGCCCAGGTCGCCTTGCGTATCCTCCAAGGTAACGATGTTCACGATGTAGTTGGTGTGACCCAGGGCATGGCTCACTGTCCGCCCGGCGGTTCCGTTGAACGTCGAGTCGGCCTGCGACGTCTGGGTCTCCAGCAGCGCCAGCCGTGCAGCTAAGTTCGCCTGGCCGCCTCGGGCAGCCGCGATCTCCGCCTTAACGGAGTCCTGCTGCTGCTTTAGATAGGCGGTCCGGTTGGCGAGCTGCTTGTGTGGCGCATTGTCTACGCCGTCGGGGCCGCCCATTACCGGATCGGTCTCGGCGATCTCGTAGATGCCGGCTTCCCAGGTCGGGTTTTCTACTACGTTAGCCATCTTTCAAACCCCCTTTAAACGGTGTTAGAAGAGTATCGTCCAGTACCCTTCGATCTCCAGGTCATCCTCTTTCTCAATGCGCTTACCACCGCGAGTTCTGCGAGCTACCAGGGAGCCATCGGCAGCGACCAGCCCGAACTCCACTATGGACATACCGTTCGCTTCGTTCTCCAAGATGATGAAGTCGAACCGAACCGATGTCGGGGTGGGGTATACAAAGCCGCTTATAGGCTTCATATAAGCGCTCGTGATCACTGTGTCGTCAGGGGTCGGGGCAGCGCCGTTAGTGCCTACAGCAACCCGGTTGACCACTTTGTTTTGGCCTTCACCCGATAGCAACCTGGCCATGTTCATGCGAGCTACGTTCACGATCAGGTTGTCGCCCGGATCGTGTTCGACCACCTTGCCGTTGCGCCGCAAGACCAGCTCCAGCCTACCTCGCATGACTCCGCTTCGTTCTTGGAATTGCATCTGCCGTCTCATCATTCAAACCCTCCTTACGCAGCCACGGAGTGACCGTGGCGTTTCACTACTACTCCAAAGAGGTCGTTGACGGTGTTGCTCCCGTGCGTCCATGTTCCGTCTCTCGGGACGATCAGAGAGTAGCGTTCCAGGCCGTCGTGATAGAACAACCGGTCGCCGTAATGGTGAAATGTCCGCCAACGGCTGGCCTCGTCTGAGTATGCGATTGAGCCATCGTGCCGGCGTTTCGCTCCCCGGGTAATGCGCCCGTTGTGCCTCCACGCATTGTACCCTCCGTTATGCACCAGGTTCGTGGAGCCATAGGAAGGTGCACCTGGTACAGCATCCTGCAAACGCAGGGTGCCGCCCAAGGAGCTGTCTTCCAGGTAGGTGTCAGGGGAGTAGCGCCTAATAGAAGCGCGAGTGCGGCCGTCATGCAGTGTGGGGCCGTCCGGGAACTGATCGGTGCCTTCGTAGTGCCTGGCGCCGTGCGTGGCGCCACCCACCCGCATTAAGCTGCCGTCATAGCGCCAGACAGATCTCCGGCCTTCCAGAGCCACACTCACAGAGCGACCGTTCTGTCCCTCGCTGGCCGGCGCAACAATGTCCTCCAGCTTGGCACTTACGAGAGAAGACCATGATTCGGTCGGTAGTAGCACGGCGTCGGACAAAGACAGAGCCAGAGCAGATTCCAGCGCATCGCGGGCGGAATCATGGGCAATGGTACCGTCGTGACCATAGCGGCCGTTATACTCTTCTCCCGGCCAGGGGAACTCTTCTCGCAAGGCGTGCGCCACAAAGAAGACGTCGATCTCTATCCCGTCATGGCTCGGCACATAGTCTTCGAACACGAAGTCGAACACCATGGCCGTCGGCATGCTACGAGCCGGCTTTAGCCGGTAAACAGTGTCCATCAGCACAGCCATGTCGGTGCGGGTGACATTGCGACCTTCATCGACCTTGGCCGTGATCCGGAACTCTGCCCAGCGTACACCACCGGAGTGCTTGATCTCTCCGTCGTAAAGCCGGGCGCCATTGTGGAAGGGCGACACAGGCCCATCCTTGTACAGCTCGTAGATGTCGGCTTCCGGGTACCCGATCAGCCGCAGCGCCTCTTGCATGCCGGGGATGGTGCCACCGCGCCGGTATATCTCCCATGCCGCTGAGAGCCGCAGGCGATAGTCGTCGTCTGTCTCTCCGGGGTAGCGGGGTAGCTTACGGCCTTGACCAATCACATCCAGCGCCTGTCCTTGAGCTGTCGCAATCAACCAGGAGCGGCGTAGCTTGAAAATCGCAGCCTTGGCCAGATCGAGCTGGGCGCCCCAGGCGTCGACCCACTTGCGCAGGTCGCCATCGGCAGATCGGCGCAGTGCAGAGGTAAGCAGGCCCCACAAGTATTCGCCGAATGTCACTGGCCGCTCACCCTTTCTACACGCACCTGAACTTGCCCAAGCGTGGCCAACTGCCCAGGAGTCATTACGGCATCACTAGCAGGGGCGGCGATGCTCACGTTGACTACATCGGGAATGCCCATCAGCAGGCTGGTCAGTTTAGCCCGGTACAGGCTCTCCCCGATACGCAGCGGTTCAATGGCCGAGCCGTCCACCTTCACAAACAAGGCTTGCAGGATAGCAAGAGCTGCGGCCTCTACGACAGCCTCGCTGCCTTGGTAGGGCGGCAGGTAAAGAGTCAGGTCGAAGTCCACCGGCGCGATCTCGGGCGCTTTAACTAGCACGTTGTCACAGATCGGCTTCTGGGTCTCCAGGTACGCCTGCACCTCGGCGATCAGCTCTGCGCTCGGATATCCGGCGGTGCTGGTAATGATCACGTCCACCGTGCCTTGGCCACGAGGGAATCTGTCATCCACAGCCACATCCACTACGCCGGCAATACTGCGTGCCCAGGCTTTATACCCGGCAGCGGTGGCGCCCGTAGCTAGTTCGTCCCATCTGGCCAGATACCGCTGGCGCAGGGACTCGTCGGTTTCTACATCTGCGCCCTCTTCGATGATCCAACCTTCCCGGTTGGTCACCCAGTCGATGCCGTCGATATGCGTCACGATTCGGCGGATGTAACCCGGCCCGACGTTGTGGGCGGCCCCCTCGAACTCCGCGTACACTGGCACGGTTATCTCTGCCTGGCCGGCAGGAAGTACCGCGGATGCCTCGGTGAAGAATCGCAGCTCCCGCCCGGTAGGCGACACGTCAGTCTTCACGATGGTGCCGGCGTCAATCGTCACATTCCCTTGCGTCCTGTCGCGCCCGAACACCACTACGCCACGGGTGCGTTGAGCAGGAAAGCGGGTCAACCCCAGACCACTGCAGTGAAGGTCTAGCCACCGGCCGGTAGCATGAACCACAAACCCCTGTGGGGCAACAGACACCAGCAACCCATACAGGTCATACGTCCCTTGAGCCGCCAGCTCGACCAAGGTGCGGAAGACTCCGCCTTTATTCAGATTGGTAATGCGCGACCCACTAGACCGCAAGCTGTTCAGGGCGTCGGTCACTATCTCTTCAAACGGCTTGAATCCTACCAATGCTTTCCAGTCCATGGGCGCACCTCCTTACGCAAAAAGCCGCTCTAGCGTGATCTCGTCGGCACCATAGCCGATTACCAGGTTGAGCGGGTTGCTTACGCCTATGGCGTAGCACGTCGCCCTTATCCGGATGCCGGCACGATCCCACTGCATGATGGTCACTTGCGCCGATCCCGGGACTGTACGAGGATCGGCTTCCAAGGCTTCGATAATCTCCGTTTCCAAGTCCATACGGTTGAGCATAGTCGCCGGCGCTTTCACGAACCGCCGCAGGCGCACCCCGTACTCCGGGTGACACCACAGCTCGCCTTTCTCGGTGGCCAGGCGCAAGCGCAGGTCTTGCAGATAGCAGTCCAACCCTGCGCAAGTCTCCACATCACCCGCCGGCAGCACGGTTAGATCGCCGTCAAACCCCATATCTTGACCCAGGATCTCTTGCATAGCCTTAACCTCCCAGGTTTCCGATCCATTGCTGCAGCGCCGATGCCTTCTTGGTCACCGCATTCTGTACCGGCGTGAATACGTCAATCATCTTTTGAACTGCGTTTATCTGCTCGTCAAGCTGGGCGATCTCCGCATCTAGGTCGAGGATCTCGCTCTGCATCTGCGTCTCGAACTGGCGCACTTCCATGCAGTACCAGAACTGAGCAAAAGGCAGGGAGTCAAAGGCAGCCCTCATGGCATCTCGCTGTGCTTTCAGAGCCGCCCTGCTCTCTTCGAGCGCGCCCTTCATCGCCTGATAAGCCCCGATCTTCTTGACCATGTCCGCCTGCTTCTTTTGCGCCTGGCCAAGCGATGTCTTCATATTGCCGGTCACTTGAGCCAGTAGCTCGGCCGGCAAACTAGCGGCAAAGGCTGCAAAACACTGTGAAGGAGAAGGCATCACGGCACCTCCACTGGGTCTGATGGAACCCCAACCATTGGGCTTACGGGCGGCGAAGTCGGCCCGTGAGGTGAAATGTGGACGTGCGCATTGAACTGATCCTGAGTCAGATCGCCACGGCCAGCCGGGTGTCCACCTTTGGCCAAGACCACCTTCGGAGCGTCGATATCGCACTGTACGCCTGCTTTAACTGTGGCAGTTTGAGCCACATCAACCACGGCAGTTTCCGCCTTGACCTGCGCCACCTTCTCGCATTCCACCAATGCTTGCTGGCATTTGACAGCGAATGTCTTCTTGACTTCGTGTGTCTCGTTCTCCGGCGTCAATACGGCGATGTTGCGCTCCTTGTCGATCACCACTTTGGTCTCCGGGTCGTGTTGCACTATGATGTTGGTCTCTGGGTCTATAGTGACGAAGCAGTCCTTGGAGTGCTGTATCACCAAAGCGCCCAGAAGATGGGCCGGGACGTCGAAGCCATAACCAAGCATCGAAGCGATGTAGGGGCAGGCTGGGTCTCCGTAATCCCAAGCAACACGCACGATAGCGCCTACTACCGGCAGACAGAAGATGCCACGGTCAGGCCCCGCCCACCAGGTGGGGATCTCCACGTCCGGTATCACCGGAGCTTGTTCATCATCACTGCCGTCAGGCTTTAGCAACTGCACGTCCACCGAGTAGCGGCGCTGGCTATCCTCGATCTTGCCGGCGTCTTCGTGTACCTTTACCACTCTAGCCTTTGCCGGCAAGTGATAGCCCAGCAGCTCCGGGAACAGCTCCTTCACCAGGCGGCGCATAGCTGTCAAGTCTAGCTCGCGAGCGTCCATTGTACTGTGGTCCTCGCTTTCTTATCGGCAAGGTGGTGGAACACACGCTCCACTCGCACCAGCTCATCTCGTCCCCAAAACTCGTTATCTACTACCCTGGCCAACTGCGAATGCCGCAGGTAGGGCAGGAAGATGGTCTTCAATACGCCTTGTTGCTCGCCCGTAAACGGGGTTAGCTCCAGCACATTGACGCCTCGTTCAAAACGGACGACTTCGCCTTCGGCATAGCGATCCGATTCTTCCCATGGCCCCCAGACGAACTCGCCGGATGGCTCGGCGTAGAATCGCCAGTTCAGCCCCCATGTGCGGTTCACCAGACTTACCGCCTCCACCAAGTTCTGGCCTCGCAACACGAAGTAATGCCGCTTGGTTTGAACCGAGTCCGAGAGCTTCATCTGGGCGACTCCGGCTTGCCACAGGCAGTAGGCAACCACTTCCCGGGGCGTAGTGTCCACAAAGGCTTTGGTGTGCCGCTTTTCCCGCCAAGCGTCCATGCGATCCTTGCACAACACGACCACTTGCTGCGACCATGCCACGTCGACCACTTTGCCGACAAAGACGTCCCATAGCCCCTTCTCTCGGTACCCGGCCTTGATGGTCACTTCGGCATCGCGTTGCACAGCGGCCGGATCCAACCCTTCTGCGGGCAGCGCCAGCCTGGCCCGGTCGACCGGGTTGCTCCTCCCGGTAACAATCTGCAGATCGGCATAACGCTGCACGGCAAAGCCGCCGATGGTGATCTCGCAATGTGGTATCAGGTACTCGAACATGGTCTACACAACCCTATCGTCGTCTTGAGAAGCAGCCCCCGTGGTCTTGTTGGCCATCGCTACATTGCCGCCGCTACTAAGGGGCGCTGCGAAGGCTTCCTTTGCGCCGCCTGTATCTTGTGTGACGGTGGCTCGGGACTCTGTCTGGGTAACTACCGGCCGCCATTCCTCAAAGTGCAGCTCCGCCCTGATGGTATCGTCGTTGGTGTCTTCGTCGCTGCTTAGCTCCTTAAAGACCACTTCTCGTATGCGCCAGGCGGCAACGTGCTTGTTCACGATCCGGTAAACCCTCGGCTTGGCCCGGTCGTCTACCGATTGGAACATCGAGGTGATCTGAGCCAACTTGTCGTACGGCGTCGATACATGATCGTTCGGAAGCCGCAACGAAACGGTGACCTCTGCCGGCTCGTATCCCAAAGGTTGGCGGCTCTTGCCGCTAGCCCCAGGTACAAAGACTTCGTCAAACCTCACTCCGCCGCGGATCCGGATCTGAGAGAAGATCCCCGGCACCTCTTGATCGCCCAGCTTCACCTTGCCGAAGTCGGCGGTGATCGTCTGTTTAGGCCGCCTCACGAGAAGCCACCTTCTTCCGACATCTCCCAGAGATCGTCTATCAGCTCTTCGGCGTCATCGGCCTTGTCGATATGCACTACCAGGTCGCCCTGGACAATAAATGTCTTGCCGGCCTTCCCGGTCTGGGCTTGCTGGCCTCGTTCGGCAGCGGTCTGCATGATTGTAATAGGCTTCACAGCCAACGTCTCTGGCCGACTCAGCTCCTGCCGGCGTCCGGCCGGTTCATCGGCCATTTGGGACTCGAACACTGCGGTGCCGCGCAGGTCAGGGAGCGAGTTCGGCAGACCAGCGGTCTGATAGAGTGCTTGTCCCTGTAGTGACGGCAGCTCGGGTACCTCACCCAGACTTGGCTCGTATGCAGCCGTACCGGTCACGGGCGGCACCAGCGCCGGCGGCATCATTGTCAGCGCATAGCTTGCCTGGCCAGTGACGGCCGGGGCCGCAGGAGCGGTCAGCGTCGCTTCATA
>LSQX01395819.1_pt3 | contig 10253 bp, 12 predicted proteins | sample 654561 | NCBI WGS metagenome assembly LSQX01 (sample SAMN04489861, study PRJNA283612) | anaerobic digester metagenome | isolation source: 4 biogas reactors fed with cattle manure at either 37C or 55C with and... | place: Denmark: Kongens Lyngby | collected 2014
GGAAACCCCAAGAACATGGCAATCTGTATTGCCTGCTTTATTCGTGATATCGCAGGCAGTGTCGGAATACATAAGGCGGCTGTGGTACAGTATTTTCGCCCGGAAATTGTCGGTATCGTACTCGGTGCAATGATCTTAGCCATCATTAACAAGGAATTCAAGGTGGTCGGGGGATCGTCTCCGATAATTCGTTTTTTTCTTGGGATGATCATGATCATTGGCGCTCTGGTTTTTTTGGGCTGTCCTACCCGGATGGTCATCCGGATGGCTTCTGGAGATATCCCGGCCTGGATCGGTCTGATCGGTTTTGTCGGAGGGGTTGGTACCGGAGCGTTCTTTCTTAAACGAGGATTCACACTCGGTCGGTCCCACAAACAACCGGAAGCCGGCGGCTATGTTGTACCGCTTCTGCTGCTGGTCGGTTTGATCATTGCCGGATTCACCAGTGTATTTTTTGCCAGTGAAGCCGGACCGGGCTCGATGCATGCTCCCCTGCTGATCTCTCTGGCCGGCGGGCTGATCTTCGGTGCCATCGCCCAAAAGACCAGAATGTGTTTTGGTGGTATGTTCCGCGATATTTTCCTGCTGAAAAACTTCAATCTGTTCAGCATCGTGTTCGGTTTCTTCCTAACCCTGCTGGTGTACAATGTCGCGACCGGTCAATTTGAATTCAAAATGAATGGTAACCCGATCGCTCATGCTCAGCATCTGTGGAATATCCTGGGCCTATACATTGTCGGTTTCGCAGCTGTCCTGCTGGGTGGATGTCCTCTACGTCAGCTGATCCTGATGGGCCAGGGAAATACCGACTCAGCGATCACTTTTGTTGGTATGCTGCTGGGTGCAGGACTGGCTCACAGAGCATCTTTGGCCAGCGGCGCTCAAACGGCTGAAGCTGCCGGTGGACCGGGATTGAACGGTAAGATCGCCACCATCGTTTGTATTGTTATTTTGTTTGCTGTAGCACTCTGGAAGTCAAAAAAGAAGGTGACGTATGATTAACTTGGATGCCCGCGGACTGAGTTGTCCGGAACCTTTGATGATGGTAGCCGATGCATTGAAAAAGCATCCCGGCGAAGAAATTGAGGTCCTGGTCAGTGAAATGCACACCAAGACTAATATCGAGAACTATTGTCAGGATCATGGTCATCAGGTGGAAGTGACACCACAGGATTTCGATATTCAGATTGTGATCAAATGAGACAGAAGACCCACAGCCTGATTATCAGTTTTCCCACCACAGCTGATGCCATGGCGATGGAACAGATCGCCAAGCTGTATCAGATCGATGGCAAACTGATCCCGGTGCCGCATTTTATGTCGACCGGTTGTGGAATGGCGTGGAAAGGCTTACCTGATGATCAGGAAAAAACGATCCAGCTGCTGAAAGATAAGCGGGTGGAATGGGAAGAAGTCGAATGCCTGGAGTATTAACTCCAGGTTTTTTTATTATAAGAATGATCGACCTATGATGAAACGCTAAAACAGGGTATGTAAAGAACAACAGACATAAACAAGGAAATCAGTTTTGGAGGTTGAGCATGGTCGAACATAACATTCATCTGGGAATGGTATCCCACTATGAAAAAGAGCTGCTCTTTTCACGAAGCCCGGTATCACAGGATTTAGAATATCTATTGGCAACACCTCAAATCATTGAGGTGATCATTGAAGCCGCTTCACGAATGCTTGATCCACTTCTGCCGGATCCATACATTACCATTGGAACCAAAATAGATTTTACCCATGAAAAACCCACCCTGGTAATGGATGGTCGGCCTGTCCGAACGGAATTGAGGGTGGAGGAGATCAAAGGCACCAAGATTTTGCTTGATGTTAAATGCTTTGATGGGATTGGACAGATCGGGTTTGGTAAATATGAACGAGCGATTGTTGACAAGGAAAGACTCCGTTTTGCGACGTATCGTCGGGCGGAGCAGGCAATGTTTTAGAAAAACAAATACCTAACGACCGTAGGGATCCATTCAAAGGGTCCCTTTTTGAGTCTAATAAAACATAATCTTGTGTAAAGGTTTAAAACATCAAGGCCCGGACAACACCAAATAAGGCGGCTGCTCCGATAAGCCATGTCGGGTTGATCTTGGTGCGAAGAAACACCACCAAGCTGATCGCTGTGACTGCGATAGAGTAGATATTATCGAGATGGATCCTGGCTAAGGTAAAAGTAACGGCTGCCATCAGACCCAATGACGATGCGTTGACTCCATCAAGAAAAATCGACAGGAGCTTGTTATCCCGCAGCCGGTGCATGTGGGGTATCAACAGGCTGATAAAAGCAAAGCTGGCGATAAAGATACCAACCGTTGCCACAATCGAACCGGGGATGCCATGCATCAAATAGCCGACAAAGGTCGATGCGGTAAACAGCGGGCCCGGTGTGAATTGACCGACAGCGACGGCATCGATCAATTGTTTTGAGTTGATCAGGCCGGTTTCAACGAATGTCGATTGGATAAAGGCCAATAAAACATAACCTGTACCGTAGAGAAATGTCCCGATCTTTAAAAAACCGAAAAAGATGATTGACAGGGAGACCGGTTCAACGGCCATGGTCCGACTGGTTTTCCGGTACAGCCACATGATCAGTGCTCCGGCAACAAGGATCGGTAGTTCGCTGACGCCAAATAAGGAAGCCGCAGCCGCTCCGATTCCAATGACAATGCTCATGGGAGAGGTGATAAAGTTTTTCGAAAAGCGAAACAGGGCGGACACGATGACTGCCAGGATGACTGGCATCAACGCATTGAAGATACCTTCCATCCAACTGACATCACCAAAATAGACATATACCATTGCTAAAGACAGGGTGATCAAAAAAGCCGGGAAGATGAAGCCTGCTGCGGCCAGGACTAAGCCCAGGTAGCCCCCCTTGATATAACCGACGGCTATCGCCAATTCGGTCGAGTTGGGTCCGGGGATCAGGTTGGTGAAACCGATCAGGTCGAGAAATTGTTGTCGGGTGACCCATTTTCTTTTTTCGATAAATTCCGTTTCCATTAATCCAATGTGTGCCGCCGGTCCACCGAAGGCGGTCCAGCCGAGTTTAAAAAAAGCTAAGAATATTTCTTTCATGTTTCTCCTGTGCGGTATAATAAGCCTATGAAAGAGCGAATAAATACGTATACCGTAGTTGATGTCGAGACGGCCAATCGGGCGAATGATACCATTTGTTCGATCGGACTGGTTAGGGTAGTCGATGGTCATATTGCTGATGAGTTTTATTCTCTGGTTAATCCGGAGGATCATTTTGACATGAGCAATATCGCTATTCATGGTATTACCCCAAATTTAGTTGCTGATGCTCCAACATTCGGAGAACTTTACCCAGTCTTAAAGAACTATCTCGAACGGACAGTTGTAGTGGCTCATAATGCGACGTTTGATCTAAGTGTTCTGAGGAAGAATATGCTCCGTTATGGTATCTATGCCCACGAGTATTGCTATGTCTGTACTGTGGTCATGGGCAGAAGGGCTTTTCCCCATCTGAAGCGCCACAATCTGGCTGCACTCAGCCATTATTTGGATATTGATCTACTCAACCATCATCACGCCCTGGATGATGCCAAAGCAGCCCAGGAGATCTTTGAATCGATCCAGCGAAAAGTATCGATCGGTCCGAAACAACTCAAAACGTATCACTTAAAAGAAGAACAGGTGATATCATTATCACCTGAGCACCTGGAAATGATCCTTGAGGGTCTGGCAGAGGTTATGCAGCAAAACGATCTGCTCAGTGCTCTGAATATGTGGTACGAAGACAATCAGATTTTTCAGGATGCCTATCCGATCTCGAACTTCCTCAATTTGACTGATGCAGTTCTGGCCGATGGTGTGATCACAGAAAGTGAAAAGCAGATCCTGCAACACTGGTACCATGACATGAAAGCTTATCTGAAGCGGCTAAAGCGTGAAAATGTCAGCCTAAAAGCTCAGACATAAAATAATTTGTTATCTGTCGTTTTATCGGGTAAATATCGGTAGACGAGAAAGGATACAATATGGGATTATTTTCGTGGATTATTGTTGGAGCCATTGCAGGCTATCTAGCTAATCTATATATGAAGACCGGTCAGAAAGATCTGATCATGCAGGTGCTCCAGGGTATGGCGGGAGCTGCCATTGGTGGTTTCATTGCCGGATTTATCGGCCTGGGCACATCGAGTGGCATTACTTTGGGCAATATCATCTTTGCAACCCTGGGTTCAGTCATACTGATCTGGGCATTGAGAAAGTTTGGCCGGAGAAGGTAACACTTCAGGTCAATTTCAATGACGAACAAACGCCTTAATAAAAGAGAGGCGTTTTTTGTTTGTTATTATTTGGTAATTTATATTAGAATTGCACTATAATGAGTATCGTTGCTAGAGAATAAACATCGCGGTACAATTTCAACACTTTGTAAGGATTGAATGCAACAACGATAAAAAATTTTGACTGCCAAGGAGCCCTATGGTGAAACGACAATATATAGCTAGAAGACACCGGAATGTCACACTACCACCTCTGAGTAAGACCGATGAGATGTCGCGTCGATATGATGATGTGATCGACCTGAGTGTGGGCGATCCCGATATGGCCTGCGACAGAGAGATCATTGAGCAAATGTATGCCGATGCTCTGGCCGGTCATACAAAATATACTGAATTTCAGGGAGACGGTGAGCTGCGGACAGCGATTTGCCGAGCATATCAGGAAGACTATAACTGCCTATTTGACAAAGATAACATCATGATCACCTCCGGTGGTACCCACGCTATGTTTTTGTTGATGGAATCAGTCCTTGATGAAGGTGATGAAGTGATCGTGATCGCACCATTTTACACCTATTACGAGCCCCAGATCCAACTGGGTAGGGGAAAGATGGTAATATATCACACCGACAAAGACAATGATTTTGAGCTGAATGTAACAGACTTGGAACAATTGATCACACCAAAGACAAAGGCTGTCATTGTCAACACACCAAATAATCCGACGGGAAGAGTCTATCATGAATCCAGTATTAAACAGTTGATTGCACTGGCAGATCAGCATGATTTCCTGATCATCGCCGATGATATCTATTCCGCCTTAAACTTTACCGATCGCACGACCCCGATCCACTGCTACGACAGTACCAATCCCAGGATCATCACGGTCTACAGTTTTTCCAAAGACTTCCTGATGACAGGCTTTCGTCTGGGATACGTGGTAGCTGATCGGGAGATTATCAAGACTCTCAGGAATGTCAATGAGGCGGTCAATTTTACCGTTAATGCCATGGCCCAAAGGGCGGGCATCTATGCTCTGCAAAAAAGACATGCTATCTGGTCAGAATTGGCAGTGGAGTATAAAAAACGGGCTGACGATGCCTATCATAGAATCAAGCAGATGAAGAATATGNNTACAAGCCGGAAGGCACCTTCTACCTGTTTGTCGATATCCGTCAAACCGGTCTGACATCGGAAGAGGTTTGGGAAATGATGCTTGATCAGGCCCATGTACTGGTCCAACCGGGATCAGGCTTTGGCGTTGCCGGGGAAGGCTTTCTACGTATCGCCCTGACATGCGATGTCGAGGTGTTGACAGAAGCGTTTGATCGGATCGAGCAAATGGATATCTTTCGTTAAGCAAAAACTGATAAATCTTTTTTCCTTTGCTTGACTACCACTGAGCGTTATTATAGAATATGCGGTATATAACTAATAGTAATGAAGAAGATCAGTAGATGTAAGATAACCGACAGGAAGTGGTCACAGACTGAGACGACCACCGGTGATTCCCATCGAACCGGCTTTGGAACTGGCAGTGAACCTGTCCGTAGGCGGCGTTAACGCTTTAAGGATTCTTAGGAATCGAATTTGGGTGGTACCACGGCTTTCGTCCCTTACGAAAGCCTTTTTATTTTTTTAGGAGGAAAACATGCGCTTAAAGGACAATTACTTTTTTACGATTCGCGAACACGTCAATGACGAAGAATCTGACAGCGGCAATCTGCTGGTTCGCGCCGGCTACATCAGAAAGAGTTCCAGTGGACACTATGTGATGTTGCCATTAGGTCTGAAAACGCTGAGAAAACTGGAAAACATTGTTCACGAAGAAATGGCTGCGACAGGAGCATTAGAGGTTCACATGCCTCATATGATGCCGGAAGAAGTCTATATTGATAGCGGACGTCGTGAAGCATTTGGCGACAGCATGTTCTCTTTACGCGATCGCAACTGGCGACCGATGGTCTTAGGACCGACTCACGAAGAACTGTTTGCCGATGCCGGCGGGATGTATATCAAAAGCTACAAAGACCTGCCGATCGTGCTCTATCAGATGCAGACAAAATTCCGCGATGAACCGCGTCCCCGCTACGGGTTGATTCGGACCCGCGAGTTTGTCATGAAGGACTCCTATACCTTTGATAAAGATCAGGCCGGTTTGGACCTGGCTTATCAAAAGCAGTTTGATGCCTACAAACGGATCTTTGATCGCATGGGACTGAATTATGTTATCGTCAAGGCGGATTCGGGTGTCATGGGCGGTCAGTTGAGTGAAGAATTCCAGGCCCTGTCTCCGATCGGTGAAGACATTCTGGTCCTGCAGGAAGACTCGGATTATGCCCAAAACATTGAAATTGCCAACTGTGTCCCGAGTTCCGAAGAATCGACCGAAGAAAAACTGCCGATGGAAAAGATCTATACACCTGATGCAGGAACAATTGAAGATGTCAGTAACTTTATCGGTGCACCGGCCCATAAATTTGTCAAGTCACTGATCTATTTGATCGATGGCGAGCCTTATTGTCTGTGTGTCCGGGGTGACCACGAAGTCAATGAAAATAAAGTCTTAAAATTGGTTGGCGGACTTGAGATCGAAATGGCGCCGGCTCATGTAGTCGAGGAAATTTCCGGAGCGTCTGTCGGCTTTGCCGGCCCGATCGATCTTCCCTGTCCTACCATCATTGACCAGGAGATTCCGTTGTTACACAATGTGATTGTTGGTGCAAACGAGACCGATCATCACTTTAAGAACGCCAATATTGAAGATATGAAGTATGACAAGATAGCTGATATCCGACTGATCGTTGAAGGCGACATGTGTGAAAACGGCGCCGGACCGGTCGTGTTCAAGCACGGTATCGAAGTCGGTAATACCTTCAAGCTGGGAGATAAATATTCCATCGCCATGAATCTTTACTATACCGACAAAGATGGCAAACGTGTCCCCTGTATGATGGGTTCCTACGGTATTGGACCTGCCCGCTGCATGGCAGCGATCGTGGAACAAAACAATGAAGAAAATGCCATCCTGTGGCCGAAAAATATTGCCCCGATCCAGGTAGCCATTGTCGTCATCAACATGAAAGACGAAAACCAGGTGGCACTAGGTGAGAAACTGTATCAGGAAGTCAAAGCCCTGGGCTATGACGTGGTACTCGATGACCGGGATGAACGAGCCGGTGTCAAATTCAACGATATGGAGCTGGTCGGTGCTTACCTCCGAGTCACGATCGGTAATAAAGCGGCCAAGGGTCTGGTTGAGTTGAAAGAAATTCGACACGATTCCGAAGACGTCGCAATCGATGAAGTAGTAAACGTAATAAAACAGAAAATGTCCTAGATAGTAACTTGAGACTTGATCGCCTCCCCCGCGGTCAAGTCTCTTTTTTATTTTTAGCGGGACAGCAAAGTCTCCCGGGGTATAACTAATCGAGAGACTTGTCTTACCGGGAGGAGACAATGACATATACTATTGACCTCATACCAAGTGAAATCAATCAACATTTTGTCCTGCCTATACCGACAGAAATCAGCCGGGAATTTGCGTCCCGCGGACCGGTCATGATCAAAGGTAAATTGGATGGAATTGCTCTGACTGCTCCCCTGGAGCCCGACGGCCGGGGCAGTCACTTTTTATTGCTCAGTGATGAACTGGTGAAAGGAAATATCAAGCCGGATCAATCTGTCAAGTTTGAATTTTCAATCACCCAGGAATGGATCGAACCTGATATTCCCCGGGATATCAAAGACCAAATAACGGAAGCCCAACTTATCGAGGTTTGGACCGGTCTGACAGTCAAAGCTCGTTGGGAATGGTTGCGCTGGATCCGTTCCACTCGTAATCCGGTCACCCGGAACCGACGGATCACAGTGGCTGTTGCTAAGCTCCAACAAGGAGAACGCCGCCCCTGTTGTTTCAATTCAGCCAGTTGTACTTTACCTGAAATCTCAAAGTCCGGAGTGCTGGACTTACCATGATGTTTATCCTGTAAAGAAGACACTTGGTGTTTTGTTTAGGATAAATATTGTTTGTCGGAATAATTACCATGAATTGAAACTTTCTCCGTGACGTATCACTAATAACCGAGCAAGTGGGTTACGAAGAGGATAAGACTTTGTTATAATGAAACCACAGAGTGCAGTCAGTAAAGGGAGGAAATCAATGGCATCAACCATGCGGCCCAGGGGCAACCTGGGGCTTGTAGCTTTAGAAAGTGCGAAGGAACTGGGCAATTTATTAAATCAGCATCTGCTTGAGATCCGGGAAGCCGAAGACGCCAATTATGATCGTGATGGTAACCCGGTCGACAATTACCTGGTGGCAACCACCAGCACCCGGTTTTCCAATGGTGAAGGCAAAGTCACACTATCAGAAACAGCTCGGGGACGCGATATGTATATCCTGGCTGATGTATCGAATTATTCTGTCAGCTATAAAATGTTCGGCCAAGAAGTCCCCTGTGGACCGGATGAACATTTTCAGGATATCAAGCGGGCATTATCTGCCATGAGCGGCCGGGCTAGACATGTGACAGTCATCATGCCCAAATTATATGCCTCGCTGCAACATCGGAAAAAAGCCAGAGAATCTCTTGATTGTGCCATGGCTCTGCAAGATCTTGAGCGGTTGGGCGTCAATGAGATCGTCACCTTCGATGCCCATGACCCGACGATCCAAAATGCCATTCCTCAAGTTTCGTTTTTAAACATCTATCCAACACTGGAAATCCTAAAGCAATTCTTGGACAGTCAGCTTTGGCTGCTGTCCGATAAGGAAAAGCTGCTGGTCATCTCACCCGATACCGGTGCGATGGATCGGGCGATCTATTATGCCGGCGTCCTGGGACTCGATGTCGGTCTGTTCTATAAACGACGCGATCACTCGCGGATCGTCGATGGCCGAAACCCGATCGTCCAGCACGAATACCTGGGCCGTGATGTCGATGGCATCAATGTCTTGATCGTGGACGATATGATCAACTCCGGTGAGACGGTGTTCGATATCGGGCGGGAGCTTCGGGCCAAGGGTGCCAAGAGCATCTTTGTGGCCGCAACCTTTGGTTTCTTTACCGAAGGGGCCGCCAAATTCCAAAAGGCGTATGATGAGGGCATCATCGATCAGGTCTATACGACCAATCTGTCCTATGTCCCGCCGGAGATCCGAAACTCCGATTGGTTCACCCTGGTCGATCAGAGCAAATATCTGGCCAAGTTCATCCATCAGCTGAACTTCGACCGCTCGGCCTCAGGTCTGCTCGATGCCACCAAGGGCATCCGCTCCTTCCTGATCGAGCATGGCGTGGATCCGGATACCCGGGCGACCTATCCGACCAAATAAAGCGCTTCGGCGCTTTTTTTGAGGACGCTATGGCACAGATCATTTTGATATCCGGCATCCCGGGCAGCGGCAAGACTACCGTTTCATTGGCTTTGGCGAAGCATTTCAAGCGCTTGGCGCTGATTGAAGGAGACGTCATCCAGCATGTCCTGACCTTTCGGGGCTGTGTCGGTCCGATGGCCGATCCGACGCCTGAGAGTGAGCGTCAGTACCGCTTACGCTGGCAGAATTGTCTCAGTCTGGCCAAAAACTTCTATGATGAAGGCTTTACGGTCATCTTGGAGCAGGTGGCCGAGCCAAAGTGGATCGAGTGGTTTCGAGATCATTTGGCGGGGCGGACGCTCTCAGTCATTACGCTCCTTCCCCGGGTCGAGGTGGCACTGGCCAGAGACCGGGATCGGCAGGGTAAAACCGTCGCCGAGCGCTATACATTTCTAGATGACAGACTACGCCGAGGCCGTCTCGGCTATCACTTAGATACATCCGAGCTGACCGTGACCCAAACAGTGGAGCGGATCCTGCAAGAGGGGATCGCGCTCGGTCGACTCGAATCGGAGGAAATATGACCGACCTGACCAAGCTCCTACAATCGCTCTCCAATGCCTTCGGGCCACCCGGCTTTGAAGACGAGGTGGTTGAGATCC
>LSQX01230822.1_pt3 | contig 10252 bp, 10 predicted proteins | sample 654561 | NCBI WGS metagenome assembly LSQX01 (sample SAMN04489861, study PRJNA283612) | anaerobic digester metagenome | isolation source: 4 biogas reactors fed with cattle manure at either 37C or 55C with and... | place: Denmark: Kongens Lyngby | collected 2014
ACGTTCGGCCCGCTGGTCAGGCAGGACTGGGATCATGAGGTCGATCAGTTCCACCTCAACGCCACCGCCGTGCACCGGCTCACGCGCGCGGTTCTCGACGGCATGCTGTCCCGACGCTCCGGCGCGATCTGCAACGTCGGTTCCGCGGCGGGCAACGTGCCGATCCCGAACAACGCGACGTACGTGTTCACGAAGGCCGGCGTCAACGCCTTCACGGAGGCGCTGCACTACGAACTCAAGGGCACCGGCGTGACGTGCACGCTGCTCGCGCCGGGTCCGGTGCGGGACGCGGTGGTGCCGGAGGAGGAGAAGTCGATCGTCGACAGGGTGGTCCCCGATTTCCTGTGGACCACCTACGAGTCCTGCTCCCGCGAGACCCTCGAGGCGATGGCGAAGAACCAGCGCCGTGTCGTCCCGGGGCCGCTGAGCAAGGCGATGAACGCGATCTCCAAGGTGGCGCCGACGGGGCTGCTCGCCCCGCTGATCGGCCGTTTCTACGCGAAGATGGGAGCCTGACGTGAACGTCGCACCAAAGAATGACCGCCTCGTGTGGGTCGACCTGGAGATGACCGGTCTCGACCCTGACAGGCACGTCATCGTCGAGATCGCCGCGCTGGTGACCGACGCGAACCTGCAGATCATCGGCGAGGGCGTCGACCTGGTCGTCCACGCCACCGAGGAGGAACTGGCGGAGATGGACGATTTCGTCACCAACATGCACGAATCCTCCGGCCTCACCGAGCAGATCCGCACCTCCACCGTGAGCATGGAGGAGGCCGAGGACGCCGTGCTCGCCCTCATCGCGGAGCACTGCAGCCCCGAACACCCCGCCCCGCTGGCCGGCAACTCCATCGCCACCGACCGGGCTTTCCTCCGCGCGCAGATGCCGCGTCTCGACGCCGCCCTGCACTACCGCATGGTCGACGTCTCCTCCATCAAGGAACTGGCACGCCGCTGGTTCCCGAAGGCGTACTTCAACCAGCCGGAGAAGGGACTGGCCCACCGCGCGCTGGCGGACATCGTGGAGTCCATCCGCGAACTCGACTACTACCGACGCTCCGTCTTCGTCCCCGCGCCGGGCCCGGAGTCCGCCGCCGCAGCCGAGTGTTCGGCGGCCGCAACCGCCCACTACCAGCGGTTTTTGTAATTCGGGGATAATGGGTTAATCTGTAGTCCGCTGCGATACAGCAGCGATGGTGGCTGTAGTTCAGTTGGTAGAGCACCAGGTTGTGATCCTGGGTGTCGCGGGTTCGAGCCCCGTCAGCCACCCCTAGGGAAACGCCCTCCGGCTTCGTGCCGGAGGGCGTTTCGCATTTCCCACACGCAGGGTCGAGAGGACATGGTCGGGGCCGGAGTGGTCTCGAACGTGCACCGCGCCTGGCGGACTGGTCCCGACCATGTGATCCCGCACCAGCGAAGGGCGCTCCCCGCCCCGCCCATCTCCTATACTGTCGGCGCCAGTCAACCAAAGGAGAGAACATGACGTTCAGCATGGACAAGGGCAACGAGTTCGTCGCGGAGACCCAGTCGCCGGAGGGCGCGGCGGCCTGGAAGGAGCAGCTCGACGCCTTCGCGCCGGGCGCGTCCGACTGGGTCGTCGGTGCCGTGTTCGGCGGCACCTACCAGCGGGAGGGCATCGACCTGCGCACCCGCCAGCTGCTCAACATCGCCGCGCTGGCCGCGATGGGTGGCGTTGAGCCGCAGCTCACGGGCCACATCAAGACGGCTCTCGACGTGGCCGGGATGAGCCGGCAGGAGGTCGGCGAGTCCATCGTCCACCTCATGCCGTACATCGGCGTGCCCAAGACGCTGGCCGCCATGCGCTGCATGAAGGCCGCCGTCGAGGGCTGACCCCCTACTCCGAGAGGTGCCCGCGCAGCGTCGTCCCCTGGTAGGAGGTGCGGAACACGCCGCGCTCCTGCAGGACGGGGATGACCATGTCGACGAAGTCCTCGATGCCGGCGGGCAGGGACGGCGGCATGAGGTTGAAGCCGTCGGCGCCGCCCTCCTCGACCCAGCGCTGCATCTCGTCGGCGATCTGCTCGGGCGTGCCCACGAAGGTGGCGTGCCCGCCGCCGGCGGCGAGGTAGCCCAGCAGCTCACGGACGGTGGGCTGGCGGGACTCGATGATGCGCAGGATCGTCGCGTAGCGGCCCTGCGGTCCGGTGAACTCCTCCAGTGGCGGCAGCGGAGGCACAGGGGCATCGAGTTCCCACTCCGAGGTGTCCTGCTGGATGAAGTACTCCAGCCCCCGCAGGGCGTCCGCGACGGGCAGCAGCTCGTTGAGCGCGCGCTGCTTGGCGCGGGCCTCCTCCTCGGTGCGGCCGACATAGGTGACCAGGCCGGGCATGACGATCAGCCCGTCCGGGTCGCGGCCCAGCTCCTGTGCCCGGCGGCGGACGTCGAGGCGGTACTCGCGGGCCATCTCCAGGTCCCACGCCACGGCGTAGATGCCCTCGGCGTAGCGGGCCGCCAGGTCGCGCCCCGGCTCGGAGGCCCCGGCCTGGAACAGGACGGGGCGGCCCTGCGGGCCGGCGGGGATGTTGAGCGGACCGGCGACGTCGAAGAAGTCGCCGGAGTGGTGGGGCGTCGACAAGCGGGAGGCGTCGGCCCAGGACTCGTCGCACACGACGGCGTCGGCCGGGAAGGAGTCCCACAGGTCGTTGACCACGCGGATGAACTCGTCGGCGCGGGCGTAGCGCTCGGCGTGCGGCGGGAGGGCCGGCATGCCGTGGTTGCGGGCCTCGTCGTCGCCCATGGAGGTGACGACGTTGATCCCGGCGCGCCCACCGGAGATGTGGTCGAGGCTGGCCAGGAGGCGGGCGGCGTGGAACGGGGGCCAGAAGGTCGCGGAGATGGTCGTGACCAGGCCGATGTGTTCCGTGGCGCGGGCCAGGGCGGTGAGCGTGGTCACCGGCTCCAGGAACCAGGCGGGGCCACCGCCGACGCCGCCGATCGCCGCGGACTGGCCGTCGGCGAGGAAGAAGGCGTCGAGGCAGCCGCGCTCGGCGATCTGCGCGAGCTCCTCCCAGTAGGTGATGTCACCGAGGCGGTGCACCGAGGAGTCCTCCGCACGCCAGGCAGAGGTGTGGTGTCCCGCCGCGAAGGCGAAGAGGTTGATGTGCACCGGACTAGTCCTTGACCAGGCCGCCGTCGACGACCAGGTTCTGGCCGGTGATGGAGCGTGCCCACGGGGAGGCGAAGAAGAGGATCGCGTCGGCGAACTCCTCCGGGGTGGTCACCGACTGCAGCGGGGTGCCCTGCGCGATGAAGTCGAACACCTCGTCCGGGGTGGCGGCGGAGGCGTCCGTCTTGCGCAGCAGGCCACCGGACAGCATGTTGACGGTGACGCCACGGGGGCCCAGGTCGGCGGCGAGGGTGCGGGTGAGGGAGAGCAGGGCGGCCTTCGCGGCGGTGTAGTCGTGGTACGGCACGACCGGGTACTGGAAGAGGTTGGTGCCGATGGTGATGATGCGGCCCGACCCGAACTCGTCGAAGCCCGGCAGCGCGGCCTGGGTGACGTTGAGGGTGCCCTGGACGGCGCCGGCGAACTGGCTCTCGAAACGCCCGTAGGTGATCTCGTCGGCCTTCGGGCGGGCGTCGCCGTCAAAGGAGAAGTCGATGAGGGCGTTGGACACGACGGTGGTCACGGGCGCGCCGAACGCCTCCCGGGCCTGCGCGAACAGGGCGTCGATCTGCGCGCGGTCACGGACGTCCGCCTGGATGGCGACCGCCTGCCCCGGGTGCTTCGCGACGAGCGCCTCCGCCTCCTCCGCCGAGGAGAAGTAGTTGATCACGACCTTGGCGCCCTCGCGCAGGAACGCCTCGGTGACGGCCTTGCCGAGCCCGCGGGCTCCGCCGGTGACCAGCACGATCTGCTCGTTGATGGGTGTTGCGGTGATGGACATGCGTACGCCTTTCTCGGGGAGAAGGCGAAGGTAGCGCCTCGTGGACATTCCCTTCGCCAGCATTAACTGGATCAGGTTCGACGGGTGTGTTCTCAGCTGCCCTCTTCAGGGGCAGCACCCCGTGTCACGTGACCGCCACCATACCAATCCGCGGGGGCTAGCCTGCCGGTAGGTCCGGAGCCAGGAACTCCCACCCCGTGATCACCAGGCCGAGGTCTCGTCGGCGTTGCCCTTCTTCCACGTCTCCCACGGAATGTTCCAGTCACCGAGGCCGTCCCAGCCGGAGAGGGTCCCGCCGACGGTGTTGCGCACCACGACGGGATCCCCGCGCTTGACGGTGTTCTGGAACCACTGCGCGGCCTCGTCGGTGACGTTGATGCAGCCGTGGGAGACGTTGCGGTAGCCCTGGTCCCCCACCGACCACGGGGCGCCGTGCACGTAGATGCCCGACCAGGACATCTGCGTGGCGTAGGCGACCTTCGTCTTGTAGCCGCCCTGGTCGTAGGCGAGGCCGTAGGTCATGGAGTCCATGATCATCGACTCCAGCTGGTCACCGACGATGTACGTGCCGTTCGGCGTGGCCCAGCGTTCCGTGTCCCGCCCCAGCGACACCGGGATGGTGCGCAGCACCTCACCGTTGCGGGAGACGGTCATGGTCTTGGTGGCGTCGTCGACGACGGTGCGCACGTCCTCGCCGATGGTGAAGCTCATCGCGTTGTCCTGCGAGCCCCACACACCGCCGCCGAGGTTCCGGCCGTAGAGGTCGGCCTCGACGGTGACCTCCGTGCCCGGGGTCCAGAACTCCGCCGGCCGCCAGCGCAGCTCGGAGTTGTTCAGCCAGTAGAACGCGCCCTCCACGGGCGGCGAGGTGGTCACGGTGATGGCGTCCTGCGCCGCCTGACGGTCCTTGATGGGGGCACCGAAACGCATGGTGATGGTCTGCGCGACGCCGACCACGGCACCGTCGAGAGGCGCCAGGGCGACACCGCTTGTCGACGCCGGGTCGGGCGTCGAGAAGCTCACCGTCGTCCTCTGCCCCGCCCGGTCCTCCGCGACGACCTTGTACGTGCGGTGGTAGCCGAGCACCTCCGTGGTGGTCCACGTCCGGCCGTCCGCCGACAGCTCCGACTCCACGACCTTGCCGTCCTGGTTGGTCATGGTGACCGAACGCAGCCCCTCCTCCGAGGTGACGGTGACCGGCTCCGTCGGATCGTGGTCCCGGGCCCCGTCCTTCACCGACACCAGCGTCGGCGCCGGGGCGACGGAGGTCTCCACCGCCGTCCCGCTTGCCGACGACCCCTCGATCGTGCAGCCCGCCACCAGGCCGCCGACCAGTACGGCCGCGACCGCCCCTGCTCCGAACCGCCGCAGCGGGATGAAACCGAACCTCAAGAGAATTCCTCTGCCCTGGTACGGGGCGCACCGTCCGCGCCCCACTCAATACGTGACAGCGTAACCGTTCCGGGGAGGGCTGACCAAGATTCCATCATGAACCATGCTTTTAAGACGTGCATGACATGCCTCAAAAACGCCTTTTGACCTGGCGATTTGTCAGGCTACATGATTGCCTGTTATATTTTTCTTCGTTGCCCGGACAGCCCGAGACAAAGGGAAGAACGGAAAACGGAAAGCGCCATTAGCTCAATTGGTAGAGCAACTGACTCTTAATCAGTGGGTTCGGGGTTCGATTCCCTGATGGCGCACAACAAGGACAGGCCCCGCAGTGTTTCACTGCGGGGCCTGTTGCGTTGCGTCCTCGGACCCCAGACAACGTCGAGATCACATCGTCGGGAGGAGCCCCGCCACGCCGCGCACGTTCGAGACCACATGTGCTTCCGACCATCTGGTCTCGAACTTGTCTGGCGCCCTACAGCAGCGCCACCGCACCGAACAGCGTCAGCGCCACCGCGACGATGTAGCCGGCCAGCTTCACCATCAGCTCCTGCCGCTCCCGCATCCACTCGAAGGCGCGCCCGAAGGCGGAGTACGGGTACGCGCGCACCATGCCGACGAACACCGCCGACACGGTGGGCAGGCTGAGCGCCAGGCTGGCGTAGACGACGAGGCCGACGTAGCGCACCGCCACGTGATAGTCACCGGCGGAGAGGTACGCCAGGCCGGTGAAGAACGGCACGGAGGTGGCGGACTGCACCGCGCCGAGGATGAAGCCGACGAGCACCGTCTTCGCGGAGGGCGCCTGCAGGGGCTCCAGGATCCGGCGGACCAGGGGCGAGTCCCCGTCGCCGGAGCTGCGGAGGGTGAGCAGGAAGGTGATCACGCCGGTGGCGATGAGCAGGATGCCGAACACCGGGGACTCCAGGGCCCGTTGCACCAGGTCGCCCAGCCCGTCGAAGACCAGCATGGTGACGAGGGAGAGGACGAAGACGCCGAACCAGTCGCCGGCGACGAGGAGGGTGACGATGCGTCGGTAGGCGGCGTTGCGGGGCAGCATGACGCCGAGGGCGACGATGACGCCGATGAGGAGGGCGTTGAGGGAGTCCAGCAACCCGAAGGACACGGCCTGGAGCACTAGATTCTCACCTCGTGGTGGTTGTTGCGCATAGGACGACCCTACAGTCCGGTGGCGGTGCGGACCTTCTCCAGCTGCGCCTCGAAGGCCCGGTGCACGAGGTCCTCGCTGAGCTGGTGGCCGGCGGCCAGGACGCCGTTGCTGCCGGCGAAGTCCTGGAGGATGACGATGTCGAGGATCCGGCCGTCGTCGCCGGTGGCGGTGACGTGCATGCCGGGGTGGAGTCCCTGCACGGCGGTGACGTCGTAGGTGACGTGGTGGGCGTCGTCACGCACGGGCCGGTCGCAGTGGGTGACGATGTCCCCGTAGATGCGCGCGGCGTCGACGACGGTGTCGGTGGAGAAGAGGCCGATCTCGAGGCTGCCGGCGTCGGCGGTGAAGAGTCGGCTGGAGGAGGCGTGCGGGAGGAAGCGGGCGTGCAGGCCGGCGCGGATCGCCTCGGCGCAGGGGCCTTCCGTCTGGATGTCGGGCATGACGGTGCTCAGGCTCATGGTCCCCTCCCCCGCCTCGACGGGCTCCCCGGCGACGGCCTGCGGGAGGCCGGTCTCGGCGGCGGTGAGGAGCAGGGCGGTGAGTTCCCCGGCCTCGAGGAGGTCGGAGGCGGGTTCGGTGGTGCATGCCCCGAGGAGGGTGCAGGCTGCGACCGCCGTCAGCACCGCGGCGAGCCGGCCTCCTCGTAACATGAAAACCCCCTGAGAAAATTAGTCTCCCTCAGTATAGTCCTCACAGACTCAGAGAACGTCAACCGTGTCGACGAGAGTGCCGTCCGAGAACTCGAGATTCGTCACCACTCCGTCGGGGTCGAAGATGGAGCACCGGAAGCCGTCCTCCCGGAGCCGGCGCAGCCCTTCCTTCACCATGCGCCGTCCCATCCGGTTGAAGGAGGTGACGCGGGAGACGTCGAGCACCAGGCGCGTGCCGCCCAGGTTGTGGGCGGACAGTTCGTGGAGGATGTTCTCCGCGGCGGTGAAGTTGATCGTGCCCTGCAGGCGGATGACCGTGTCGTCGCCGTCGCGGGTGATCGACCGCACCCCGGGGACGGACTGCTGGTCGGCGGACATGAGGTGCAGTCCCATGTCGTGGGAGAGGAGCTCGAACATCCGCACCCCACGCACGGAGTTGCCCTGCGAGTCCAGGCGGGGCGAGAAGGACGCGATCCCCAGCTGGCCGGGCAGCGTCCCGATGAGCCCGCCGGACACCCCGGACTTCGCGGGGATGCCCACACCGGCCATCCAGCGTCCGGCGCCGTCGTACATACCGGCGGAGCTCATCACGGCGAGGGTGAGGCGGCAGGCCTCAGGGCTGAGGAGTCTCTCGCCGGTGACGGGCTGGACGCCTCCGGTGGCCAGCGTCGCGGACATGACGGCGAGGTCGCGGGTGGTGACCAGGATCGAGCACTGGTCCGTGTAGCTGCGGACCGCGTCGTGGGCGCTGTCGCGGATGATGCCGTAACTGCGGAGCATGTGCGCGATGGAGAGGTTGCGGTCGGCGCCGGCGAGTTCGGAGGCGGAGAGGGCGGCGTCGATACGCAGTTCCCGTCCGGCGAGGCGGGAGAACAGGTCCCGGATCTTCTCGACGCGCTCCTCCACCGACGAGTCCACCCCGTTGATCAGCTGGTTCACGGCGATCGCCCCGGCGTTGATCATCGGGTTGACGGGCCGGTTGTCGTTGTCGTCGAGAGAGAGTTCGTTGAAGGCCTCGCCGGAGGGTTCCAGGCCGACGACCTCCATGACGGCGTCGGTCCCGAGTTCCTGCAGCGCCAGGGCGAAGACGAAGGGCTTGGAGATCGACTGGATCGTAAACTCCACGTCGGCGTGTTCACCGGCGGAGTACACGTGCCCGCTGGTGGTGCACAGGGCGAGGGCGAGGCGGTCGGGGTCGGCCCCGGCCAGTTCGGGGATGTAGTCGGCGACCTCACCGCCGTCCGAGTCCCGGACGTGGTCGAGGATCTCCGTGAGGTACTCGGGGATCGGCATCTTCATGCGGCCGAGCCTACCGACCACGCCGGGGCCGCTAGTGTCGGGAAATATGAGGAACAGGCACATCGTCGTCATGGGGGTCTCCGGCGCCGGCAAGAGCACCGTCGGGGAACTGCTCGCCGCCCGCCTGGGCGTGCCCTACCGGGACGGCGACGACCTGCACCTGCCCGGGAGCATCACGAAGATGTCCGCCGGCGTCCCGCTTCTCGACGCCGACCGCCTCCCCTGGCTCCACCGCGTCGGCGGGTGGCTGGCCGCCCGCCACGACGGCGGGGTCATCGCCTGCTCCGCGCTGCGTCGCTCCTACCGGGACCTCATCCGCGAGGCCTGCCCCGACGCGGTGTTCGTCCACGTCCACGGCCCGCGGGAGCTTCTGGCCTCCCGTGTCACCAGACGGGAGGGGCATTTCATGCCGTCGAGCCTGCTCGACTCGCAGCTGGCCCTCCTCGAGCCGCTCGCCCCGGACGAGGCGGGTGCGGAGTTCGACGCCGCGCACTCCCCCACCGTGCTTGTCGAGCGGATCTATGTTGGGCTCATGAGCACCCCGAAGACTGCCCTCGTCATCGTCGACGTCCAGAACGACTTCTGCCCCGGCGGTTCCCTCGCCACCGACCGTGGCGACGAGGTCGCCCGCCTCATCGGTGAGTACCAGGACTCCCACGGCGACCGCTACGCGCACGTCGTGGCCACGCAGGACTGGCACATCGACCCGGGCGCGCACTTCTCCGACAACCCCGACTACGTCGACTCCTGGCCCGTCCACTGCGTCGCCGGCTCGGAGGGCGCGGCCATGCACCGGGACGTCCGCAGCGACGCCATCGATGCCTACTTCCGCAAGGGCGCCTACACCGCCGCCTACTCCGGTTTCGAGGGCGACGCCGACGGCGTGAGCATGCGGGACTGGCTGCGGGAGCGGGGCGTCGAGAAGCTCGACATCGTGGGCATCGCCACCGACCACTGCGTGCGGGCGACCGCCCTGGACGCGCTCGAGGCGGACTTCGAGGTGCGCGTGCTCACCGACATGTGCTCCCCCGTCGACGAGGCCCGCGGGGAGGCGGCGCTTCAGGAGCTGGTGAAGGCCGGTGCGCAGCTAAGCTGAGACCATGACCCACCGCCTCGTCATCATGCGCCACGCGAAATCGTCGTGGAAGGAACCGCTGCCGGACCACCAGCGCCCGTTGAACAAGCGCGGCCGCCGCGACGGCCGGGCCGCCGGCGAGTGGCTGGCCGCCCACGTCGGCACCGTCGACCGTGTCCTCAGCTCCACCTCCACCCGCACGCGCCTGACCTGGGAACGCGTCGAGGCCGGCGGCGGCAGCGCCGGGCAGGTCACCTTCCACGACGCGCTCTACGGCGGCAGCACCGAGGACTTCCTCCGCCTGCTGCACACGCTCCCCGAGAGCGTCGGCACCGCCCTCGTCCTGGCCCACTGGCCCGGCGTCGAGGAGGCCGTCCGCGAACTCGCCCCGCGTGACGACAACCCCGGCTGGACCGGCATCGACACCAAGTTCCCCACCAGCGCCATCGCGCTTCTCGACGTCCCCGGCACCTGGGCCGACCTCACCCCCGGGGGCGCGCGTCTGCTCGACTACGTGGTGCCGCGGGGTTAGTCAACTGGGGTTCGTTGTCGGTCGCGGTTTCTGTGGATAAGGAGGGTTTATCCACAGGCCTTGCGGTCGGCGTGTCGACGTCTGCGTGGCGGGCGTTTAGCGTGCGGGGCATGAACCTGATGACGGCGTTTGAGGCCCTGCGTGCCATGCCGGTGCTGGAGGCACTGACGGACGGCACGGTGGATGCCGCCGTGCTGTCAGGGCTGGGTTTCCGGGACGCCGGGG
>LSQX01251691.1_pt2 | contig 10252 bp, 6 predicted proteins | sample 654561 | NCBI WGS metagenome assembly LSQX01 (sample SAMN04489861, study PRJNA283612) | anaerobic digester metagenome | isolation source: 4 biogas reactors fed with cattle manure at either 37C or 55C with and... | place: Denmark: Kongens Lyngby | collected 2014
GAGCCTTAAAAAGCCCAATTTTCTTGTTTTTGTAAAATTATACCAACCCGGTTTAAGCCAAGTTGCGTTTTCAGGAACAAAAATATCTTTTCCAAAAAGAGCCAAAAAGATGACTTCCACTTGTTCATCATCCTTTTGAAGTTGAATCCGACGGCTGCGAGCATCACATTGATCTCATCTCCGACAATTCCCTTGTAGTAATTGCGGGAGAGACGGTGATCTTTTTTCAGGTGACCGATTACCGGCTCAATACCTGCCCCTGCCCGCTTGCGGAAATACTTTCTCTCTTTATTCTTTCGATACGTACTCACAGCTTTTTTTGAAAAGGATTTGGGAATGTGGATGAATGTATCCCCGACTTTGCTTCTTCCCCCGTACCTTACCCTTGTTTCGTGGGTGATTGCGGAAGCGTTGGTTGTAGGAAAGATCTTTTAGGATCCGCCTGTAACTCTGGCGCAACTCCAAACCGTTCCTTTCGGCCATCTTCCGGCACCTCCTGATAATTTTCTTTGCCAGCTTATCATCCGTGGGGAAGGTGATGTTTTTCTCCCGGACAGTGGTGTCGATGTAGACGTCCTTGTCGTTCGAGTCTTTACCATTGATGCGGATGCTCTCCCTTAAGATTAGCTCAACACCCTCTTTGCCGATGCGATGACGGAAATGAACCGGCTCGGAGGCTTCACAGGGTACATGAGGTTGAAACTCCTGTTCCCCGCAAAAGTATTGGTAGTAATTGTTCTCACTCCATTGCTCCACCACGCTTTCATCAGAGAGATCACGGATATGTTTCAGGATCAATAACCTCACCATCAGGCGAATGGATTTCGCAGGACGTCCGTTATCGGGACAATACAGGGGTGAGAACTCTCTTTTTCAAACATCTCCCAATTAATTTTATTGGCCGGAATGAATAGCGGGTGCTTGTGATTCAAAGTGCTCTCCGGTGAAAAGAACAATGAGTGTTGTGACCGATCTTGTTGTTTTGCCGGCATAATTTTCTGCAAGATTTATATCTCAAATTTACGAAAACTTGCAAAATTAACCAAGAAAAATATATACTATTTTACTGTATTATATATGATTGTACCCTTTTTAAGGGCCGACTCATCAAGGCCTGTTCGCGAAATTTTTTTCGGACTTTCCCTTCCTCGGAATCGTCATCGGGTAACGTCAACCATGGAGCAAGGCCATCCATCAGCCGACCGAAACACTCCAGGTAAGCTACCCTCTTATCCCTGCCATCCCATGTGGGGCTCACCTCAACCTGCATTTTCTTGTGAAGTTCGCCTTTCGACATGCTTTCCAGCACCGGTGTCGCCATAGCGGCGAGCAATTTCCACAAATATTCACGATCCGATCCGGGGACATGCGTTGAAAAAATCTTTTCCTCTCCTTCATTTGCGGCATGAGCATATGACGGCAGCATACCTGCTGCTGCCGTCATTCCCATCGCCTTAATAAAATTTCGTCGAAACATATTATTTTGCACTAATTCGATTTATTAGTGAATAAATTCAATATCCCGGATTTTGTTCCAGCACAGCATCTTTATTCAACTGAATTTCAGTTAAAGGAAGAGGAAGCAATACATTATAATTTTGAAAACCGGTAATAACCTTATCTTCCGGTGCATAAGGTACCTTATCTCCATTTTTTTCAATGCGTTCAGCGAGCATACCTGTACGCACCAATGTCATACGACGATTTTCTTCTCCTATCAATTCACGAGCACGTTCATCAAGAATAAAATCTAAGGTAATATCGCTGGCACTAATTTTACCTAAATTAGGATTTCCGGTTTGCTGACGTGCTATTTTGAATGCCCTGTCTCTTAACTTGTTGATATCTTCAGCTGCTCCAGAAAGATTATTCTGTCGAAACCGAGCTTCAGCACGCAACAAATACGTTTCTCCAAATCGCATCACAGGCCAATCTTTTACAACGGCATATCCAAAATCGTCCGTTACGTCATAGGCTCCCCATTTTGTCGTATGTGGATACCAAACTTCAAGACTATCTGTTTCATACGGAATAGCACGATCCCCTGTCTTAACTGTAATGACTCTGACCGCTTTAGGGGATGATTTGTCAACTCTGAATCCTTTCGCATCAATACCGATCTCAGCGCTCCAGTTTGGACGATTATAATAGGTATAACGACGAATATTATAATTGCTATTTCGTATGTCTCCTTTTTCATAAAGTCCATACTTCATAAAATTACTCAAACGAAGACGTCCGTTTCCTCTACCACCTAATGAATCGCAGTTAACCATCCCATCCCATTTATGATAAGCCGGTTGCCATACTCGTCGATGTTGGGGATTATCAATAGTTCCCCCATTAACATTGCGATTATACTCCATTTCAAATGTCCAGATAGCTTCCGTATTACCTTGCGAGCGACGTTGCTTTCCCCATTTAAACATATCGTGATAATAATCTCCGGCTTCACTTGTGTCCCCATATCGTTCATCTATGAGAGTATACTTTTTACTTTCAATAATATCGGTCAAAACTTGCTCTGCCTTCGCAAAATAACTGTTATCCCTCATTCCCATGCGCAAATAAGCCTCACCTGCCAATTGACGAGCCACATCTTTATTGATACGACTCTCATCGGCTGCTTTCCCAACTTCCGGAAGGTTGGCAATTGCATATGTTAAATCATTGTCAATCAATTGATCTACATCTGCAACTTTTTGCCGTGTGAAATCGGTGCGAGGAACCGTTATCGCTTCATCAATCAACGGAACATTTCCCCATAACGTAACCAATATATTATAGGCATAGGCCCGAAAAAATTTTGCCTCCGCAGCAGCAGATTTATTATTTTCCCCTACAGTAGAAATAATAATATTGGCATTATTAATAAAATCGTAACATTTGCTCCATAAATATTGTACACCTGCATTTTCAGAGTTGAGATTGGCATATTGATAAAAAGGAACCTCAACTCCTTGTGTTGCACCTGCAGAAGCAACGTCTGTTCCTATTTGCCAACAAGAAAGAAATCCTTGTTGACCACTCCATCCCCACAGTTCAGCAAAAGTAAGATGTAAACCCATAATCTGAGCTTCAATTGTAGTCGCATCAGCATGACCGGGAACGTAATATGAATATACCCTTTCATCCAAAAAACTATCTCCGCAAGAAATTAAACCCAGAGATAAAAAAAGAGTAATTATAGTATAGTATATAATTCTTTTCATGATTCAATATTATTAAAATGTAACATTAACTCCTAAAATATAACTCCTTACCACCGGATAATTTGTACCCCAGTTACCAGATCCCCTTGGATCATAACGTGCTTCAGGGTCCCAACCAATCCAATCGGTAAATGTATAAAGATTTCGCCCACTTAAATATAATTGTATTCCATTTATCCCTATATTTTTAATTACCACTGAAGGTAAATTATAACTCAACGTAATATCTTTTATACGTGTATAACTTGCATCACAGGGAAAACCATACCCATGACGATTAGAGGTATTGCTCAACGAACGCCATGTATTACTCTTGTTTTCGGGTGTCCAAAATCCTATCTCTGCAGGGCCATTACGCCGTCCCATTTCGTCAGAAGCCGTTCCTATAGTTGTATTGTTTCGCATTGAACCTTGAACGGTATTGATAAATATACTTAATGAAAAATCCTTATAAGAAAAGGTATTAGTCAACCCTCCAATCCATTTTGGAGAGGTCTGTCCTAAAATACTCCGATCGTTATCGTCAATTTTTCCATCAGGCTTCCCTTCCGGTCCGCTTATATCGGCCAACTTCACATCTCCTGCTTGAGCTACTGGATCCCAATTCAAATGTTCGCCTGCAGCAATTTCATCTTCTTGCCAAATTCCAACCATCGTATAATCATATATAACTCCTATAGGATGCCCGATAAACCAACGGTTGCCAATATCATCTTTACCGTCGCCGTAAAGGTCAATAATTTTGTTTTTATTCCATGAAAAAACGATACCCATTGACCATGTAAAATCTTTGGTTACAATGTTCTTCGAGTTGACTGTTACTTCAACACCTGTATTGGATGTTTTACCCATATTTGCCCAAACATTTTGATAACCGGTTATTTTGGGTAAATTACGTTTCAAAAGCAAATCGGAAGTATTGGTTTTATAAAAATCAATAGTACCATTCACGCGATTATTCAAAAATCCAAAATCGATTCCTCCATTAAAACCTGTTGTAGTCTCCCAAGACAAATCATTATTCCCCATAGAAGACTGGGTCTTCAATGTTGTACGAGAAGCTTTACCCATCGCTAATGCAGATGTTGACATTTTTGTCAAACTCTGATAAACGCCAATAGCTTCATTACCGGATTTACCATAAGAGAGTCGGATCTTCAAATTATTCAATACATTTACCATCGGTTCCATAAATTTTTCCCTACTCATGTTCCACCCCAAAGCAACAGAAGGAAATACACCATATTTATTATTTACTCCAAATACCGAAGAGCCGTCACGACGGATTGTGAACGTAAACAAATATCGACTATCATACGAGTAATTTATACGTCCCATCTGAGAAAGTGAAGTATAAAGGTCTGCATAAGAACCTACTTTATGGGTTGCTGCTGCTCCTAAATTACCCCATTCAAGATCATCATTTGGAAAAATACTGCCCTCTGAAGTACTTTCCTGATAATGTTTCCGACTGGCAGCATACAATCCTGTAAAATCAAAATGATGAACATCAAAATCTTTATTATATGTAAGAATATTTTCCAAAGTCCATGTTTGTGTTTCCCGGTTAAAAATTTTCCCCCACCCGGTCATATTATAAACAGATTTCCCTTCATATTCGTCTGTTCTCCAAGGAACATACGTATAGCCGGCATTCAGTTTATATTGCAAACCAGATAATGGGCTCCAGATATTCCCAAAATTTACTTCGCCATAGCCGTTTACACTGATATTGAACTGTCGACGTTCAGGATCGAGGGTCGTCGGAAGCAAGGGATTTGCCCAAAGCGTTTCCGAATACATGGGATAATGGGTAAGCGAACCATCTTCTTCGTATACTTTTGCATATGGACTCATGGCTTCCGCATTGAGTAAATTGGCACGTCCTCCATCGCGATTATGAGAAACAATATAAGAATTGGTTCCAATCGTTAAATAATCGGTCGGATTCATATCAATATTGGTACGAATAGAATATCTTTTGTAATTATACCCTTTTACGATACCCTTTTCATTCATAAAATCACCCGAAACATAATATTTTACATTCTCTTGTCCGCCCGATATACTTAAATTATGATTCTGAATATTCCCTGTTTGCGTAACCAAATCAATCCAATCAACAGTTTTCCCATTAGCATAATTATCAGCCTCATATTCATATCGAATTGGTCCTCCCTGATATAAACTGGCACCTTGAATACGAGCATACTCGGCATAACGTTCCAATACTTGTTCGGGTGATCCCGGTTTCAAGACATGAGCCATTCCTTCAACTCCGCCATAACCATTGTAACGAATTACCGGCTTTCCGGTTGAACCTCGTTTAGTCGTAATCAGAATAACGCCATTAGCACCATTTGTCCCATAAATAGCAGTTGCAGATGCGTCTTTCAATATTTCCATCGATTCAATATCGTTGGGATTAATATCATTCAACGAGCCATCTGTCTTACTCAATGGAATTCCATCAACAACAATATAAGGTTCTGAAGAAGCATTAATAGAATTGCGTCCTCTTACCATAACGCTGGGAGCGTCCCCGGGAATAGAGGAAGACTGAGTAACATTAATACCTGCCGCTACACCTTGAATGGCTTGCAAAACATTAGTAACAGGCAGCTTTGAAAAACGATCTTTGGGAACTGAAGTTACAGATCCTGTTATATCCGATTTCTTCTGTGTTCCATAGCCCACTACAACCACTTCTTCCAGCATCTCGGTTTCTTCTTCCATTACCACATCTATAGCAGTCCTGCCATTCACCGGTATGCGTTGCGTTTTCATTCCCACATAAGAAATTTCCAGCGTGGCATCTCTAGGAACATTAGATAAGGTAAAAACGCCATCCATATCGGTTATTGTCCCGATAGTAGTGCCTTCAATCCGAACAGTAACACCAATAAGCGGTTCACCCTTCATATCTTTTACCGAACCTCGAACGGTAAGTTCTTGGGCAAACATTGTAAGGGAAATCATCCATAGAAATACCAATAATATCCCTTTTTCAATACTAAATAAAGCCTTTTTTTTCATTTTCATGTTTTTAAAATTAAATTTTTATTAAATGAAAGCGTACAATAAATTTATTCTCCCGTTGAATTTCCTAAATTATCTGTATTTTACTTCATTTTTTCAACTATTTTTCATTACATTGGTTTTTCGCCTTTACATTTACATTATGCTTGTTATGCTTGGTTGTATTCGTTCAACTACCTCCTTTCTTCTATTAAAATATTGTAAATTTTCTCACTTTCAAAATTATATATTTATAATGAACTTTTACTCCATTTATCATTCAAAAAGGGGGAATTTAAGACAAGTTGCTCATTTTAAACAAAATAACAACTACTCAAAATCACGTTGAAAAATTGCATTACATTTCGTTATTCATACGAAAGTTACTATTTTTGAAAAAAAGAATAAGATGAAGCATTATTTACGATATCGATCGATAAAAAAATATAGTGCCGTTTTGCTACTCTTCCTTTGGATGGAGGGAATAAATGCGATTGATGCAGCTACTCCAAAAGAACATACAACAACACGAGGACAGGTTGCACAAAGAGAACAAGCCGAACAAAAAAAACATGCCCCGTTAACGTTTAATCAGCTTTCCACTTCCGATGGACTGCCTACCAACGAAGTGCAGAAGGTATATCAAGATAAAGACGGATTCATTTGGTTCGCTACCCGATACGGACTATGCAAATACGACGGCTATCAAATCAGTGTCTATACGCGCCGACTAAACAACCCGAACTCCCTCTCAAACAACAACATTCTGTGTTTGGCCGAAGATCACGATCACCACTTGTGGATCGGTACGCAAGACGGGTTAAATGTTCTGAACAAAAAAACGGGAGATATAAAAAGAGTACCTGTTCCCGGCATTCCCAATCCCGTAGTTTCATGCATTCTGGTAACCCGCAACGACGAAATATGGCTTGGACTCGACGAAGGATTGTTCAAATATTCTCCCAAACAAAACGAATTTATCTATCTCAACAGAAATAGCACTAACGGCGTACTCTCCGACAGTCCCGTCAAATCCCTCCTGGAAGACTCCTACGGCGATATCTGGATCGGTACATGGAACAGGGGTTTATTCCGCTACGATTCCAAAAAACAAGTCTTTGTGGCTTACCCGCAAATGAACGAACGCAATTCTGCTCATGTGATCTATGAAGACGGTAAAAAAAATATCTGGATAGGAACATGGGACGCAGGTTTGCAATTGTTAAAGAATCCGCGCGATCCGCAGCAGGTTTCTTGGCAAACTTTCCGCAACAATCCCGCCGACAGCTTCAGCCTTTCCGACAATATTGTTTACGATATCTGCGAGGATGTCAATACAGGCGCTTTGTGGATCGGTACCCGTAGTGGATTGAGTATTCTGGAATACGATCATCCCGAACGTTTCATCAATTACAAATCCACCCAATCGGTTTACCGCATTCCGAGTAACGAAATCAATTCCATCATCCGCGACCACGAAAACAACATCTGGATCGGCACCATAGGCGGCGGGGTATTCATCGCCCATACCGAAAAAACGCCTTTTCATACTTTCACTGTCAACATCCCGCAAGTTCCCACATCAACGGTGCGTTCACTTTTGGTTGATCAGGATAACAATATTTGGATAGGAATAGGCACGTACGGTCTGGTATATTACCTCCGTGAAAGCGGAATCTATCGTCATCAGTCGCAAATTCCCGAATTGAAAACCATGGGATATGCTACCATTTACGATATTCTTCAACGAAAAAACGGCGAAATCCTGTTCGCTTCCTACGGCAACGGACTTTACAGCTACCGCAAAGGCGTGCCCTGTCGGCAATTCACTTATGCCAACAGCTCTTTCATCAAAGAAGACCGCATCATTTCGCTCTACGAAGACAGTCACGCCAATTGCTGGATAGGAACGCAAACTGGTGTGGGCGTTTTGCTGCCCGACGGCAACGGATTCACCTTGAACGACCTGATCATGGGAGACCAAAACCTCTCCCAATGCTATGTGAAAGATATCCTCGAAGACCCGAATCATAACATCTGGCTGGCAACCATCAACTACGGGTTAATCCGGCTAACGGGAGATTTTGCCTCGATGCAGCACATCACCTGCAAAAATTACTGCTTCGAAAAGCAAAACATTTCAACCAACAGTGTGCTCTGCCTTCATCTCGATAAATTCAACCGCCTTTGGGCAGGTACCGAAAACGGCGGACTGTTTCTGTATGATGAAAAAACAGATTCCTTTATCGAGAAAAATCCGCCCCACAACATCCTCGGCGACATGGTGGGAAGCATTGAAGAAGATCGCGAAGGCAATCTCTGGCTGGGAACCAACAAGGGATTGATCAAACTCTCTTTCAACCCTGAAGCCGAATTGGATTCTTTCCGCATCTATACCACCACCGATGGACTTCAAGACAATTTTTTCATTCCCAAATCTTCATTTAATCACGACGGCGAACTTTTTTTCGGCAGCTACAAAGGTTTTATCGGCTTCTCACCCGAACACATAAAACAAGCTGTGGTCGAAAGCCCTTTTTTCGTAACCGACATCAAAATATTCAATCGATCCGTTTCCGGTATGCAGGAAAAAGAAAGGAAAAAAATACTGGAACAAATGCCTCCCTATACGAAACATCTCATCATTCCGCACAAATACAACAATTTCAGCATCGAGTTTGCTTCCTTGAGCTATCGCAATCCCGAACTCACCCGATATGCCTACAAACTCGACGGATTCGATAAAGAATGGCAATATACCGATTCGAAAAGGCATTTCGCCTACTACAACAACCTATCACCCGGCAATTATACTTTCCTGCTGAAAGCAACCTCACAAAACGGCATCTGGAACAACGAAATCCAACAAATTTCCGTTAAGGTGCTTCCCCCTTTCTGGCTTACATGGTGGGCATTCACCCTTTACGGTGTAATCACGCTCACGATTAGCTGGCTCATTTACCTTAATATACGCAACCGCATCCGGCTGAAAAACCAACTGCAACTGAAGCAAATGGAGCAGGCTAAAGCCGAAGAACTCAATCAGACCAAACTGCAGTTTTTCACCAACATCACGCACGAATTTCTCACGCCATTGACCATTATTTCGGCATCGGTAGATGAATTGAAGATGACCACACCCCGTTCCGACGACATTTTCACCGTCATCACACAAAACATCTCCCGCCTGATGCGCCTCTTTCAGCAAATACTGGAATTTCGTAAATCCGAAAGCGGCAATCTCCGCTTGCGTGTATCGTATGGTAATCTTTCGGATTTCGTAAGAACAAAAACCGAAAGCTTTCGCCCTTTAATCAAAAAGAAAAAAATACACCTCTCTTTTGTGAGCAATCCCGAAAACATCTCCGGTTATTTTGATCCCGACAAAATAGACAAAATGCTCTATAATCTCATCTCCAATGCGGCCAAATATACGCCGGAGGACGGATTTATTCAGGTAAATCTCTCTTACAAAAACAATAATCGCGACTATGTTCTTCTATCCGTCAAAGACAACGGCTGCGGCATCTCGGCCGAAGATCAAAAAAATCTGTTCACTCGTTTCTATGAAGGCGATTACCGCCGCTTCAATACCACCGGAACAGGAATCGGGTTATCGCTCACCAAAGACCTGGTCAATCTCCACTATGGCGATATCCGGGTAGAAAGTGAAAAAGACAAAGGCTGTACCTTCTATCTCACTTTCCCCATAGAAAAAACGTATTTCAACTCTTCTGAAGTCGAAGAAGAGCCTGCCGCCGTCATCGATGAAGAACGTACAAATAATCCCGCTCAAACCACAGATGTTTCCGAGAGCACAGACTCCAAAAACAAATTACAAGCGCCTACGCTGCTGGTGGTCGAAGACAATGAAGAGTTGCTGCAACTCATGGTACGCCTGCTGGATAAAGAATACAACGTACTCACGGCAGAAAACGGCAAAGAGGCCGTCACTATCATCGAAAACGAAACGGTGGAACTCATCATCTCCGATATCATGATGCCCGAAATGGACGGCATCG
>LSQX01255570.1_pt1 | contig 10252 bp, 11 predicted proteins | sample 654561 | NCBI WGS metagenome assembly LSQX01 (sample SAMN04489861, study PRJNA283612) | anaerobic digester metagenome | isolation source: 4 biogas reactors fed with cattle manure at either 37C or 55C with and... | place: Denmark: Kongens Lyngby | collected 2014
GGACATGTCCCCGTATTTGTCAAGTCTCTGTGGGTCAGAGGAATGTCCCCGTACTTTTCCGAGGTAGCTCAATGGTGGAGCAACCGGCTGTTAACCGGTAGGTCGTGGGTTCGAGCCCCACCCTCGGAGCCAATAAAATTGCCGAAGTGGCGGAATTGGCAGACGCACAGGACTTAAAATCCTGCGGTCCTTCAAGACCGTACCGGTTCGAGTCCGGTCTTCGGCACCAGATTATCGCGGGATAGAGCGGTTGGTAGTTCGTCGGGCTTATAACCCGGAGGTCGTTGGTTCGAATCCTTCCCCCGCAACCAAGAAAAATCGAGGCTCTCCTGAAATCTTCAGGGGAGCCCTTTTCATGCCTTAAAGGTGCCTTTGTCCAACAATTTTTTCCCCTTCTACCTCCTTCATGAAAAACCATGGGTGCAATAAATGAATTATGTGTCACAAAAAAAAGGCGGCAGTATTTACTGCCACCTATATACAGCCGGGGATTAAAACTACATTTCCTCTCTTAGGCGTATCCAAGCAACCTTGGCAGCCATAGGGAAAGATTGGGGAAATAAGTTGTAATGATCAGTGTGGGTATCCAGGCTAAGAAGATGAGATACATAGTAGGTTTAAGCATTTCACCTACAGGTGCGTTTGCTACCCTGGAGCCTAAGTATAAGAACGGCGCCGTTGGCGGCGTTACCCCTCCCAGACCTATGTTCACCCCTACAATAGCTGCAAAATGTACAGGATGTATGCCTACGGACATTGCAACAGGCAAAAGAATCGGTGTGGTCAAAAGTATTGCGCTGGTATCATCCATGAGCATGCCTATCAAAAGAAGGAACAGGTTCAGCATCAAAGTCAAAACTTTGGGATTGCTGGATACGCTGGTCATGGCTGCTAAAATCGTCTGTGGAAGATTTTCCATTATATAAAGTCTTGACAGCATCATGACGGACAAGAGCATGAGCATGATTACCCCTGCAGTTGTTCCTGCTTTTATCAGGGCCCCGAGAAAAGTTTTTCTATCGAGACCTCTGTAGAACCAGATGCCCACCGGGACAGTATAGACTACAGAAACAGCAGCCGCTTCAGTTGGAGTCATAAAACCTCCGTATATTCCTCCCAGGATGATTACCGGAGCTAACATAGCAGGGACTGCCCACCCTGTTCTTTTTGCCGCTACTTTAAGACGCTCTCCCTTTGGGATTCTGTCCGTCAGTTTTATATCCGTGTTATTTCTAAGCAACCAAAAATTTACGGCGCTAAATAAAATAATAAGGACGATTCCGGGGCCTACTGTGGCTAAAAAACAAGCTAAAACAGATTGGCCTCCCACAAAGGCGTACAGAATCTGGTTGAGACTGGGCGGAATCAAAAGCCCTAACAGAGCGGCGCTCGATATGAGGGCAGCCGAAGTCCCTCGGGGATAACCGGCTTCATACATCCTTGGAAGCATGATGCTGCCAATAGCAGACAGTGTTGCAAAACCGCTTCCTGAAATTGCTCCAAAAAGTCCGCAGGACACCACCATGACAGCCCCTAAGCCTCCCCTGACTCTGCCGATGAACAAACTCACAAAGTTTATCAAGCTTTCTCCTATCCCGCTTTTATCCATAAGTTCGCCTGCTAAAATAAACAGGGGTATGGCCATTAGAATCAGAGAACTGACCTGGCCATAACCGTAGGGGAGCAGAAAGGTATTGTCATAACCGCCAATCCATACCAAGGTTAAGGCGGACGCAAAGAAGGCGAAAGGGATTGGAACTCCTAATAAAAGAATTGTAATAAGAACAATAATAGCAATTACTACAGTCATAAGTCGCTACCCCCTTCCTCTATCTCCTTGGGCATCAATGTATTTTTCTTCTTTCCATATTTCTGTACAAGTAACTTTGTCTCGTTGTACAAGCGGACTGCGTTGTATAAAGTAGCGCAGGCCAATCCGAAAAGAATAGATGATTGAGGAATTGTCATGGGTATTCTCCATGTAGGAGTTTTTGTGCTCATGACTATTGTCCATTGAACAAGTTCAATGGCCCAGATTAAAAACATAAATCCTATTACCAGGGCCAGCACATATTTAATTAGGTCAAATATGTCCTTTACCAGACCTTCTTTTAAGATCAGCCCCAGTATATCCGCTGTAATATGACTGTTTTCAAAACTGCCGTGAGCAGTCCCAAACATATACAGCCAGAATGCAAATACTACAAGAAACTCTTCGTAGCCTCTGAAATCCACACTGATTGCCCGTGTGATGGTTGCTGCAAACACTATTAATGTTACCATGATGCCGCAAACGATCAGTCCGAACCGCAATAATTTCTCAAGCCACAACCAAAATTTCGTTCTTTCCAGTGTACTCAAGGCAACCTCCTTTAGATTTTTTCTACCGGAGAGGATATTATCCTCTCCGGCAATAGGCATTTCATTAATTGTTAACTTTAGTTAGATTAGAGCAATCCTACTTCTTTTCTAAAGCCGTCCATCAATTCCTTGGTCAATAAGTCTTCAAGTTTGGGCCAAGTTGTTTCTCTTACAAAGTCGGCATATGCCTGAACCTGTTCCTTTGTAAATTCAATTACTTCTACACCGTAATCATCTTCCAACTTCTGCATATAAACTCTTTCGTTGGCTTCTGCCTCGGTGAAGCTGGTCATACTCTGTTGCTGGAACACGTCAATTAAGATTTCCTGATCTTCAGGAGTAAGCTTTGCAAGTGTTTTTTCACTAAGTACATAGCTTGTAGCTTCTGCAAAGATGTAATTCACATACATATAGTTGATCATTTCGCCTACCCAAGCATAGTTCATATTGGGTGTGCCTCCTACCCATCCGTCTACTACTTTAGTCTGAATAGCTGTAGGAACTTCACCATAAGGTATGGATACAGGTCCAAAGCCCAAATCTTCCATGGGCTGGAAGAAGGTAACCATGGATGGAGACCTGCTCTTCACATGTTTATTGGTTCCGGGTGTAAACATATCTGTAGGCTCTTTAATGTAGCCCATACCGATGAAGCCTTCAAGTACTATTCCAAGGAACTTAACATTATCTTTCTCGGCAATAGCACCAATCTGCTGACACAGGAAGGAATCAGGGGCATACAGCCTCTTGACATCTTCGTAGTTTAATGCATAGAAAGGAAGGTACGGGGCTCCCAGCCTTGCATCTATGCTTTAGGGAATTGTTATTTGCGCCAGGTCGATGGTTCCTCTAACAATTTCTTCATATACTGTAAGGTAGTCACCTAACTGGCTTGCAGGGAAGTACTGCACTTTAACACGGCCTTCCGTTCTTTCCTCCACCATTGCACAAGCATCTTTATTTAGTCCAGTGGCAATGTGCTCTTTTGGCGCATCAGATGCTAATCTTAAAGTGATGGGATTATCTGCAGAATATTCTGCTACACCTCCATCACCTCCTCCGCCTCCGCACCCTGTAAAGGCAAAGATTAGCGAGAGCACTAATACAAATGCGATAACACTTCTTCGTTTCATCGTTTCTTCTCCTTTTACTCTCCTAGATGGAGAACATTGCATTTAGGTGCATGTTCTCGGCAACTATCTTCTGAATAACGGATTCAGAAGATTAACAATATAATACACTCTTTTATATTTTTAATCAATAATCAGATTTAAAAAAAAGTTCTGAATTTCTTGAATTATCAAAATATTTTTTTAACAAAAATGCCTTATCCCATGCCTATATTCCAACGGCTTTTATCATATTCATATCGTATTTTAAAATGAGCTTTCAAGAGGATCTTTCCCCCAACTTCCTGTAATATATTGTTCAGGGTTTCTTGAAGTATTCTCCCGGGATTCCAGCTGCCAAGGTTTCAAAATCATTTTTCTTGTTTCATCTCTTACATATTTTTTCATTTTAACTTGCAACAATCCACTCATTATGTTAAATTTAGAGCGTAAAGTAGCACAAAACAATGAAGCAAGAGAAACATAGTTATTCTAGAATATTCCAGCCCTCATATTGTCGAGGGCTTTAGTATTATAAATCGGGGTGTGGCGCAGCTTGGTTAGCGTGCTTGACTGGGGGTCAAGAGGCCGAGAGTTCAAATCTCTCCACTCCGACCAAAAAAATCGCAGAATATTGATACGGTGATTGTATCCATTATTCTGCGATATTTTTATGCTTTCTTTAATTCACTTAGAAATCCTTTTCTTCAAGGTTTTGATATATAGAATCAAGGGGTGAATAGTCTGTAACAGGGTTGCCCGATAAAAGAATATAATGCAAATTTGTTAAACCGGAAAGAGGTGACAGGTCTGCAACCTGATTATTCTCCATGTAGAGATATTCCAGATTTTTCATGTTGGAAAGCGGGCTGATGTCGGAAATGCTGTTGGTTTTAATCCACAGGCTCTCCATCTTTGTCATATTGGAAAGTGCACTTATATCTTTGATATTCCCGTTGCCCCATATCCAAAGGTCTGCCAGGCTGGTCAATTTGGAAAGGGCGCTGATATCGGATATGCTGTCACAGCAGATATAGAGCCGTTCAAGATTGGTTAAACCGGAAAGAGGGCTTAGATCAAAGTCATTGTCACTGTCGTAAAGGGCCCAGTTCAGGTTCAAACCTGTTAAATTTTTAAACTGCTTAAGATCACTGATATTTTCTATTCTTGGCAAGGACCAGTCACTTCCATCCATCTCAAAATCAAAACTTGTAACTGCTTCAGCTTCAGCTATGGTGATATCACCTTCCGGCCGGTCCATGGCTTCACGAATTTTTTCTTCAAGAACATTGTCTTGGAATATAACCACCTGTGATGTGGGTTCCTCTGAAGGCCCGCCGCAGGATGGGAAGGCTGCGATTAAAATAAGTGCCATTACCGTAATAAGTACCTTTTTCATAATTAACTCCCTTCTCAGATTTATCACCGATGAACATTACATTTCTATATCTACAAACTCTAAATTCGGGTAAATATCTTTAAGAGGGCTGAAATCAGTGATTAAGTTATTACTGATCTTCAGTTCTCTCAAATCCGTAAGATTGGAAAGAACGGTGATATCTGAGATTGAATTATCATCAAGAAAAAGGCTCCAGATTTTCGTCAAATCCCCCAGTGCCGTTATATCCTTTATGCCGCCGCCGCAGGCTGAAAAAATCTCCAAATTTTTCATGTCAGAAAGAAAGTCCAGGCTTATGTCACCCTTTTGTCGTACACCTTCCTCACCATTACAAGTCCAGTCAAAAATCATGCAGGTCATGTTTGTAAGGTCCCTTAGCACGGAAAGATCTTCCGCAGATACTCCTGTAAACCCTAAACTTTTAAGAGAGGTAAGCTGGGCAAGGGGTGAGAGGTCGTGAAAGTCGTTATAAGACAGATTCAGGTCTTCAAGCCCCGTAAAGTATTTTAAATCGCTGATGTCCTTGATTCCTCCGTTTTTTAAGTTCATATCATCAAAGCTTTCATTGGAAAGATCAAGACTAATAACAGCTTCAGCTTCAGCTACGGTGATATCACCTTCCGGCCGGTCCATGGCTTCACGAATTTTTTCTTCAAGAACATTGTCTGTAAAAATAATAACCTCAGGTGCAGCCTCCCCCGAAGGCCCGCCGCAGGATGCAAAACTCATCATCAAAAGTAGCACCGGCAATAATAACAGTGCCTTCTTCATTGAAAAACCCTCCTTTGATAGTTTAAAGCCTTAAAGCATACTTTACAGGAATTATACACCTTACATGAAAAAGAGGGAATAAGGAGGTTGAAGAAATTTTTGCGATTAAGCGGTATTTGTATTTTAAATAATAGGGTATATACTAAATATAGTAAGGAGGTGTTAGTTATGAAGGAATATTCAATTAAAGAGGGCGCCTCTCTTGTTGTTCATAGTCAATCCTCTTCTTTAAATGAGGGAGTTTCTAAAGAAGGCTTTGAGCTGTCCACCTTGCTGTCCACAGGAAGCCTAGCCAGGATGGTGGCTGATGCTTCCATCGAACTAATCGATCAAAACCTGCCGGAGGAATACTTTTCTATAGGAAAAAGCTTCCAAATAACTCATCTGGCACCTGTCTTTTCAGGACAGTCCATAACTCTTTCAATTAAGGTGAAAACAGCGCAAGGCTGTTTTGTAATTATAGGCTTTGAAGTATCAGATGACAAGGGAGTATTTGCCAACGGAAGCCATGAGAGAGTGATTGTACAAAAAAATCTGCTCTTTGATAAGGCTTTTGACAGAATGCAGGAGCAACCTTAACATATAACCTGGCCTGTAAGCAAGGGCAGCGTAACGGCTGCCTTTTTGATTATTAAAAATTATTTACAAAAAGGTGCTAAAAATTAGTAAAATGGATTTATTGACACTGATGTCAAGAAAGGAGAGTAGTTATGTCTTTATTGTTTGAAGCAATGAAAGAGTCTGTACTTCTTGGAGAAGAGGAGGAAGCCAAAAAGCTGGCTTTGGAAGCTCTTGCTGAAGGCCTTAATGTGGAAGAGGTGATGGAGAAGGGTTTCTTAAAAGGCATAAGGCAAGCAGGCGATCTATACGAAGAAGGGGAATACTTCCTGCCGGAGCTGGTTTGCTCCGCAGATGCTATGAAGGAGGCTTTGGCCATTCTTGATTCTGCCTTAAAAGAAAGAAAAGTAGAAAAGGGCACAGAAAAGAAGGTGATGATGGTTACTGTAAACGGTGATGTCCATGATATAGGAAAAACTATTGTTGGCGCCATGCTTACTGCAAACGGAATGAACCTTATTGATTTGGGAGCAGATATTCCAAATGAGGAGGTAGTAGAAGCAGTATTGCGGGAAAAACCTGATGTATTAGGTCTTTCCGCGCTTTTGACTTCTACCATGGAAGAGCAGGGAAAGATTATCAAGATGCTTGAAGAAAGAAATTTAAGAGACAAGGTTAAGGTGATTGTGGGAGGAGCGCCTGTCACCGAAAGCTGGGCTAAAACCATTGGGGCAGACGGCTATGCAGACAGCGCTGTAACTGCAGTCAATCTTGTGAGAGACCTGTTTAATTAAGGAGATAAAAATGAATACTATACTGAGAGTTCTGTCAGAGGAAGAGCTTTCTCAAATTCATAAAGAAAGCGTACGGATATTAGAAGAAGTAGGCGTAAGAGTACCCAGCGAAAAGGCTCTTTCCCTTCTTGAAAAAGAGGGAGCGGAAGTCCTGTGGGATGAAAAGATAGTGAAGTTTCCCCAAGCTTTAATAGAAAAAACATTAAAGCAGTCACCTAAAAGTTTTACCCTGGGAGCAAGGTGTGAAGACCACAATGTTTTACTCCCCGGCTTATCTTCATCAATAAATCTGGATGGTATGGGCACAAGGGTAATAGACTTTAATACAGGGGAGAGGAGAGGCTCTCTTCTTTCAGATATTGAAAACGCCGCAAGAGTTTTTGAAAGGATGAAAGCAGGGACAGTGCTTTGGCCGCCTCTTGTGGCTCACGACGTGCCGCAAGGTGCCGCAGGCTTTTTAGGAGCTGCCACATGTTATATAAATTCGGGAAAACATATACAGGATGAAGTGAAAAAGGTTTCTGAGGTATATTACGTTAAGGAAACTGTAAAAGCTATTTTAGGGGGAGAGGAAAAGCTTAAGGAGAGAATGCTCTATTCGGCTACCTATTGTACAGTAGCTCCCTTGAGCCATGACCTTGAGATGCTTGAAGCTACCATGGCATTGACAAAAATGAACTCTCCTATTCTTATGTATCCTATGCCTGCCTCGGGAAGTACAGGGCCTGCCGGCCTCTTTAACAATGTGGCGGTGGCTAACGCTGAGGTTTTGTCCTGTGTGGCTATATTTCAAACGGTTACTCCCAACACACCCTTGATTTACGGAGCAGCTGTAGGGTCCATCGACAGAAGCACAGGCAGGTTTTTGGAAGGAGCACCTGAAACTGCTCTTCAATTGACATGCATGAATCAGATGGGCAAGTACTACGGATTTCCCACTATTGTAGCGGGCTGTTTGACGGATGCTGCGGATATGGGCTTCCAGGCTGCTCTTGAAAAGCTTATGAACACTTTACCCTTAGTTCTTACAGGCTGTGATGTAGTTCAGGGCGCAGGATTTTTGGAAAGCAGCATGACCATGACACTGGAACAGATTTTAATGGATGGTGAAATTCTTGAACTTTCCAACAGATTTGCAAAAGGTGTTACAAACTTTAAGGATGAAGATATGTTTGAGGAAATTAAAAAGGTGGGACCGGGAGGTCACTTCTTAAAGCAGAAGAGCACAAGAGAGCTGTTTAGAAGTGATGAGTATTACACTCCAAATCTTATGAACAGAGACACATACGATACCTGGGTTAAGCTGGGTTCTCCCACTATGATTTCCAATGCCAGGGAAACAGTTTCTAAAATTTTAAGTGAAGGTATAGTCTGCCCGCTGCCTGCTCAAACAGAAAAGGTTATAAGGGATATTATGGAGGAAGCGAAGGCTAAGCTATAGGAGGGTATAGGAGTATATGGCTATAAATATGGTAGAGTGGCAAAGACAGGTTATTTTGGAAAAGGTGAAAAAACCATCACCTCTACTTCTTTATCCTGCCCTTTCTTTAATGGACGTATCTTTGGGAGAATTGCTTCATAACTCTAGTTATCTTGCAGAAGCTATGAGGATCATTGTGGAAAAAGCAGACCCGCTGATCTCGGTAGGCGTAATGGATTTGTCAGTTGAAGCTGAAGCATTTGGTGCAGAGATTAAAGAGTATGAAAATGAGGTACCTACAGTTAAAGGGGCCTTGATAACAGATATTCCTTCAGCGGAAGCATTAAGAGTCCCTGAAGTAAACCGTCACAGGACGAAGGTGATGGTGGAAGCCTGCTCTTTAGCTAAAAAAGTGATTAGTGACAGGCCGGTGCTTGGGGGCATATTAGGACCCTTTTCTCTTGGGGGAAGACTTCTTGATGTTAACAAAGCATTAGTCTATACGAAGAAGAATCCTGAGCTTCTTCATCTAACCTTGCAAAAGGTCTGTGAATTTCTTATAGATTACGGAGGAGAGTTTAAAAAAGCCGGAGCTGACGGAGTTTTTATTGCAGAGCCTTTGGCAGGCCTTATTTCACCTAAGATGTCAGAGGAATTTTCAGGAGCCTACATTAAAAAAATTGTAGACTTCCTTCAGGATGAAAGCTTTTCAGTGTTTTATCACAACTGCGGGGATGCAGCGGGTAAAATGACGGAATCAATCGTAAACACAGGTGTGAGAGCAATTCACTTTGGAAATAAGGTCAACATGAAAGAGGTGATGGACCTGATTCCTCCCGATATTTTAGTTATGGGTAACATAGACCCTGCAGCCTGCTTTGTGAACGGCACTCCGGAAATAATGAGAGCATGTGTAAGAGCGCTTCTTGACAGTGTGGGAAGCTACAACAACTTTATTCTCTCCTCAGGCTGCGATGTGCCTCATACAGCCGGCTTTGATATTATCCATGCATTTTATCATGAAGCTGAAAAATGGCAGGAGAAATTGTAGGTTTTCATTACTATTGTGATATAATAAATTTTTTAGATTACTTTTAGAAAGAGGGTTAAGGGATGGAAACAAAGTATATTTATCTGTTTAAAGAAGGCAGTGGAAAGATGCGGGAACTCCTTGGCGGAAAAGGGGCGAATCTTGCTGAAATGACCAATCTTGGGATGCCTGTACCTCAAGGGTTCACCGTTACCACAGAAGCCTGTACCAAGTATTATGAGGACGGGGGGAAAATCTCGGATGACCTGAAAGAAGAAATATTTAACTATGTATCTATAATGGAAGAGATTACAGGGAAGAAATTTGGAGATCCCTTAAATCCTCTTTTAGTATCGGTACGTTCAGGCTCAAGAGCATCAATGCCGGGGATGATGGATACCGTTTTAAATCTGGGGATGAACAAAGAAGTGGCCAAAGGCCTTATTGCCCTTACCAATAATCCCAGATTTGTATATGACTCTTACAGAAGGTTCATAACAATGTTTTCCGATGTGGTTATGGAAATTGGAAAGGAAGGCTTTGATGAAATCCTTGAAGCCATGAAAAAAAGAAAGGGTGCTGAAAAGGATACAGATCTTGACAAGGATGATATGCAGGAGTTGGTTAAGCTTTTCAAGGACCATTACAAGGAAAAGCTGGGGAAGGCCTTTCCCGAAGACCCTAAGGAACAGCTGTTAGATGCTGTTAGGGCTGTATTCAGAAGCTGGAACAATCCAAGGGCCATTTCCTACAGAAGGCTTCACGATATTCCCGGCGACTGGGGAACTGCAGTAAATGTTCAATCTATGG
>LSQX01307002.1_pt1 | contig 10252 bp, 5 predicted proteins | sample 654561 | NCBI WGS metagenome assembly LSQX01 (sample SAMN04489861, study PRJNA283612) | anaerobic digester metagenome | isolation source: 4 biogas reactors fed with cattle manure at either 37C or 55C with and... | place: Denmark: Kongens Lyngby | collected 2014
CGGGTTCCTTGCGTTTCTTGTACTTTTCCTGGAACTGCTTGCGGTTGACCTGCTCTTTCAGGGAGAAATTGTTCACCCCGAATTTCCTAAACACTCCGGTTTCTATGTAACGATACAAGGTGCGATCAGAGATTTGTAGTTCAGGGTGGTTTGATAGAATCTGATAGACTGACTGGCCCTGCTTGAGCAGCGGTGAAATCGTCTCTCCAATGAGATTTCGATCGGATTGCTCAATGTTTATACCTTCCCTACAAGAAACCAGTTCTTCCCGGTATCTGGAATCGGCCCTTGCTGCATGGTAGAAATACTTGTCCAAGGGGCATTTTGTGCGTTTCTCACAGCCATTGCAAACGCCGGGCAGTCTGTCACGCCTCACACATGCAGGCTCCTCAAATTCTTTGCATGATCTAAAGCATTTGCGTATTTTGCAATCCTTGCGTTTGGCACAGAGTATTGGCCTGTTGTATGTATTGCGTTCCTTGACTTCCCGGTGCTTGATTATCTCACGGCTAATCCCGCATGGGTCTTTTCCTAACAAACGGCCGATTTCAGCCTTGGTCTTACCCTCTTCGATTGCGGTCTGGATGGCTTGACGTTCTTGCAATGTTAAATGATGTATCTTCTTCATGCAGATCCTCCTTTACCGACACTGCATGAATATCATATACCATAGACTTCACTTTGGCATATCGGGATTGAAGAGACAGACATTACTCTGACAACTTTGTGACAGACTAATGTCGGGTGTAACCCTGCACTGAATAGACTTTAACTTTTCATTTTACGTATATTACAATTATATTAATTTTGTTTTACAAAATGAAGTGTCCATGCTATAATGTTGAACAGGCAATAAAAAGAGAAATGCCTTTAACAGCTGCTTTATAAAAAGTAAGGTAGGGCAGGGGGGAAATCATCCATGCTATTAAAAAGGAAAAAGCTTGCTATCAGTATATTAATTCTTTCAGTCTTGTTGTTTACCGTCATGAACTTATCCACACTATTTCGATAGAAAAACCAGAGTGTATAAAATTTCTAACACAAACAGGGTTAACGGAGGTATCCATTAACCCGTTTTTTATGACAGCTTTCAATTGAAGCTAATGTTCATCCCAGCTTTAATCAGTCATAAGCTGCTGCACAGGTATGTATTAATCCTAAGCGCAGCTTAGGGTCTTATCAGTTGTAACGCGAGATCCTTCACTTCATTCAACAGGCTGAGCCTGCTTACCTGTGAACAGTAACTCAGTGAATGAAATCATTGTGTGTAAAGGCAGGAGTAATTGATTCCGATGATCATTCATGGTATATTTAATTCATGAAAATAAGATGACCATGCAGGGTTGTCATGGTTTTTCAGCAGCATCACCAGGGCTGCGAAGGAAAGGAGATAGCGAAAATACCTGCAAACAGGCGTTACCAGCTATCTGTCTACTGAATGGGGGGTTATTATGTCAAATGATGAATACGGTCAGCGTAAGCGTACCAGTACCGATAAGATTCCGCTGATCATGCTGCTGGTTTTTCTGGCGGGCATTATTATTCTGGATCTTGTTTTTAAATTCGGCCTGAATTGGGTGGATTATCTGATCATAGGGGTTATTTTCTTCTCTGCCTTTATCGGCTACATCAAAGGCCTTATCAGCGCCATCTTCAGCTTGGTGGGTTATGTTGTAGCCGCTGTATGCGCTGTTTTGTTTTCAGAACCGCTTGCAAAGCTGATTATGGAAAAAACCCAGATCAGCAAAACTGTCGAAGAAGCCCTGACCAATGTCTATTCGGGGATACCGGCCTTCAGTCAGCAAACCCTGGATCTGAACAGTTTCACAAACAGCAATCAATTCCTGCAGAAGTATCCGCAGCTTCAACAGTTTTTAGGTGAGAATATGATGTTCGGGCAGCTTTTTGAAAGCGTGAACCCCTTAAAGGCAGGGGCGGATGCCATCAGCAGTGCAATCTCCTCCATTGCCGATCTGCTTGTGTTCTCCATTTTAAAGGTGATTTCAATCATCATCGTGTTCTTTGTTGTAAAGCTGATTGTCATCATCGTCGGCAAGCTGGTGAATACGCTGATCTCCCAAAGCAATTTCCTGAACACCACCAACAAAACCATCGGCCTTGCCCTGGGTGTCGTTATCGGCTGTGTGGTCGTTTTTGTGGCAGTTTCCTATATCATTCCCTTTGTCGGGTCCATGAATATCATCAAAATCCCCGATGAATACGGGCAATCCCAGGTACTGAGCTGGATTTTTACCTCACCGCCCGCTTCGTAATGTTTTGTGCAAGAAAAACCGAACGGAAGCCTTCTTTAAATGGAAGGCTTTTTTGCTGTAATCCGCCTTAACCGCATATATGGGGTGAATTTTTTGTAATTTCCTTGAAATCATGGATTGTTTTCGTTTTACTTCATTTCCATGATGGTTATACCGATAAATAAATAGAGAACAAAAGCAACCTTTGAACATTTACAGTGACAGAATAAACAACTCCCGGCTTAGTTGAGAGTGCCCCTGAGGGCTCGTACAGGTGATTTAATGCATAGGATAAGAAAAGGAAAAATCGTTGTCTGGCTCATAATTTCTCTCACCCTGTTGATCCTGTTTCCGCCTTCCGTGATTACCGCCGAAGATGAAATTCCGGCGCGTTTTTTTGATGGAAGGCTTTCTCCCGGGGTGCATCTGAACAATCTGGATTATCAGGATGTAGTCAATTCTGATACCTGGGCTAAAAACGCCATCTGGGAGACAGGAGCGCTGCAGCTGATGAAGGGTTATGGCGCGAAGCGCTTTGGCCTTTCCGACATGCTTACCAAAGAGCAGGCCATCGCCGTGGCTTACAACATGGCCGGGCGTGAAGCTGAGGCTCAGCTGGCGGCGGAAGCGCTTGATCTGGAAAGAATAGCCCGTAAACTCTTTGCACCCGCCATGTGGTCCGACGGTTACCTGCAGCTTGCATTCAATGATGGGCTTTTAACGCAGGAAGAATATGATGATGCTTTTGCCATCGATCAGAGCGTACTTGGAGTTTCAGATTTTCGAAGAAGCAGTCCGGTTTCTCGTGAAGATATGGCTTTTTATGTGGCAAGGGTAATGGGTCTTACCCCAATCAACGCCCAAACCCATCTGTTTAACAGCTACACCGATTGGCAGCAGGCCAATCCACACCGCATTCCTTATATTGAAGCGATTTTGCAAAACAGGGTCATGAACGGATACAATGGAAGGTTTGAACCGAAGGGGCCTTTGAACCGGGAACAGGCCGCACAAATCCTTCAAAATGCCGAACCCTTTTTATTCACGAGGTTAAATGTCGAGAAGCTGAAGGGTACCGTCGAAAAAATTTTCTCTTACGATGACAAAACCAATGGAAGCAATACAAAGGTTACAGAAGTCAATGTGCGCTCCAGCGATGGTGCACTGCATCAATTCAGGTTTTCCCGTCCAGCAGCCGTTACCGGCGCCAATGAGCAGACAGGAGCAAAGAATCTGCAGGAACCTCGCGGAACAATTGTCAATGAGCTCGGCCGCCTGAAAAACGAGGAAGCCTTTAGTGTGGGTCAGGAAATTGCGTACTTTATCCAGAATGGACAAGTGCAATATACTGTTGTGCTGGCTGAACAAAGAAACACGGTGTATCATCTGGTGAAAGTTTTGTCGGCAGATAATACAACAGGCTCCATCCGTTGTGAGATGCTTCAGGAAATACCTTTTTCAGATGTCCGTCTGTTGAACCTGAGCAGTCTTCAGCAATTTCATTCCACCGGGGAAGTAAAAGTATTTACCGTCAGCAAGGCCGCAGCCATCACGGTGGATCTGGCACGAAAAACACTTGTTGATGTGAAGCCTGAAACCATCATGTTGATCACCCTGGAAAACCAGTTGGTCGCAGCCATGGAAAACATCAATCTGGGCTTGTTTCAGGAGAAAGGCATCGTTAGTGGCATTCTGGAAGAAAACAACCCTGATCTGGGGTATGTCACCCTGTACTTCCCGGATGGTTCGGGAACCTCCTTTGACGCTGAAGCAGAACTATCCAGCTTCAGAACCTATTCATGGCTTAGTCCGGACGATGTTTTGGTGTTTAAAAACGGCGGTACCGCAACACTGGAAGATTTGAAACCCGGTGACAGCATTTTCATCAAGCTGGATGAAACCGGAGTTGTCACAAAGATCAGTGGTGCGGACAATTATTATCCGATATACGGCACAATCCGCGTTAAGGGAAACGGAACACTGCAACTGCAACGGGAAAACGCGATGGTGGAATCGTTTCAGATACCGGTCGGTACCCCGATTTTCTCAGAAGGCAGAAGAATTACATTCAATGACCTTTCAGAGGGGGACAATGTCAGGCTTCTTCTTCAGACAGCAGGAAATCAGGTTGTCATTGGAGAAATGAGTGTTCACAAACAACAGATTGAAGCCAGTGGTGTATACAAAGCGCAACTGTCATACTACGATGCGCTGAACAAGAACCTTGTGGTTACGGGGATGCAGCAGTTTACAAATGGTATCTGGAAGCCTTTTGGGGAAAGAGGCGTTGCAAAGCTCTCAGTTCACGAGAACTATTCTCCCGAAATACCAAAGGGTGCTCAGGGAACAGTTTATTTGGCCATGGGTGAAAACAACATCGGCAAAGACACAGTTGTTCTCATGTCCATAGACCAGGACAGCGTTCTTTCCCAGGTGGTCAGCGATACCATCATCCAGGCTCAACCCGGTCGGGGCAGCCTTACGCTTCTCAATGGCAACGTGCCGATCTCTTATGGAGAAAGCTCCATCATCCTGAAAGGCGGAAGGATTCTTCAGCCCAATCAGGTGAAAAGTCAGGATGAAGCGGCAATTGTGGTTGGAAGCTTGCCCGACGGCACCCAGAAGGCTAATATCGTATGGCTTCGGGAACCTGCCCGGGATAGTGGACTGACCTTGCTGCGAGGACGAATTTCGCAGATCGATGCGCGCAACAGCATGACCCTGCAATCCTTCTCACAGTTCAGGGCACCGTCCTGGGAATATTTTAACATCCCTAAAACGCTCACCCTTGATTCCTCCGTCACCAGAGTCTTTGATGATGATGGCAGAACCGATTTGGAGGAGTTTGATGATTCAGGCGCCGAAAGTTTTAATAGCAGGTCGGTTTATGTTCTGGCTCAGAACGGAAAAGCCATGCTTGTCAGCACGGCGCAATATGGTGATGTGGTTTATTCGGGACGCATCCAGAAGCTCAACGGTACGGTGCGTGATTCTTTTGGACAGCTGGTTACGCCTCCTTCATCACTGATGCTTACCGAAGCGAATGCTTTCAATCCGGGCAACTGGAACTGGGAGAGCAAAGCCAATTCTGAATTTAATCTGCTTTCAAATACAGTCTTTTACTCTGAGAACGGGATCATTGATGCCGGTGTTTTGAAGGAAGGGGACAAGCTCACGGTGATCTGCACGGCCAGCGGTAATAACGCGCTGGTAGTGATCGTTGAGACCCAGGGAGGATAAAAATGCGAAAAAAGAAACTGTCAGCTGCCGTCATCTGTTTATGCAGCGTTTTACTCACAAACGTCGGGGCATATGCCTATACCGGTTCGATGGGGTATGAGGGCGGAATTTCGGCGGCGGATTCCTATGCCAGCAGTACCTACAAATACCGGGAGGCCTGCTTCTTAACGGGAAGCCCCATTATCCTTGAAGGAACCATGACGGTGAAAAAAAATGTCCGGCAGGGGAAAATCAATACCACCTATACTTATAATCTGGCGAATGAGCAGCAGAATGCAACCCTCACCCGGGTTATTGTGATGGATACAATCACCGAAACAAAAGAGAATGGGCAAACCACCGAAACCAGCACACTCACCAAAGCGCCTACCGAAAACATTAAGGTGGGGGATGCCATTTTCGCTCTGACCGACTACCAGTTTTCAAGGTCGGGCATCAATGACCCAAAGCCCGCGGTGCTGTACAATGTGGGGGAATATCAGCTGAAAAAAACTTACTCCATCTATGGTTCGAGCGGTACCGTAACCCTTGATATGACCGGAACCCAGTATGGTTTTGACCAGTATTGGAGTTCAACCAAATCCGCGACCGTCAATCTCATCATTTCCGCAAGCCCCGAAGGTTCTCCGGAATGGGGCGGCCAAGCCCTGGTTATCGCATCGAGCACGGCCAAGAAAGGCTTCCGATATGTTGAAAACCAGCCCTGGCAGATCAGCTTTGAAGGCGGATATGTGGAGCAGAACTGGGAAGAGAGCGTACTGGAATATGACGCTTCGCTGCCCGAATTCGATAAAAACGGAAATGCCACCGAGGTTATGAAAAGCTATCAGCAGCGGCTTGGGCTGGAAACCGAACCCGTCTATACACGGCTGATGGTTCCCGATCTGAAACATCTGAGAGGCCATTGGGCCGAGGAATCGGCAAAAATCCTGTTCAGCATGGAGGTCATTCCGGGAACCGGAGAAAAGTTCAATCCGGCGCAATATGTCAAGCGCAGCGAATATATCGCCATGGTTGTAAGAGCCATTAAAGACATCCCGGTAGATCCGGATCTGGTTACAAGAACGGTCAGCACAATAAGAAGCAAATCTTCAGCAGCTGAGGTCTCTCCCTTTTCCGACGTGGCACCGGAAGATCAATTCTATGCGGAAATCAAAGCTGCAAGCGTAAAAGGAATCACCCTGGGAACAGGACAGACGAAGTTTACACCCGACCGAACCATTACGACAGCCGAAGCGGTCACCATCCTCATCCGTGCCCTTGGCCTTGAGGGTCTGGCACCGACCAATGCGGTAACTCCATTTATCGATAACGATGATATACCGGCCTATGCCAGAAACGCGACGACAGTGGCATACAGGATCGGCCTTGTGCGGGGAGATGACCGGGGTTACTTCAAGCCCCAGGAGAATTTAACCTGGGAAAGAGCCGCGGCCATGGTTTACCGCCTGATACGCTATATGGGCGAAGACCTTGTCAAGGACTACCAAAGCCAGAGATTGTACTCAAACTGATTTTACACCAGTTTACACCGGGCGGGGTCCATGTTCAATGTAAATTTCAAGCAACAGGGCGGGGACTCAGATACAATGGTCAAATTGAACCAAGGGACCTGTCCCCCCTGGTCATCCCCCCTGGTCACAGGGCAGGAGCCCAGGTACAATGGTCAAATTGAGCCAAGGGACCTGTCCCCTCTGGTCAGGTCAAGTTGAGCCAAGGGACCTGTCCCCCCGGTTAACTGTTGCATACGGGAAATAACAATGATAGAATTTATTTGAATTCAGACGGTAGGAATATCTTCATTCCAACGGGTGGAATGCTTAGGGTTCCCTCACACCGGGAAAGCAGGGTAAAATGAAAATAAAAAAGAGTTTATTGTGTCTGATGATCTTCATGGTACTGCAGATGGTTTTAGCGGTGCCTGTTTGTGCCAGCGATTATTCCGACTATATTGACAACATCATCGACATGGCGAAGGAGCGGTACTATCAGTACGTCAGTGACGATAAACTTCTGAAAGGAGCTCTGAAGGGCATATTTCAAACCATGGACGAATATACCACCTTTTATACCCTGGATGAAGCGACCAGCTTTTTGGATACCCTCGAAGGAAATTATCAGGGTATTGGGGTGGAAATTTCTCAGGTGTCTGAAGGGGTTGTGGTCATAAGGGTTTTTGCCAATTCACCGGCTGAAGGGGCCGGGATTTTCGCCGAAGACAGAATCGTTCGTGTGAACGGAAAAGATATTGCCGGTTTTACCTCCGCAGAGGTCGCTTCACTGATCAAGGGAGAGGCCGGTACATTTGTGGAGTTGGGCATCCTGCGCGGGAATTCCAATGAAATCCTCAACTTCAGGGTGGAGCGCGGCACCGTCAATATCAGCCCCGTAACCTGGCGTGTTGATGGCGATGTGATGTATATCCGATTGGATTCGTTCAGCAGCAACAGCGCACGCTTTTTTGAGCAAGCCCTGAAGGAGATGAACAAAAGAGGGCTGTGGAAAATGGTTCTGGATCTCCGGAATAATCCCGGCGGCGAGGTTTTTCAGGCGGTCAGTATTGCAAGGTCTCTTGTAAAGCAAGGAATCATCACCACTTTAGACTTCAAATCAGAAAAGCAAAACGATATTGTTTATGAATCTTATCTGACCAAAACAAAATATCTGCCGGCCATCCTGGTGAACGGCAATACAGCTAGCGCATCAGAAATACTGGCCAGTGCGGTTCAGGAATCCGGCGATGGTTTCCTGATAGGAACGAAAACCTATGGAAAAGGCGTGGTACAGAATGTTTTACCGATATTGTCCCCGGAAGCTTATGAACGTTATCTTAAAGAGTATGGACAAAGCTCGGTGGATGCTTATGATTGGATAAATGAATACGGCGTGAATGTCAAGGAATCCGATCTGATCGGTTGGACCAAAATTACCACTGGGCATTATCTCACCCGCTCGGGTAATCAAATAGACGGTATTGGCCTTGAGCCGGATTTCCCCGTAGCAGATCCCCAAAGGAACACTGGAATTGATGTTCAGGCTGTCAAATCACTTCAATCCACAGCCTCGATCGCCTTAAACGGTGTGGGTAACGAAGTTTTCGATGCGGAAAAAATTCTTCTTCTGAAGGGTTATGAAATTGAGGTTGTAGACAACGAGCTGGATGAAAATACCTGTGAAATCCTAAAGCAATTTCAAAAACAGAAGGAAATTCAGGTTACCGGAATTTTGGACGAGGCTACAAAGAAAGCTTTAAATGAAGAACTGGAAGAATTGCGTTTATCCTTGGATACGCAATATGCAAAAGCAAGGGAATTACTAAGTCTGCTGAAATACTAAGCTTACAAATGTTGATAAACAAGCATTGGAAGGGTACAAATGACAACTGGAAGCAAGACAAAAACCAGAAGCATTATTGTTAAAATTGTCCTGTTGCTGATCATTGCCGGAGGGATAATTCTGGCAGTATTGTTCGCATTTCGGGGAAATACGGCAGAGGCCTTCAACTGGGAACAACTGGACCCACGAAAGCTGCTGGAAGCTTTAAAGGAAGAACACATGGGAACTGTGGAAAATTCCTTTGCGCTGGGGGATAAGCAACTGATCCAATCAAAGCTTTACATGGATAATCTTCTATTGTTAACCGAAAGCGATATACGATTGATGAACTCCAGGGGTGAAGAGCTTTGGTATCACCCCCATGAGCTGAGGCAGCCGGTTGTTCAGGTGAATGGGAAGATGGCGCTGGTATATGAGCAGGACGGCAAATCATTTATCGTGCTCAAAGAGGGCAAATTGCTTATCGGGAGTAACCTGGAAGAAGAAATATCCTTTGGGGAAGTCACATCTTCGAACCTGTTATTCATTACTGCCAATCAAACCGGTTATAAACGGACGATTCATGCCATTTCTCCCGAGAACGGCTTTCAACTGGGGGCTCTGTATATCAATGACTATTACCCTTATTATGCGAAAACCATGGAACAAGGGGAGAACAAGCAAATCATCCTGTACGGCCTTGGAATGAATTCCAGCCATATTTCAACCATTATCCGTCTTTACGGCGCCAGCCTCAATCAAAGCCCCATTACAGGAATTGAACTGGAAGGATTATATCCCGTGATGTATCATGCGGGACAGAAGGTTTTGTTCACGGGAGAGCTGGAGGCCTTTTGTTATGATCAGACGCTGGACCTGAGCTGGTCCAAACAATTTGACAGTGAGCTGCTTGCTGCAGGACTGTTTGATAATGGGGGCTCGGTTTTTGCGCTGGAAAACAGCTTGCTCTTTTTTAATGAGAAGGGCAAGGAAGTAAAGCAGCTTCCTGATTCTGAAGGCACGGACGCCATTGAAGTTTACAGGAACACAGCGGCCGTTATATCCAGCAATGAAGCGGTGTTTTTTGATTCTGCCGGAAACCGTCTGGGCAGTTATGTTTTGCCCGGGTTGTCCCTGAAGGTTCATTTTGTGAATGAAAAGAAAGCATTTATTGTTTCGGAGCACGAGGCAATACTGCATGAAATCAATTGATTGTCAAAGATATTCTATTTAATTACTACTTGCATCTAATGGAAATATAAAGTAAAATAACGGGGTAATATTTTCTATAAAGGGGTAAAATATGGAACCCAAAATTATAACAGTCACATTGAACCCAGCGATTGATAAGATCATGACCGCAGAGGATTTTACAGCAGGCCGGCTGAATAGAGTAAAAGCCTTGCAAACAGATCCGGGTGGTAAAGGTATAAATGTATCAAAGG
>LSQX01327687.1_pt1 | contig 10251 bp, 7 predicted proteins | sample 654561 | NCBI WGS metagenome assembly LSQX01 (sample SAMN04489861, study PRJNA283612) | anaerobic digester metagenome | isolation source: 4 biogas reactors fed with cattle manure at either 37C or 55C with and... | place: Denmark: Kongens Lyngby | collected 2014
AGTAGGTCATCGTCAAGCTTCAAACGCAAAAAGGCCACCCCTGCGGGTGGCCTTTTTCATTTCTGGCCTGCGCAAGCCAGCGGGCCGCCTGCATGCTGGGTAAGCGCCCGGCCATCCCGCCCTGAGGCCGTCCGGGCAGGCGCCCACCTGTTTTTTAGATGGGCGCCTGCCCTCTCTGTCAAGAGAGCTTCAACTGATAGCCCGCCGGTGCTATGCCAAGGCTTTCAAGGTCGATATCGTTGGTACCCCGGCCATGGTGCCTTTGTACAGCTAGTTCGCTAACCACCAGTGCCAGGCACAGCCAGGTGGTAACGCTTATATGCCGGCTCTTCCCAAAACCCCCATCACTGACTTCTGGACAAAGCATCTGGGTTCGACCCCGTCTTCACGGACGGATTAAGCGACTGACTGTTTCCGGTCTTGTCGAGAAATTCCAGACCACACTCGCGGATGATGGAGCCACTCAATATAATCGAACTGACCGGTCAGGTCCTCATCCAAAGTACGATACCACTGATGAGCGAAGTGGTCGCGCTTGAGCAGAGTGCTCATAAAAAGGTATCTAATAACCCAGAGTAGCTCCATCAGGATTGCGCGGGTCTGAATAGCCGTGCAGGCCGTCATGCTCGATCTGGATGGTCTGGGTGCGGCCCATGCTGGCCTTCAGCTCTATGTTATAACCAAGCTGCTCGAGGATATTCAGGGTATCTGGGCTGAAACCTTTTTCAATGCGCAATACATCAGGTTGCCACTGATGATGCATTCTTGGTGTGGCGGCATTTTCTGCCGGGTTCATACCAAAATCCATGGCATTGATCAGGGTTTGCAATACAGTGGTAATAATGCGCGCACCGCCAGGGCTACCGGTTACCAGCCAGGGCTTGTTGTCACGCAATACCATGGTCGGCATCATGGATGATAATGGGCGCTTGCCGCCTTGGATTGCATTGGCTTCACCGCCGATTAATCCATAGACATTGGCCACTCCGGGCTTGGCTGAGAAATCATCCATTTCGTTATTGAGCAGGATCCCGGTGCCTTCGGCTACTATGCCACTACCAAAATTGAGATTGAGCGTATAGGTGACACCAACCATATTGCCCTGTCGGTCAATCACCGAAAAGTGGGTGGTTTGATCGCTTTCATGGTCTGCAGGGTTACCGGGCCGGATGTTGGCAACATCACGAACAGCACCGGGCTTGATGCTTGAAGCCAGCAGGGCTGCATATTCCTTGCTGATAAGCCCCCGCTGTGGAATGTTGACGAAATCGGGGTCGCCAAGAAACTCCGAACGGTCAGCGTAGGCCAGCTTGGCGGCTTCAGCAATCAGGCGCACGCTTTCAGCACTTGTAGCACCTTGCTCATGTAATGGGAAATGCTCCAGGATGTTGAGCATTTGTAACAGGTGTATGCCCCCGGAGCTTGGGGGAGGCATGCTGACTATCTTGAAGCCTCGGTAATCACCAGTTACCGGAAGACGTTCAATTGCTCGGTAATCAGCCAGATCCTGCATGCTGATCAAGCCACCATGGCGCTGCATTTCACTTACTATGGCCCTGGCTATCCTGCCTTCATAAAAGGCTTTTGCTCCTTGTTTCGCAATCAGTTTTAGCGAGCGGGCAAGATCCTTTTGTATCAAGAGTTCACCAGCCTGCAAAGGCCGCTCGCCGTTGAAGAATATTTCCCGTGTTGCAGGCCACTTTTCTAGCTGCTTTTGTTGTACTAATAGCATTTGAGCCAGCGTTTGGCTGACGGGGAAGCCTTTTTTGGCCAGATTGATTGCAGGGCGGATAACTTCTTTCAGGCTCATGCTGCCCCAGTTGTTCAGGGCATGCTCGAAACCGGCAACGCTGCCGGGTACACCGATGGAGCGATGACTGTAAATTGACTCACCCTCAATAATATTATTGTTTTCATCAAGGTATAGATCGCGGTGAGCAGCAGCTGGTGCGGTTTCACGGAAGTCCAGCGCGTGGTTGTTACCAGTCTTGGCATCATGCAACAGCATGAAACCTCCACCGCCGATGTTGCCGGCATTGGGCAGAGTTACAGCCAAAGCAAAGCCCATGGCTACTGCAGCATCCACTGCATTACCGCCCTTTTGCAATATTTCTAAACCGACCTGGCTGGCCAGATGGTGTTCACTGGCCACCATGCCGTTGCGTGACTGTACCGGACGAAATACATCCAGCTGGTAATCGTAATGCCGGGCTGCCTGGGCGGTAGCCGCTGGTATAACGGGTTCGTGTGCCTCTACACCAATGCTGAGCACTGCGGTTAACAGGGTTGTGTAGAGCAGCGTCTGGCGACGTATTTTCATGCTGTGCTCCTGACTGTGCAATTACTGTAAGCTAGATCAGCGGAATGGGATCTGCAAGGGGCTTTGTCCGCAAGGGGCGGTACGTTAGTATTGGCCGACAGTTTTGCCTGAGGAGGGCTATAATGAGCGAATTTCCAGCATGTCCGTCATGCAATGAAAACATGACTTATCCGGACGGCAATCATTTGGTATGCCCCATGTGCGGGCATGAGTGGTCGACAGAGCAAACGACTGTACCTGAAACCGTGCCGCAGTATCGTGACGCCCATGGCACACCACTGGAGGATGGTGACACCGTTACCTTGATTAAGGATTTAAGAGTAAAGGGCAGCTCTACAGTATTGAAAATGGGCACTCGTATCAGCAATATTCGGCTGGTAGAAGGTGATCACGATGTGGATTGCAGGGTGGATGGCCAGAAGTTTTTGCTGAAGTCGTGCTTTATGAAAAAAGCCTGAAGCTGAAAAACAAAGCCCGGAATAAATTCGGGCTTTGTTTTTCATCGGAAAGGTCAGATTTCACTGCGTCGTTTGCGCTGCAGCCAGAAGACGAATGCCAGTAACAGTAGACCGGGTATCCACATAATTTCCTTGCGGATGCGCTTGACCGGTACTTTGGCATGAGTGATGACTTGATCAAACTCCAGGCCGAGGTCTTCAGCAGGACTGGCAAAATCGACATGCTCGACTATCAGGCGGTCATCTTCGACCAGAAGCTCCAGGCCAAGTGCTTGCAGCCGGTCTTCACCGCTTTCACCTTTTGGTACCGGCAGCATCATGACCAGGCTTTTTATGTTGCCGAACTGGTCCTCGCCTTCAACCCGTAAGCGTAGTTGGGAATTGGGCTCTGCAGCACCCAGGGCCTGTACGAATCCCTCAGGTGCAATTTCTTCGTAAGGGTCATGGATCTGGTCGAGCCAGAAACCGGGCCGGAACAGGGTAAACGCTACCAGCAGCAGCAGGATACTCTCGTACCAGCGACTGCGCACTACAAACCAGCCCTGGGTGGCAGCGGCAAAAATCAGCATGGCCAGTGTGGCAATGATGAATACTACAATGCCGTGGTACCAACTGACATCTATCAACAGCAAATCGGTATTGAAGATGAACAGGAAGGGTAATGCAGCGGTGCGCAGGCTGTAAAAGAAAGCCTGTACTCCGGTACGGATGGGGTCACCTTTGGAAACGGCCGCTGCAGCAAAGGAGGCCAGCCCCACGGGTGGAGTTACGTCGGCCATGATGCCGAAATAGAACACAAATAGATGTACAGCCACCAGTGGGACGATCAGTCCATTTTGCTGGCCGAGGGCGACAATGACCGGTGCCAGCAGACTGGACACCACAATGTAGTTGGCGGTGGTTGGCAGGCCCATACCGAGAATCAGGCTGAACACGGCAGTCAGTGCCAGCATCAGCAGTAGGTTACCCATGGACAGCAATTCGACCAGGTCGGCCAGAACCAGACCCACACCGGTCTGCGAGACTGCGCCAACAATGATGCCCGCCGTAGCGGTGGCAATACCGATACCGATCATATTACGGGCACCTATGATCAGGCCTTCGCGCAGATCAATGAAGCCTTCGCGTACTTCGCTGCTGATGATGCTCTTTTCGCCACGCATCCAGGCAATGATCGGTCGCTGGGTGATCAGGATACCGATCAGCATCAGGCTGCCCCAGTAGGCGGACAGGCCCGGGGACAGGCGTTCTACCATCAGACACCAGACCAGCACGACAACTGGCAGGATGAAGTGCAGGCCGGACAGCAACACGCGACGTGTTTCGGGCAGCTTCTCAATGGGAGCATCCGGGTCTTCCATTTCCAGCGGGGGGCGGTTGGCAGCAATTTTCAGCAGGCCAAGGTACACAGCTGTCAGCAGCAGAATAATGACGGTCAGCGCATAGTCGCCCAGCAGGGGCTTGAGCCAGCTCAGACCGTAATAGACGGCCAGTGAAATGCCGGAAATAAGAGCAGCGCCAAAAGCAAAACCGGTCAGACGGCGTAACCAGGGTTTGTGAGCAACGCCTTCGATTGGTTGCATGCCCAGTTTGAGTGCTTCCAGATGCACGATGTAGAGAAGGGCAATATAGGAGATGGTTGCCGGTAGAAAAGCATGCTTGATGATTTCCACATAGGGCATACCGACATATTCGACCATCAGGAAGGCAGCCGCTCCCATCACGGGCGGCATGATTTGTCCATTGACGGAGGACGCTACTTCGACTGCACCGGCCTTTTCAGCTGGAAAACCGACCCGCTTCATCATCGGGATGGTAAAAGTACCTGTAGTGACCACGTTGGCGATGGAGGAACCGGAAATCATGCCGGTCAGTGCAGAGGACACAACAGCAGCTTTGGCTGGTCCGCCACGCATGTGGCCCAGCATGCTGAAGGCCAGCTGGATAAAGTAGTTGCCGGCACCGGCCCGCTCAAGCAGGGCACCAAACAGGACAAACAGAAAAACAAAGCTGGTGGACACACCCAGTGCAATACCGAATACACCTTCGGTGGTGATCCACTGATGGTTGGCCAGTGCCTTCAGGCTGACACCACGGTGCGACAACAGTTCGGGCATCCAGGGCCCGGCGAGGCTGTAGGTGAGAAATAGCAGGGCGATAATGGCCAGTGGCGGCCCGAGGGTGCGCCGGGTTGCTTCCAGCAATAACGGCAGACCGACCAGCGCCATGATCAGATCGGCAGTGGTCAGAATGCCCGGCCGCAGAGCCAGTTGCTGATAAAAAACAAACAGGTAGGACGCACAAGCCACTGCAACCAGCGCCAGTACGATATCAGCAGCAGGCACATGGCTGCGTGGCGAGCGCTTGAATGCGGGATAGGCCAGAAAAGACAGCAGTAGGGCAAAGCTCAGGTGGATTGAGCGGGTTTCGGTATCATTTAGTACCCCCCACTTGAGCATGAACGGTAGCGGGGAGGCGATCCACAGTTGAAACAGGGACCAGCACAGGGCTACAGTTGCGATCAGCGTGGCCATCAAGCCGGCGGGTGAGCGGGCGCCGGACTCCTGTGCCAGCATCTCATCCGCATCGAGTTTATAGGGTTTGCCCATAGTTTTGCTCCGGCATCCGGGTATGGAACCTGTGGGTAGCAGGACCGGTTGAAAGGGTGCTGGCCTGGCTGCTTATGGCGGTCGGGCCAGCAAAAAATACCGGTGCCGGTTGTAGTTGGCACCGGTGTACCGGCTTACAGCCAGCCGCGTTCCTTGTAGTAACGCACAGCGCCTTCATGCAGGGGGGCAGACAGGCCGGCCTTGATCATATCCTGCTCATTCAGGTCGCTGAATGCAGGGTGTAAGCGCTTGAAGCGCTCCAGGTTGTCAAATACTGACTTGACGACCTGATAGACCAGCTCCGGGCTGGTATTGGCACTGGTGCTGATGACTGCCTTGCCGCCAATCGACTGGGTAGGTGTATCGTTACCTTTGTACAGACCGGCTGGAATTTCAGCTTTGGTGTAATAGTTCTTTTCGGCCAGCAGCTCGTCGATCTCCGGACCGGTAATAGGTACCAAAACAGCATCAACAGTGGTGGTGGCTTCCTGGATTGCACCGTTTGGGTGACCAACAAAGTAGGTCATGGCATCAATATTGTTGTCATTCAGTGCACTGGCCTGTTCGGCCGGCTTGAGTTCGGCTGCCAGGGAGAACACCGAGCGGTCCCAACCCTTTTTCGCCATGATTTCTTCCAGGGTGTCGCGCTGGCCGGAGCCGGGGTTGCCGATATTCACGCGCTTGCCTTTCAGGTCGTCGAGCTTGGCAATGTGAGCGTCACGGCGGGCCAGAACGGTGAAGACCTCACTTTGCAGTGAGAACAGGGCGCGGATGTCTTCCATCTTGTTATCGAAAGGTGGCAGGCCTTCCATTGCCTTGTACTGGTGGTCGGACTGCATGACACCCATATTGAATTCGCCACTGCGGATGCCGTTGACGTTGGCTACACCGCCGCCACTGGCAGGTGCATTGCACTTGATGCCATGGGTTTTGGTGTCGCGGTTGACGAAGCGGCAGATGGACTGGCCGGCCACATAGTAAACGCCGGTCTGGCCGCCGGTGCCAATGGTGACGAACTTTTCGTCGGCGGCTTGTGCTGTTGTGGTGCCGAGGCTGATGGCCGCCGACAAGGCGATGGCCAGGGTGGTGATTTTTTTCATGGATGAATCTCCTTGGTTTTTATTCGTATCAGTGCCCCGGCTGCATGGAACCGTTGTTGCCAAAACTGGCTGAACTGGCACATGGGTTGGTTATACCTGATTGATTCGTCTTGTTAAACCTTCTTGTTCGGGAAGTGTCGGTTGCAACGTGATGATTGAGGAACCTGGAGCGGCTACCGATTCAGTTCCCAGTCAGGAGTAGCCGGAAAACTTTGGAGTTGCGTTGGAAGTTATACAGCTCGGCTTTACGTTGCGGCAAATCTTCGACCTGGCAAGGCATGAACCCGCGTTCTTGAAACCAGTGAGAGGTACGGGTGGTAAGCACAAACAGCGAGTCGAGCTTCAGCTCCCGCGCCCGCTGTGTAATGCGTTCGAGCATGGTGTCACCATGGCCAGCATGCCGGTAGTCGGGATGCACGGCGAGGCAGGCCAGCTCGCCAGTACGGTCTTCAGGAAAAGGATAAAGGGCGGCACAGGCAATCAGCAGGCCGTCACGTTCAACAACACTGAATTGATTGATTTCCTGCTCCAGCAGGTCACGGGAACGCCGGACCAGTAGCCCCTGTTCTTCCAGTGGACGGATCAGTTCGAGCAGGCCGCCGACATCATCAATGGTGGCTTCGCGTACTTGCTCAAAGCCGCCCTGGTCGACCAAAGTACCGCAGCCATCACGGGTGAAGAGTTCACTAAGCAGGGCACCATCGCGTTGATAGCTGATGATATGGCAGCGGGAAACCTGATTTTCGCTGGCATCAATGGCTGCTTGCAGAATTGCCTTTTGCTCCGGCGCAATCAGCGTTTGCAGGTGCTGATGTGCTTGCTGCAGGTTCAGTTCTCGGATCAGCCGCCTGTCGCTGTCCAGCAGCCCTTGTTCGGCAGTGAACAGGATCAGTTTGTCGGCCTGTAGCGCAATGGCAGTATGGGTAGCCACGTCTTCACAAGACAGGTTGAAGGTCTCGCCAGTGGGTGAGTAGCCAAGGTGTGGCAGCAATACCATATGATGCTGGTTCAACAGCTGGTTGATAGCCTGGTGATCAATCCGGCGTACTTCACCGGTATGCAGCAAGTCCACACCGTCGACTACACCGCAGGGGCGGGCGGTGACCAGGTTGCCGCTGACAATGCGTACTTTGGCACCTTGCATTGGCGAGGTAGCCATGTTGACCGAAAAACGGGCTTCAATCAGGCTGCGCAGCTGGCCAACCGCGCTGATAATGCAGTCCAGAGTATCCCGGTCGGTAATGCGCAAATTGTTGTGATAGCGGGAAGGCAGCTGTCTGGCTTGCAGGGCTTGCTCTATTTGTGGGCGTGAGCCGTGCACCAGTACCAGACGCACTCCCAGGCTGTGCAGCAGAACCAGGTCGTGCACAATGGCGTTAAAGTTGGCGTGCGCCAAGCCTTCGCCGGGAAGCATGATGACGAAGGTGCGCTTGCGATGGCTGTTGATGTAGGGCGACGAATGCCTTAGCCAGGTTACATAGTCATGCATGATCAGCTGCCTGATTCAGGTGATGTTGGCACTATAGCAGAGATCCCGTACCGGTTCGGCCGGTACGGGAGTGCCGTCAGAGAAAAACCAGCTTGAGGATACTGAAGAAGATAATGGCCAAAATGGCCCCGGCTGGCAGGGTAATCGCCCACGACATAAAAATGGACAGGATGACGCGCAGGTTGAGGGCGCTGATGCCACGTGCCAGACCAATGCCCAGAACAGCGCCGACCAGAGTATGGGTGGTGGAAACCGGCAGACCGAATGCTGATGCAGTGACTACAGTGGAGGCTGTGGCGAGCTCGGCGGCAAAGCCCCGGCTTGGCGTCAGTTTGGTGATTTCCTTGCCAACGGTGGCAATCACTTTATAACCATAGGTGGCCAGCCCGATAACAATGCCAACACCACCCAAAAACAGCACCCAGGCCGGAACCGCGGTTTTCGCACCGATTTCGGCCAGCCCCTGATTCTGGATGACGCCGGCAATCGCAGCCAGCGGCCCAACAGCGTTGGCCACATCGTTGGCTCCGTGGGCAAAAGCCATGGAGCAAGCAGTAAAGATCATCAGGATAGCAAAAGATTTTTCTACGCTGTGATAATAGGCGCGGCGGGATGCGTTTTCCGGCAGCTTGACGCGGCGTAGCAGCAGAATGCCGCCGGACATGACCAGCAAGCCGACACCTATGGCGAGCAGCACGCTCTGCTCGTTATTCAGGTTGATACCTACATGCTTGAGACCCTTGGACAGGGTCATCAGGGCTACCATGAAGCCCGTCAGGAACATGTAGACAGGTACATAACGCTTGGCGCTGACAAAAGGGTTTTCAGTGTTGATGATCAGCTTTTGTACGCTCATGAACAGCAGGAAACCCAGAGTGCCCGAGAGAAAGGGTGTGATAACCCAACTGGCGGTAATGGGGAGGATGGCATTCCAGTGCACTGAGTCTACCGAGACCCCAACGGCAGAGAAGCCGACTACAGCGCCCATGATGGTGTGGGTACTGGAGACCGGCCAGCCACGGCTAGTGGCAATCATCAACCAGGTGCCGGCAGCCATCAGGGCTGACATCATGCCCAGGACCATCAAGTCGACCGACATTACATCGACATTGACGATGCCGTTTTTGATGGTATCGGTGACCTCGCCACCGGCCAGGTAGGCTCCGCAAAACTCGAATACCATGGCAATCAGGATGGCCTGTCTGATGGTCAGGGCCTTGGAACCGACCGAGGTACCCATGGCGTTGGCGACATCATTGGCACCTACACCCCATGCCATGAAAAAACCAAAAATACAGGCCATGACCAGCAGGATCATGCCGTAATCGGTAATAAAGGACATAAGATTTTCCGCTTCGTATAAAAAAGCGCGCCAATCAGCGCGCCAGCAGTTGTTCCAGTCGGTTGCCGACACGCTCGGCACGGTCGGCGACATCACCAATCCATTCGATGATTGTGTACATGAACATCACATCAACGGGGTGCAGGGTTTTTTCAATTTTGAACAGGTTGCGGCGCACCTCGATCTGGATCCGGTCGGTATCGTGCTCGATGTCTTCCAGCACTTCGATCATTTCGGTGACGCGGCGTACTTCACGATTGCCGAAGCCGGTTTCGAGAATCTCGTCCAGTTCGTTCATGGCTTTCAGGGCTTGCTCGCAGGCATCAACAGTCCGTTGTACATAAGTACGGATGATGGGCTGCAGCGGCTCAGGGATGCTCATCTGACGACCCAGCATCAAGCCAGCAATATCCTTGGCGCGGTTGGCGACCTTGTCTTGTACGCTCAGCAGCTCCAGCAAGTCTGATCTGGGCACGGGCAAAAACAGGCTTTTGGGCAGGTGTACGCGTACATCACGTTTGAGTTTGTCGGCTTCCTTTTCCAGACGTACCATCTCCTGTTGTACCTGCTCGACACGCTCCCAGTCCTCGGAAATTATTGCCTCAAAAAAAGGGACCAGATTTGATGCGCACTCATAGGCCTTGGCGATATGCTGCTGCATCGGGCCAATAGGTGAGCGGCCAAACAGGCTGACAAAAGGGTTGAGTGACATGGCAACAATGCTCGGTAACCAGTAAGTGGGCCGATTATACGTTGTTTGGAGCAGGTTCGCCTAGCTTGGGTGCTTTACCCGAGCACAAGGAAGCACTGAATTAAGCACCTGTGTTGCCAGACAGTTGTTTAAAAACAGCTCAACATGTTGATTTGCTACATCTAAACTGCGTTTTTCGCTGCTTTCTGTCTGGCCTTGTACAGCCTCGCTTACATTTCCGG
>LSQX01388535.1_pt1 | contig 10251 bp, 10 predicted proteins | sample 654561 | NCBI WGS metagenome assembly LSQX01 (sample SAMN04489861, study PRJNA283612) | anaerobic digester metagenome | isolation source: 4 biogas reactors fed with cattle manure at either 37C or 55C with and... | place: Denmark: Kongens Lyngby | collected 2014
GGGGCGGGTTTCCATGCCCGCCCACCACTTTAGAGGTGATTAGTTTTGAAAAAAATAAAATGCTATTTTATATTAATATGTATTTTCGGAATTATGACGTTAATTACATCATGTAATGATGAGAATGATATCGAAAAAAATACAGAAAAACCCGATAACGAAATTAATATGTCAGATTCGAATCAAATTAAGCTTAGACAGAATAATGATAAAGAGGAAGCCCTTATTGCTTCCTTTGAAACAAAAATAATAGATAAGAGCGATAATAGGATTCATAATTTAAAGCTTGCCTCTTCTATGATAGACGGTTATATTTTAAACCCAGGCGAGGTATTTTCATTTAATGAAACTGTCGGTGAAGCGGATGAGGAAAAGGGGTTTAAAAAAGCCATAGTTCTTCATAAAAAAGAAAAGATTTTAGATGATGGTGGTGGTGTTTGTCAAGTTAGCAGTACCTTATTTAATGCTGCCGAACAAGCCGGATTAGAAATTATTGAGCGCCATTCACATAGCAAGTTCGTAGGATATATTCCCCAAGGAAAAGATGCAGCTATCGCTTATGGTGTCTTTGATTTACAGTTTAAAAATATATATGCTTATTCGATTAAAATTAAAGTTGTTGCTAATGAGGAAACTATGTCTGTTTCGATAATAAAGGGTGAAATGCCATCCCTATGACGTGAATTTGATACGCCACAGGGGGTAGCCGGTCAGGAAAAGCATGGGGTAGTTCAATTGATTTCGTTTACGGGCGGACATGGAAACCCGCCCCTACAACTACCTTCGGTGGCGGGCAGGCATGGAAACCCGCCCCTACAACTACCTTCGGTGGCGGGCGGGCATGGAAACCCGCCCCTACGAGAGCTCGAACTGTCTCCGTGGCTATGCTATAACCTTTGAACAGTAACGTATTTTTACAAGGTTATCCTTTGGTTTCACAAAATACTTGATTTATGGATAGCTTTATAATAGAATACTCTTAAAATAATATAAAAAATAGGTTGGGGGAGCATTAAATGGATAGAATTAAACTTGATTATTCGAAAGCAAGGGCGTTTATAAATGTTAACGAAATCGATAATATAAGGGATATGGTGGCAACAGCCCACAAGACAATCCATAATCGTAACGGTGCAAGCAATGAATTTTTGGGATGGTTAGATTTACCCGTTAATTATGATAAAGAAGAGTTTGCAAGGATAAAAAAGGCGGCAAACAAAATAAAAGCTGATTCTGATGCCCTTATAGTGATAGGCATTGGTGGTTCCTATCTGGGGGCAAGGGCAGCTGTAGAGATGCTAAAGCATTCATTTTATAATCAATTATCACCTTCTAAAAGACAAACACCTGAAATGTTTTTTGCAGGGCAAAATATCAGCTCAACATATCTTATTGATTTACTGGAGGTATTAGAAGATAAAGACTTCTCAATAAATGTTATTTCTAAGTCGGGAACTACAACAGAACCGGCAATTTCTTTTAGGATTTTCAGAGAGCTTATGGAAAAGAAATACGGAAAAGAAGAAGCTTCAAAAAGAATATATATAACTACTGACAAGTCAAAAGGAGTTCTCAAAAGCTTTGCGGATGAACAGGGATATGAGACCTTTGTTATACCTGACGATGTTGGTGGCAGATACTCTGTTCTTACTCCTGTGGGATTATTACCGTTGTGTGCAACGGGAATCGATATAGATGCTATCATGGAAGGTGCAGCAGCAGCATATAATGATTATAAAGAAGAAAGTATAGATAAGAATCATTGCTATCAATATGCGGCACTTAGAAATATACTATATAGAAAAGGAAAAACGACAGAAATATTAGTGAACTATGAGCCCGCACTTCATTATTTTTCAGAATGGTGGAAACAATTATACGGTGAGAGTGAAGGTAAGGACGGCAAAGGAATATTCCCTGCTTCTGTTGATTTTTCTACAGATTTACATTCAATGGGTCAATATATACAAGAAGGTATGAGAAATATTTTTGAAACAGTGATTAATGTTAAAACGCCCAAAAAAGAAATCACCTTAACAAATAATGATGGTGATATTGATGGTTTGAATTTCCTATCAGGTAAAACTGTTGACTTCGTAAATAAAAAGGCATTTGAAGGAACATTACTTGCCCATACAGATGGGAATGTACCCAATATTGTTATAGATATTCCTGTACTTAACGAATACTATTTTGGTAACATGGTCTATTACTTTGAGAAGGCTTGCGCTGTAAGTTGTTATTTGATGGGCGTTAATCCTTTTAATCAACCGGGCGTTGAAGCTTATAAGAAAAATATGTTTGCACTGCTTGGTAGACCGGGCTTTGAAGAAGAAAAGAAAATGCTTGAACAAAGATTAAAATAAGTTTGAATTTGACTTGAAAAAGAGTCGAAAATATAGTATCTTTATAGTATATTATTAACAAGGGAGGAATGCAATATGATACGTGTTATTATGGGTGGAATAGGGACAGGTAAAACTAGGATGTTAATTGACTTGGCGAATAATTCAGCTAAAAATAATGATGGTAATATAATCTACATTGACAATAACAGAGATCATATGTACGAACTTAGTCACAAGGTAAGATTTATAGAAACATCAGAATTTGAAATAAATAGTTTATGTTGTTTTAACGGTTTCATATGCGGTATCATTTCAAAGGATTTTGATATTTCCCAAATATACATAGATGGTATTTTCCAAATAGCAAATGACAGCATAGATTCACTAGAAGAATTTTTGAATAATATTACAGCCCTTAGTAAAAAATTTGGTATAGAGTTTGTAGTTACTTTAACGGGAGAGCCTAAAGCTGCTCCTGAATTTTTAAAAAAGTATATTGCTTAAAGGGATTTAATTAGAAATAATGGAGGCAAATTAGATATGCTGTATTATAGTACTCGGGATACAAATATAATTGTCGAATCTTCAAAAGCCATTAATGATGGCATTTCTTCAGAAGGTGGTTTGTTTGTGCCGTGTGAAATTCCCCAGTTATCGGAGAGTTTAATATATCAATTGACAGATTTGAATTATTCTCAAAGAGCAGTTGAGATATTAAAGCTATTTTTAACTGATTTTTCAGAAGAAGAATTATATGAATGTGTAAATTATGCTTACAATAAAGAAAGATTTGAAACAGACAATATTGCTCCAATTTACAAGCTGTCAACGGGTATCTATTTTCTCGAACTTTGGCATGGTCCCACTTGTGCATTTAAAGATATGGCGCTTCAACTTCTTCCACATTTAATGATAAAATCATTAAAAAAGCAAGGGGAAGATAAGGAAGTAGTCATACTTGTTGCTACTTCCGGGGATACAGGAAAAGCAGCACTTGAAGGCTTCAAGGATGTTGAGGGGACAAAGATAATTGTCTTTTATCCTGAAAATGGAGTAAGTGAGATACAAAGGATTCAGATGGTAACGCAAGAGGGCGGAAATGTAAATGTTGTTGCGGTAGAGGGTAATTTTGATGATACTCAAACAGGTGTAAAAGAGATTTTTACCGATAAAAAATATAATAAGGTTCTTGAAAAGAAAAATTATAAGCTTTCATCTGCCAATTCAATTAATTGGGGAAGGCTCGTGCCTCAAATAGTATATTATTTTTCGGCTTATATTGATCTTTTGAAAAACGAAGAGATTAAGATGGGTGAAAAAATAAATATTGTTGTTCCTACGGGTAATTTCGGTAATATTTTAGCAGCTTATTATGCACGTGAAATGGGGTTGCCAATCGAAAAACTAATATGTGCCTCAAATGAAAATAATGTTTTGACTGATTTTATAAATACAGGTGTATATGACATCAAGCGTGAATTTAAAGTTACCTCATCGCCGTCGATGGACATTTTGATATCGAGTAATCTCGAGCGATTGCTATTTCTTTTAAATGATAAATCTTCTGACAAAGTAATATCTTTGATGAACACACTTAAAAGAGATAGGGAATATACGGTAGATGATGATATAATAAATAAATTGAAGGATGTTTTCTGGGCGGGATATTGTGACGATAGTGAAACGCTAAACACTATAGCTCAGACGTATAAGGACTACAGTTATGTTGTAGACACTCATACAGCAGTTGCGAAAAATGTTTATGATAAATATTCAAAGGAAACCGGAGATACTACAAAAACCATAATTGCATCTACTGCAAGTCCGTTTAAGTTTAGCAGTAGTGTAATAAAAGCAATTAAAGGAGAAAAATTTCAGGAGGGTAAAAGTGAATTTGAACTTTTAGAGATATTGGCAGAAGAAAGTGTAGAAAAGGTTCCAAAAGCATTATCTGAATTAGATACTTTGCCTATTCTCCATAAAAGAAAGTCTAAAAAGGAAGACATGAAAGATACCGTTAGCAGTATTCTTGAGTAAGAATAAAACGAGATTACTGAAAGTGAATGAGCTTAAAGGTAGAATGATTATCGTTAGGTTTTAAAAAGTTGGAGGACGGTTCGAGCGTATTGAAATGCAGGAGTGGACGGGCATGTCCATCCGATGTAGTTAAAGAATACGATGGAATTGTCCCCTTGTTTTTTAAATAATTGAGGGGGAATTTATTATGTATGAAATAACATATGATAAAGACATATTTCGAAACTGTTTGGAGGTTATAAGAACAGAAGATAGTGTACAACCGGTAAGATTTACACCAAACCAGTTTAGTGTTTATTCGAAAAATGAGGGATATAGGATAAGGAGTTATTGTCCGGCAGGAATAAATATTGATTTTAAAACAGATTCTAAAAAAATATATATTGAATATTATGTATGTAATCAATCAAGAAATTGGATGTGTTTTGATGTTTTTATTAATGATATTTTTGTTGAAAGTATAGGTAAGATGCCAATTGAATGTGCTGATGGGGAAATCAGATTCAATATACCGGAGCAATACACAGGCTTAAACAGAATTACTATATATTTACCTCACCTCGTAGAGCTTAAGATTAAGAGAATTGCATTGGAAGATGATTCGAAGCTTGAATATGTGGATACCTATAAAAAGAATTTATTGTCTTTAGGGGATTCTATAACCCAAGGCATGGATGCTTATCACCCTGCTTCCGCGTACCCTGTAGCATTATCAAGGTTTTTGGGCACGAATTTAATTAATCAAGGAGTGGGTGGATTTTATTTTGAAGCAGAGAGTTTAGATGAACATTTCCCTTATAGACCTGATATTATAACAGTTGCTTATGGAACAAATGATTGGAAATGGTGCAATAACAAGGAAGAGTTTGTGGACAAATGTTCTGATTATATTAACTTACTTGTGAAATACTTCAATAATTCGAAGATATATGTTATAACACCCTTGTGGCGCAAGGATTTAAATGAAAAATACAATGTGGGAAGTTTCTACGAATTAGATGATGTCATAAGAAAAGTTTGTTATGGATATGAACAAATTACAATTATCAATGGAATGGAGATTATTCCGCATATGCCTGAATATATGGGGGATGGAAGAGTACATCCAAATGATGAAGGCTTTTTGCATATGACGCTTAATTTGGCAAAGGTTATTAAGTGAATGCGGAAGGATATAGCACCACTTATTATGACCTTTGTAAAAGTGGGATATTAGAAAATGGTTTTGGAGGTTATCTAGTTGAAAACTCAAGAGAAAAGACCGTCCGCAAGGTTGAAAAAAAGTCCGATAATTATATTGATAATTTCGTTGATTATCATGGTAACTCTTAGTATAATGATTGGAAATGGTGTTCTAAAATCCGGATTTATGAGTATATTTATGGAAAAAGATTTAGTAGTATCTTCTCAAGGTATTGATATTGATGCGGAAGAAAAATCTGTGTTCAATATATATAAAAACGATATTATTATCTCGGGGAAGCATGGAGTGGAGGCTATAGACAAAAATGGAAACATGTCATGGAGTATCCCGGTAAGTTTTAGTGATATTGATATGAATGTAAAAAATGATTATGCTCTGGCTGTTGATAAAGGAGATAAAGAGGCAATACTAATCCATAACGGACAAGTTAAAACAAATGTCAAAACCCAAGAGACTATAATAATGGCAAGGTTAAACAATAATGGTTATTTTGCTTTAATAACAGAAGAAAGGGGTTATAAAGGAAGACTGGTAGTGTATAACCCCGAAGGAACAGAGCTGTTTACTAATTACTCAGTTAATAATATAATAGATGTAGATATATCAAATGACAATAAAAGAATCGCAATATGTACTTTGGATCCGGGAAGCGGAAAGGTTTCGGGGTGCATAACCTTTTATTATTTAAACAGCGAACAGCCATATTCGGGAGTTCTTTTAGAAGATACATTATTGGCATCGATAAAGTTTTATAAAAACAGATTAATTGCTGTGGGGGATGATAAGCTTGTTGGGTTTAATTCTGAAGGTACTAAGGACTGGGAGCTTAAATTTGAGCCGGGAGAAATAGCAGGGTTTAATGTTGATTCCGATAATATGATAGTAATAATCACTGATGAAAACAGAAATAGGAATTTTTTCAGTAACAATATTGTAAAAATAATTGACCCTAACGGTAAGGTTAGGGGTTCCTATAATGCAGGAGCAAGAGTTAGTGCTTTATCGGTATTAGATGACGTTATTGCATTAGGCATAAAAAGAGAGGTTAGCATATTAAATTCAAAGGGTGATATAATCGCAGAAACAGAATTTTCAAAGGATATTGTAGAATTAAAAGTATTTAATAACAAGAGGGATTTATTGATTGTATCCAGAAATATGCTTGATGTAATGCAAATAAAATAAGACAAGGAGTGGTTATGTGACAGTATTAGATTTTGCAGTTTTAATAATCATGGGCATAGGTATTATGAGAGGAATTTCAAAAGGTTTGGTTTTATCGGTTTTTCATATGATATCCTTATTGATATCTGCATTACTAACAGCTAAATATTATCCTGTTTTTTCTGATGTTTTAGCCAATACAAAGGTTTATGAACGGGTTAAAAACGGAATCGGCGCAGTAATGACTAAAAGCACTGTACCTGCAGTTTCCGGAAATGGACAGGAAGCAGCGGAAACCATTGTTGAATCTTTATCTATTCCCAAAATATTAAAACCGGCAATATTGAAAAATACAAGTTTTAACGTTTCTGAAGTATTTGGTTTTGACAGTATTATTGAACAGATTAATACGAGCATTACAAATACTATAATTAACGTGTTAAGTATTATTGTTTTATTTGTTACTATATCCATATTATTATACATAGTAGTAAAAATTATTGACAATATTATGAAGCTTCCTGTTTTGAAAACTATAAATAAGTTGTCAGGTGGTGCTTTTGGGGCCATAAAAGGTTTGTTATTTATATATATTATTTTTGGGATTATATCGTTATTTACTCATGTTGAGGCATTTGCATCTGTTGTTAATTTGATTGATAATTCGATTATTGCAAAAGGGTTATACCATAATAATATACTGTTAAAATTAATACTATAATAAAACTGGACAAAATCCGATAAAATGTTTACAATTATAGTAATAATAATTTTTAATCAGTTAATGATAGGAGGATATTTTTAAAATGAGTTTAGAAAAATGGGTTTATGTGGACGGAGATTATTGTAAAAAAGAAGAGGCAAAGGTTTCGGTATTTGACCATGGGTATCTATACGGGGATGGTATATTTGAAGGTATACGCTTTTATAATGGAAGAGTTTTTAAATTAGATGAGCATATAGAAAGACTTTATATGTCTGCTAAAGCTATATTCATGGAAATTCCTATGACTAAACAGGAAATGATAGATGCACTATTAGAAACGATACGAAGAAATAACCTGAGGGATGGATATATAAGACTTGTTGTTTCGAGAGGTAAAGGTGATTTAGGTCTTAGCCCTACAAAGTGTCCTAAACCTTTTGTTCTTATTATTGCAGATTCCATAACTTTATATCCTAATGAAATGTATGAAAAGGGAATGAAGGTAATAACCGCATCGACAAGGAGAAATAATCCTCTTTCCATAGATCCTCAGGTCAAATCGTTAAACTACATGAACAATATTCTTGCAAAAATTGAGGCTAACAGAGTAGGTGTGCCTGAAGCAATAATGCTTAATAATTCAGGTTATGTTGCGGAATGCACAGGGGACAATATTTTTATAGTCAAAGACGGGATAGTATATACACCTCCTATACATGTAGGAGTTCTTGACGGAATAACCAGGAAAACAGCTATGTATATTTGTGAAAAGATGGGGATTGAAGTTTACGAAAAAGAGTTTACTTTATATAATGTATATAATGCCGATGAATGTTTCTTGACCGGAACTGCTGCTGAAGCAATAGCTGTTACCGAAGCAGATGAGAGAATAATAGGTAATGGAAGACCCGGACCTATTACAAAAAGAATATTGGAAGCATTTCGCGATATTGTTAAGAATGAGGGAACAGATATTTACTAAGTGGCAAATTTGCCTAGCATATGGGTTCAATTTATTGAACCCATATGCTATAATATTAGATTAATATAAAAAACAAAACTATGATTAGGAGTTGATTTATATTGAGGAGTGATATGGTTAAAAAAGGATTAGACAGGGCACCACATAGATCACTTTTTAAGGCTACAGGTTTAACAGACGAAGAAATAAACAGACCTCTTATCGGTGTAGTTAATGCACAAAACGACATTGTGCCGGGGCATATTCATCTTGATGATATTGCAGAGGCTGTAAAAGCAGGAATCAGAGTTGCCGGGGGAACACCATTGGAATTTCCGGCTATAGGTATATGTGATGGTATTGCAATGGGGCATGCAGGTATGAAGTATTCGTTGGCATCAAGAGAATTAATTGCTGATTCGGTTGAAGCCATGACCATGGCACACGGTCTTGATGCGCTGGTTTTTATACCTAATTGTGATAAAATAGTACCGGGTATGTTGATGGCTGCAGCAAGGATCGATATACCTGCTATTGTAGTAAGTGGTGGCCCAATGTTATCTTTGAAAAAACGGAACGTGGACTTGGATTTAAACAGTGTTTTTGAAGCTGTTGGTGCGGCAAAAGCAGGGAATATTAAAGAAGAAGATGTTTATGAGGTGGAAGACAATGCATGTCCCGGATGCGGTTCGTGTTCAGGGATGTTTACAGCTAATTCCATGAATTGCTTGAGTGAAGTTTTGGGAATGGCACTTCCGGGTAATGGAACAATTCCTGCAGTTTATGCAGAAAGAATTCGTTTAGCTAAAAAAACAGGTATGAAGATAGTAGAGTTAATAGATAAGAATATTACCCCATCTCAAATTTTAAGTTTAAAAACTTTTGAGAATGCTTTAACAGTGGATATGGCGTTGGGATGTTCGACCAATTCAGTACTTCATTTGCCTGCAATAGCAAATGAAGCTGGTGTAAAAATTAATCTTGACATAATAAATGATATAAGTGGGAAAACACCGAACTTATGTAAGCTCGCTCCTGCAGGACCGCATCATGTACAAGACCTTTATGAAGCAGGTGGCGTACAGGCTGTTATGAATGAACTAAGTAAGAAAGACCTTCTTCATTTGGATTTAATAACGGTTACCGGTAATAATGTGGGTGAGAACATTAAAAATGCTAGGGTTCAAGATAATAATGTGATTAGACCTATAGGTAATCCATACAGCCAAACAGGTGGGATTGCTGTTCTTAGGGGCAATCTGGCGCCGGATGGAGCTGTTGTTAAGCGTTCTGCGGTAGCACAAGAGATGCTTGTACATAAAGGCCCTGTGAAGGTATTTAATTCAGAAGAAGAAGTAAGTAAGACAATAGATAGCGGTAAAGTTGAAAAGGGAGATGTTTTGGTTATCAGGTATGAAGGACCAAAGGGAGGACCCGGAATGAGAGAGATGTTATCACCAACATCAAGCATATGTGGTATGGGTCTTGACAAGGATGTAGCTCTTATTACAGATGGAAGATTTTCCGGTGCGACCAGAGGAGCTTCAATCGGACACATTTCACCTGAAGCGATGGAGGGTGGTCCCATTGCCTTAATAAAGAATGGTGATATAATAAGTATAGATATTCCCAATGGTAAATTGAATATTGAGATTAGTGATGAAGAGCTTGCAGATAGAAAAAAACAATGGCAAAAACCTGAAGCAAAAATAAAAAGAGGTTATTTGGCAAGATACTCAAGGATGGTTTCTTCTGCTGCGACAGGAGCAGTGTTTGATTATAATTCACCTGAATAAGAAACGATGCTCCAAACCATGTGATAGTAAACCAT
>LSQX01124641.1_pt2 | contig 10250 bp, 10 predicted proteins | sample 654561 | NCBI WGS metagenome assembly LSQX01 (sample SAMN04489861, study PRJNA283612) | anaerobic digester metagenome | isolation source: 4 biogas reactors fed with cattle manure at either 37C or 55C with and... | place: Denmark: Kongens Lyngby | collected 2014
ACGGCCAGCAGCGCCTCACCACCCTTTACCACTGCCTCCAGGGCGACGGCGCGGTGGACACCGTCGACTTCCGCTCCAAGCGCATCCGCCGCACCTTCTACGTCGACGTCGCCCGCGCCGTCGACTCCCAGGTCATGACCGACGAGGCCGTGTTCTCCGTCGACGACGACGGCATCATCAAGTCACACTTCGGCCCCGAGATCGCCGGCGGCATCCCCGACCGCGACGCCGCCATCGCCCACGGCTGCCTGCCCGTCGCGGACCTGCTGTGGGAGTCCGGCACCGACCTGCTCTTCGACATGGCCGTCGCCCGCCCGGAGATGCGCGAGGTGGTTAAACGATTCTACGACCGCATCGTCAAGCCCCTCGCCGCCTACGACATCCCCATGATCCGCCTGGCGCGCGAGACCGCCCAGACCGGCGTGGGCTCCATCTTCGCCCAGGCCAACTCCGCCGGCCTGCAGATGGACGTCTTCGAACTGCTCACCGCCGTGTTCGCCACCGAGGACCCGGACTTCTCCCTCGCCGAGGACTGGGCGGAGACCCGCCGCATCCTGGGCCGCTACCCGGCGCTCGACCGCATCGACCGCACCGACTTCCTCACCGCCGTCTCCCTGCTGGTCACCTCCCGCAACGGCCATGCCGCCGGGCAGCGCGAGGACATCCTCAACCTCACCCTCGCCGACTACCTCCACGCCCGCCGCGAACTGCGCATCACCTTCCTGGAGACCGCCGAGTTCCTCTCCCAGCGCTGCATGCTCACCATCGACCAGGTGCCCTACACCGCGCAGCTCATCCCCCTGGCCGTCATCTTCGCCCGCCTCGCGGACACCCCCCGCGCGCTGGCGTCGACGAAGGCGTGGGACAAGCTCAACCAGTGGTTCTGGTGCGGCATCTTCGGCGAGCTCTACGGCTCCGCGGCCGTGATCAACCGCTCCGCGCGCGACGTCGACCAGGTCACCGCCTGGATCGAGGGCCGCACCGAGGAGGTGCCCAAGACCATCCGCGACGCCTCCTTCTCCGAGTCCCGCTTCTTCTCCGTCCGCGAGAACTCCGGCGTGTACCAGGGCATCTACGCCCTGCTCATGGCCCGCGGCGCCCGGGACTGGCGCACCTCCCAGCCCTTCGACCGCTGGACCTTCCCCGAGCTGCAGCCCGGTTTCCACCGCGTGTTCCCCCAGGAGTGGTGCCGCGACAACGGCATCGAGGACGTCGTCGCCAACAGCGTGCTCAACCGCACCCCCATGGGCAAGCGCACCGAGGTCGTCATCGACGGGTATGCCCCCACCCGGTACCTCTCCCGCGTGCAGACCAAGTCGCTGCTCGAGGACTCCGAGTTCGACACGGTCCTGGGCACGCACGAGCTGAACACGGACCTGCTGTACCAGTCCGACTTCCCGAACTTCCTGCGTGACCGGCGTTCCCGCTTCCTCGGCATGGTCGAGTACGCGATGGGCAAGCCCGTGCTGCGCGACGTCGACGACCGCGACTACAGCGGCGGCGACGAGGGGCCCAACGCGTTCTCTGCGTGAACGGGGGTGGCCGGTTGAGTGGCCTGCCTCATAAACGGGCAGGTCATGCGACAACGACGTCCGGTACCGACTAAAGTGTTATCCGTTCCACGCCCCGACTTTCCGGGGCCACCTTTTTCACAGCTGGGAGATAACACGTGAGCAAGCCCGTCGTCCTTATCGCCGACAAACTGGCACCGTCCACCGTAGATGCGCTCGGAGACGCCGTGGAGGTGCGCTGGGTCGACGGCCCGAACACCCCGGAGCTGCTTGCCGCCGTCCCGGAGGCTGACGCCCTGCTGGTCCGTTCCGCGACCACCGTCACCCGCGAGGTCCTCGAGTCCGCCCCGAACCTGAAGATCGTCGGCCGCGCCGGCGTCGGCCTGGACAACGTCGACATCGACGCCGCCACCGAGCGCGGCGTCATGGTCGTCAACGCACCGACCTCCAACATCCACTCCGCCTGTGAGCACGCCATCGCCCTGCTGATGTCCACCGTGCGCCAGATCCCGGCTGCTGACGCCACCCTGCGTGACGGCGAGTGGAAGCGCTCCGCCTTCAAGGGCGTCGAGATCTTCGGCAAGACCATCGGTATCGTCGGCTTCGGCCACATCGGCCAGCTGTTCGCCCAGCGTCTCTCCGCCTTCGAGACCGAGATCATCGCCTACGACCCGTACGCGAACCCGACCCGCGCCGCCCAGCTGGGTGTGGAGCTCGTCGAGCTGGAGGAGCTGGTCTCCCGCGCCGACATCATCACCATCCACCTGCCCAAGACCAAGGAGACGGCCGGCATGTTCAACGCCGAGCTGCTCGCCAAGTCGAAGAAGGGCCAGATCATCATCAACGCGGCCCGCGGTGGCCTCGTCGATGAGCAGGCGCTGGCCGACGCCATCAAGTCCGGCCACATCTGGGGCGCCGGCTTCGACGTCTTCTCCACCGAGCCGTGCACCGACTCCCCGCTGTTCGGCCTGCCGGAGGTCGTTGTGACCCCGCACCTGGGCGCCTCCACCGAAGAGGCCCAGGACCGCGCCGGCACCGACGTCGCCGCCTCGGTCCTCAAGGCCCTGGCCGGCGAGTTCGTCCCGGACGCCGTCAACGTCTCCGGCGGTCGCGTCGGCGAGGAGGTCTCCCTGTGGCTGGACCTGACCCGCAAGCTGGGTCTGCTCGCCGGCCAGCTTCTCGACGCCGCCCCGGTCGCCGTCGAGGTCGAGGCCCGCGGCGAGCTGTCCACCGAGGATGACCTCTCCGTGCTCGGCCTGTCCGCCGTCCGTGGCCTGTTCTCCGCCACCACCGACGAGCCGGTCACCTTCGTCAACGCCCCGCAGATCGCGGAGTCCCGTGGCCTGGACTACACGGTGGAGACCGCCACCGAGTCCACCACTCACCGTTCCTCCGTCGAGGTCAAGGCCATCGGCGCCGACGGCTCCTCCCGTTCCGTCGTCGGTGCCCTCACCGGCCTGGAGCGCGTCGAGAAGATCGTGCGTATCGACGAGCGCGGCCTGGACATGCGCGCCGAGGGTCGCAACCTCTTCCTCGAGTACACCGACGCCCCGGGCGCCCTGGGCAGGGTCGGTTCCCAGCTGGGCGAGGCCGGCATCAACATCGAGGCCGCCGCTCTGACCCAGGCCGCCAAGGGTGACGGTGCCATCCTGGTCCTGCGCGTCGACGCCGAGGTCCCGGAGACCCTGGAGAAGCAGATCGCCGAGTCCCTGGGTGCCACCAACGCCATCCAGCTCGACCTGGACTAACAGCTCATCGACGGCGTGCCACCCGGTCCCTCCCGGACCGGGGCGGCACGCCGTCGGCGATTCCGGGGCTAGTCCGGAACGACGGTGGGGTCGACGACGCCCACCGCGACGGCCAGGTCCTCCCAGCTCATGCCGACGCACTTGAACACGCGGGGGCGGCTGGTGTCCACCTGGACGCCACCGGTGACGAGGTCGCAGAGGTCGACGAGGTCGTCCTCGGCGAGGACCCCCTCGCGGACGGGCTGGATGACGTCGCCGGCCTCGCGCAGGGCGGTGGCGCGGTCCTCGACGACGACCTGCGCGCGCCCCATGAGCTGCGAGTCGAGTTCGCGGAACTCCGGCTCGTGGGAGCCCATGGCGACGACGACGGCATGGTCGGGGACGAGGGCGCCGTCGAAAAGCGGGGTGGGGGCGGAGGTGCAGCAGACGATGAGGGAGGCGTCGGCGACGTCCTCGGCCACGCCGGCGCGGGCCGCGAGCCCGAGGTCGCGGGCGACGGCGACGGTGGCGTCGGTACGCGCAGGATGGCGGCCGCAGACGACGACCTCGCCGATGTCGCGGACCTCCGCCATCGCGGCGATGTGGGTGTGCGCCTGCGGGCCGGTGCCGAACACGACCATCCGGTCGAGCGACTCCGGTGCGAGGTAATCGACGGCGACGGCGCTGACGGCCGGGGTGCGCAGGGCGGTGAGCGAGTTGCCCTCCATGATGGCCTGCGGGGTGAGGGTCTCGGTGTCCATGAGGATGTACATCGCCTGGATGCGCGGCCGGTCCTTCGACGGGTTGTCGGGGGAGACGGTGGCGATCTTCGTGCCGGTCCACCCGCCGAGCACCGACGGCATGAGCAGCATGTGCCCGGTGCCGGCGGGGATGTTGATGCGCGCGGGGTCGACGTCCGGGCGGAAACCCTCACGGAGGGCGTGGTCGAGGAGTCGGCGGGCGCGGCCCACGGAGACGGCGGCGGTGATGTCGGCGGGGGAGATGGTGCGGGGGGTCATGCGTTCCTTTCTCAGGGGAGGTCGGGGGCGTTGGCCGCTTCCCGACGCGCGATCGCCGGCGCGAAGATGACGGCCAGCAGCGAGATGGCGGCGGTGATGATGATGTAGATGGCGATGGGGTGCCACTGGTCGTTGAACTCGTGGAGCAGCCAGGTGGCGATGAGCGGGGCGGTGCCGCCGGCGACCGCGGCACCGATCTGGTAGCCGAGGGTGACGCCGGTGTAGCGGATGCGGGCGGAGAAGATCTCCGAGCTCATGGTGCCCAGGGTGCCGGTGACCGGCGGCCACACCACACCCAGGCCGATGACCACCGCCGCGAACACCGCCCAGTTGGCACCGGTGTCCAGGAGCAGGAAGAACGGGAAGGCGAAGGCCGCGATGGCCAGCGCACCGGTGACGTACACCCGGGTGCGTCCCACCCGGTCCGAGAGGGCACCCATGACGGGGATCATGAACGTCGACACCAACGCGCCGAGACTCACTGCGTTGAGCACGGTGGAGCGCTCGAAACTGAGGGTGCCCGTCGCGTACGAGGCGACGAACGTGGCGAAGATGTAGAACGGCGCGGTCTCCACGACCTTGATGCCCACGGACACGAGCACGGCGGGGAAGTGGTGGCGCAGGGTCTCCAGGATCGGCAGCTTCGCGACGCCGTCCTCCTCCCGCGCCGCCTTGAAGTGCGGTGTCTCACCCAGGCCGGAGCGGATCCACAGGCCGACGAGCACGAGGACGATGGAGGCGATGAACGGGATACGCCAGCCGATGCCGAGGAGGAACTCGTCACCGAAGAAGGAGACGGCGGCGAAGGCCAGGGAGGACAGCAGCATGCCGATGGTGATGCCCATCTGCGGGACCGAGCCGAAGAAGCCGCGGCGCTTGGCGGGGGCGTTCTCGAAGGCGAGCAGCATGGCACCGCCCCACTCGCCGCCGATGGCCAGGCCCTGGATGATGCGGAAGACCACCAGCAGGATCGGGGCGGCGATGCCGATCTGGTCGTAGGTGGGGATGAGGCCGATGGCCACGGTGGCCACGCCCATCATCACCAACGTGACCACGAGCGTGACCTTGCGGCCGACGCGGTCACCGAAGTGGGAGAAGACGATGCCTCCGAAAGGGCGGACGAAGAACGTGAGCGCCAGCGTCAGGTACGACAGCATCTGCGAGACGAAGGGGTCCTCGGTGGGGAAGAACTGATGGTTGAAGATCAGCGCTGACGCCGTCGCGTAGAGGAAGAAGTCGTACCACTCGATCGAGCTGCCGGCGAGGGAGCCGGCGAGGACGCGGCGGTCCCGTCTCTTGTCGGTGGGCGGGCTGGAGCTGGCTACAGACATGGTGTGGGCCTTCGGGTCACGGGACAGGTTCTGTGATTGGTGCCACAGTACAATGTTACTGGGGTGGGAGTCCAGACCCGGGCGGGGGCGCGACCCCGCGGGCGTCAGGCCCAGACGCCGGTGACGTGGCCCAGGTGGGCGGCCATGACGGTGTTCATCCGCCCGGGATCGCGGTCGGCGATGGCGTCGACGATGTCGAGGTGCTCGCGCGCGGTCTTCTCCAGCTCACCCTGCTCCGCCAGGGCGCGCAGGCCGGTGAGGCGGGCGAGGGAGCGGAGGGAGCGGACGTGGCGGACCGCGACGTCGTTACCCGCGGCCTTGAGGAGTCCCAGGTGGAGCGAGGTGTCGAGGCGGATGAACTCGATGAGGTCACCGTCGACGGCGGCCTGCAGGGAGTCTGCGGCCAGGCGGCGGGCGGCCGCCAGCTGTTCGTCCGGCATGCCGTGGGCGGCGACCCGCAGCATGAGGGGGATCTCGATGAAGCCGCGCAGCTCCACGTGCTGCGCGCGGGTCTCCGGGGAGAACTCGAGCACCCGGTAGCCCTTGTAGCGCAGGGCCCGCACGTGGCCCTCGGTGGCCAGGTCGAGCATGGCCTCGCGGACCGGGGTGGCGGAGATCCCGAACTCCCCCGCCAGGGTGGGCGCGCTGAGGACCACTCCCGGGGCGATGTCGCCGACGATGAACGCGTGACGCAGGTGCTCGGCGACCTGCTCGCGCAGCGGCATGTCCCGCGGCTCGTCGAGGCGGGGGAGGCGGTGCGAGTCGGGGAGCGAGGGGCGGGAGGGCATACCGCGCATTATGCCGGATCGGTCGGTGGTCGGGCGCTGCTCGGGGTCCCACAGGAATGGACAACCCGGTCTACTGAGCCCTGCCGCGGGGAACTTTTATTCACACTGCTACCGGTGTGAAAAGCCAGCTAGAAACCCCTTCCGCCGCCGCTCCGAACAAAAATAGACCGAACAGTATGGTTAATCTAGACGGATAGGTGTTGAATGGTCCCGACACCGAACGACGCCAAGGAGCATTGATGAGCGACCTCACCCCGAACCACACCGCCGGACAGCCACTGGAGCCGATCGACGCCGAGAAGCTCGCCCAGCTCGCCCAGAAGAACACCGACAACCCGGAGGGCGGCCGCAAGAAGATTCGCACCCACACCGAGGCCGACGGCAAGTTCCGCAACTACACGCAGGTCCGTGACCTCGAGCCGGTCCTGGTCTCCGAGCCGCCGGCCCTCCTCGGCGACGACACCGCCCCGAACCCGACCGAGATCGCCCAGGCCGGCCTCGCCGCCTGCATCTCCGTGGGCATCCAGGCGATCGCCACCCACCGGGGCGTCACCCTGACGAAGATCGCCGTCGACATCGAGTCCGACATCGACGTCTCCCCGACCTGGGGTGTCGGTGACCTCAACGAGGGCAAGCGCCCGGGCGTCTCCGATGTCCGCGTCAAGGTCGAGATCGAGGGCGACGCCGACCGCGCGACCCTGCAGAAGATCCACGACGACGCCATCCAGTGGTCCCCGGTGGTCAACACCTACACCCGCCCGGCCGTCCTGACCTCGGAGCTGGTGTGACCATGACGACTGCACTCCTCGACACCATCGCCGGCAACGCCAAGGCCGTCGACCGCAACGAGCTCTCCGCCCGCTACGGCATCGAGCTGCTCGGCTCCCAGCAGCTGTTCATCCGTGAGAACCTGCAGGAGACCGCCCGCCAGCTGCGCGAGATCGCCGCGGTGGATCTCTCCGTCGCCTTCGGTATCTGGGCCCACACGATGGTGATCACCTACCTGCGCACGGCCGACACCGATTACGTCCGTTACGTCCTCCCGGCCCTGGAGAACGGCACCCGCCCGGGCGTCACCGGCATGGCCCCGGCCTTCAAGGAGGCCGCCGGCGCCGGCACCATCGACCTCACCGCCACCCCCGCGGAGGACGGCTACGTGCTCAACGGCACGCTCGCCTGGGCCTCCAATCTGGCGGACGACGCCGTCATCGTCACCGCCGCCCGTACCCCCTCGGGGGAGCGCCTGCTCGTCGCCTTCGACGGCTGCGCCCCGGGCGTCACCCTCGGCACCCCTTTCGCACTTCTCGGCCTCAACGCCACCTCCTCGGCCGGGATCACCCTGGACAACGTCCCGGTCCCGGCGGGCCAGGTGCTCTCCCGTGACTTCGAGGCCTTCATCTCCGCGGTGCGTCCGACCTTCCTCATCCTGCAGACCTCCGAGTGCCTCGGCGTGGCGGATGCGGCGATCGACGCCGCCGCCACCCGCCTGACCGGCGTCAACGAGGTGCTCACGGAGGACGTCGAGAAGTTGCGTGCGGAGATCACCCACCTCATCCACACGCAGGATCTCATCGCCGCGGTGCTCGACGACGGCGCCACCGTCGACCGGGTCAAGCTCCTCGAGCTGCGTCTCGACGCCGCCCGCGCCGCCGTCGACGCCACCGCCCTCGAGGTCCGCGTCGCGGGCGGGGCCGGGTACGCCCAGTCCTCCCCGGCCTCCCGCCGGTTCCGCGAAGCGGCCTTCATTCCGGTACAGTCGCCGTCCGAGACTCAGCTGACGTGGGAGCTTCGCCGGGCGAAGCAGGAGGGATGACGTTGACAGTGGCCGATCTGACCGTCACCGGCGACCAGCTCCGGGCCGCCGTGGGCACGTTCCCCTCCGGCGTCACCGTGGTGACCACGCTGAAGGAGGACGGCTCGGACGTCGGTCTGACGGTCTCCGCCTTCTCCTCGCTGTCGCTGGAGCCGGCGATGGTGGTGCTGGCGGTGGACAACGGCTCGACCTCGCTGCCGTACCTCACCGTCGGCGCGCCGCTGGGCATCTCCGTGCTGGCGGACGGCCAGGGGCCGGTCGCGTACCAGTTCTCCCGTCGCGGGGTGGACCGGTTCGCGGGCGTCGACACGCATCGTGGGGGGCGCGGTGTCGCGCTTCTCGACGGCGCCGCCGCCTGGTTCGCCGGTGAGATCGTCCACGCCTACCCGGGTGGGGACCACACGATCCTCACCGTCGCCGTCCACGACTGCGGCACTCATGAGTCGGCCCGTCCGTTGCTCTACCAGCGCGGACAGGTGCACGACTGGCCGGAGTACCAGATTTAACGGTCCTGCGGCTCCTGGTCGACGAGCTCCTCGTCCTCCGGGATCTCGTCGGCCGGACGCGGGGGAATCGCGCGGATCTGCTCCCGGCTGAGGCCGGGACCGAAGGGGCGCGGCTGCAGGGGGACCTCGGCTCCCGTGCGCAGGGATTCCTCGACGGCGGCGAAGACGCGGACATCCGCGAGTCCCTCCGCGCCGTCCGGTTCCGGGCGCACCCCCGCGCGCACGCAGTCGACGAAGTAGCGGATCTCGCCCGCGAACTGGTCGACGGATTCCGCGGTGCGGGATTCCTCGCCGTCATCGGTGGTGATCGCGTACGTGCGGGGCGGTTCCGGGTCGAAGCCGTAGCAGGAGTCACTGGTGATCGACCCCCGCGAGCCGACGAGGGTGAAGGAGTCGACGTCACCGGCCGCGTAGCTCAGCGTGTACTGCGCGATGCGGTTGTCGGGGAAGCGCAGGGTGACGCCGACGGTGTCGCGGAAGTTGAAGTCGCGGTCGTCCTGACGGGTGCCCAGCGCGTGGACCCTCACCGGTTCGGCGCGGAAGAGGTGGCGCACCAGGTTGAGGGGGTAGGCGCCGAAGTCGGGGACCGGGCCGCCCCAGAATCCGCTGTGCCCGCGGTGGTTGTCCTCGTTGATGTCGTGGGTGAACACCGAGGTGAAGCTGCGGGTCTCGCCGACATCGCCACGCGCCACCCGCTCGGCGAGCTCCACCATGTAGGCGTCCTGGTGCATGCGGTAGGCGACCATGAGGGTGGCCCCGCTGCGTTCCGCCGCCGCGATCAGCGCCTCGCAGTCCTCCACGGAGGTGGCCATCGGCTTCTCCAGGAGCACGTGGATGCCGGCCTCCAGGGCGGGTTCGGCGAACTCGCGGTGGCGGAACACCGGCGTGGCCACGTAGACGGCGTCGATGTCGCCGCTGGCCAGCAGCCGGTCGTAGGAGGAGTAGTCGTGGACGTCGACACTGTCGTCGAGGGCGTCGGCCTTCTCGTCCGAACCGGTGATGGCGGCGACGAGCGCCACGTCGTCGAGACTGCGCAGGGCCGGGAGGAAGGCCTGCTGGGTGATCTGGCCGACGCCGACGACGGCGATGCGGAACGGGGAGTCATATGCGGGAGTGTTCATGTCCCCAGGCTACGGAGATCGGTTCGTGCACGAGCGCGGGTGCGGGCTGCTAGAATCGCCACCAGTTCAGCAGGTGAGAAAGGAATCCCACAGAATGAAACTTGCAGTCATTGGCGGAGACGGCATCGGCCCGGAGGTCACCGAGGAGGCCCTCAAGGTCCTGCGCGCGGTGCGCGACGACATCGAGACCACCGACTACGACCTGGGCGCGCGTCGTTACCTGCGCAACGGTGAGCTGCTCACCGACGCCGACCTCGATTCCCTCCGCGAGCATGACGCCATCCTGCTCGGCGCCATCGGCGCCCCGGACACCGTCGCCCCCGGCGTCCTCGAGCGCGGCCTGCTGCTCAAGATGCGTTTCGCCCTCGATCACCACGTCAACCTGCGCCCCTCCAAGCTGTACGAGGGTGTCGAGTCCCCGCTGAAGAACCCGG
>LSQX01046616.1_pt2 | contig 10249 bp, 8 predicted proteins | sample 654561 | NCBI WGS metagenome assembly LSQX01 (sample SAMN04489861, study PRJNA283612) | anaerobic digester metagenome | isolation source: 4 biogas reactors fed with cattle manure at either 37C or 55C with and... | place: Denmark: Kongens Lyngby | collected 2014
AGGTTTTATTTACGTGGCTCAGCCTCCCTTATACAAGGTGAAAAAAGGAAGAAAAGAGCACTACCTCTACCGGGATGAAGAGCTGGAGAAGTTGCTTGAGAGCTGGGGGCGTGACGGGATTCAGGTGCAACGCTATAAAGGTCTCGGGGAAATGAATCCGGATCAGCTGTGGGAGACAACGATGAATCCGGAAAATCGGTTTATTAAGCGAGTTGAGCTTGTTGATGCTCAGAAAGCAGATCAAATGTTTAGTGTGCTGATGGGGGACAAGGTCGAGCCGCGCCGCCGCTTTATTGAAGAAAACGCCGACCTGGTGCAAAACCTGGATATCTAGGAAACGGAGCCTGTCGCCAGGAAGGGATCTTTCTTTTTTACCTGTGACATCAGAACAGCACCGCTTCCGGTGCTTAAAGTTTTTAGCTGTAAGGGAAGGGGGCATTAGGTGAACGAGAAAAAACGAACTATTCCCGTCAGTATTCATGAAGAAGTAAAAAGATCATTTCTCGATTATGCCATGAGCGTGATTGTCAGCCGGGCCCTGCCTGATGTGAGGGACGGGTTTAAACCGGTCCACCGGCGCATTCTCTATGCAATGTCGGAGATGGGAGCCACGCCCGATAAACCTCATCGTAAATCGGCACGTATTGTGGGTGAAGTGCTTGGCAAATACCATCCCCACGGGGACACTGCCCTTTACGACGCCATGGTCCGCCTGGCCCAGGATTTTTCAACGCGTTATCCCCTGGTGGACGGACACGGCAACTTTGGTTCTCAGGATGGAGATGCGGCGGCAGCGATGCGTTACACTGAAGCCCGCCTTTCTCCGCTGTCGATGGAGCTTCTAAGGGATCTCCACAAAGATACTGTTGATTTTCGACCGAATTTTGATGAAAGCTTGGAAGAGCCGGTAGTTCTTCCGGCGAGATTTCCCAATCTCTTGGCAAACGGGTCGGCAGGCATCGCTGTAGGAATGGCTACCAACATTCCACCTCACAACTTGGGTGAACTGATCGATGCCCTGCATCTTTTGATTAAGCAGCCCCAGAGCACGGTGGAAGAGTTACAGCGTCTGATTAAGGGGCCCGATTTTCCCACCGGGGGTCTCATTGTCGGCTATGAAGGAATTAATAAGGCCTATCGGACCGGCCGGGGAATTATTCGTCTAAGAGGCCGGGTTTTTATCGATAAAAAGGAAAAAGATCGCGAGCATATTATCATCAGCGAGCTGCCCTACCAGCAGAATAAGGCTAAACTGGTAGAGAAGATTGCCGAGCTGGTCAAAGAGAAAAAGATCGAAGGGATTACCGATCTAAGGGACGAATCCGATCATACCGGGGTGCGCATAGTTCTAGAGATCCGTCCAGGATATCAATCACAGCTCATTATCAACCAGCTCTATAAGCATACTCCGTTACAGCAAACCTACGGCATAATCATGCTGGCCTTAGTAGATGGGGAGCCGCGGGTGCTCAACTTAAAGGAGATGCTCACCTGCTATCTTGAACATCAAAAAGAGGTAGTTGAGCGCCGGAGCCGTTTTGATCTAAACCAGGCCGAAGAACGGCTTCATATCGTCGAAGGGCTACGGGCTGCTCTATCTAGGCTCGACGAAGTGATTGCTTTAATTCGCCGCGCGCCTGATGGGCCGAGCGCCCACAGTGGCTTGATGGAGCTTTTGACAATTTCTGAGAAACAAGCCCAGGCCATTTTGGATCTGCGTTTGCAACGCTTGACGCAGCTCGAGCAGTCCAAGCTCGAAGAAGAACATCAAAATCTATTACAGAAAATTGCCTATTTACGCCGCGTTCTAGCAGACGAGTCACTACTGCTAAGTATCATCGGTGATGAATTGCAGGAGATCAAAGAGAAGTATCCTGACGAGCGGCGCACCCAGATCGTGGCCGAAACGGTTGATTTAGAACTGACTGATCTGATTCTTGAAGAAGATGTGGTTATTACTATTACTGACCGGGGTTATATCAAAAGGCTGCCAGCCGCGACTTACCGTAGCCAACGGCGGGGCGGCAAGGGGATCGTGGGCATGCAGATGCGTAAGGATGACCTGGTGGAGCAGTGTTATTTTGCCTCTACCCATCATAAGCTGCTCTGTTTCAGCAACCGCGGGAAGGTTTATCTCCTGAACATCTATGAAGTTCCGGAAGCAAGCCGCCAATCAAGAGGCGTCGCCATGGTTAACCTGCTTCCACTGGAGAAAAAAGAGTATATTACCGCTACCCTACCGATCAGCGAATACAGCGAAGACAGCTACCTGGTTGCGGTAACCGCTCGCGGATATATTAAGAAGACACCGCTAAAAGATTATTCTCATGCCCGAAAAACGGGACTGATCGCCATCAATCTCATGGAGGATGATGAACTGATTTCTGTAAAGCTAACCGGCGGTTCAGAAGAGATCCTTATCGGCACCGATGAAGGGTATTTTATTCGTTTTTCCGAAACTGACGTCCGACCGATGGGCCGGGTTGCCCGCGGAGTAAAAGCAGTGGCCTTGAACCCGCCACACCGGGTAGTCGGGGCAGATCTGGTCAGTAAGGGGCAGATAGTTCTGATGGTCTCTGCAGCCGGGTACGGTAAAAGAGTTGCTATAGATGAATTCCGGACGCAACGCCGTGCCGGGAGGGGACTTATTGGGATGAAGATCTCCGAAGAGAGCGGGCCCCTAACCAGTTTCATGGTCATGAGTAAAGAGGCGCAGAATTTTATTATCGTTACCGCCAAAGGTTTAGTCATCCGCCAAAAGACAGAGGAGGTCTCTTTAATGGGCCGTTATGCCCGCGGGGTAACTTTAATTCGCCTTGATGAAGGAGACCAGGTCGTTGATCTGATTGGCCTCCCTGAAGAGGAGGAAAGGTAAATCATGCCCTGGGGACGGAGCATTCTGCTTATTACTCTAGTTTTTTTGCTCTTGCTGACCCCCGGTTGCAGTTTAGAGCCTGGATTGAGTGAAGGGAAAGTGCTGCCTTTAAGCAGTGATATCATCATCGTTGGTGACGGTATCGGCGGGTTGACCGCTGCTCTAGAGGCTGCCCGAAAAGGTGCCGCCGTCATTTTATTCTCTGAAGAGCCCCTTGACGAACACTGGATGTGGGAAGAAGGAGCCCTCTGTCCTGGTGATTCCGGTAAACCAGAGCCTCTTGAAGAGATTTTAGCGGCCACGGGCGAGGGTAGAGGCAAAAAGTGGCATTATAAACTTCTGGCCCGAAATGCGGCCACAGATCTAGCCTGGCTCTCCCGGGAGACGGGTTTAAGGATGGCCCGGGAAGAAAGATTCAGATGTTTTCCGGAGAATCTCTCTTACGACCAGCTTCACAAACGGTTGAAAGAAAAGTTACTACAAGAAGGGGTTCGCTTCATTGAAGGAGTAGTTTTAGAAGAGCTGCTGTTCAATGAGAACGGAGAAGCTGCCGGAATTAATTTTTTTGATCCGGCCGGAGTTCTCAATACCGCTTACGCCCCGGCAATTATTTTAGCGGATGGCGGCTATTTAAACGATCCGGAACAAGTAAAAGAACTGGCTCCGGATACGGCTGTAGCCTCCTGGCGACACAGTGGCCGTGGAACTGGTATAAAGCTGGCCCGTGCCGCCGGTCTAGAAATTGTGGATGAAGCGCTATTTTCATATACCCTTGCAGTGGAGAAGGATCAAAACTGGGTTCCGGTAGAGCCGCCGCCCGGAACATTACTGATTGTTGATCGGCAGATCCTTTTATTCTCACAATATGACGAAGCCGAACTGGTAAAAATGCTGGTAAACAGCGCCTCCGGAAACGGTTACTTGCTTGTAGCCGGCGCCGGGCTGAGGCCGGAGCATGAGCCGGAATGGCCCCGGTATAACAGCGTGGCTGCTTTTATGGAAAGCTATAAACTTCAGATTCCCGAACTAAACCGCCGTTTCAGGAACCCTCAGGCGACCTTTTTCGGCTGCCCGGTGAAGCCGGTGGCGTCATACTGCCTGGGTGGGATTGCCATTAACGAGTCAGGCCTGGTTCTTCAAAAAGATCAGCCGGTAAAAGGTCTCTATGCTCTTGGAGAGACGGCGGGTGCTCTTAACGGTGCCGCCATCATGCCCGGTGCAGCCCTGACTGAGGCCCTGGTCTGGGGTCGTCATCTTGGAACGGTGGCGGCCCGGCAAATCGAGTAATAATAAAGATCGTTTTAAATAAAGCAAGGGGGGGTAGGGATGACCGATCAGAAAAAGATTAGAATTACCGATACCACTTTACGTGATGCCCACCAGTCTCTCCTGGCTACAAGAATGCGCCTGGAAGAGATGTTGCCTGTAGCCGAACTGATGGACCAGGTTGGCTATCATTCTCTGGAGGTTTGGGGAGGAGCTACTTTTGATGCCTGTATGCGTTTTCTCAACGAAGACCCCTGGGAAAGACTGCGCCGCCTGCGACGTCTTTTTAAACGGACCAAGTTGCAGATGCTCCTGCGTGGCCAGAACATAGTCGGTTATCGCCACTACGCCGACGACGTCGTAGAGGAATTTATTAAACGGGCGGTCGATAACGGGATCGATATCATACGGATCTTTGATGCTTTAAATGACTCGCGCAATATGGAGCAGGCTATGCGGGTGACAAAAGAGGAAGGAGCCCACGTTCAGGCAGCGCTGAGCTACACGATCAGCCCGCTGCATAATATCACCTACTTTGTTGATCTGGCCGGGGAGCTAAAGGAGATGGGGGCCGATTCAATCTGTATCAAAGATATGGCCGGGTTGCTTTCGCCAGCCGATGCTTTTGAGCTGGTCCGCCGACTAAAAACAGAGGTTGGCCTACCGGTACAGCTGCACTGTCACTATACCAGCGGAATGGCTTCAATGGCTTACTTGAAAGGAATTGAAGCAGGAGCCGATATTGTTGATGTCGCCAGCGCTGCTCTCTCCTTGGGTACCAGCCAACCCCCGACAGACAGTATCGTGGCGGCTCTGAGGGGAACACCGTACGATACCGGGCTGGATCTGCAGCTGCTTGCCCGGATTAGTGAGCATTTTAAAAAAGTAGCAAGGAAGTACGACATTCCCCGCGAGGTAATCATGGGTGTGGATACCAATGTTCTCCGCTACCAGGTACCGGGAGGGATGATCTCCAACCTGGCGTCACAGCTGGCCGATCAGAATGCCCTCGATCTGTTGCCGCAAGTTCTCGAAGAGGTCCCCCGCGTCCGGGCTGACTTAGGCTATCCTCCTCTGGTGACTCCAAGCAGCCAGATTGTCGGCACTCAGGCAGTAGTCAACGTGCTTCTTGGAGAGCGCTACCAGATGGTCTCCACGGAACTAAAAAATTACCTGCGTGGTCTTTATGGACGCCCGCCGGGAGAGGTGAACCCGGATATTTTAAAGAAGGTCCTGGGAGACGAGAAGCCTGTGACCGTCAGGCCGGCCGACCTGATCGAGCCGCAGCTGCCCGCTGCACGTCGGGAGATTGCCGAATATATGACCCAGGATGAGGACGTGCTTTCGTATGTACTCTTTCCTAACGTGGCGCTTGACTTTTTTAAGAGGCGCCAGGGGCTGCTTCCTCCTCCGCCCATCTCTGAAAGTGCGGACACTGCTAACCGTTCGGGACCTGCCGGTGCAGAATTAAATTACAACCATTTCTCAGCAGTTGATGACACCCTTATCTGGCGGGATCAGCATAATTTAGTTTATCCGGTTTAGCAGGCGTTAGCGGCATCAGTAAAAGCCCGCTATTTTCAATTTCATTTTGATCAGCTATAATATGGCCATACATGTAAAACAGTCCGGGAACATTCCCGGCCAGCCCGGAGGCCGGGAGTAAATTTTTATATTGACGATACCGGCTGCGCGGCAGCACGGAGGAGGCGATTATGAATGAAAAGTTATTCCAGCGAAGCAATCCGCAACATTGCTTTAATTTCCCACGGCGGCGCCGGGAAGACCTCTCTTGCCGAAGCACTTCTTTTCACCAGCGGGGCGATCAACCGGCTTGGCACCATTGAAACGGGAACGACAACTACTGACTATGATCCGGATGAGATCAAGAGACAGGTTACCATCAACGTGGGTCTGGCCCCCCTGGAATGGGATGGTGTAAAGATTAATCTTTTGGATACGCCCGGTTACTTTGATTTTATCGGAGACCTGATCGGAGCTCTCCGCGTAGCTGATTGTAGCGCAGTGGTAGTCTGTGCTGTTTCCGGGGTTGAGGTTGGCACCGAAAAGGTATGGCAATATGCCGATGATTTTAGCCTACCCCGTCTTGTTTTGATCAACAAGCTGGACCGGGAAAACGCTGACTTTACCGGCACCATAGCTCAGTTGCAGGAACATTTTGGTCTAAATGTTGTGCCCGTCCAGATGCCCATCGGTAAAGAGGATGATTTTAAAGGGGTAATTGACCTTATTGAAGAGAAAGCGCTTCTTTTCTCTGATGGAGAAAAAACAGTAGAAGAACAAGAGATTCCAGCGGAGCTGCGCGAGCAGGCCGAGGCCATGCGGGAGAAGTTAATCGAAGCAGTAGCTGAGACGGACGACGATCTGTTGCTTAAATATCTTGAAGGCGAAATGCTGGAGGTGGAGGAGATTAAGCAGAGTCTGCGCCGCGGTATTCTCGAAAGAAAGATTACCCCGGTACTCTGTGGTTCTGCCACCAGGAATTTTGGCAGCGGGCCCCTGCTTGATTTTATGAAGAGTTTTCTTCCTTCGCCCCTTGAACATGGAGAGCTCAGCGGGATCCTTCCGGAAAGCGGGGAGAAAATTACCCGCCTTCCTTCAACGGAAGAACCTTTTACGGCCCTGGTTTATAAAACTCTGGCCGATCCCTATGTCGGGCGGATTAACTATTTTCGGGTTTATTCTGGGGTTCTCAGTCCCGACTCGCAGGTCTACAATGTAAACAAGGCTAAGAACGAGCGGATCGGGCAAATTTTCTCCATGCGCGGGAAGAACCAGATTTCGATGGAACAGGTAGTGGCCGGCGATATCGCTGCCGTGGCTAAACTGCAGCATACGACCACCGGCGATACGCTTTGCGATCGCAGTAGCCCGTTCCAGTTTCCGCCGATCGAATTTCCCGAACCGGTGATCTCTTTTGCGGTGGAGCCCCGGACAAAAGGGGACGAGGAGAAGGTCAGCAGCGGGCTGTCCCGTTTTCTCGAGGAAGATCCCACATTTCGTTTAGAACGTCGTGCAGAAACACGCGAGACCGTAATCTCTGGTTTGGGAGAGCTGCATCTTGAAATTATCGTTAGCCGCTTGGCTCAAAAATTCGGGGTAGAGGTTGATCTGTCCACGCCGAAAGTACCCTACAAGGAGACGATTAAAGGCCGAACCAAGGTCGAGGGAAAGCATAAAAAACAGACCGGGGGAAGAGGTCAATACGGACATGTCTTCTTGGAGCTGGAGCCGCTACCGGCAGGCGAAGGTTTTCTTTTTGAAGATAAAATTTTTGGCGGCGTAGTCCCGAAGCAGTATATCCCCGCGGTAGAAAAAGGAGTTCGCGAGGCCATGGAAGAGGGTGTTCTCGCCGGCTACCCCGTGGTTGATATCAAGGTAAGCCTGGTAGACGGTTCTTACCATACGGTAGACTCTTCTGAAATGGCCTTTAAAATTGCCGCGGCGATGGCTTTTCGCAAGGGGATGGAACAGTCTCAACCGGTTTTGCTTGAACCGGTAATGAATGTGGAGGTTATCGTTCCTGATGCTTTCATGGGTGATATTATGGGTGATTTAAACGGCCGGCGAGGGCGGATTCAAGGTGTCGATTCAGCCGGTAGCCTGCAAAAAATTCGCGCCCAGGTTCCCATGGCCGAAATGTTCAGGTATTCCATTGATCTACGCTCGATGACCCAGGGGCGCGGCTATTTTACGATGGCCTTCTCTCACTATGAAGAGGTGCCGCATCAGGTAGCAGAGCAGATTATCGCCGAGGCAAAAGCCGAAAAGAAGAAAGAATAGCCTTTATAAAAGAGGCCGTAGTAGCGGAGGCTCCCATTAACAGCGGAGACCTCCGCTGTTTTAATCCTGCCGGAATTTCTAACTGTTACCGGTAAAACCCGGTAAAGGCAACAGGGGATGAGCATCCCACATTATTTCGCCTTTTCTTTTCCGTATAGCTGTACTGTTTTGTCGATTAGAATATCCATGGCGTCAACGTAAAAACCGGTTAGAGGGTATTGCCGGGCAAAGCAGGACAGCTCAGTGCAGGCCAGGATGGCTGCATCGCAGCCCTCACGTTTAATCTCTTGCTCTACTTCCAGAAAACTGGCTAAGCTTCCCGGCTTTCCTTGTTTTATTTCCCGGTAGATGATCTCCATTAACAGAGCCTGTTTCGCCGGAGAAGGGATATAAGCCCGGATCCCCTTATCTTCACATTCTCTCTGGTAAACACCTGCCTGGATAGTGCCGTCAGTAGCTAAAATGGCCAGCTTGTTGAGGCCGGGCTTGGCCCTGGCAAGATGATTTACCGTCTCCCGGACCATATGAATGATCGGGATGCCGATCTGCTTCTGGATCTTGTCTACAAAACAATGAGAGGTGTTGCAAGGGATGGCGATAGCAGTACAGCCGCTTTGTTCTAACATTTTTGCATCTTTTAGCAATATCTCCATCAGCTCAGCCTCTTTGCCGGAAAGGATGGCCCTGGTCCGGTCCGGGATGGTGGTATGATTAAGAATAATCATCGGAATATGTTGCTGATCACAGGTGGCGTCTGTTTTGTTGATCACACCCTGGAGAAAAAGCTGGGTGGCTTGGGGTCCCATCCCGCCGATTACACCTAGGCATTCTTGTTGCTTTCCTTTCACTGCTAAAGTCATCTCTTTTCATTTTGCATTTACTGCCCGCATGGTTCTGAATCTAAAGAGGCTGGGTTTAAGGGAGTGTTGTTACCCATGTATTTGCGGTATTTATAGATATGGCCCAGTTGCGATTTAAAAAGAGAGAGGCGGCGTTTAAACTTTAGATCAGCGGCATAATAAAGAGGGTTGTTTACCCGACCTTCATTAATCAGCATTTTCATCTCATCCCTGTATGATTGCGGCTGAATATAACTAAACATAACCCTTTTTGGCACTACGCTCCATAAATATTTCTCATTTACTATCGTGAACCCGGTAGGCTTATCAAAAATATAGTCGTTGACGACATATTCGGCGAGATTATGTCCCGAGCCGGTCACATAGTAATTACTCCGCCCCTGGCGGACATTAAGCTCTAGTACCTTGAACTTACCGTCTCGTTGGTCATATTTTAGATCAAAATTGGAGAATCCGACAAAACGAATTGTTTCAAGAAATTTCTTTAACTTGTAAGCCAGCGCCTCATTAAACTCGTTAATGATTACGGCATGGTTGCCAATACCCTGCGGGGTATGTTCTTCGAGGAGAACATGCCCTAGGGCCATCAGTTCAACCCGGGCCTCTTTATTGGAATAGCCGGTCATCACACGCATATAGGTATCATCACCGGGAATAAAATCCTGGATAACCATGGAATCGGTGTAGCCCGCAGCGTAAATTTGGTCCAGTATCTTTTCTAACCCGGCCCTGTCCTCAAGCCGGTAGACCTTTTTCTGTGCCGGATAGGAACATTGCCAGTACATGATCGGATTAGATGGCTTAAGAATATAAGGTGGTTTAAAGGGTAGGCTAAAGTTAGCACCCATTTCCCGGCGGTAGATAAAGGTTTTCGGATAAGCGATACCGTGGTGCTCGCAGAGCCGGTAAAATCGTTCCTTATGGAAAAGAGTATGGACCAGTTCCCGGTCAGGGTAAGGAGCGATTACGTTCTCCGGGTAATTACCTAGATGATCACAGCAGAGCTTAACGTAGTTGTCTCCACAGCCAATGAGCAAAACCTTTTTATCGCGGTGTTGTTTTGCGAAATCCCACACATGCTGCATAAAGTACTCCGGTAGATCATTTTGTTCGCAGGCGTAGAAGGTAATAATGTCACTGTTATAGCAAGGGCCGGTAGCATATTTTCCCCACACGGTAGAATGGAGACCGTATTTTTCGTGAAATGCCCGCGCCAAAGAGTAGACATTGATATCGCTGCCAAACAGCAGGGGGACAAAATCTAAATCCCGACCACATAAAAACAGGTGATTATTTTTCGAAGAGCTCTTTTCTTTGCTCAAGTCACTCACCACAAGTTAAATTATATAATATAATACAAAATCAGCCCTACCTTAGGCTAGCCTTTTTTTCTCATCAATTATAGCAATGTTTTTTGGGGCTGGCAACAAAAAACCAGTGGCAC
>LSQX01355396.1_pt1 | contig 10248 bp, 10 predicted proteins | sample 654561 | NCBI WGS metagenome assembly LSQX01 (sample SAMN04489861, study PRJNA283612) | anaerobic digester metagenome | isolation source: 4 biogas reactors fed with cattle manure at either 37C or 55C with and... | place: Denmark: Kongens Lyngby | collected 2014
TGCACCAAGTATGCACGACAATCGGGAAGTTTATGCAGTGAGCATGCGGGTTTCACGCATCATCAACCTGCGGAATCCGGAGCTGCTCTTCCTGCCTTGAAGCGAACAAGGAGCGAACAAGGAGCGAACAAGGAGCGAAGGAATGCCTCCGAAACCTGCAAAAATCAACATTACCTATCTTATCACCCACAAGCTTTCTCAGTTGATCCTTGAAAACTCCGTTTTTGAACAAACAGGTTATGAAAAATTTTGGTGAAAAAGTAATCAAAAATAAATCATCCTGATTAAAAGAAAAAATAATTCAGGTTGTTGATAAGTTGTATGGTTGTCATAGTCGTTATTTTTGCCTGTATTCCCGTTTTAAAACCGTCAAAAGTTTTTGCGTAATTTCGTCGAATCATAAATTGGTCGCACAATTGTGAAAAAATGGTTTCGATCCGTTTACGGAAACGCCGAAACAAGATCCACCAACAATTTACGCAGTCTCTCCGTATGGAAAAACAACCTTTTGCAACGACGGTTGTAAACGCTTCTTTCAATCTTGGATTTCAAATAAGAGGGCATAATTTGCTGCCATTCAGCATTTATTATTCATGCTGCAAGTTTCGAATATATCTTCCTTTTTTATTTGAATACCTGTTTCATTGGGCGCCCGATCCATACCTGTGGAGTTTTCAAATCGAAAATGTAGGCAATGGTTGCGGCAATATCGAATTGCATCATGCTCTCCTTAAAATCGGGGGCCTTTCCCGATCAAACGGATTAATCCATTTTAATTTTCAAATGTCGTGTAATGAGGATATCTGTAAGTTTCCTTAAGGTATAAGTTTTCTTACATCTGTTCTTTTCCACTGTCTCCGTAAATACCCACTTACGGCTTCCGTCCATATGGAAATATTTGCTTTTCATCCGATTCTTCCCACATAACCACCAATCGATAATTGCGTTCTTCAAAAAACCACTTAAAGAGAATGGATGCTGATTTGTATGTCTTGCAGTTGATCTCTACTTTTTCCCATTCGCTTATTCGGCTTATCTGTTTCATCATGCTTTCCAATGTCGATCGCAAATGTTCTTGAACGTCTTCTGCCACTTCTCCTCCGCAAAAGAATATCTCAAACCACGTCCTGAACAGTTCTCCGTGACCGTATCCCGAAGCATTCCTTTTCCCGAGTTGTTCGTCTATGAGTTGCAATAAACCGCATTTGTTGAATTCTTCGTGAACGAAAGAAATTCCTGCAAATGAACTCATGGATTGGGAAACTTTTTGTAATTTCATCTTCTGTAAGATTTACTTTGTTTTTTGTTTTTCTCTCATAAAGAATAGGTGAAATCTTACATTTGGCAAAGCGTTTGGTAATTTGTTTTTTATTAACGTTTTGCTCCTTTAAATTAAATTTTCCTTGCGGAATTAAGGCATGAGAAAGGTTATCCAGTTGCCAACCATTTCGGTGAAGCCTGTCAACATCTTTGGCCTTTTATTTGTAACGACAGTGCAGTGGTTTACATACGTTGCCCATACACAGAGACTTGCTCCTTAGCCGCCTGATGTTAGCGGCAGGGGTATCCCCTCACGGTTCGCTCTTCCGTTATTCAAAGGAACTTTATCAAGGAAGCTCCACACCACGAGGTCACTTCCGTCACATGTTCCTTTAAGTCACACTATTAACGGAATAATAGGTTCCAGTCTCACATGCCGAATGGTTATTTAATCGACCTCATATCGCACCACAACAACAAATTTAAGACAATTTTTTTAAAGATACTTGTTGTCTAAGATTAGGGGTAATTATACTTTTTATACTCTTCAATCAGCACCGGATCATCTTTAAGTTCGAGTGTTTTGCAATATCTTTTATATTCGGCCATAATTTCATTTTTTTGTTATATGAAGGTTTTTAAATTTCATTCAGACATATTTTTAATATAAGGCAAGGAAACAAGATTGGTGAAGCCATAGAAATTTTCGGCATTTGATCGGAGAAATTTTCGTTTTTCCTCTTCGTCGAGAAGATCGGACTTTAAAATAAAATCGTAAGACATGCGATAGGTAATGGCCGTGATCGTACGCGGATAGTCCGAACCCCACATCAACTTGTCCATACCTACCAGCGATGCAGCTTCCCTTATTGCCCAAACGGCTCCTTTAAACGGATAAAATTCGTCATTGAACAACCAGGTGATTCCTCCCGATTCGATCATCACGTTTTTGTTCCTTGCCAACTTGATCTGTTCCTGCCAGTCGGGATAGGTGACCATTCCGAAATGGCCGATGGCTATTTTCAAGTCGGGACATTCGCCGATGATTTCCTTCATCTCGCCAACCTGTGATGTTCCCTCTTCCAAATCTATCGAAAGGAAAATGCCGTTCTCCTCCATCAATTTGAACATCTGCATCATCTTGTCCGTAGTCATGGATATTCGTCTTTCAGGTAATGAAAAACGATTCGCCGGAAGTTTGATTCCTCTGAACCCTTTTTCAATGAGTACTCGTGCATGTTCCAAATACCCTTCCTTGCGAACATCAACCATACCACAACAGAGAAAACGGTCGGGATATTTTTGTTGGACTTCCCTTAAATATTCGTTCTGATCCCCATCAATATATTCCTGTGTAATAACAGAAGCAGATACTTGCGCATAATTCATGTTCGACAAAAAAATTTCCGCCGTGTTCCGACCATCTATCATAAAAGGGGGCAACATCTGACGAATCTCGCCCATGAACAGCGATTTTCCGTTATCCAAGGTTTGAATCTTCTGTCCGTTAACTTCCGTATCTTGTCTAAGCCACAAATGCGCGTGTGCATCTATTATCGTATAATCCATCCTATTTTAAAATTCGATTAGTATCCTAAAAACTTTACCGGGATTTGTTGCCCAGTACTCCAAAGCTTCGCAGGCTCTCTCGGGTGGATAAACGGCACTGATGAAGGTTTCAGAAATATCGTTGCGTTTGAAGTATTGCATCACAGCCCTGAAATCTTCAGGCAAAGCATTGCGCGACCCCCTGATGTCTAATTCCTTCGATACAAAATATTTTGTTTCGAAAGCAACTTCCGATTTGGCATATCCGATGCAAATGACCCTCCCGGTAAAAGCAACTTCATCGACAGCCATCCGGTAAGTTACCGGTGATCCCACTGCTTCGACGATAACATCGGCACCCATGTTCTGCGTGATTTCAGACAACCGATCATGTACGTTTTCTGTTTTTGAGTTGATGCCATATTCCGCTCCCAATATTTTTGCGATTTTCAACTTTTCATCATCCACATCAACGGCTATCACACGCGCTCCCCGGATGACCGACCGGACAACCGCTCCCATGCCAACCATGCCGCAGCCGATAACCATCACGGTATCGGTATCGGCAATTTCTGCCCTCGATACGGCATGAAACCCCACGCTCATGGGTTCCACCAATGCTAGTGTACGTACGTTAATTTCATCGTCCGCAATGATCTTTTCCCATGGCACGGTAAGGTATTCACACATGGCTCCGTCGCGTTGAACGCCAAGGGTTTGATTATACCTGCAGGCATTAGGCCTTCCGTTACGGCAAGAAGAACAATACCCGCAATGAGTATATGGATTTACGGTGCAAGCCATCCCTTTCTTTATAACATCCGGAACGCCGTCCGTTACTTCCTCCACAACGGCCCCGATCTCGTGTCCGGGAATCACGGGTAATTTTACCATAGGGTTATTTCCCAGGAAAGTATTCAAATCGGATCCGCAAAAACCGACATAGCGTATTTTTAGTAATACTTCTCCTTTTTGGGGAATAGGCTTTTCTTTTTTTAAAAGGGATACTTTCCCTTTTCCGGAAATATGCACTGCTTTCATCATATTCGTTTCTTAACTATTTAACCAGGTATCCCGAAAACGGGGTTCCAGTATTTTTCTCACCTCCTCCAGCAATTCCTCATCCATGGGTTCTTCAATCCAACGAATATTATCAAGTACAGCCGAAGACCGTGTGGTACTGAACAGGGTAGTGGTTATCCTTGGATTGGAAACAGCATATTGAATGGCCAGTTTTTCGATACTTTTCCCTTTGCTCTTACAATATTCCACCGCTTTTCTGCATACTGCCTTCAAGGGTTCGGGAGCCGGATGCCATGGGGGCGCTCCACGTTCGGTCAACAATCCCATCGCAAAAGGAGAAGCGTTGATCACGCCCACCTTGTGTTTCTCAAAAAAATCAAGATAATCAACCAGAGAATCGTCCTGCAGAGTATAATGGCAGAAGGATAAAACACTTTCCACCGTACCGGCAGGTACATGATTGATGACATAAACAAAATGACGAAGCGTCAGATTGGTAATCCCCACATGCTTAACAATGCCTTCGTCTCTTAATTCTACCAAAGCAGGGAGGGTTTCGTTGCAGACCTCATCCAAATCGGCAAATTCGATATCGTGCACGTTGATCAAATCGATATAGTCGACGTGAAGTCTTTCCATGCTCTCGTACACACTTTCCCGAGCTCTTTTAGCAGAATAATCCCAGTTGTTTTTGCCGTCTTTACCGTAACGGCCAACCTTGGTGGAAAGATAATAGCGTGAGCGATCGATATCCTTCAAGGCTCTACCCAATACTTGTTCCGCTTTATAATAGCCATAATAGGGCGAAACATCGATAAAATTTATTCCATTATCGATTGCCGTATGAACGGCATTTATACCCTCTTCTTCCTTCAATGCATGAAAAACTCCCCCCAATGAAGAGGCACCGAATCCCAATACCGAAAGTTTCATTCCTGTATTGCCCAATGACCTGTATTCCATAAAGTATTTTCTTATGCTATTTACCGTTATCTTTTTTGAATTTACTTTATACTACTATTCTCTTACTATGAAAATCATTATCTTGGAGGAAATTTTCCAATTATTATTCTAAGTATGATTCCCCGAGAAAAAGAACTTAAATTAATCGCAGTCTATCTTATTTTTTTTAAATCCTGATTCACATTGCCAATAAACCTTAAATACCACAGCTATTTCGTTAGGTATTACTGATGGTTTCCCGATTTTCAGGTAATCAACATTTTGTTGCCATTTTATTTTCTCGCTACACCCTAATAGTTCGATTTTCGATATCTTATTGGGACAAAGAGAAGATCCAAGATTTTTAATAATAATGTCCTCCTCTGGAATTCCCATAATAGTAACATAAACAACATTCCCTTTTTGATTAAATCGGATATCTTTCGAAGTAAATTTTATTTTATTTTCGTTGAAACCCTGTGCCTTAATCGGATTGGAAGCTTCAGCGCTAGGTCCTTCTCCAAAAACTTTATATGGACGCGTACCAAATATACTTTCTTTATTGATATCCATCCATCCAGCAATTGCCTCAAGCACTGCGATTTCTTTTTCATCGATAGTACCATCACCTTTCACTGGAATACTTAAAAGCAAATTACCGTTTTTACTTACTATATCAATCAACATATGAATGACTTCTTTAGCGGATTTGTATCCATTGTTTTCATAAATCGAATTTTTATAATGCCATTCACCAATGCAGGTACAAGTTTGCCATGGTAGATTTTGAATTTCATCAGGAATGCCTCGTTCAACATCCCAAACCATGCATTCTTTTTGCTCCGAGGTAAGAACTTTACCAAATAATACTGCTTCCAATTTACCATTATGAAGTGTCATATTAGTATTATAAAAATGAGATGCTATTTTCAAACCCGCATCACTTATAGGGTATAAAGGCAATGCGGTATCATCAAAATATAACAGATCGGGATGAAACAAATTAATCATATCAATAGTACGATTGTAAAACTTCTCACAATATTCTTGTGAGGGAGTAATAGCACCATTTCCCCACTCCCATTGACTGTGAATGGTGGATATATCATCGCTACCTCTACTTAAAGGATGATTTTGGGCATATAACTCCTGGGGATCTAATCCTTCCCACCACATACCTTTCCCGTCTTCTTTTCTAAGCGTCCCATCATAAGGAATACCTGCATATTCACCATCCTTATCGCATAGTTGAGATGTTTCGTACCATAACCAGGCATGAGACGCATGAACGCTTAATCCAAAAGGCAAATTATACTTGATTGCAGCTTTTGACCAGCCACTCAATATATCTTTATGCGGACCTATCGTTACTGAATTCCATTCTTGATATTTACTATTCCACATATCAAAATTATCATGGTGATTGGCCAAAGCAATGAAATATTGAGCACCTGCCCGTTTATACAAGGCTATCAACTTTTCAGGATCCCATTTATCCGCTTTCCAACTATGAATCACATCCTTGAAACCCACCTTGGAAGGATGCCCATAATGTTCTGTATGCCAATTATATTGTTGTGATCCTTGCCAGTACATATTTCGTGCATACCAATCACCTTGTCCTGGTTGACATTGAGGCCCCCAATGTGCCCATATTCCAAACTTTGCATCACGAAACCATTCAGGCACTTTATATTGTCTTAAGGATTCCCATGTTGGTTCAAATTTTCCTTCTACAATAGACTCGTTGTTTCCTTGTATGGGGACCGAATAACTTACTTGAGCCACAAGAGTATAATGGCACAAGATAAAAAGGGTAAATATTATTATTTTTATCATTGTATTAATTTTTTTATTTTTGAATTTATCCAAATGCGCGATGGAGACCATAATTTATTATTTTTTAATATTAATTATACCCTGAATTTTGTACCAAACTCTTATTAATATTCAAATCATATTGAGGAATAGGAAAATACCTATTATGCTTACTCCAGCTACGCTTTTCAAATTGATAATACATATTTTCATCAACTGGAGAAGCGGTTGCTCCTGAACCTCTATAATTTGGAGCATTGGGATCATCTGATAATTTCACTCCAGTAAAAAAATGATTGAGCTCCTCTTCAGCGATCCCCCATCGAAGAACATCAAAATAACGGAATCCTTCAAAGGCCAATTCAATTCGCCTTTCTTTTCTGACAGCTTGACGAATTGCCTTCTGAGAGGGAACGTCTAACAATTGGATAGACGATAAATTAACCCGATTTCTTATATCATTTATTGTCAAATTTAACAATTCTTGAGTTACTTTGCCAGGCATTGCTTCATTAACAGCTTCAAGATAGCTTAGAAGGACTTCCGCATAGCGCATAAGGGGAGTATAGGTATAAGTTGATCCTAAATTTGAAGTAACTGAAGGATCAGTGCCTTTTTTAGGGCAATAACCATTGAACAAAGGGAACTTGTTGTAAGCATCAGGTGTATTTGCTCCCCCATAACAATTATAAGTAACGCTGTTAAATTTCGTTCCCAGATAAGTCCCTAATGGGGGGGTAAAAACACCGATGCATATAAACGTAATTCTCTATTTGCATAAGGATCGTCATCGCTATAAATTACAGAAGTATAAATATCTTTCCCATCACTGCAAAAATAATCTTTAACTAATTCATTATAAACAGCAAACTGATGCCACCCCCCCAAGACATTCTGGATATAAATACTGATATCGAGAAGTAGTAATTTTATCTTCCAAATATTGAACACATAATTGTCAAGTTTCACTAGGTTGTTTATGAAAACTTGGATTTTTATTTGGCTTCAAATGTAAAATTTTATTTTTAAATTCACAAGGATTTTTTTAAAAATTTCAGGTTTTAACATAAACCGTTTTTCTACAGCCTGAAAAGGGGTTTTTACGCCCAACTCTTTTCTCACTCCGCCATGTCTTCTATAAAGCATGTAATATACGAGAAAAGCCATCAAAGCCTCATTCTTTTCTTCTTTATTTGCGTAATTCTCTTTAAGACCGGTTTCCTTTTTAATTATTGAGTCCACTTTAAAAAGTCGCTGACTTTAATTTTGTTGTTTTACTGTCGTTTTTGTTGATAAAACCCTCTTAAAATCCACTGTTACCGGATAAAGAAATCGTATATTGTATTCTGTAAAAGATCAAGAAATCATGTTCAAAAAGACACCGGCAAATCCACAATTTGACTTGTTTTCCACACCTTCCACCCAACCGGGAAAGCGTGAAGCAAAAAAATACGATGATCCCCACGGGTGGCATAATCCGTTTTATGCAAATGTGACCTCCAAGATAGACGAAACCATTTTTTCTCCTCTGTTCAAACAGGGTAATATGGGTGCTCCAAACGCTTCCATACGGGTGATTATCGCCATGTCCGTTATCAAGGAAGGCTTCGGATGCAGTGATGAAGCGCTGTTTGAAAAATGCCGATTCGATCTGCCGGTGCATAAAGCCCTGGGCCTTTTCTCTCTAAATGATGTTGTGCCCTCTATCGATACCTATTATTTACCGAGAAGACGGATTTGCAAATACGAAAACCGGTATGGCGTCAACCCGATGGAAAAGGGCTTCGAACAGCTCACCGGCGACCAACCGTCCCGTTTCAAAATATCGGGCAAATCTGTCCGTATGGACAGTAAGCCCATCGGCAGCAACATCGCAGGGTATTCGCGTTTCGAGATTGTTCACGACACCTTTCGCCGGTTTATCAAAGGTCCAGGAGAGAACGGCCTGCTTCTTTTGAACCCAAAGCCCGGGAAACAGGTCCTTCTTTTTTTGGAAGAAGATGCCCGGAAAATGGTGTACCGTCTAAACAGTGAAACCATCGGTGAGAAAATCTCTTCCCTTGGCCGGCTCATTTATCGGGTTCTAAAACGCCTTGCAGAAACCGCTACCGGCCACGACCTCCTTCATCGTGTCTTCCACGAACAATATGGGGTAGTCGAAGGACAGGCCATTCTTCGGCCCAAGGAAGATATTACGGCCAGGAGCGTTCAAAACCCCAACGACCCCGATGCCGATTATCGGGAAAAAGGAGGCCGAAAGGTAAAGGGCTACGGTGTGAACATCACCGAGACCTGTGATGATACGGATGATGAGAAAGACAAACCCAACCTGATCGTAAACGTTCAGGTGAAAGGGGCAAGTGCTGCCGACAACGATTACCCGGAGGAAGCCGTTACCAATATCGGGGAAAAGGCAAGCCACGATACAATAGAGAAAGTTTACGCCGATGGAGCATACCAATCGAAGGATAACAGGGAGTTTGCCGAGAAGAATTCAATTGAACCCATAACGAGCGGATTACAGGGAAAACAATCCAAATACGATCCGGAAATGAAAGACGGTGAACCGGTTGTCACCCATATTGAGACAGGGGAGGTTATCCCGGCACACAAAACGGGAGATAAATGGAGGATTGCCACCACAGGCAAGAGCAAGTACCGGTATTTTGCCGACGAACAGATTGCAACAGCCGAACCAAGACGTAACCTGGCAGCCATTCCTCAGGAGGAACAGAACAAAAGGAACAACGTGGAGGCAACCGTCTTTCAGTATTGTTTTCATGCAAGGAACAACTAGAGGCTTACTCAAGCACAAATTGTTTACTTTCGCCGGATGTTTATGGATAAACCGTATCCGCCTTGGAAATTATCCGACAACAACAGGTCACAGAACGCATGAAAATGGTTTGATAACCGATTTTCGTCGGATAAAGAGCTCCATTTTGGAGAAACTTTTCATCGTGATTGTTTTTTTTTTACTTCCTCGTTCTATAAAAACCGGAAATAAAAAATCAACAAACTTATTTTTTAAACTTCAAATTGCCACTTTTTAAAGTGGACTCATCTATTGAAAGAAGAAAATAAACATACAATACATGGATATACAGAAGAAAAATTATTTTTATCCGCCCGCTTCCGCCCTTTGGAACAGTCAGGGAAGCCAACGCACATTGCACATATTTGCAAATCACACAAACCATCCCAAAGACCGAAATTTGCAAAAAATTGCAATTCCCTTGTATAAAACTCCATTTTATTTATATTTGTTTATTAATTGCATTAGTTCGTTAGAAAAAATAGCTATTACGCAGCCTTAATGCCGAAATACAGAAGTTCTTTGACAAGGTGGTGACTTTTTAGGGTTTTAGGTTTTACACCGAAATCCTCAATAAATCGATTCAACATAAAAGCATTGTGAACCAATAGTTTATTGTTGGCAATTGAAAACGGGAATAAACTTATCAGGCAATACATCCCGAAAAAGGCATCATTTAAAGATTATTCGGATGAGAATATTAAAAAAATCCAATACAAACTAAACCGAAGACCTTGAAAAAAATTAGATTTTAATTTACCAAAAAATGAATTTTACAAACAATTAGTGTAAATTCGCACTTGCCGGTTGACTCTACAATTGAAAAAAATGGACCAATTTCT
>LSQX01052020.1_pt3 | contig 10247 bp, 11 predicted proteins | sample 654561 | NCBI WGS metagenome assembly LSQX01 (sample SAMN04489861, study PRJNA283612) | anaerobic digester metagenome | isolation source: 4 biogas reactors fed with cattle manure at either 37C or 55C with and... | place: Denmark: Kongens Lyngby | collected 2014
TTTTGTAACCAAAACCCTCTGCTTATCCTTTAATCTGTTGAACCAGGCTTGCAAAACCTTTTGCGTCATTCACAGCCATGTCGGCCAGAACTTTTCTGTTCAACACAATGCCGGATTGCTTTAGTCCGTTCATGAAACGGCTGTAGCTAAGCCCGTTCAGCCTGGCAGCAGCATTGATTCTGGTGATCCAAAGCTTTCTGAAATCTCTTTTCTTGGTCTTTCTGTCACGGTATGCATAGACCTGTGACTTCATTACGGCCTGGTTCGCAATTCTGTATAATTTGCTCTTGCCGCCAAAATAGCCCTTTGCAAGCTTTAATACTTTCTTATGTCTGGCTCTGGTTTTTACCGCACCTTTCACTCTTGCCATTTCTCACACCTCTTTCCAATCAATTGTAGGGTAGCAGCTGTTTGATGATGGATGCGTTTGCATCAGAAGCCACTGTAGATTTACGAAGATTCCTTTTACGCTTGGTAGATTTTTTGGTAAGAATATGGGTTTTATATGCTTTATTCCTCTTCACCTTACCAGTACCAGTGATTTTAAACCTCTTTTTCGAAGCACTATGGCTTTTCAGTTTTGGCATGGATATAACCTCCTCCGTTCTTCAGTTTACATTATTGCCTGCGGCGTTTTCTGGTCTTAACCGTCAAACCTCGCCTGCTATTGCTTCTCTTTCAGTGGGACGAACATAACCGACATGCTTCTGCCTTCCATGACAGGCCTTTTTTCCATTTTGCCACAATCCTTCAGCAATTCCGCAAATTTGTCGATTACTTCGTATGCCATGGAGGCGAACTGAACTTCCCGGCCTCTGAATCGTATGGATACTTTCACTTTGTCGCCGTCCTGCAGGAACTTGGCCGCATTTTTCAGCTTAAAGGAAAAATCATGCTCTTCAATTTTGGCTGACAATCTGATCTCTTTGATCTCGATGTTGGTTTGCTTCTTCTTTGCTTCCTTTTCCTTTTTAGACAATTCGTAAAGGTACTTGCCGTAATCCATAATCTTACAGACCGGGGGATCTGCATTCGGTGAAATCTTAACCAGGTCCATTTCCCTTTCATTGGCCTTCAACTGAGCATCTCTGGCGGATATTATCCCGATCATGGTGCCGTCGAAATCAATTAACCTGATTTCTTTGTCTCTGATTTGATTGTTCACCTGAATCGAACCTTTCTTAATAAAAAACACCTCCGTAATTCTGCGCCCATCCGAATCCTTGTACACTGCCCGGATGGTCCGCTACAGTGTACGCCTGGGGAACACAACTGATCCCGTATTCCCACATAAATAGATACTGTTTCCCGGGAGACACCCTTTCAGGGGCTTCCCTATGTTTCGACCCATCAAAAAAGCAGGCAAATCCACTTCACCTGCTTGTAACCATAGCANNGCTCATGATTCTTCTCCGTTTCTGTTTATTGTTGTAAATAACATTTTAACAGAGAAGCTCTCATGAGCTTTATTTATTCATTTTTATTTCATTTAATTATACAACTCGCCAAAATCAAAAGTCGATAGAGTCAATTTTACTTTTTAGTGTATGAGTTAAATATCAAATAAAGATTTTTTAACAATACATCAATCAAAGTCGCTTTTCCAGCTCTTTCTTCTCATTTTCAAAGCCAGGCTTCCCAAGCAAAGCAAACATATTCTTCTTATATGCTTCTACTCCCGGTTGATCAAAAGGATTTACACCTAAAACGTATCCGCTTATTCCGCAAGCCTTTTCAAAGAAATAAACCAATTGCCCAAAATAGTATGGGGTCATTTGTGGAATATGGATGACCATGTTTGGAACATTTCCGTCATTATGCGCGAGGATGGTGCCCTCCATAGCTTTCTTATTCACATGATCCATACTGTTTCCAGCAAGGTAATTCAATTTATCCAGATTATCCTTGTCTTCACGCAGAATGATTTCTTTTCGGGCTTTGTCTACACACAAAACGGTCTCAAACAAAAAACGCGCACCATCCTGAATATATTGACCCATGGAATGCAAATCCGTTGAAAAATCCACACCGGCCGGGAAGATGCCTTTTCCGTCCTTCCCTTCGCTTTCCCCATACAGCTGCTTCCACCACTCAGCAACATAATGCAGTGACGGTTCGTAATTGACCATGATTTCCACGGTTTTCAGTTTACGGTACAGGGCATTGCGGACGGCTGCATACTGGTAGGACGGGTTTTCCTCGAAGGGCTTCTGATAAAGGGCAAACCCATCGGCAGCTCCCTTCATCATTTCATCAATATTGATGCCGGCAGCTGCAATCGGCAGCAAACCAACCGCCGTCAGCACCGAAAAACGTCCGCCAACATCGTCGGGAATGACGAATGTTTCATAACCTTCTGCATCAGCCAGGGTCTTTAGGGCCCCCCGGGCTTTATCGGTGGTAGCGAAAATTCTTTTCCGGGCTTCTGCCGCACCATATTTTTCTTCCAGATATTCCTTGAATATTCTAAAGGCGATAGCCGGCTCGGTGGTGGTCCCGGATTTTGAAATGATGTTTACTGAAACGTCCTTACCTTCTATCAGTTCCATCAGCTCTGACAGATAAGTGGAACTGATGTGATTGCCGGCAAAATAGATTTCAGGGCCATTTCTCTTTTCTTTCGGCAGAAGGTTGTAAAAAGAATGGCTCAAAGCTTCAATGGCTGCCCTTGCACCGAGATAGGACCCGCCTATGCCGATCACGATCAATACCTCGGAATCTTCTCTGATTTTTTTGGCAGCTGCCTTAATCCTGGCGAATTCGTCCCTGTCATAGGCAACAGGCAGATCGACCCATCCAAGAAAATCACTGCCGGGGCCGTTTTTCTGATGCAGCAGGGTATGAGCCTTTTCAATGAAGGGCTTGAAATATTCTACCTCGTGCTCATGTACAAAGCCTTTTGTGTTTTTGTAATCAAACAAAACAGACATCATAATTCCTCCAATTTATCACAAATCTTTCACTCAGTTGTGCATGCCCACTCACCAAAAAAGAGGCGGTAATCCGCCTCTTTTCATTTTTAGCTTTTGAATGGTTCTGTCCGACGGATTTTTCCAGGTATTTCAAAGAAGTGGCATTACACCGGATGAACCTTATCTTCATAATTGACCATATCCGGGTCGATCCTGTATTTCTCGGCTTTCCTGAACTCAAAATACTTCTTGGCCACCTGCGGGAACAATGCATAGGACAGGACGTCTTCGTCCTGCTCGAGGTATTCCTTCATTTCTTCCCTGATCTTGTTCAGCTCGGGTTGAATTAAATCTGCAGGGCGACAGGTGATCTGCTCTTCATCACCAATGATCTTTTTTACGATGTCCTGACTGATGGGCGCCGGGGTTTTGCCGTATTCACCCTTGACCAGGGCTTTGGTTTCCTTAGGCACCATTTTATAGCGCTCGCCGGCAATCACGTTCATCACTGCCTGGGTACCAACTATTTGGCTTGTAGGCGTGACCAGTGGAGGATAACCCAACTCTTCCCTCACCCGGGGAACTTCGTTCAGAACTTCCTGATACTTTTCCGATTTTCCAGCCTGCTTCAGCTGTGAAACAAGGTTGGAAAGCATTCCACCGGGAACCTGATACAGAAGCGTGTTGATGTCCACACCCATAATCTTTGCATCCATAAGGCCGCTTGCCATATATTGCTCTTTAATGGGACGGAAATACTCGGCAATTTCGGACAACAGGTTCAGGTCATATTTGGTATCGTAGGGTGTGTCCTGTAAGGTTGCAACCATCGGTTCCGTGGGGGGCTGGGAGGTACCCATGGCCATCGGAGAGATGGCACAGTCTACCACATCACAGCCTGCCTCGATTGCCTTTAAGTAGGTCATCGATGCAACACCGCTGGTGTAGTGGGTATGCAGCTGAAGCGGGACCTTAACGTTTTCCTTCAGTGCCTTGACCAGCTCATAGGCCTTGTAGGGTGTTAAAAGCCCGGCCATGTCCTTGATACAAATGGAGTCGGCACCTGCTTCCACCATTCCTTTGGCGTCACGAACAAACTGTTCCAGATCGTGAAATGGGCTGATGGTATAGCAAACGGCCCCCTGTGCGTGTCCGCCTTCTTTTTTTGTTGCCTTCATGGCAACTTCAAGGTTTCTGGGGTCGTTAAGCGCATCGAAGATTCGGATGATATCTATCCCGTTTGCGACAGCCTTCTGGACAAAATATTTGACAACATCATCCGCATAATGCTTGTATCCCAGAATATTCTGACCGCGGAGCAGCATCTGCAGCTTTGTCTTTTTCGCTTTTGACTTGATTTTGCGCAGTCTTTCCCAGGGATCCTCGTTCAAAAAGCGGAGGCAGGAGTCAAATGTAGCACCCCCCCAGCATTCCAGGGACTGGTATCCCACTTTATCCATCTTCTCGATGATGGGCAGCATGCTTTCGGTGGTCATTCTTGTCGCGATAAGCGACTGGTGCGCATCTCTGAGCACGGTTTCGGTAATTTTTATACCCATGGCTAATAGCCTCCTTTGCTAAATCATTCGTTTAAAAAATAGATACCAATCGGCTCTGATGTTTACACAGAGAGTCATCCAAATTTTTCAAACAAAAAAATTATCCGTTCATTGTAATAAGCAACTCTCCGCTATTGACCGAAGAACCCTTGGATGTATTGATGGAAGCAATGGTACCGTCCTGTGCGGCTACGATTTCATTTTCCATTTTCATTGCTTCGAGGATCATCAGAACATCGCCTTTCTTCACAGCTTGTCCCGGTTTTACCTTTACGTCCAGAATGGTACCCGGCATTGGAGCATTCACCTTGATGGCACCGGAAGGCCCGGAAGAAACCGACGCGGCAGCGGGTGCTGCCTTCGGAGCAGCTGCCTGAGGGGCCGCCGCCGCTACAGGCGCTGCGGGTGCCGCTGGTGCTGCAACGGCAACCGGAGCGACGTATGTGACAGGTTGGCTGACGCCTCCTACTTCTTCAACTTCTACTTCATATTGATTTCCATTCACGTTTATGACAAACTTTCTCATCTTCATATACCTCCATCAGGAATTTCATTATTCAATCGTCATACTTGTATTCTTCCCTGGGAGAATGGCTCCCCTCGGATAAAAACTTTACAGCGGAATATTTCCATGCTTTTTCGCAGGCCTGGTTTCCCTTTTGCTTGTGAGCATTTCCAAAGCCGATGCAAGGCGGATTCTGGTTTCGGCCGGCTCGATCACATCATCGACATAGCCTCTTGCGGCAGCTACATATGGGTTGGAGAACTTGTCCCTGTATTCCTGGATTTTGTCGCTGCGGCACTGCACAGGATCCTGCGCTTCGCCAATATCCTTCTTAAAAATGATGTTTGCCGCGCCATCCGGGCCCATGACCGCAATCTCTGCCGTAGGCCATGCATATACCATATCAGCGCCAAGATGCTTGCTGTTCATTGCAATATAAGCCCCTCCGTATGCCTTGCGAACGATGATATTGATCTTTGGCACCGTTGCTTCGGAGAAGGCAAACAACAGCTTTGCACCGTGGCGGATAATACCGCTGTGTTCCTGTTTGACGCCGGGAAGATAACCCGGAACATCGGTAAAGGTAACCACCGGAATGTTGAATGCGTCACAGAAACGGACAAAACGAGCGCCTTTGTCGGAGGAGTCTACATCGAGAACACCGGCATTCACCTGGGGCTGGTTGGCGATAATGCCCACCGACCTTCCGTTAACCCGGCCAAAGCCTGTAATGATGTTCTTTGCAAAGCCCTCGAGCACCTCCAGGAAATCCCCGTTGTCAATAACAGCAGTGATAACCTGCTTCATATCATAAGGCTTGTTGGGCTCGTCAGGAATAATGCCGTTCAGTTCAGCCGCCATACGATTCACATCATCATTGGCATCCATTAACTCGCTGTCTGAAAGATTGTTATCAGGCAGAAAGCTTAAAAGCCTTTTTATATCCCGCATGCAGTCTTCTTCGGAAGCACTTCTGAAATGAGCGACCCCGCTGATGGAATTATGGGTAGCTGCCCCGCCCAACTGATCAAAGGAAACATCTTCTCCGGTAACCGCCTTGATCACTTGTGGGCCGGTAATAAACATCTGGCTGGTTTTATCCACCATAAACACAAAGTCGGTGATGGCTGGAGAATAGACCGCGCCACCTGCACAAGGCCCCATGATTACGGATATTTGCGGAATAACGCCTGATGCAATGGTGTTTCTGCGGAAAATTTCACCGAAACCGCTTAATGCGTCGATGCCCTCTTCAATCCGGGCTCCGCCCGAATCATTGATGCTGATGAAGGGTGCACCCATCTTCATCGCCATATCCATCACTTTTGTGATCTTTGCCGCATGCATTTCCCCCAATGACCCGCCAATCACGGTAAAATCCTGGGAGGACACACAAACAAGACGTCCGTTCACAGTACCATAGCCTGTAACAACACCGTCACCGGGCACCTTTTTCTGCTGCATGCCAAATTCAATGCTCCGGGTTTCAACAAACGCATCCATCTCAACAAAGCTATTGGGATCCATCAGCATTTGAATTCTTTCCCGGGCAGTATTCTTGCCGGAATCATGCTGCTTCTTTATGCGATCCTCGCCGCCCCCGAGGGTGACTTTTTGCTTTCTGGCGTTCATGTCGTTGATTTTGTCGATTGTAACCATCTTCCCCCACCTCGTTTGTATTTGAATTTTCACTTAAAATAAATTAAGTAAGCTTCGTACTAAGTCAAATGATACTCAAAGACCATAATACCGCTATTTTATACTAAATAGATTGCAATTATTAAGAATTATAACGCACCTGACGGTTCTTTGCAATAATCTTGTAAAGATTTTGCTAAAAAATTAACAATCAAAGGCGAACAAGTCTGAAAGAACTGACTTATTTCAGCTTTTCAATGCAAACCAGGATGGGCGGGCAGTTAGGCAGGTTCACGAAACGATTCACCATCACCGCTGCTTTCCGCGGATCCATCAATGGAAGCTGCTCCAGAAGGTAGTCCCTCTCACTGAAGCCTGAATCACCGCCGTGGTAAATAACAAGAATGATGAGCCCGTGAACCATCAATAAATCAAAAGCCGACAGAACTGCCTGCATGGTGGTTTCACCCCTGGTGCACAGGGAATGATCCCCTCCCGGTCTGTAGCCAAGATTGAATAAAACCAATCGGACCGACTCGCTGACATATTGCTTCATTTTTTCATGACCATCACGGATCAAAACACACCTGTTCAGCAGACCTTTCTCTTTAAGTTTATTTTCGGTTTCTTCAAGAGCCTCCTGTTGAATGTCGAAAGCATATACTTTTCCTGATCTGCCAGCCAATTCCGCCAAAAAAACCGTATCATGGCCGTTGCCCATGGTTGCGTCCACAACGGTGTCTCCCGCTTGCACAAGGCTTCTTGCATACTCATGTGATTGGCTTAACGCTTGTTTTAAGTTCATTGTTTCCCCCTCAGGTTTCGCACACTGTAACATCGATGAATCATAGCCGGGATTTATCACTACCTCGTTATTTTCTCATATTTACTCATATAAAACCATCATTTTTCATTCATAACTTGAGTTTCGGCCATAAGCAGCTTCACAATGAATAAAGCAAAAAGGACATCAGTTTTTATCTGAAGTCCTTTTTATGGATATCCTCCTGCTTGTATATATCACACCAATGGATTATTTTCTATCTTTAACTAACCTTTGCTTCGAGCCTGAGCTTATCGGCAATCATCGCAATAAATTCGGAATTGGTTGGCTTGCCCTTCTTTGTATTGATAGTGTAGCCGAACAGGTCATGGATGGTCTCTACCTGTCCCCTGGTCCAGGCTACTTCAATTGCATGGCGAATCGCCCTCTCAACACGGCTTGGTGTTGTCTTGTATCTTCTTGCCAGCTCAGGATAGAGCCTTTTCGTAACCGAACTAATTAATTCCATATCATCGATAACCAGAAGAACTGCGTCTCGCATATACTGATACCCTTTAATGTGTGCCGGAACGCCAACATCCCGCATGATTTGCGTAATGCGGCCTTCCATGCTGAATGGTTTGGCCATTTGTGCCTTTGGGACGGATCTCGGTGCTTCTGAACGGCTGATGATGACTTCTCCTTTTCTGAGTTGTCGAATTCTTTCAACCAGAATTTCCAGATCGAAAGGTTTCACAATATAGTATTCCGCGCCAAGGCTGACCGCTTGTTGTGTGATTTTGTCCTGCCCGACGGCTGACAGAACGATGAACATGGGCTTTTGTGATGCCGGTACTCTGTAATAATGCTCAAGAACCGCCAAGCCGTCCACATGAGGCATGATAATGTCCAGAATAACAATATCGGGCTGTAAATCATCAATAAGATTTATTGCCTCAAGCCCATCTTCCGCCCTGCCAACAATGTCGATATCATCGCTGTTTGCCAGGTAGTCACAAACTATTTCGCCGAACTCAACGTTGTCATCAGCAACCAATATGCGAATAGGATCTATCACGAATAAAACCTCCTTTAAAAGATTATGATAGACCCATTATATTTCCATTTATTCCACGTTGCAAGTTATTTTTCCACGATTCCATTATGTTTACTTGAAATGTGCTCACATTCCAGTTTTATAGACAGATTCAGTTCCATTTTTCTCAGGAAATAAACAACAAACATCCATGGTATGATCATTCATTCAGTTGCGGCTATTGCACAAAGACATTGATTCCGCTCAGGGCTGAAACAATCTCTATTTCAATTTTATGAGCCGCCGTGTCATAATTCTCCGAAATTAAGTAGTCATCCTGTTCAATCATGTCCATATAATGAACATCCAGATTGGAGATGATTTTCCCCTGTTTTATCTTCAGGCCTGAACCCTTCGGAATATAGATATCAAGACTGGTGGCCCCGGACCAGAGATTCATGCGGGTCATCTCCTGCTTCTGGCCAAACCGGATCTTCAGATCCCCAACCCCAAGCGCCAAATGGAGTTTTTCTATCGGTATTTCCTCAAGGTTGAGCGAGCCATCTACGACGCCAAGGTTGGCTTCGATATCCCACTTGATATTTGGGTTTAAGTCAAGTTTAAAATCCTGCTTCGTACTGCTGTCGCTCTGCTCGTTACTGTATTCCAAAACAGTTTGCGTGCCTTGTATAATACGCTGTTTAAGCCCTGGGATGTTTGAATCCAGCTTTGCGAGTGCATCGCTTGCCTTGGCGTTTAGATTTATTTTTGCTGTACCAAGCTGCAGGATAAGCCTGCCAGTTTCGGTGCCCTGTGTAAGCAGAATTTCTCTTTCCGGGGTTGTTCTGCGTATTTGCTCTAAAGGACCCACATCAATTTGAATTTCTCCTTCCAAATCGAGCAGCCTTGCAGGTTCATTCCGCTTATAAATACCAAACCCGATAAAAACCAAAAAGGTCAGAATCCAGATCCCGGATACCAGCTTTCTCCTTTGCCCCAGCAGAACAGATGCCCCTGCGGCGACCAGGAAAACCGGCCACAACGTTTTCAACGCCGCGGCCCAGTTTATCGAAATGATCCCCGCCTGCCGGATGATCCATGCTATTCCGATCAAAATCAGAATAAGCCCAAGCGTATGCCCCTTCTTCATTCCCTGTGCCTCCAGTTATTAAATACCATTAAGGCGCCAACCACGACAAGAACCACAGGAATGGCATATTTCCAGTCTATCCAGGAGAACAGAAGCTTGGCCAGTGCAATGACACCGATCAGGATCAACGCCACGCCGATGACCATTTTCGTGCTTTCAGGATTGGCTGCCTTCGGAGGAGGGTTTTCACCGCTTTCACGATACATTTGATCCTTGAACACAGCCTCTTCGGTGGGAATGACCAGAACGCATACGATATACGCTATGAGGCCGGGAATAAAACCCGTAACCACAATTGCCACCGCTGTCAGAAACCTCAGAAGCCCCTTCTCGACCTGAGCATAATCGGAGAGCCCTCCACAAACCCCGCCGAAAACCCTGTCCCGGGTGCTGCGGTATAGTCTTTTTTCCATAATATCACCTCATCAACTTTTGTCTTTCTATCTACAACTACGAACAGGGTAAAAATTTGTCTGAAAAAACTTACCTGTTTGATGTGAATGAAAATCAACTCATACAAGCCCGGGACAAGGTTTAAATGGACAAGCTCCTCTGCCATCAGGAATAACCTTTTACTACGGAAAGTTCAATGAGCGCTTGTGCGAATTGTGCGCCAAACCACGTTTTTGCTTGCAAAATACGTATGGGTGCTGAAAGCGCCTTCAGGGGGAGTGTTCCTCGGCT
>LSQX01287372.1_pt2 | contig 10247 bp, 4 predicted proteins | sample 654561 | NCBI WGS metagenome assembly LSQX01 (sample SAMN04489861, study PRJNA283612) | anaerobic digester metagenome | isolation source: 4 biogas reactors fed with cattle manure at either 37C or 55C with and... | place: Denmark: Kongens Lyngby | collected 2014
CGAATCCGTGGATCGAGCCACGCGAGCACGATATCCGCTATCAGGGTGCCGATGACGACCAAGACCGCTTGGACGAGCAGGATGGTGCCTGCCAGGTACATGTCTTGGTTGCGCAGTGCGGTGTAGAGCACCGGACCCTGGATGGGAAGGTTCATCACGATCGCCGAGATCGTGGAACCGGTGAAGATCGAGCTGAGCGCCCCCGAGAGGCCGCTGACCACCGGGTTCAAGGCGGAACGCAGGCAGTACTTATAGGTGATCTTGCGCTCACTGACCCCCTTGCTCCGGGCGGTCAGGGTATATTGCTTGCTCTGCTCGTCGAGCATTTGACTGCGGACGGTACGGATGACCGCACAGGTGTTCCCCGTGCCGATGACGATGATCGGGATGGTCAGCCGCTTGAGGAACTCTCCGAAGTTGGCCAACGAGAGGCCATGGATCAGCATCTCGTCACTGAAGAGCCCTATGTACGGAGTTCCGGTACGCACATAGGAGAAGTACATCAAGATGATCGCCAAGAGGAAGTTTGGCGTCGCCATCCCGATGAAGCCGAGAAAGGTGAAGAAGTAGTCTCCGGGACTGTACTGGTGGTTGGCACTGTAGATGCCGATGGGCAAGGAGACCAGGTAGGTGAACGCCATGATGATCAACGATATGGCGATGGTGATGCCGAGGCGATCCATGATGACCGACCAGACCGGACGCAGGTAGGAGAAGCTGTAGCCGAAGTCACCCCGGCTGAGGATTCCCCAGATCCAGTGGAAGTACTGGATGTACCAGGGGCGGTCGAGCCCATACTCGGCGCGCATGTTGTCGATCATCTCCTGGGTGAAGAACTCCCCTTCGGCGCTCATCCGTGCCACATAGGAGGAGACGTAGTCCCCCGGAGGCAGTTGGATGATGAAGAATACCGCAAAGGAGATCAGCAGGACTGTTGGGATCATCAACAACAATCGCTTGCCAATGTAGTTGAACATCTTCATGGGTGATTTTCCTTAGAGAGCGCTGTCGGGGACGTATCCCCGACAGCAATAGAGATCGGATTATTTTTTGTCGCTCGCGTAGTAGCACTGCAGGATCTGGGCGACTCCCAGGCCCCGGAACTCGTCACAATACACTTCGCTCTCGCTGAAGTTCATCAGGTCGTTGTTCACGCTGAGCAACAGCGGCACATCGGAGAGATAGCCGATCTCCCAGATGTTCTCCTGGTGGAGCTTGAGCATCTTGAGGGCGATCTCGTCGATCGTGGTCTTGCTGGTCGCACTGAGCATGTCGCGGTAGAGGTCGATGAGCTTCAGCATATCGCCCTCGGGCTTCATCCCGTCACGGCCGTCGGTGGCGTACCAGGTGCCGTACGATCCATACCACGCTGCGTAGTTGCGCACCGGCACCAGGGTGTCGGGCCTCAGCGAGATGTTGAAGGTCTCGGCCGGGGAGACCGGGCTGATGATCGCCTGGATCTTGTTGGAGATCAGCATGTCGTCGATCAAGGAGCGGTCACGCACCCCGAAGGTCGCCTTGATACCGATGTTCTTGAAGTACTTCTCCGTCAAGAGCTCAGCGGCACGAGCGGTCCCCGAAGAGTCGTTGTGGGTAAGGATCTCAAGGGTAAACGGTGTTCCATCGCTGAAGCGGAAGTACCCGTCGCTACCCATGACCATCCCGAGACCCTGCAAGAGCGCCTTGGCTTTGGTCGGATTGTACTCGGTCCACTTGGCGGTCCACTCCGGGTCGTACCCCAACGCACCCTTGGCAGGAGCGGATTGGGCGGGTACGGAGAAGCTGTCGGCGACGAGCACCGCCATCTCCTCACGATCGGCCGCGATCGAGAGAGCCTGTCTGAAATCCTTGCTCTGGAAGAGAGCTCGGACCTTCGGGTTCTCCGCAGTCTGGTTGAGCTGTAGCGTGGCTGAAGTGTGTGCCCACTTGGTGGTTGGCCACTCCAAGAGATGGTAGTTGCTGCGCGTCTCGTTCTGCTTCAGCGCAACGATGTTGCCCCAATCGAGGCCGAAGGCGATGTCCGTCTCACCGGCCATGGCTTTCAGTGTCGCCTGAGCGGGATCGCTGATGCGCACAAAGCGCAACTCATCGACGTAGGGCAGCTGCCTACCGTCGACGTCGGTCTTCCAGAAGTACGGGTTGCGCTTCCATACGTGCAGGTCAGAATCCACATCATTGGCTGCGACCCACGGCCTCAACGTCGGGCGACCCACTACGTTCCAATAGTAGTAGCCGGTCTCTTTGCCCATCGCGGTGGCGTCCTTGTACCCCATCTCCTTCGCCTTCTTGTCGGCGGCTTCGGCCCCGATGAACTCGGGGAGGATCTGGACGTAGTAGTGCTTCGGAGCGTAGCACCACTTGCCGTTGATCGCCAGATTCTCAAGGAACGACGGGGATGGATCATTGAAGGTGACGCGGAATGCATAGTCATCGACCTTCTCCATCTTCGCTTCGGTGCGGACCTTCGTCACCGGGTTGGTGGAATAGAAGCAATCCCAGAGCGCCTTGCCGAAAGTCTGTTTCTTGAGCATGTGGTCGTAGAAGAAGAGGACGTCCTCGCTGGTGAAGGGCACCCCGTCACTCCAGCGCATCCCCTCGCGCAGATACACGGTGAAGACCGTGGCATCGGCGTTTACATCGAAGCCCTTGGCCACGTTCGCCTCAAGGAGTCCCTGGCTGTTGAAGCGGAAGAGATTCTCCTCGGTGATCTTGCCGGTGGTCCACTGATCATCCTTGCCTCGGAAGGTGAAGGTGATCGCCTTGCCGTATGCTCCGGTGCTCTCCATCTCCATGACGAAGATATCATCGGCGACCGGAAGGCGCTCCTCGAGCACCGGCAGCGCTCCTGCCTTCACCTGGGCGGCGAGGTCCGGGGCCTCCTTCACAAGCGCTGAAGCCGGCGCGGCTACCGTAGCCGGTGACGCATCCTTGGTCCCTGCCGCAGAGAGTGACATCACGGTCAACATCATGCAGAGGAAAACAAGAACATGTGTGGTTATTCGTTTCATATACTCCTCCTTGTTCCGGAAGCCATGATGGCCCCCGCTTCGAGTTCCATATGAAAAGTGTACTCTCCTTAGAATCAAAAATGTTGTGCAATAATTGCCAATACTTTCAATATACTTTGCATTTATTGCGAATATTATTCAAAACGAAGCGTTTTTAGTGCAAAGGAGGGGAGCTCCACCACCACCGTTCCCTCCCTGCATTCAAGCCTCATGTGCTCCTCTCCCAGCAGGTTGCACTCCTGGACCTTCGTGTATCCTCCATCCACGCGCAACATCACCTGCACCGGTGTCCGACTGGGGTTGGAGAGGCGTACCACCATCGCTGCTGAGCCCTCCTCTCTCTCGAGCATCGTCAACAGCGCCGATCCTGAGAGCAGGGTGATGGGAGCCTGGAGTACAACCTTCCCCTCGATGAGGGGGAAGCGGTGGTTGAGCAGCTCGGCTCGATCCTTGGCCGCACAGCCCGAGAAGGCACCCTCGACCACATCGAATGCATAGTGGAGTCGATGCAAGCCTGCTTCGGCCCGCTCATCGGGGATCAAGGAGGAGCGAAGAAGGGTGAGGCCGAACTCCTTGTGATGTACCGAGAGCCCAAAGGGGTGGGAGGATGAGAGCTGTACCGAGAGCTCCTCCTCGGCGAAGGCGGCGTACCGCTGGGCGCAGACCTCATAGCGATCTGCTGCCCACCGGGTGCTGCGATGGACCGGCAGCCGCTTATAGCCGAGCTGGGTATCGCAGAGGTAGCTCTCCAGATTGAGTGTATGGGTACTCAGGCTCTTGAGCAGGGTATGGCGTTGTTGCCAATCGACTTCCAGACAGACCTCGATTCGACCGGTGGTCGAATCGTAGGTGAGGATCTCTACCACCGCACTTGCATCGATGGTGCCATGAATACGGATCTTGGCAACGACAGGGCCGGGGCAGAGCACCTCGATCGCGTGTACTTCGAGACGTGCCCTCTCCATATCCAGGGAGACCTTGGAGAGCTCCCAGGCATCGTAATCGGCGTTTACATCCTGAAAGAGCAGCAGTTCATTGGCTCGACTGAGCACCACCCGCCCCTCATGGGTGACGTCCCGCACGACCCCTTGGTGATCCAAGAGGAAGTGAAGGCGTTCATCACCGACGAGAAGGCCTTCGTCACAGCGCTTCACCAGAGAAGCTGAGGGAGCCTCCTCGCCCTGTGGTTCGCCGTATTGCAAGAGCGTCGAGGAGAGCGGTGCGAGTGTTGGCCGCACCCAGGTCACCGAGCCGTCCCAGTAGGAGGCGACCGGCTCCCCGTCCTGGGAGAGCGAGCAACGCTTCTTGATGGGAAGCCACACCCGCACCTCCTCGAGGCGGCTATTGAAGAGCGTACACCAGCGCTCATCGGCAACACGCTGCCCCAACAGGAGCTCGTCAAGTGAAGCGCAGGCTTCCTCGATGACCGCTTCGTTCTCGCTCTCGGCCTGCTGGTGCACCTCCTTGATCGAGACGCCGGCGAGGATATCGTGGAATTGATTGAACAACAGGGTCTTCCACCACCGCTCTTCCCGCCCATGGTCAAAGGAATCCAAGAGCGTCGCCCAGACAGCGTGTTCGCGAAGAACTTCCTCACAGCGGGCATTGAGCTCTTTCAGGCGCTGCTGTGACGAGTAGGTGCCGCGATGCCAGGCGAGGTAGAGCTCCCCTTGATGGACGTTCATCACCTGCTCCCGGATGCGCTCAAAGTACTCTCTCGGCCCCTCGACGACGATGCGGGGCAAACCCTGCAGATCGAAGAGGCGGCCCATCGACTCGACGAGGTCGCGGTCGGGGCCTCCACCGCCATCACCGTAGCCGAAGGGGAAGAGCAGCCCTTCGATCCCCTCCTGTTGAACGCGATCTCGGTGCCAGCGTTGGTGCAGCTCCCTTGGAGTGATGGCGCAGTTGTTCCGGTAGCACATAGTAGAGAGAATCCTCGTGCCGTCCTCCCCCTCCCACCAGAAGTCCGTGAAGGGGAAGCGCTCGCTCTCCGGGTCCGCGCGCAGCAACTTCTGTGTCGAGAAGCTCTCTACCCCTGCCTGAGAGAGCAGCTGGGGCAGACTTGCCGAGAAGCCGAAGGTATCGGGAAGCCAGGCGAAGGTGGCGTAGGCGCCACACTGCGCTCTGAACCACCGCTGTCCGTAGATGAGCTGTTTGGCCAGGCTCTCCGCGTTGGGGATATTGGTGTCGCTCTCGACCCAGAACGCCCCCTCGGCGATGATCTGCCCGCTCTGCACCCGAGCCATGACACGCTCGAAGACCGGGCGATGGTGCTCTTCCAGCATCTCGATGAGGGCCGGTTCACAGAGCAGGAAGCGGTAGTGCGGGTACCGCTCCAAGAGCGTCAGCTGGTTCGCATAGGTCCTGCCCACCTTGCGCCTCGTCTCCGAGACGCCCCACTTCCACGCCAGATCGATATGTGATTGGCCGAAGGTGGAGAAGCGGGGTGCGCAGCTGCCGTTCTTCATCGAGAGAAGCGGGGCGAGGCGCGCTCGGGCGCGAACACAGCTCTCCACCAGAGAGAGATGGTCGCGTTCAAAGTCGACGATCTTTGTAAAATCATGCAGGCCGGCAGCCACCGCCTGGGCCTGCAATGAGGTCGGTTCAAGGATCCGCAAGAGGTCGGTGAGGGTATAGACATCACAATAGAGCTGGTATATCTCCTCCTCGATGCGCCCCACGGTAGAAGAGGAGATGCGCTGTTGGTGGCTCGCCACCGGAGGATAGACTGCCCTAGATGGGGGGATCGGGCCACCCCCCTCCAGGAGCTGGCCATGTCCTGCGTAGGACTCGACGAGCAGGGTATGCTCCCCCACCTGGGCCGAGAAGGAGAGGAAGACCAGCGGATGGTGGCGGTCGATGGAGCCGCACGCCCTCCCATCGCAATAGACGAGCATCTCTCCGCCGAGGCCGATGGGAGAGGCGAGTGTCACCCCGGCATCCTCCTCTTTCACGGTGAAGGTGGTGGCGAACCAGCCGTACTCCCCCTTGGCTCCCCACGCCATCCCCTCCGGTGCTGCTGTGAAGGGACCGTTGAGAGCCCCCTCGCTGGAGAGCTGGTCGAAGGTGAAGAAGCCGCGCCAGGAGAGCGAGGCCATCGGGACGTAGATGTGGCGTGTCAGCTCCTCGGTCCACACCTCGATTCTCCGCCGAACCTGTCTCGGCAGATGTGAGAGATCAGATGACATGTTCCACCTCCCCGCTCCAGCTGGCGTGGTCGCTCTCCAGAATCGTCGAGAAGCCTTCGTGTGCCTCGACGGACGCCCGCACATCGGTGAAGCGGATACCGGTTGCGTTGGAGAGGTAGAAGGCACTGACCGGACGCTCGAGAAGGTCGGGTTTGCGCTCCCGAGGGCGCAGATCATAGCCGACCACCGGCCAACTGCTCGTCTTTGTGAGGCGCACCTCACTGTCCTCGAAGCGTATATCCGAAATCTTCCCCTCATCCCCGGCGACCAGGACCCCGCCCTCCCCTTCGGCAGTGATGGAAGCGAAGCGTATGCGGGAAATCTTCCCGCTCTCAGTCTTGCCGTCGCGGTCGAAGCTGGTGATGGCGATCGCCTCCGCCTTGCCCCAGTAGTCAGGGCTGAAGAGACGGGTGCGGATCAGGATGTTGGAGAAACGGGCGTTGGAGACCGATCCGCCGTCCCGGATCTGGATCGAGATCCCCCGGTTGCTCGCCGAGATGATGCAGTTCTGCACCAGGATGTCACGAAAGTCATCGACCCCCTCGGTGCCGATCTTCAGGGCAGCCGAGGTGCTGATGACGGTGCAGTCGCTGATGAGCACCTGAGCGGTCGGCGGGTAGCCGTGGTTGCCCGCCGTGTTCTTCAGGCAGATCCCGTCGTCGGCGCAGCGCACATGGCAGCCGATGATGCGGACATTGGTGGAGTGGTCGATGTCGATGCCGTCGCTGTTGGCCACATCAAGGGGGTTGTCGATGGTGATGGAGGTGATGAGGACGTTGTCCGAGCCGGCGACATGCAGCGACCAGAAGGGGCTGTCGGCGAGGGTGACGTCCCGCACGACGAGGTTGTCGCAGCGCTCCAGGTAGATGAGCGTCGGCCTGGGGTAGAAGGAGCCGGCATGATAGTACTGGTTGACCCGATGGACGAATTGGAAGCAGTTGCCCTCGATCCTCCCCTCCCCGCTGATGACCACCGAGGGTGCATCATAGGCGTAGAGGAAGGCAAAGGCGGGCTTTCGCAGCACCGGGGTGCCGACGCCACGCGTCTCGTCGGTGTCGATTCCCCCGTCCGCGCGATAGTCGTTGATATCACCGCTGGCCACCAAGCGGGCCCCATTCTCCAGATGGAGGGTGACGTGGCCGCGCAGGGTAAGGCTCTTGGAGTGATAGGCGGTCCCCGCACTGAGCCATACGGTCCCCCCTCCGTCAGCGGCCGCCTGGTCAAGGCAGCCCTGGATGGCGCGGGTGTCCTCTTCGATCGAGCCGGTGGCCTGTGGATAGTAGATCATTGTGCTTCCTCCTCCAACGGATGGTCGTTCTGCATGCCGCGCTTCTGACGATAGCGGGAGGGGGGGCAGAGGCAGAACTTGTTGAAGACCCGGTTGAATTGGCTGAAGGAGGTGAACCCGCACTGCTCGGTCACCTCCTTGATCCTCAGGTCGGTGTAGAGAAGGAGCTGCTGGGCGTTCTTGATCCGCGTCATCTGAATGTAGTTGGTCAGCGTGAAGCCGGTGATCTCCTTGAAGATATGGGAGAGGTAGCAGGGGCTGACGAAGAACTGCTCGGAGAGCTGGCTCAGCGACAGCGGCTCCTTGAAGTGGGTATGGATATAGGCGGTGATGGAGTAGATCTTCTGCGTGATGGAGTCGGCGACCTGCTGCTGTTCGTAGCAGTTCGCCTCCTTGTTCGCGTTGAGGGTGAAGAGGAACTGCAAAAACTTCGCATGGACAAAGATCGCATGGTTGGGCAGCTTGGGAGCAGCGCTGGTGAAGATCTCGTTGAGGTTGGAAAAGAGCTCGTTGGTCACGGTCTGGGGGAAGCGGAAGATCGGGACCGACTCCTCGAAGGGGGAGAAGATCCCCTCCACGTTGCGCCTCAGCCCGGGCAGGTCCATCGGGATGGTGAAGTTGATGATCAGGCGCTTGGAGGGGGGCCCGGTGCGATAGCGGGACTTATGGAGCAGCGACGGTTTGAGCAGGACCATGTCATACTTCTGCAGATCGTAGTACTTGCCCTCGATGAGGTGCGACGCTGAATCCTCGAGGAGGATGAAGATCTCATGAAACTCATGGAAGTGCTGGAACTCCATGTTGGCGCTGAAGGCGCGTTCATCCCAGTCAAAATAGTAGTAGAGCGGATCACTCGGTCGATTCACCGTAATGGACATCCCTTGTTCAAAGAGGAGTGGTTGTTGATAATGCATAGGTATAGTGGACACCAGAATCATAAAAAACGCAAGGATAATTTAATAGAAGAGCAAAAACCAAGTAGTTTTTGTGTTATCCCCCTTGTACACTTTCTTTCGTAGGAGCGTGAGATGGAATGGTTACGGTACCCGCTGGCCCCGAGCGCCAGCATCAATCTCTGGTCGACAGGCGAGGTGCAATTCACCCCGGTCGCCACCACTGACGAGACCTTCGAGGCGGAGGTCAACCTCCACGAAGCGTATGTGCAGATCGTCTATCCGGTGCGCGCCGCCTTCCTCGCCTCCTATGACCTGAGCGAATATCCCAGACCGGAAGGACCGTTTTCCACCCTGCACTTCCCGGATGAGAACAACCGTCTGGACTTCTCGACCTTCATCCACACCCCCCACCGTCTCGCCGTCGATGCCCGCACCTGGATCGAGGTGGAGGAGGCGGGAGCGTACCCCTTCGACCTCTACACCTGCGGGGCGGTGAAGCTCTGGGTCGATGGCGAGGTCGCTTCCCTGTTCACCCCCTTCACCCGCAACATCCCCCAGCGAGAACGGATCGTCCTCACCCTTGAACCTGGCCGCCACGAGGTGACGGTTCACATGGAGGAGCTGGCCGAGCGCGATGTCTTCTTCTACCTCGAGCTGCGCTACCTCGGAGTTCTGCCGCTCTCCATGTGCGCCGAGGTCTCCCACCGCACCGAGGAGCTGAAGAGCGCGATGGAGCTGCTACGCTCCTTGCACTATGCGCGTCAGAGCTCGGCCGAGGGAAGCCTCACCCTCTGCTGGGACGAGCGCGTGATGTCCGGGCCGTTCTCCCTTTCTCTGGACACGGTCGCCTACCCCATCGAAGCCGGCGAGAGCCAGCTCATCCTTCCGGCGAGGAAGCCGTTTGATCCGGGGGTGCACCGCCACAGCTGGGGCATCGAGGTCGGGCCCTACCTCCTCACCCGCGACCTGGTCACCGAGGTCGTCGCGTCGTCCCCCCCGTCACTCGAGAGCCCGCCGACGATCGCGGAGCGCAAGCGATGCGCCCTTCAGGCGTTGCGCAAAAACGGGGAACGATCGGTCATCGCGGCGATGGTGGCCCTCGCCCTCGATGGAGTACTCCCCGAGGATGGGGAGGAGCTGATCATCTCGTCGGTGGAGCGGATCGAGGCGAAGGAGGATTGCTCCGACTTCCACCTCGCTCCGTTGCTGTTGCTCCTCTCCCGCTATGCCTGCCACCTCTCCCCCGCGCTGAAAGCGCGCGCAGAGGCCTCCCTCCTCTCCTACCGCTACTGGATCGATGAGCCGGGCAGCGATGTGATGTGGTACTTCAGCGAGAACCACGCCCTCCTCTTCCACATCGGCCAGTACTTGGTCGGCCAGTTCTTCCCCGACGCGCGCTTCAGCGCCAGCGGACGGACCGGCAGGGAGCAGCATGAGATCGGTCGGGAGCGCCTTGCGCACTGGTTCTCGATCTTCTCCGCCTACGGCTACGCCGAATGGAACAGCGCCACCTACCTGCCCATCGACCTCATCGGCTTTCTGGTGCTCTATGAGCTGGCAGCCGATGAGGCGATCAGAGAGATGGCCCGGTCGGCGTTGGACTTCACCTTCCGCCTCATCGCCCACAACAGCTTCAAGGGGATCATGAGCAGCTCCTTCGGGCGCTGCTATGAGGTGACGGTGAAGTACCGCAGCCACACCGAGCTCTCCTCGCTCAACTGGGTCGCCTACCGAGAGGGTCGCCTCGACGCCCCGAGCCGGGCGACGGCGCTCTTCGCCCTCAGCTCCTACGAGAACCCCGACTACCCCGCCGAGATCCTGCTCGAGGATGACGAGTATGTCGAGATCGCCCTCAAGCAGGGCA
>LSQX01169362.1_pt2 | contig 10246 bp, 10 predicted proteins | sample 654561 | NCBI WGS metagenome assembly LSQX01 (sample SAMN04489861, study PRJNA283612) | anaerobic digester metagenome | isolation source: 4 biogas reactors fed with cattle manure at either 37C or 55C with and... | place: Denmark: Kongens Lyngby | collected 2014
TCTCCGACTCACTCATTCAACTCTCTACTGAAGAGATTCAGGTGAATGTAATCCACAAGGCTGTGGGTCAGATATCGGAATCCGACGTAACGCTTGCCGCCGCGTCCGACGCTATCATCATCGGTTTCCAGGTACGTCCGTCATTGGGCGCACGCAAGGAAGCCGAGAAGGAAGGGGTCGACATCCGCCTTTACTCCATCATCTATGACACAATCGAAGAGGTGAAAGCGGCCATGGAAGGTATGCTCTCTCCCGATATCAAAGAGGAAATCATCGGAAACGTTGAAGTGCTTGAGGTATTTAAAATATCAAAAGTAGGTACTGTGGCAGGCTGTATGGTGCGTGACGGAAGAATAAAACGTTCCAACCAAATCCGTCTTATACGCGATGGCATTGTCATCTATACAGGAGAACTGGAATCGTTGAAACGGTTCAAAGAGGATGCAAAAGAAGTTACTTCAGGTTATGAGTGTGGCGTCACCATACGAAATTTCAATGATATCAAAGTGGGCGATATCGTAGAAGCTTATGAAGAGACTGAAATAAAAAAGAGATTATAAAAACTCCCCCGTCATGAATGAACTATCAAACAAAAAGAAAATTCAGGGGATTTATTTATGGTAACCAGTTGACATTGTAATTTTAACTCCTACCCTGAGAGCGGTCGCATCTGTTCTTTACAAACAGATGCGGCCATAACACGCAGAGGAGAAGAAAAATTATGGTAGAAACCGAAATTGATTAAATGATTATTCACTCTATAAAATAGTTGACAATGACAAAAAAAGTTTTTTTCACGCTTACCCTGTTTATCTCATTGGTCGGTGGAACTGCTTTTTCACAGACGTTGCCACAGGTATCTGTTGCATACGTAAATACAACCGAACTACTGGATGAAATGCCTGAAAAAGCGCAGGCCACACAGCAACTGCTTACATTAAGTGAGAATTACAAAAAAGAACTGGAGCTGATGCAGAATGAATACAACAAAAAGTATTCCGACTACATCACTTATCAGATCTCCCTCTCAGAAAATATCAAACTTCGAAGGATGCAAGAACTTACTGAACTCGAGAGTAGAATCAACCAATTCTTAGAATTAGTTCAGAAAGATATTGAAAATCATGAGAGAGAACTACTGCAACCCCTGAAAGAAAAAATAAACAACGCTATTCACGCTGTCGGTATTGTACAGTAATATACTGTAATCTACGATTTGGACAATCCCGAGATTGCTTTTTTATCACCAGAGGCGATAGATGCTACTCCTTTTGTAAAGTCGAAATTAGCTGCTCGTTAAACAAAATACGCCACAGAGGTGACACCTATCGGTATTTTCGATTCAGGATACGGCGGTCTTACAGTTCTATCCGAAATTAGAGCGCTGATGCCAGAATATGATTATATCTATCTGGGTGATAATGCTCGCGCTCCCTATGGGAACCGCTCCTTTGAGCGAGTATACCGGTTTACACTCGAAGCAGTGCAATGGTTCTTCCGACAAGAGTGCCATCTGGTAATCCTTGCCTGTAATACAGCCTCTGCAAAAGCATTAAGAAGCATCCAGCAGGTCAACCTGCCGGAGATCGATCCCTCGAGGAGGGTTCTGGGAGTGATACGACCAACAGCAGAGTCTGTGGCAGCTCTCTCCAAAAGTAATCATATAGCTGTTTTGGGGACGGAAGGGACCATTCGCTCAAGATCATACGAGTTAGAGATCGGAAAGCTTTATCCCCACATAACAGTAACCGGAGAAGCATGTCCCATGTGGGTCCCCCTTGTAGAAAATAGGGAGTACGACAAAGCTGGCGCCGATTATTTTGTACGACAACATTTGGAGAGGCTCTTTGCAAAAGATCCTCTTATCGATACAATTATCTTGGGATGCACACATTACCCCTTATTGATGAATAAGATAAACCAATATCTGCCAAAAAATGCAGAAGTAATCTCACAGGGGAAATATGTGGCTGAAGCCCTTAAGGACTACCTGCAAAGACATCCGGAAATAGAGAGAAATTGCACAAAAAATGGTACTATGCACTATTTCACGACCGATTCACCGGAAGAATTTGCACAGCAGGCATCTATTTTTTTAAACCAACAAATTAAAGCTTTACAAACCAATCTTGAATAAACGCTATGAACTGGTTTGACCTAACCGTAGGCATTTTATTGCTTGTTGCCTTTATCAACGGATACCGTAAGGGATTGATTATGCAGCTCGTGGGGCTGGTTTCCATCATTTTGGCAGCCGTCTTCGGAGGGAGATTGGCCCAGACTATCCTACCCCATATAAACAGAATCGTTGATCTCTCGCCGGAATTGGCAAGGGTATTATCCTTCATTCTCGCATTTGCAGCCATTGCAGTTGCTCTTTCACTGGTTGGGCGCATCCTGCAGCGATTTGTCAATATTGTTTTTCTCAGCTTCGTCAATCGGGTGCTGGGGGCTATAATTGCTGCCGGCACCATGATGGTTTTCCTGAGCATCTTTCTCAATCTGGTATTAATACTCGATCGAAATGAACGGATTATCCGTAAATCGATAAAAGAAGATTCTTTCTTTTTTGAACGGGTGGAGGCCGTAGTGCCTGCCATCGTCCCCTATTTGCAACCGCAACTCTGGGATGAGATTATACCTGAAAAATACCGCGAAGAAATAGAAAAGAAGAGCGTACCGGCCATCGATTCAACATACCAGCAGCAGCATTTTAATGTGATGATATAGACAATGCGGTAATTTGTTGGTGTGATGACTCGATGATTTACCAATTCATATTTTTTGTTTTTTCACTTTTTAATTTACGAAGTTTTGAAATTTAAATAGAATGAAATTTTTACGCATACATAAAGAAGGGAAATTACCTATAGTCAAAATCGGTATTGTGCTGACAGTGATCAATGTGATACTCCTGATCCTGTTCTTCTCTCACCCGATCTTCATTACCATTGTGATCCTGTTGTCTCTTTTACTCTATGGCATGGCACTTAATTTTTATCGACATCCCGATCGTGCCTATAAAGGCGACCTGCATGGGTTGGTAAATGTCCCTACAGATGGCAAGGTGGTAGTTATTGAGAAAGTATTTGAAAAAGAATTTTTCCAAGATGAACGCATTCAGGTCTCTATCTTCATGTCTTTCTTTAATGCGCATGCCAACTGGATACCGGTCACTGGGAAAATCACCCATTTTTCCCATATAGCTGGAAACTTTCATGCGGCATACCTACCTAAATCGAGCCATGAGAATGAACATACAAATGTTTTGATTGAGACACCCAATCATGGAACAATACTTGTCAAACAGATCGCCGGTGCCGTGGCGAGACGAGTGGTCACTTATGTAAAAACGGGCGATGAAGTCCACATAGGTGCTCCCCTCGGATTCATAAAACTGGGCTCCCGAATGGATATTTTTCTACCTGTCGACAGTGAGATTTTTGTCGAACTGGGAGAAGAAGTACATGCCAACGTCACCTTCCTGGCAAGGCTTTCTAAACAGTCAACATAACCGATTATGCGACGACAGATACCCAATTTCCTCACCCTGCTCAATCTCTTCTCCGGATCCATAGCCATCGTCATGGCTTTTCAGGGCGACTTCAAAGGTGTGGTGATATGGATTGCCATAGCTGCCCTATTCGATTTTCTGGATGGTCTGGCAGCGCGATTATTGAAAGCATACTCCTCCCTTGGAAAAGAACTTGACTCGCTAGCGGATGTTGTCAGCTTTGGAGTTGCCCCTGCCTCGGCAGTTTTTATACTTATACGAGATTGGTCGCTGATTCCCGGATATCTGGAATTTCTACAGCCATGGCTTCCCTATATGGCATTTCTTATCCCTGTTTTCTCAGCCTACCGATTGGCAAAATTCAATATCGACGAACGACAAACCAACTCATTCATTGGATTGCCAACGCCGGCCAACGCCCTATTCTGGATTAGTTACTGCTACGGAATACATCAATCAGCAGCCAAAAATGAGCACTTTTTCTACTTGACTGCCGCATTCATCATAGTGATGTCACTGCTGATGATCTCCGAAATTCCCATGTTCTCCTTAAAGATCAAGAAAGCAACATTTAAGGGGAATGAAAAGCAAATCCTTTTACTCCTATTGGTCGTATTTTTAATTGTGTTACAGGGTGTTATCGGCATTTCCTGGGGTATCGCAGCCTATATCCTCCTCTCAATTGTATGCAATAAGAAAAAGACAAACCGTTAAATTATACAAAGAGATTGACTCTCATTGCCTGAATCATTGTATCTTTATTCCTGAATCAATTTATCACACTATATATGGGATTTTTTATTAGATTTCTTCTCATTTTTATGATAGTCTTCTTCCTTTTGAAGTCGGCCATCGCTTTTTTAATGGGAAAACGTAGGAGGAATTACTCAAACTTCCGACAACAACAACAACGAACGCAGCAGTCTAAACAACCTGAGAATCAAAAAGATCGAGTTATTGGGTATCAGAAAAAAAAATTCGAGTCAAGCGATATCGAAGATGCTGACTTTGTGGAAATAAAAGATTAATGTGATAATTTAGAAAAAATAGCTACTTTTGCTGAAAGGAAAATCAAACCAATCATATTCAATCATGACAGACATTTTTGATCGGCTAAAAAGTGCCGAAGGTCCGCTTGAGCAATATCGTAAAAAAGCGGAAGGATATTTTATATTTCCTGAATTAGAAGGAGAGATAGGTCCCAGGATGAAGTTCCTCAGCAAAGAGGTCATCACCTGGAGCCTGAACAACTACTTAGGCTTGGCCAACCATCCCGAAGTACGTGAGGCAGATGCGAAGGGAGCGGCCGACTGGGGTATGGCATATCCTATGGGAGCACGCATGATGTCGGGACAAACAAAATACCACAAAGAACTGGAGGAGAAATTGGCCGCTTTCGAAAAAAAGGAAGCCGCCTATCTACTGAATTACGGCTATCAGGGAATGGTTTCTATCATCGACTCGCTGGTCTCAAGGAATGACGTCATTGTCTACGATTCTGAATCCCACGCCTGTATCATGGACGGTATTTTTCTCCACAAGGCCAAGGGTGGGAAAAGCTTTGTATACCCCCACAACGACATGGAGAGATGCGACAAGATGCTTGGTTTCGCTACAAAAAAAGCAGAGGAGACAGGTGGTGGCATCCTGGTGATCACCGAAGGTGTATTTGGCATGTCGGGCGATTTGGGGAATCTTCCGGGGATCATCAAACTCCGCGAGAAATATAATTTCCGGCTGATGATCGACGATGCCCATGGCTTTGGCACGATGGGTGAGACAGGAGCAGGAGCAAGCGAACATTTTGGACTGATGGATGAGGTAGATATCTATTTTGGCACCTTCGCCAAATCGATGGCAGGTATCGGTGCATTTGTCGCATCCGAAAAAGCCATCATCAATTCATTGAAATACAATATGCGATCGCAAATATTTGCCAAATCGCTTCCCATGCCTATGGTGATCGGTGCGTTGAAACGCCTTGAGATAATACAAACCCAACCACAATACAGAGAAAAGCTTTGGAAGATTGCCAAATCACTGCAAGAGGGACTGGTGGCGGAAGGATTCAATATCGGTAATACCCAATCGCCGGTAACACCCGTCTATTTCAGCGGCTCCGTCCCCGAAGGCACCAATATCGTAGCCGATCTGCGTGAGAATCATAGCGTTTTCTGCTCTATCGTGGTCTATCCGGTCGTCCCCAAAGGAGTACTGATGCTCAGATTAATTCCGACAGCCTCACATACTCAAAAAGAGGTGGATGAAACCATCGAGGTATTCAAAAAGATAAAAATAAACCTCGAAGCAGGGAAATATATCTCCGATGAGATGAAATCGATGTCCACTACTACTTAAAAAAATAGGATGCTTCGTATAAAGATTCAGCACAAGTACCATTTGACCTGCACCCAGTGCGGACATGTGACACCCAACTTCTGGACCTGGTTTGAACAGGATCAGCAATGTCCCGAATGTGGAAGTAAACATTCCGAAGTATGGTATAACCGGCGGTATCAGCGATTGCCGCGCCTTATCGGCCGTAAAAATCCCAATAGCTTCTGGAACTACTTTCCCTTTCTGCCTCTACTGCGCAGAAGGCATATCATCTCGAAAGGTGAAGGCGCCATTCCCGTAGAACGGTGGAGATTCCTGGAAGAGTTTGCAAAAAAGAAATATGGTCTCGACCTCAGCGTACATGTCTACAGGAACGATCTGAATGAAGGTACCGGAACATTTAAAGATATTGCGGCTTCATTGGCAGCCAGCCTCTTTAACGAAATTGGTATCGACCAGTATTGCATCGCTTCCACCGGGAATTCAGCTACCGCCTATGCCAAATATCTCTCTCTGGCAAATGTGAATTGCTCCGTCTTCATGCCGGAAGACGCCATCAAAACATCCGAAGCCACCATCAGTTCCTACGGACAACAGGTTTTCCGGGTGATGGGCGACTATGCCAAAGCAAAAGAGATTGCGGTGGGATATGCCAAGTTACACAATATCCCGATGTCGACCGGCAATATCGATCCTATCCGGGTAGAGGCAAAAAAGACGATGGTGTTCGAATGGCTTCGCCAGATGGATAAGTTTCCCGATGTCTACATCCAGGCCGTCAGCGGTGGTACAGGTCCAATCGCTATCGACAAAGGTATCCGCGAGATCAAAGAGATCTATCCGGAGTTGAAGAACCCACGCTTCCTGCTGGTACAGACAGACGGTTGTGACCCTATGGTACAGGCGTGGGAAGATGCTGAAACCGCCGGATTTCCCGAAGGTTTCGAAAAGAGATACCCCATCATCCAAAGTCCCCAAACCGAAGTACCCACATTGGCGACCGGCAATCCGGCTACCTATCCTATCGTGGCGAAACTGGTGAAAGAATCGGGAGGCAGCTTCCTACGGATGCGCGAAAAGAAACTGGTTCCCATAGGAAAACTGACTGCCTATGAACAGAAAGTGATCCCGGGACCTGCGTCCGCCGTCTCCATCGCAGGATTCTTCGTCGCACTCAGAAAAAATCTGATCAAAAACGGCGAGACAGTACTGCTTAATATTGGCGAGGGCCCCAACCGCGCACCCTATTTCCTGGAGCAGATGATCTATACCTCCCATAATGTTTACAACGTGGATGAATGTACCCCTCACTCCATCAATGACTACCGGGAGCAGCTGTGGAATGAGGTGATGAGAGATTAGAATATCGGAAGGTAGTGACGATTCCAATTTTGAATAATGAATTGCAAGTAAAAAAGAGCATATGGATTACTGGTGCCTCATCGGGGATCGGTGAAGCGTGTGCCTATCTCTATGCAGAGCAGGGTGCTAATCTGATCCTTACCGCTACCCGGGTTGAAAGGCTGGCAGAGGTACAACAAGAGTGTATCCGGCTGGGTGCACAATGCGCCATATTGCCTTTCGACCTGGCAGACCTGAAGCATATCGACGAATTGGCAGACAACGCTATTGCTGCTTTCGGAAAGATCGATATCGCGTTTCTCAATGCCGGTATCAGCCAGCGTGCTAAAATACTGGAAACGGACGATAAGGTAGATGAAAAGATTATGGCAGTGAATTTCTTTGCACCGGTAAAGATCAGTAAGCGGCTGCTGCCTGAAATGATTAAACAGGGTGGAGGCACTATCGCCGTCACTACCAGCATCTCCGGGAAATTCGGTTTTCCATTGCGATCAGCTTATGCTTCATCCAAATTTGCCCTCTACGGTTTTTTTGAAACCCTTCAGGCAGAATATTGGGACCAAAATATCCGTGTGGTGATGGTCTGTCCCGGACGGGTCAGGACCAATATCTCCTATAACGCACTGGAAGCCGATGGCAAGAGACATGGCCAAATGGATGAGGGGCAAAAGAGCGGTATCTCTTCGGAGAAAGCGGCAAAGAAGATCGTGAAAGCAATCGAGAGGCAGAAACCGGAAGTGCTTGTCGGTGGCAAAGAGTTGCTGATGGTACACATCAAGCGGTTCTTTCCCGGACTGGCACGAAAGATGGTCAGGAAAATCAAAACAACATAATTGTAGTAAACAAGTTTATACATCTTATGTCTTGATTCCTGGCTCTTGTATCTAAATTTCAACTCATATGGAAGACAAATATATTATTGCAGGTATTCAACAGGTAGGAATTGGCGTGGAAAACCTCTACGAAGCATGGAAAGAGTATATCGACCTGTTCAATATGGATATCCGTATCCTGGAAGATGATAAAATTGCGGAGCTGATGTTGCCCTACACCGGAGGAAAACCGCAACGGCGCCACGCCCTGATCGCCATCAACATGCAGGGAGGCGGTGGTTTTGAAGTATGGCAGTACTCCGAACGGAAACCCCAACCGCTCGGATTTACCCTGAATATGGGCGATCTGGGTGTGCTGGTTTGTAAGGTCAAAAGCCGGAACGTAGCACAAACCTTTCAAGAATTTTCCAACAATCCAAAAGCCAATATCCTTGGCGGACTCCATCAAAATATCGACGGCCATCAGACTTTTTATCTGAGAGACAGCTACGGGAACCTGTTCCAATTGATACAGGACGACTATATCTTCAAAGATGAAGGAAAATCGACCGGCGGTGCAGTCGGCGTGACCATTGGCGTGACCGATATCGACAAGGCAATGACTCTATACCGTGATATCCTGGGGTATGACAAAATCATTGCCGACGAGACGGGTGTTTTCCCCGATTTTAAAGCGCTGCCTTCAGGCAGCCAACAATTCCGCCGCCGGCTGCTGACGCACTCACAACCAAGAAGAGGTAGTCTTAGCGAGCTGTTCGGTTCTTCCTACATCGAACTGGTAGAGGCATTGGAACGCACTCCAAAAAAACTCTATGAAGGACGTTTCTGGGGTGATCCCGGCTTTATCCAGGTCTGCTTCGATATCCGCAATATGGATGCGTTGCGTGAAAAGTGTGCACAGTTGGGACATCCATTTACAGTAGATACCACCCAAAATATCAAGGAGGGCAACTCGTTCGACATGGGTGATGCGGCAGGACAGTTTGCTTATATCGAAGATCCGGACGGCACGTTGATCGAATTTGTGGAAACACACAAAATACCGGTCGCAAAAAAACTGGGACTGAGTCTCAACCTCAAAAACAGGGACCCCCGGAAACCACTCCCCCGATGGATGCTAGGTATGCTCCGGTTTATGAGGGTGAAACCGAAAAGTCTCCAATAGCTGAGTAACAATTTTGAAAAAGTGCATCAAAGATTATCCAGCGGACTTTTTATCTTCGATTGAGAAATGTCTGTAATACGGGTATAAATCTCGGTGGTTTTAATGGATTGATGACCAAGCAGTTTTTGGATATAACGGATATCCGTCCCCGATTCGAGCAGATGAGTGGCGAAACAATGGCGGAGCACATGGGGAGTAACTCGCTTTTTTATCCCCGCTTTTGCCGCAGCATTTTTCACAACCATCTGCACCGATTTTTCAGCATACATCCCCCCACCCTGTCCTTCAAAAAGATATTCTTTGGGCTTGAATTCTTTGAAATAAACGCGCAAATCGTCCAACAAAATCTGCGAAAGCATCACAACGCGGTCTTTGTTTCCTTTTGCATTTTTTATAAGAAGTAGCATATTTGTTGAATCAATATCCTTGATCTTCAAATGAATCAACTCACCCAGCCTCAGCCCGGAGCCATAAAGCAACTTCAAAATGCAGCGGTGTTTCTTGTTTTCGACCGAATCAAACAGCCTCCTGATTTCGGCTGTCGTCAGGTAATCGGGCAAACGGTGCGATTTACGCGTCGGATACAGATGGCGGATATTCAAATTCCTTCCATATAGTGCCTTGTAGAACTTGTCGATAGAGGCAACTATCATGCGTTGATGCGAACTGCCAATTTTCTGTTTCTCAATTTTCCAAAGAATGTATTTTTCGATTACTTCTTCGTCTATTTCATCGGGTTGTGCAAATTTTTTCCGGGCAAGCTCCAAGAAACTCTTCACCGAACTGATGTAATTCCGTATAGAGTTGGTGCTGTAACGCTGCAAAATTAGCTTCCGCTCAAATTCCCTGATAAGTGCTTCTACATCCATACAATATCACGCTAAAACTGTGTTTACAAAAATAGTAAAACATTCGTAAACGCAAAAATATTTTTGAATATTTATTTATTTTATCAATCTATTTATCAGATATCTAAAACAAAAACCACTTTATCTCATTATAGCAGTTTACGAATGTTATATAGTTTATATTTAC